>Ga0070675_100000508_pt1 | contig 26609 bp, 20 predicted proteins | sample KBSM43metaG_FD_65343 | JGI IMG/M metagenome (GOLD analysis project Ga0070675, IMG submission 65343) | Miscanthus rhizosphere microbial communities from Kellogg Biological Station, Michigan, USA - KBS M4-3 metaG | ecosystem: Host-associated > Plants > Roots > Rhizosphere > Soil ... | reverse complement strand
GGGTGGAACGTGGCGGGCATTCTCGGCGCGCGCTCGGGAATGTGGCTGAGCGTAATGACGCTCCGTGATATCGCAGCGAATGGCATCCTGCAGCAGCGCGTCGACCAGGTTCTGGCCGACCCATATGGGAAAAAGACGCTCGACAACTACCTGAATCCCGCCGCGTTCGCGTATCCAGCACCGGGGCAACTAGGCAACCACAAACGCAACAGCATCGAAGGACCAGCGTATTGGAGTATCGATCTGGCGCTGTCGCGCCGGATTCCGCTTGGCACCGCGCAGAACGTGGAATTTCGGGTGGAGACGTTCAACCTATTGAATCACTTCAACTGGGGAAATCCCGGCCCTCCGCTGACTGGCGGCGGCAACGCCAATACCGTCAATCTCGACGCCGGCAACTTCGGCCAGATCACGACTCAGGCGGGCACGCCGCGGATTTTCCAGTTCGGGATCAAGTACGTGTTCTGAGATCAGGACGAGAGCGTGAGCGACGGTTGGCAAGACGATCACGCCTGCGACGAGCGCGTGAGGCTGTAAGACGTTCAGGTCAAGGGAACTGATAGACCGTATACGAATCGTTCTCGAAGATTCGCGTCAGAGGGATCGGCGTCGGATGCACGTAGTCCTTCCTGACGAGGAAATGGGTCCAGTGATACGTCCGCGCCGCGGTGGCGATGGCATCGCTCCACTCAGGACGTTGCAGCAGTCGCTGAAGTTCGCGGCGGTCTTCGATCGGTTCGTAGGCAAAATTCGCGGAAAACGCCTGATGTCCGAAGAGCGCCGGGATCTGCATCTGCCGGTCGTCGCGGCCGAAGTTCTCCGCAGGATAACGAAGGTCGTTCGTGACGATGACGGACCCTTCAGTGGGGATAGCCATCAGCGCTTCGGCAATCACTCGGTTATCGACGAACTCGTGTCCGCCATCGGGAACTTTCAGAACGCGCGATGAATAGCTGAGAGCCGCGATCACCACTGGTGTGATCACGACCGCTGATGCCAGAACGAAGGCGACGCGACGTGCGCGCCCAAGGTAAGACCAGCGTCTGCTCGCGACACTCAGCGCGAACGCATGAATCAGATACGGCACGGAGCGCGGAATCTGCACCCAGTCCAGACCCGCTCCCGCGCCGCCGTTGCCGACGTGCACAAGGCGCGTCGTGTTGATGACGATGAGCGGTCCCAGGGCCATCAGCAACAGTGCAGCGCTCCGTTGGTCGACGGCTTCAGCTCTCGGGGCGAGGACGATCAATGCAGGCAGCAGCAACCAGAGGCCGTCGATGAGAAGGCCGCGTGCACTCACCAGACCGGTGGCATTGACGATCCCGCGGATCTGTTCCAGCGGGTACAACTCCACACGAAAGGCTGAACTGAAGGAACTCAGGAAGAACAATCCAAACGTCGCTGCGAAGACGGCGCAGACCAGCAAGGCCGGCGCCGGCAGCCGATGTTGCCGCGCCACGACGGCCTGCCATCCCGCCGCAAGCAGGAAGCCGGAAACAAGCGCGATGCCAGTGGTTGTCTTGAAGAGCAGGCTGCTGCCAATCAGGAACGCCGCAAGGGGCCAACCGATCGATGGTGCGGCAGCCACCGCTGCGATGCTGCCGAGGATGAGGAAGTCACTGTTCTGCGCTTCGTTAGCCAGAATTCCCCAGAGTTCGTAATCTCCTGTGATCCAGTCCAACGAAAACCTGCCCGACGTGGCCGTATCCCACATTCGCGGTACGACCTCATCGGAGAACGGTCGCGTCAAATACGGCGCCGCGACGAGCAGCAGCGGCACCGTGACAGCCAGAGGCAGCGTCGCCGAGAGATGTCGAGCCACAGCGACGGCCGCTGCCACCGTCCCCAGAGCGAGCAGAGGGAGCACGATCAGGAAGAGCGCGTGGTGGGGCAGCAGTCCGGAGCCGCGCGAGATCAGAGCCGCCATCGCGTGAATGCCGTAGTGATACGTTCGCGCGACACCAACGTTGCTCAACGAAGGCGGGGGAAAGCTTCGCGCAACGACCAGCGCATGCACCTTTTCCAGACCGTACGCTGTGTCGACGTTATAGAAGACCGGTGGAAACGGGCCCGGAGCCATCCGGAGAAAGGCGATGGCAATGGGACACAGCAGGATGACGACGAGGAACCCCGCCGCGACGCCATCCCAACGGAACCGGATGGCTTGATGCGGCCACGCGAACGCCGTTCGGCCTCTGATGACGAGTGTCGTCACGAGCAGTGCGAGAGGTCCGGCGAACCATGGAACAGAGAGGACCAGCGACAACAGGAACGCAATACTCGTGAGCATCAAGCCAGCTGACGTGCGAATAATGGCGAACGACAGTTGGTCAACTCGTGCGACGAGCAGCGCACCCACAAGGTATCCGCCGGCATAAACGACGACGAGCGCTCCGAGAGACGAGGCGAGAGTGGCCCCTGCGAACGCTGCGATCGCGACGCCAAGGAGAGTCCCGGCCAACACGATTGCCGCCGTCAGGCGATAGCTGTATGGCGGATGCACGGTGGATGCATGGTGGCGCTCGTTGGCGTCGATGAAAGCGGCTATTCGCCGCAGGGCGCTCTGCATCAGCGGGCAGTCAGGGGCCGTTCCGTTTCGGTCCGCAGTGCGATAGTCGCTGACTATCTTCTTCGCGTCAAACAGCGGAGGCGCGATCGCCGATCTGCGTGCCTTGCCATCGCGGGTATAATTCGCCACCCATGCGAACGGCATTTGCTGCGGCGGCGCTCGTAATCGGCGTGGCCGCGATCGCTGACGCGCAGGCACGTCCGGATCTGAGTGGGCTCTGGATCTCGCCGACCGTCGACATCTCCGTCGTGCTGCTGCCGGGCGAAGAGGTCTCGCTGACGCCGTATGGGGCCGAGCGCTATCGCAAGGTGGACCAAGCGAACTCGCCGGCGTACAAATGCCTGCCGTACGGGCCAACACGAGGCCTGCAGTCGACCAATCCCTTTCAGATCATTCAGACCCAGGATCTGATCGCGATCATCACGGAGCACATCGACTACCGGATGATCTACATGGATGGTCGCGGGCACCCGGATGACATCCTCGACTATCCCGAGTGGATGGGGCACTCCATCGGAAGATGGGATGGCGATACGCTCGTGGTCGACACCGTCGGGATGCGCGAGGAAACGTGGCTCGATACGGCGGGCTTCGAGCACAGCGCGAAGCTGCACATCACGGAGCGCTTCCAGAAAACCGGTCCCGATATCATTCGCCACACGACGACGATCGAAGATCCGGTGTTTTATACGAAGCCGTTTACCTACGGACGGAACCTGCGGCGGATGCCGAAGGACGCGAGGCTGATGCCCGCGCGCTGCGCCGACAACGAACGCTCACTCGCCGACGCGGTGCCCGGCGCGCAGGGACCCGAGCACAAGAAACCGCCAACCTTTCCGAAATAGGTCACTGTTCGGGCGATCCGCTGAAGACCTTGCGCCCGCTGGCGAGCGTCAGTGTGCCGCCGGAGGCCTTCGGCGATCCATTGCGCGCGGGCGACGTATCCGTCAGCGTCACCTCGTCGCCGATCTTCACATCGTCTTTGCGCCATCCCGCCCGGTAGAGCTGGTTCGGCGTCGACGCTTCGATCGCCCAGTTCGTCACCTTGCCGGAGGCGTCCGCCACATCGATGAAATAAAAGACGTGCGGATTCTTCCAGTCGACCAGCGTGACCGCTCCATGGAGCGTGATCTTCTTGTCCGTATCGTAGGTCGCGGCCACGCTGTGATGCGCACGCGCAACGAGGCCGCTGAAGGCCAAACCGACCAGCAGGACGAAGAGCTTGCGTCGTGACATCGCAATTCTCCTCACGGCTGGATTCCAGCCGCCGGATTTGCAAACAACTTGTTGTACAACGCCGTCTCGCTCGGCGAGCATTCCATCTCGCGGATATCGAATTTCGGCGACTGCAGACGCAGCGACAGGATCAGGGCGGTCCACGGCTTCGTATAGAACTTCGGGTCGTCGATCACGATGGTCATCTGGAGGTGATCGCGATCGATGCGCTTGTACTCCTCGTGCACCTTCATCGCGTCGCTGTGCGGGCGGCCGGCGTTGTCCAGCCACGTCCGGTCATCGAACCCGAAGGAGTCGGCGGCGAATGTATAGTCGTCGACCCACCGGCCGACGGAATAACCCCACCACCGTGGTTCGAGAACGTCGCTGACGTCTTTCGGAAGCTGGCGTCCGTCGGTCCAGATCGTGCGCCACTTCTTGTTGAACTCGTACAGGATCACCACGTTCTCAGGTGTCTGAATGATGCGGCTCGTTCTGAAATTGTGAAGGACGATCCGAGGGAATCCCTGCGGATCGCATCCTGGCATCGGGTCGTTGGTCAGCGCTGACGGCACCATGGTCACGCCGAACGTCGGCTTGTGCGACAGAAACGCTGCCCTGCCTTCGGGTGTGAACGGCAGTTCGTGCTCCGGCTTGCCGTCAGAGGGCATCTGCTGCGCGCCGGTAGCGTTGATGCCGGCACTCGCGTTGGCAGCGGGCTCCCAGACACCAGCAATATCCCGCCGCGGTGCGGGCGCCGGCTTCTGACCTTTGAAGTCGAAGTCGTAGACCGCGCCCGGCTGCCGGACCTCACCCTGACCGAACGCCGCGATCGCTCCGGCCGCACTGAAGGCGCACATGAACGCCACAACACGCTGCTTCATGACCGCTCCCTTGTTCTTCGGGCCTGATGATTCGCTATTGCGCGGTGGGCGCGCCTGGATTTCCATTAACCGCGCTCAACACGTGGCCGTCCGCGAACTGAACCTGGATGATGCTCCCGACCGGCGCGCCGCTCTTGACGGGACGCACCGTCACCGTCACCTCGTCTCCAGCCTTGAAGCTCTTATTGGTCCATCCACGGTTCTGCATATCGGGCGGATTGCTCGCTTCCACGACCCAGTGCACGACCTGTCCGTCGTCACCTTTGACGTCGAACTGGAGGAACGTGTGCGGATTGGCCCAGATCCATTGCGTGACGACGCCCTTCAGCACCAGGCGCTTGGCCGGATCGTTCTCGAACGCCGCCGCTCCGTGATGCGCGGCCGCGGGTCGCGACGCGATCAGAAGACCGGCAACCAGCGCGATAAGCGTGACGACTGTCTTCTTCATCGAAGCCTCCATCCCTACTTCCACGCGTCCATCGCCTTTCTCATCAACGATCCAGCAGGCTGCTCGTTGATTTCGATCCGGATGCCATCGGGCGCCGTGACGTTGGACAGCTTCGAACCGCTGTTTTCGCTCGGACGCGCATCCGCGACGGTTGTGCCGGCCTGGCGGAACTGCATCACGCTGGCCTGAGCATCGTCGGAGTACAAGCCGATGTGGGTCAACCCCGCAGGCCTGCCATTAGCTGGCGCCATCTCGATGAATGTATCGCGATTGACCTGCAGGAACGTCGTGCTTGGCTGCCCGTTCTGGCTCGGAAAGCGATAGGCTTCCTTGAAGCCCATGACCTGCGTGTAGAACTTCAGCGACTCGTCAAAATTGGTGACGCTGATGCCGACGTGATTGATCCTGTGTCCCGCGGATCGGTTCTGCGCGGCGATCGATTGCGTCAGCAGGGCGCCGACGGCGATGCCCGCCAGAAACAGCGTTACGCTGCGAATCCATTTCATAACGAACCTCCACAACTCAAGATGTCGAGACGTTCCCACGCGGGCCACGAGGACCAGTTCCTCGAAATTGCGTCTTCGAGTCGTCCAATTGCGTTTGAATCGGACGGGTCGTGCGCGGAACATATACCCGGGCAGTAGGACGGTCAAGGCGCGTCCGCGATGCTCGCTCGCAGGTCTATACTCACCGCGGTCGTAATCCTGGCCCTTTGGCGCGTCACCGAGGACTTTATTTTGCTCCACGTTCTCCGTGCCTTCCTTGTTCGTCATCGCGAAAGCGTCCAGCGATTGGCGCTGCTGGTGCTCGTCCTGCTGGCAGCCGATCGCGCGTTTGCGCAAGCCGATCTCACCGGAACGTGGCGGCCGCTCGCGCGCAACGAGGATGGCAGCGGGATGATCGGTGACGCCGCTGGTATCCCCCTCACGCAGTCGTCGCGCTGGCGCGCCGACAGCTGGTCGCCAGAGGACTTCGACGTGACGGAATGGGCCTGCCGTCCCCACGCCTGGCACTACTCACTCGAAACAGTCCTCACTCAGATGCGCATCTGGGCCGACATCGATCGCGAAACGCAGCGCATCACCGCCTATCACGGTCATCTCAATCAGGAGGAGCAGGAGACGACGATCTGGATGGACGGCCGCCCGCATCCGCCGGCGAACGCCTTGCACACCTGGAGCGGCTTCTCTACCGGCGAGTGGGACGGCGACGATCTCGTCGTCACGACCACGCACGTGAAGGAGACCTACATCCGCCGTTCGGGGATGATGCACAGCGATCAGGCGACGATCCGCACCAGATGGCGGCGGATGGGCGAGTACCTGCAGGCGACGGTGATCATCTACGACCCCATCAACTTCACCGATCCCTACATCCGCAGCTCGATGATGTGGGTCAACGATCCGTCCATGGTGATGAGCCCGTATCCGTGTGAAGAGGCCACGGAAACAGCGCTGGCGCGCGGCACGGTTCCGCACTTTCTGCCAGGCAAGAGCCCATTGCCCGGCATCGATCCGAATCTGACCGATCGGTTCGGGACGCCGTTCGAGCCTCGGCGCGGGGGCGCCGAGACGATGTATCCCGAGTACATCGCGAAGATGAAGACGTTCAAACGGCCAACCGGCCGGGTGCCAGGTGCCACCGAAAGCGAGCGGTGAATGGCGCTCCGGCGAACTAAAGGTGGAATGACGGCGCTAAACGGCGATGTGTAGCTGACGGTCGTCGCGGAGATCGTCGACGCCGACAATCTCCGCGAGCCGTTCGTGCAAAGCACGCATTTCAAGAAGCTTCCGGCGAATGCACCGTTCAAGCCGGAGGCGCGCGAAGCGCGTCGTCCCTTGCCTAGCGCTCGTTTCGCAACGGTCTGAAGCCCTCTCGCAGGTCCTCTGACAGGAGTTGCGGCTGTTCCCACGCCGCGAAGTGGGAACCCTTGTCGTGCGTCTTGTAGTAGAGAAGTTTGGGATACGCTCGCTCGGCCCAGCTCTTCGGAGCGGCGTAAATCTCGTCGCCAAACACACTCACGGCCACAGATATCTGGACGCCCCTCGCGTCGAAGAAACCACCGGCGTTCGGCAACTGCCTGGTATCCCAGTAGAGACGCGCCGAAGAGATTGCGGTGTTGGTGAGCCAGTAGAGCGTGATGTTGTCCAGGATGTCGTCTCGTGTGAGGCCTTCCCTCGCGCCGTCGAATACGCGGGCGATCAGTGCATAGCTGGACGCGTCGTGGTCGAGGATCCACGCGGCGAGGCCGATAGGTGAATCCACAATCCCGTACAGCGTCTGCGGGCGAAGCCCCATCTCGTTGGCGTAGCCCAGCCCCTTTGTGTAGAAGAACGCCAGCTGGTCCCATGCGTGCCGTTCGTCGGGCGAGAGATTCGAAGGTGGCGGATTGCCGAGGGCGAGTGCCTTCGCAATGTCGGATGGAACGGTTGCCGCCATGTTGGTGGAAATACCTAGCAATTCCGGCGGTTCCATGAGAGCCATCACCTCCGAAATTGCGTTTCCCCAATCGCCGCCCTGGGCGACGAACTTCGAGTAACCGAGCCGCTTCATCAGCGTCACCCAGGCACGGGCGATGCTGGGCGGATTCCAACCAGGCGCGGTGGGCTTCGCCGAGAATCCGTATCCGGGCAACGACGGGATCACCACATGGAACGCGTCAGATGCGCTCCCGCCATGGGCCGTGGGATCGGTCAGCGGCTCGATGATCTTCAGCTGCTCGACGACCGAGCCCGGCCACCCGTGCGTGACGATGAGTGGCAGCGCGTTCGCATGTTTCGAGCGCACGTGAATGAAATGGATGTCGAGCCCATCGATCTCGGTGGTGAAGTTTGGCAGGGCCTTCAGTTTCGCCTCGCACTTGCGCCAGTCGTAGTCGGTCTCCCAATAGCGCGCGAGCTTTTGCATCGTCGCGAGCTGCACGCCCTGCGAGGCATCGGTGACGGTTTCGCGGTCTGGCCACCTGGTTGCTTGGATACGCCTTCGTAATTCCGTGAGTTCCGCTTCGTGGACATTTATCTGAAACGGACGGATGGCGGTCTTGTCAGCGGCCTGCTCGGTGCGTTCTTGTACAGCGCCGGTCGGGGTCATGTGTGCTCCTTCTCGAGTGCTCCGATAACGTGACGTCGTGAGCGCTCACCAACGGTTGACGAGTGAGCGATGCACTGGATCAAATTCAGGCCGCAATCGGCTTTGATTCGCCAGACGTCGCAAACAGCAGCAGCCATGGGCACTCGGCGTGCCAAACGCCGAGAGAGCACGCCACCGTCCGAGTTCGTTGGGATGACGGTGCTCGTCTCGACGCGGGTTGACGAGCGACGAGAGTAAGATTCAGGCTTTATTCATCGGAAGGAGACGCACATGGGACTGTTAGATGGAGTACTTGGCGGAGTCGTCGGCGCTGGGATGGTGTCGGTTGTGAACGGCATCATCGAGAAGCACGGCGGCGTCCAGGGTATCGTCAACGAATTCGAAAAGAATGGACTCGGCGCAACGGTCAGATCGTGGGTGGCAACCGGACCCAACGATCCAGTCGCACCCGCCGACGTGCATCGCGTGCTCGGCCCTGACTTGCTGCAGCAGTTGGCCGCGAGATCCGGGCTGCCCGTCCAGGAACTCGTGGAGAAATTAGCGCAGGTGCTGCCGCAAGCTGTCGATCGCTTGACGCCTGACGGCACGATCCCGAAGAGTTAAAGTAGGAAGGCGAGGACAACCATATGTCCTCTTCCTTGCTCGGCCCCAACTTTGGCCCGCTTGCGCGCAGCCGACATTTAAACGAATAACTCGCCGCTCGCAGGACGTTCTGGCTGGCAGCATCCTTGCTCTCCTTAGGGCATCAACCATCGCCTGGCTTTATGGGAGTTGGAGGAGGCTTTATGCGACGGATGACAACCGCGCTTGTGCTCGGCGCGGCCGTTCTAGTCGGCGTGGCACCGGCGTATGCGCAACGCTGGGGACGCGGGGCAACACCACGCTCGGGCGTCTGCTTCTACGAAGACATCAACTTCGGCGGCCGCTATTTCTGCTCGGCTGCCGGCGAATCCACAGCAAAGGTCTCATCGGGCAACAACGATGAGATTTCATCGATCCGCATTTTCGGCGACGCGGTCGCGACCGTGTACCGCGATCCGAATTTCCGCGGCTCCTCACGCGTAATCAACTCGAGCGTGAGCGATCTGCGGTCGTTCGGTTTCAACGATCGGATCTCGTCGTTCCAGGTGGATTCCGGCCGTGGGAACTGGTCGCGCGACACGCGACAGTACCCTGACGCGCGACAGTACCCGAACGGGCAGTACCCGAACGGGCAGTACGGCCGCGTGCAGCCCAACGCGAGCCGCTGGAGTTACCGCGATGCCGAGCAAGTAGTGCGGCGGAGCTATCGATCGGTTCTGGGGCGCGATCCGGATGCATCGGGACTGCGCAGCTGGACGGAGCAGGTCATGAACAACAACTGGACGCAGCGGGATCTCGAGAACGCGTTGCGCCAGAGCGACGAATACCGCGACCTGCGCGCGACCCGACGACGATAACGCGTCGATTACGTGGCAATTCTGTGATGGCCGTGCGGGCACGTTTCCCGCGCGGCCGAACCCTCCACAAATCTGCAATTCCGCTTGCGGAATTCGCGGGGTGCGATCACTGGTTCCCTGACACACCTTCGAATGCCGGCCAATTCCAGTAAGCGCGGCCGCGCGACTGGTGGCAGCCGTCTTGCCCGAATCGCCCGGCGAGACTTCTCCAGTGAGCGACTTCAGCCATCAACGAGCATTGACTGTCAGTGTGTCTGACCGGTCCCTCTTCCAGACGAAGCCCGAGGCTTCGGGGTTGTACGCGCGTGTGCCCGGTGTTGCGCTCAGTGTCGTCCTGCACGTGACCTGCCTGCTTGGCGTTGTCGCGATCACGCGATCGGCCGTGGACCGTACGCCGCGGCCAAAGACGTCGCTCACGTTCGCTCCGGTCAGCCTCGCCGTGCCGCGCGACGCGCTGACAGCTCGGCGCGAGCCGCCACGCCTCGCGATCCGCAAGGTCGAGCCGTTGCCGAAGCCGCCGCGCGCACCTGTGCCGGCCGACGAGCCGATTCGCAAGGTTGAGGCCCCGGCGCCTGTGACGCCGCCGCCGCCGGCACCACTCGTTCAAGCCGAAATTCAGGACCCACCGCCGAACACCATTCCTAACGTGCAGAAGGCGGAGCCCGTTGTTCGCGTGGGCGCCTTCGAGGCCGTCGCGCCGAGCCGCTCTCGGCCGCGGGAAACGGCGGCGGTCGTACCCGCGGGGTTTGGTGACGCCTCCGCACGAGGAACCGCTCGCGCATTGCCGACGGCTGTTGTTGCGTCCGGCGGATTCGATCGTGAAGTGGCTCCGCCGCCGCCAGTCACGCCGAGCGTCGCGCCAGTCGCGGCCTTTGGCGATTCGGCGCCCATTGAAATTCTGTTCAAGCCGAAGCCGCGTTACACCGACGAGGCCGAGACCCTTGGAATCCAGGGCACCGTCGTACTCGAGGTCGAATTCACGGCGTCGAATGAGGTTCGAGTCCTGCGCGTCATCCGAAAGCTCGGGCACGGACTGGACGAGGCCGCCGTCCGCGCCGCCGAGCAGATTCGCTTCAAGCCGGCCCGCCGTCAGGGAGTCGCTATCGACTCCCGTGTCACCGTCCAGATCGAATTTCATCTCTCTTAATGGCGCGTATCAACAGATGCACATCCGCCTGCGACAGTCCTTTGACCACGATTCCGCTGGGCGCGACATCGGAGCGCCCAGAAATGTTTGGGAAACCCACAACCAGTAGAGGACCCATCATGCGAGGTGCGTACGCCGCCGTTCTGCTCATCGCGTTGTCGACCGTCGCGTCATCAGCGCGTGCGCAATCCAACACGCCCGGAAGCGACGAACTGAACGTCGCCGACGTCATCGATCGCATGAACCGCTCGGAGACAGCCTTGTTCACGCGGTTGAAGACCTATCACCCGCTCGTCGAGGCGTACATCCAGCATCTCGTTCCGGATCAACAACTCGGGTGGGTACCAGCAAAGGACGATTACTTTCTGGGCCAGTTCGACTTCGCGGATCGGCCGCGGCTTCGGCAGCTCGGCCAGGAGCGAAAACAGACAAATCGAGTTTCTCGCTGGAACCCGGTGAACGGAGGTCGCCTGCTCCCAGACGGCTTCGCGGCTATGGCGGCGCCCGACTGGAAGGGGCTGGACCGCAGCCGTTATCAGTTCACGTTTGTCCGTCGCGAATTTCTTGGTGAGGCGCGCACGTTCGTATTCGACGTGAGGCCGCTCCGCAGTGGCGGTGATGGCTTCTCCGGTCGTATCTGGATCGAGGCACGCGACTACACGCTCATTCGCTTCAACGGCATCAATCAGGGCACCAACCAGATGTTGTCGTCCTTCTTCAACGACAAGCGCCTGTCGTTTCACATGGATGGGTGGCGCGTCAACGTGATGCCAGGCGTGTGGCTGCCGTCCTACATCTACTCCGAGGAGACCGATCTGAGCGACGCCGCCTCACCGCGCGCCAAGGGCTTCAGGAGTCAGGTCCGCATCTGGGGCTACGAAGCGCAGGCCGCCGTCAATGCACAGCAATTGACGGCGATCCATATCAATGAGGCCGTGGTCGACGACACCGATTCATCCAGCCAGCTGTCGCCGGTCATGAGCCAGCGACGATGGGAGCAGGAAGCCGAAGCGAACGTGATCGAGCGGCTCGAAAAGATCGGATTGCTCGCGCCCGCAGGCGAAGTGGACCGTGTGCTCGAAACGGTATTGAACAATCTGGTCGCCACGAACAAGCTCGCGCTCGAGCGGCCGCTCCACTGCCGAATCCTCCTCACGTCTCCGCTCGAGTCGTTCACGATCGGGCACACGCTCGTCCTGAGCCGGGGTCTGATCGACGTCCTTCCTGACGAGGCGAGTCTGGCAACGATGCTCGCACACGAGCTGGCGCATGTGGACCTGGGGCACCCGTTGATCGACACGAAGTTCGCGTTTGCGGATCGTCTGATGGTGAGCGATGCGGACCTGCTGCAGGCGCTGCAGTTCCATCGCACACCACGAGAAGAGGCTGCCGCCGACGAACGGGTCATCGAGCTGCTGAAGACGTCGCCGTACCACGACAAGCTGGCGGGTGCCGGACTGTTCCTGAAGACAATCGCGCAATCGGCGCGACAACTGACAAATCTCATCCAGCCGCACATCGGGGACCACGTGGCCGATGGCGGGCAGATCAAGCGCTTTGCGGGTCTGGTTGCTGAGGCACCTGCCCTCGCGCCGGGCAATCTCGAACAGATTTCAGCCCTGTCGCTTGGCGCGCGGATAGTCGTCGAACCGTGGAACGATCGGTTAGTGCTGGACAAATCGCCGGCGGTGCCGCTGGCCTCGATTCGCGAGAAGATGCCGCTCGCGGTGACGCCGCTGATGCCCTACATCCGCTACAAAGAGGGCGTCGCGCCGCAAGCCTCGTCGCGGTGACGCTGGAGGTGCGGCGTTTATTTCGCGAGGGGGTTCGGACGAAGCTGCAGCTTCACGAGCTTTGGGCGCGTCCCTTTACCGCCCTCGAGATGCCACGTCGCGCGGCTCGCTGACGCGGTCCACAATCCCCTGCCCTTCCAGGACGCTTTCGGATCGTCGATACGGCCGTCGATCTGCTTGACGAAAAATCCCATCGGATACGGCACGCGCAGCGTGATCCACCGGCCGTCCTTGAGGAAGAGCAGCGAGTCGGAGAGATTGCCGGTGGCGATCGGAGTGTCTCTGCCGAGGCCGAACGAGTCGTACTTGTCGACCCAGTTGTAGTAATTCGAGTCCGCGGCCGCTGATGCCGGATTGCCTTTGAAGTTCGGCCCGGGCACCGGGTAGAACGTCCATCCTTCGTCGCACTGCTGACCGGTTGCCTTCGGACCGTTCAGCCGCCCTTTGCACTTGCGGCGATCGAAACTCGCGTAGTGTCCGCTCGCGAGCACCGTCCAGAACACGCCGTTCGCATCGACATCCATGCCGCGCGGGTTATAGCCGGCGCCCGGCACGCGGCCGTACGGCACCTCGAAGATCTCTGTCAACGTGGTGTACGGGGGATTCGGCCCAGGAATGACGTGGACCGCCGCGCCGGGGAACGCGTTCGTGTTCCCCCATACCGTGCCGTCGACGGGACTGACCGCGATGCCGTAGAAGCTCGCGTCGATCCGTTTGTCCTTCGCCGGGTCGACTGGTTTGTCGGGCTCGACCCATGGGTCCTGCTTGCCGTTCCCGTTGGTGTCAAGGATGAGGGGGGCCCATCCCTGCGCCTTCTGCTCGTCACCCGTTTCGTCCCAAACGCGCGTATTGATCCAGCCGGCAACGCCCAACTCACCGGACCAGAGTGTGTTGTTCGCGTCGTGCGCGAAGTTGAGGTGGAACGTGCCGAAGCAAGTGTTCAACGTCTTGAACGATTTCGTCTTTGGATCGTAGATGGCGTACTGACGGTTGCTGTTCTGGAGCGGGAAGAGCTTCGCCGACGGATGATTCGATCCGGCTTTGCAGAACGCAGGGTTCTGCGGGTCGCGCAGCCGCGACGTATTCCACACGCGCCCTTTTTGATCCATCACGTTGCTGTGCGTGATGACGCGGCTCTCCCAGTAGACCTCGTCTCCCCAGTAGGCCGACGGCAGCCCGCGACGCCGCGGAACGGGATGCAGGTTGGGATCGATGGTGGGAAACGTGACCTGCGTCGCGCTGTTCATCTTCGGATCGAACACGCTCATGTGATCCGAGCTCACCTCGTGCACGCCGTACACCAGTCCGTTCGCGTTGACCGTCGGGTCGCGTTTGTCGCTTGCCACCGAATCGTGGAAATACTCGTTCGGATTGGCCCAGTCCCACTCGGTGATGACGACATTCCGTTCGATTCCCTGCGGCCGCGGCGGTGCGTCGCGCGGATACTCGCCCGCGGCGATGCGATCGGTCCAGTCGGCCAGAGTTGCGAGCACGCGCGCCTTGCCGAACCGCGCCGGGTAGGCATACATGTCGTCGACGCCGGAGTTCGTGCGCTTGTCCCAGGCATCGACTGCATTGAGGCCGCGGAAGATCTGCGGGATCTCGCGCGTCGCCTTGTTCCCGAGCTGATGGCACGGCGTGCAGGTCGTCGTCTTGATGTTCGCGATCCACTGTGCCTGGCTGCGCATCGCCGGCGAGATCCCGTTGCCGCTGGGACCTGTGCCGGGGAACTCCCTCGTGTCCGGCATCGTCATGAGCGCGAACCAGTAGTTGGCAGGGTAGTACTGCGCCGCCGTTCGCGGATCGGGCGAGATGGTCGCGGCGAGGTTCAACGCGTTGCCCGGCATCGCTTTCACCTTTGGGGAATCGACGAGGCCGTAGCCGCGGACCCAGACGTCGTAGGTCGCCTTCGGAAGATCAGGCATGACATACCGACCCTGGTCATCGGTCACGACGATCCTGGTCATCTTCGTCGGCAGATTCGTCGTCTCGGCGATCACCCAGACACCGGCTTCGGGGCCACGCGCGCTGCTCACGATGCCGCCGATGTCATCGCCGTCGATGGCGACGATGGAGGGAACCTGTGCAGTCGTGTGGGCGATTGACAGGGCGAGCGCGACAAAGGCGACGGCGAGCGCTCGACGCATGATGCTCATTTCGGCTCGGTGGCAGCCAGCAGTTCGGCCAGGTGATTCTTCCAAGCGATCGCAAGCGAATGTGTCTGATGGCCGCGCGTCTGATCGGTGATCGGAATCAACACGAATCGTCCATGCTTGACGCGCTTGACCTCGCGCTCCATGATGCCGAGCTCCGGCGGGTTGATGAAGTCGTCTGCCGAGTTAATCGCGAGGAATGGGGCTGTAATAGACTCCAGCTTCGGCGAGGGATCATAGTTCCGCGACGCGTCGTACCGGTACGCTGTGTCGTTGGCATCCGCCATCGCCAGCTGCGCCTTCAACTGATCCTCGACGTACTTGTCAGCGGCAGCACCGGTCGGGTATCGCTGCTGCAGCTGCAACGGCGCGGCGCCAGCGATCATCGAGAGATAGATCGCCGTCGCGAGCCCGTGCGGCTGCTTCGTGTACTCGCCGTTGTTGTAGCCGGGATCGTTGCGAATCGCGTCGATAATCATCCTGCGGTACATCCGATTGCGTCCCGCGATCGCGACGGGGTTGCTGGCGAGGGCGACGAACGCGTCGCTGACAGCCGGATACGTTTCGGCCCACATCCAGGTCTGCATCGCCCCCATCGAGGTGCCGAGCAGCAGTCGAAGATGGGTCACGCCGAACTTCTCGGTCATGAGCAAGTGCTGTGCGTTGACGATGTCGCTGTAGTCGTAGCGGGGGAACTTGGCATGCAGGCCATCACTCGGCTTGCTCGACCGGCCGGTGCCGATTGCGTCAGGAATGATGATGAAGTGGGTAGTGCCGTCGAGCAGCTGTCCCTGCTCGAAGAGCTGCCCGGCGAAATCGGGAGCGAGAAAATTGGCGCCGGTCCCGCTCGTACCATGCAGCAGCAGCACGGCGTTGCGGATGACACCAGTCTGATCGCGACGCGGCGTGCCGATTGTCCGGTAGTGCAGCCTCAGCTCGGGCAGTACTTCGCCTGTAGCGAATCTGAAATTTTTGACGATGTAGTCGCCCTCGACGGGTACGGGATACGTCGCGGCTACGGCGGGACCCACTCCCACGAGCACCGCAACGATCGTGACGGCGCATAGAGTGTTCATCGCGCGACAGCATAATCCGAAATCGAGGGACGGGTTTGGTCGGCGGTCGCATCAGACATTGGTCACCCCTGCACGCCATTGATGACGCGCAGATATGCCCGCCACGGACCGACTTCGTCCGAGTATTGCCGGCCGAGGACACGCGCGATCTGCACGATGTGATCGAGATCATGCGCGACCCACGTTGCCAGGAGCTGGCGGAGTGTGACCACGCCGAGTTCCGGATGGCGACCGCGCCGATCGAGGTCCGCGTCGGTCAACTGCATCGCGCCGAGCTGATTCAGATTCCGGCGTCGTTCCATCGCAAACTCGTCGAGCAAGTCGGCCAGCGTCTTTCCTTTCGATTCGCTGAATTGCGCCGACCGGTCCAATTTATCGAATGCCCGCGACTCGCCATCGTCGAGAATAATCCGCGCCCGCGGCATCCAGTTGGTACGCTCGCCGTGAATCAAATGGCCGACGACGTCGAATGGGCTCCAGGTGCCGACGCCTTCGTCGGCAGTAACCCAGTTATCCGGCAGCCCGCGCAACAACGCGTCAATCACGACGGGTGTACGCCGCAGGATACCGATCGCTTCTGCCAGCACGAACGGACGGCGGGTGCGATTCGTTTCGTCGGCGATCTGCATCATGACGTCATGATCCATCAGCGCGGACGTTCGACGTATTACTGTCCGGTGTGTCAGCGTTAGAGTCCGCCGCGAGCGATTCCCGGAAGGTGCCGCCGGTACTCGACGCGCAGCGCGACGAGATCCGCCGGCTCGATCCGCAGCTCGTTTGCGATGCGATGGATTTCACCTTCTTCCGTCGTCGAGATCCTGTCGTCGGCGCCTGCCAGCGTGAACAGACAGCGCATGAGCGCGAGCTTCTGCTCATATGTGGCGAGCGTCGAGAACTCTTAGCGACGATGAAGTTGGCCGTGCCGCCGAACAGCAGATTGCTGGTCTTCGCCAGCTGCACCACGATCATCGCCTGCTCGTGCGATAACCCTCCGTGCTGCTCGACGAGCCGCTCCATCGTCTGGGTTTCCTCGGCCGAGATGTGCTGATCGGCGTGCGCCACCCGTCCGAGCAGGTAGGCGAACGCGGCAAGATGACGGGCGCGCTCGGCGTCGAGATGGTCGAGGGCGTCGAGCGTTTCACGCAAAGGCGCGAATTGCGGAGCCTCGAGCCGATCAATGCCGAGCCACGAGCGAATTGACAACGCGAGGACCCAGCGTCACTCGAACGTGAGGACCATCAGCGAGAAGTCGTCGTCGAGCTCCCCCGGGGTTGCTGCTGATTCATTGACGGCGCGGTACAGCCGCTCGGGCTCGGTCACATTCTCAAGCGGCTTCTGCGCAAGCAGCGGCACCAGGTCAGACAAGCCCCGCATCTCGCCATCCTTTGTCGCCACCTCACACACGCCGTCGCTGAATACATACAGCGAGCTTCCGACGGGAACGAACGTCGTTTGCGATTGATATGGCTGGTCCGGCATCGCGCCGATGATGATGTCCGAATCACCAACAGGCTGCGTCCGCTCGCGGGCCGCATCGACCATGTATGCCGGGTGATGCCCCCCCGCCCCATGCCTCAGCGTGCGCGTTCGGGTGTTGTAGACGCCGTACCACAACGTGAAATACATGTCGTTGTGGCTGGACATCTGAAATCTGTCGTTCAGGCTGGACAGCACCTGTGAGGGGCTTTCAAAGTCCACACCAGGCAACGCCCTTTGCCGCAGGATGTTCATGACCGCCACCGAGTGCATGGCAGCGCCAACGCCGTGTCCCGACACATCCATCAGGTAAAAAACGAACGTCTCCGGGGTGAGCCAGTAGTACCCGAACGCATCGCCCCCGAGTTGCGCCGATGGGACGAACCGCCAGCTGACGCGGACAGGTCCCGTTGCAAGCGGTACAGGCAGGAGCGACAAGACATAGTTGCTGGCCTTGAGCAGGTCGCGATTCAGTTTTGTCGCGCGATCCACGTCGCGGCGGCTGCGACGTTCGTACTTGAGGAGTTGACGGCCGACACGAAGCACGTCGCCCTCGCGCAGAACGGTAGGATCCGCCGTCAACCGCTCGGGTCCGACGAAAGTCCCATTGGTCGAACCGGCATCCTCCGCAACTATTTCGTTATTACGTCGAAGCACACGCGCATGAAGGCGTGAGACTTCCGAATCGGTGGCAAAAACAATCGTCTGACGCGCGTCGCGCCCGATCGTCAGCGGTTCCTCGCCGATTTCAACGACTTTTCCGGGATCGGCTCCTTCGAGCACCACGAGGTAGTCGCCCGTATCGGCGGCCGGAATGACGTCCTCTGAACGTCGTCCGGCTCCGATCATCGTATGAAGCAGATCGTAGTCGTCCAATGTCGCCATCCGTATTTTACTTGTGGATGCCGGCAGCATACGAAACGACCGGCGCGAACGCAACGCGAATCAGTTTCGTATCGTTTACATCATCGTTACTCGCCGGCGGCCCGATTGTCATTGCTCGACGCGCGAACCAATGAAAAGATTCGTCCATCCCATGCTTAATACCCCATTTTCTTTCCGGGCAAGGCCCGTGTGCCTGGCCGCAATCCTCTTGGCCGTCACGACACAGATCGGCCACACGCAAGGCGTCAACGACGGCCTGCATTTTTTCAAGAACTACTTCGTGACCGGTGGATCAGTCACCGGTTCCGTCGATCTCGGATCGCAGAGCGGTGGGAACGGTTTCGCCACAGGAGTCATTCCAATCACCGGCGTTCCGCAGGATGCCGACATCGTCGGGGCATTTCTTTACTGGGAGACGATTGCGGCGGGCAGCCAGTCCTCGACCGTATCGGGAGCCCGCTTTCATGGCTTCGATATCGGTTCCGTGACCAGGCAAGTCGGGTTTCGTCCGTTGTCGGCCAACTTTGCGCCGTGCTGGAGTTCCGGTGGCGGCTCCAACACGACGTACACGATGGCGACGTACCGGACTGATGTCCTCAGGTTCCTACCGATCGGCGATGACCCAACCAAGCCAGGGTATGGAAAGCGACTCGCCAATTCCGTCGATCTGGCAATGCAGTTCCCCGATGTCAGCGATGCCAGAAATGCTCACACGGTGGTCCTTCCGGAAGCGGGCACCGGAAATCAGGTGCCGCAGACGGCGGGAGCCAGCCTCGTCATCATCTATCGCGACACGCGCGACGATATCTCACCAGCCCTGGGTGTACAGCGTCCGCCGCTGACCTCCGTCGTGATCTTCGATGGCCTCGACCTTCAAGCACAGGGGGCCACCACCACGAGAACGATCAAGGGCTTCTACCTCGCGTCGTCCTCGCCTACGGCGACGTTGACCGCGATTGTCGGCAGCGGTGCGAAGAACACAACGGAACAGCTCTGGTTCAACAACCAGTCGATCGCGCCGAATCCTTTCATCGGGGTCAACAGCCCAGGTTCCGATCGAGGCTGGGACAGTCCGACGTTTGACGTCAGTGCTCTGATCGGGCAATCGACGACGACCGCGTACGGCCAGCAGGCCGATGTGTCCATCACCCACGGCAACGCCACGCCTTATGACTGTCTGAACCAGACGGCGCTGATCCTGAACACTACGGCTCAGGATGATGATAACGACGGGATTGTGGACAGCTGGGAAGATCCGGCAACGTCAGGATCCCTGCTCGATCCAAATGACGTTCCTCTTCCCGACCTTTATGCGATGGGTGCCCGCCTGAAGAAGCAGGACCTGTTCGTGGAAATTGGCCGTACCGTCCTGAACGAGACCTACGCCAATCCTTTCCAGGGAAGCGTCACGCCACACGACCACATGCCCAGTGCCGCGGCACTGGCAATGGTCGGCGACGCCTTCAAACGCGCGCCGGTTGCGAATCCGAATGAGAGCACCGGCATCGCGGTGCATTTCGATGTCGGGAACCACTATCAAGACGGCATTGCGACCAATCCCGCTGCTCCGTACATCATTCCGTTCAAGCATGCTGACGGGACGGCGTGCACACCGCCGCCTGACACATCGGACCACACGTTCGACGTCAACTGCCTTGCGCGAGGCGGAGAGGCCATCGTCGAAACCGCGTGCGTGCCGAGCGCCGCCAACAACTTTCATTGCCAGTTTCCCGGGTATCGCGGTGTGGTCGGCTGGAAGACCGGCTTTCGGTTTCTCCGCGACCAGCCACTCGACGATCCGACGACCGCTGCGAATGAAAGCAATTGCACGGCGGCACCGGACGCCTGCTCGAGGCGTTTCGATCGCAATCGAAAGGACATCTTCCACTACGCGTTATTCGCTCATGCCCTTGGGGTGCAACGGCTCGACGATCCGAACACCGCGGCGAACGAAAGCGTCGCCGGAAATCCGGCGACGCCTGTGCCGGTCGGTGTGTCCGGGACGGGTGATGGCGGCGGCAGCGGCGGCGGCGACCTGATGGTGACGCTCGGGTTCTGGGACAACTTCGTTGGCACCGACTTCCAGCAGGCATCGACGCTGATGCACGAACTCGGGCACAACTTCGGGCTCCGCCATGGTCCGACGTACGTCAGCAGCGGCCTGCTCACGGTTCAGAACTGTCAGCCGAACTATGAGAGCGTCATGAACTACGCGTTCCAGGTGCACGGGCTGAGTGTCAAGTCGACGAACGTGCCTATTAACGGATTTCAGGTGAACGACTCGGTCATCGACTACTCGCGCGAGGGCCTTCCCAGCGTCAATGAAACGACTCTGAACGAATCGGCGGGTCTTGGAACGATGAACTACGCCACGGCGTGGCACGTGAACCGCAATGCGGCGTTGATTGCCAGCGTCGGAAGCACGGCCCTACGTCGGCACTGCGACGGCTCGTTCCTCTCGAGTCAGGAGTTCTCGGATTACACCAACGGCAACGGAATGGTACGTGTCGAGAGCGTTGGACGAACGGCTCCGATCGACTGGAACATGAACGGGACGACAGAGACCGGCGTCTCTCAGGACATCACCTTCAACGGCGTCAAAAGCACACTCACCGTGGGCCCAAACGACTGGACCCAGGTTGATTTGCGCCAGGTTGGCAGCCGCCGCAACGTTGCAAGCCATGCAGTTGCCGATGCCGTCGGACCGTTGTCTCTCGATCAGGGGCAGGGCGACAACGGTCAAGGTGACAACGGACAGGGCGACAACGGCCAGGGCGACAACGGACAAGGCGACAACGGGCAGGGCGACAACGGGCAGGGCGATAACGGCCAGGGGGACAACGGGCAAGGCGACAACGGAGCGCCGCCCGAAGTCGACTTCGAATCGGCGACAGATGCTCCGCACCTGCAGTCGCTGACCATCATCAAGACGCCGCCGCAGGGCATTCTGGTCAAATGGAGCGCGCCACACGTCGGTAAGGTGTTCAGCTATGACATCTGGAGGTCGGAAGGGGCGACCATCACGCCGCAGCACATTGTCGTCGGGACGGTGCTGGCCCCAGCGACGACGTTCCTGGACACATCAGCGAAGAAAAACGTGACCTACACGTATTTCGTTACCGCAAACGTGTCGGATCATGCGAATCCGGCCGTGCTGATCAGGACGGAGATATCGAATTCGGGAACGATCTTCAATAAGTAACGCTTACTTGGCGACCCCGGCGCGCTTGCGAACATCCGGCAGGAGCGGATCTTCGCCGGCGTTGCCGCGGATCGCCAGGTACGCCTTGTACGATTCCGCAAAGCCGTCGCTTCGAAGCGCTTCGCGAACGCGCCCTTTGTAGTAGAGCGCGGCAGGGAAATAGCCGAAGGTCGGCTCCTCGTCGAGGAAGAGTGACAGCGCTTCTCCCTGACGCGTGATGCATCGATCGAATTCCGAATCGGCCTGCAGCAGCTGACCGGCGGCGAGGTCGGCCCGGCCAAGGTCGAACCTGCCGATCCACGTGTCCAGTGCGGTGTTGGCCTCGGTGAGGAGCTGAATGGCGCGACGTGCGTCGCCAGCGGCCAGGGCAATATTGCCTTCGATGATTTTGGCCATCGCCTGCGGCTCGGCTGGAATCGACGCCGCGAGCTGCGCGGCCATCGCTTGCGCGCGTGTCGTCGCCCCAGTCAGCGCAAACAACCGCCCCGCGAAAAACTTGATCTTCAGCGTCTCGCTGTTCTGCAGCGCCTTCTCTGCAGCGCTATTCGCCGCGGCCATCCGGCCACGGAGGAGCTGCGCGTACGCACCTTCAACGAGTTTGGCGGCTGCACGGTCGCCGTTCATCGCCTTCAGATCGGCGGCCGCGCCAGCATCCAAAATGCGAATGGCATCGCCGAACCGTCCCTCGTACACCGCGAGATCACCGAGACCGGATGCGGCCCGCGAAGGACCGAGGCCGCCCGCCATAGCAAGCCGCTGATAGCTCTCCGCCGCCTGCGCGACCTGTCCGCCACCGAGTTGCGCGAACGCGATCGCAACCGCGCCGAGCGGACTGCCCATTTCGTCGGCAGTCCGTGCCTCCGGCTCAGCCGCCTGAAAATCACTGCCGTAGGCTGCGTACAACGCGAGGTTCAAGTGATAGAGCGCACGCTTCGGCAGAATCGAAACGACGCGTCGCATCTCCGCGAGCGCACGCGGCATCTGGCGAAGGTACGTCAGGCAGAGTGCGAGATTATTGCGGGCGGCGACATCGCCCGCATACCGGGTAAGCAGATCGCCGTACTCCTTCACGCATGCCGGATAATCACTCGTCAGGTAATACAACAATCCGCGCGCGCGATACCGCTCGCGTTCCGTCATGCGATCGAGGCGACGAACGGCTTCGTTCGCGTACTTCTCCGCCTCCTGCTGCAGCCCCATGTTGCGCGAAGCGATCGCAAGCCCTGAATACGCTGCGCCGAAGTTTGGATCACGCTCGATCGCGCGCTGAAAACTCTGTCGTGCTTCTTCGCTGCGATTGTTGGACATCGCTTCCTGACCGGTCGCGTAGTCCCGCACCGCCTCGAGCGACGCCGACGTCAACGTTTCCATCGCGAACCGCCGTGCGGAATCAGAAGTATCGTCGCCGAGCGCCTCGCGCACCGACTCCGCGAGACGCGACGCGACCGACGACACGGCATTCTTGTCACCCGTTTCGGCGCGAGCGGTCGTAATCACTTTGCCGGTGACCGGCTGAATCGCACGAACGGCTACGGTGTACCCGCCACCTCCGCGGGCGACCGAACCGGCGACGACGACGCCAACGGCCTGTTTCACCGCAATTTCCTGCGCCGCACGTTCGTCCAGCTTCTGTGGCGGCGGCACGCCGATGCGATTGATGATCGTTCTGTCGTACGCACTGACGAAGCTGGCGCCTTCCAGCGCGAGCCGCAGCGTTGGCTCCAGCGCGTGATCGAAGCCGCTATCCCCTGTCGTGTTCTCGAAATCAGCGACCAGCACCGAAACCGGCGCGTGTTCTGGCGGCGGGATCAATGAGCGCTGGTACCACCATATGCCCCCGGAACCCACCAGCAGCACGGCAACGATGCCGACCATCACTGGCAGCCGGACGACGCGCTTGATCGGGATGGGTTCGCCCTGTTCGTCCAGCGCGTCGAGTGCGCCAACCAGCTCGGCGGAAGTTTGGAATCGGGCCGCCGTATCCGGTTCGAGACATCGTCCGATGAGCGTTTCGACAGCGGCCGGAATCGAGGGGTCGGTGGCACGTACCGGCGATGGAGCCGCCTCCATGCGCTGCTTCAATTCCGCAACCGCGTTCTCGCTCCGGCGGACGCCGAGCAGCATGTCGGAAAAGATCAGCCCGAACGCGTAGATATCCGCGCGTTGATCGACGACTTCGCCTCTGGCTTGCTCAGGCGCCATGTAATGGACGGTCCCGAGGATGGCCCCGGCAACCGTTGCCGTCGTCACGGCTCCCTGCGTCTGCCACGCGGCCATCCCCGTAAGAGGCGACGGAGACGGAGACGGAGCCGTCGCCGCCGACACGTTCCCCGCGGACCGCGCGATGCCGAAGTCCATGATCACCGCGTGGTCGCTGAGGATCATGATGTTCGCGGGCTTCAGATCGCGGTGCACGATGCCGGCCTCATGGGCGGCGGCCAGACCCGCGGCCACGTCGCGCGCAATCGACAACGCTTCGGGGACCGGCAACTTGCTGCGTTCCTTCAGCTTGGTCGCCAGGTCCGAGCCGTCTAAATACGGCATCGTGATGTACTTGATGCCGCCGATCTCCCCGAGGTCGTGAATGCGAACGACGTTCTTGTGCGTGACCTGGCGGGCGAGCACGAGCTCCTGTTTGAAGCGCCGCTCCATTTCCTGCGCTGTCACAGGGTCAATCGACGTCTCCGGGCGGATCACCTTCAGCGCGACCGCCATACCCAGCTCGGCATCCCACGCGTGGTACACGGCTCCCATACCACCGACGCCGAGTACGCGAATGATGTGATATCTCGAGCCGAAGGCCTGACCTACTTGCAGTGGGCCCGTCGCACTCCGCGGCGCCGTCGAAACGATCGTGGCACCATCGGTAGGCGCTTCATCGAGTGGAGTTTGCGAGGCTTGGGTCAGGGCGACGACGGTCTGGGGCGGCGGCGTCAATACCGCCGTCGTGACGGCGAGGGGCATCGCCCGCCCGCAGGCAGTACAGCGTCCCGAGGACGGCACACCGGGAGTGGAGCAATAGGGGCAGTTCATGACCCGCGAACGATTTTGAGCGGTGATTGAAGAATACCTTATCCAACGCTCGCGCGCGGTCTGCCGAACAGAATGCGACCGTAATCTCCGGGATCGAAGACAAAAGGTGCGGTCGTGATGTACTCGTGCGCGCAGAGCGCTCGTTGGCGCACGCTCTGATTAGCGCTGATTAGCGCGGCCTGATGCTGCGTGTTTTGCATACACGAGCTTGGCTCTGTCGGTGAAGGAGCGAGCTCACACCAGTCGCGACTCCCGACGCTTCCCTGCTTCAATTTCGATCCCGGTTCCCAGAAAGTTTCCGCTTCGCCTCGCTCGATAGCGGCGCCGAGAAGCATCGGAAACAAGGCGTCACCCAGGCGGGTTGCAGGTTGCGTTATGGGTCGTCGTTGCGAGCCGCAGACTATCTTCGAATCAACCAATCGTTGCAGACGATCTCTGGCGGGACTAAACGTCGAACACGAATAACGAGATCGTAAGTGCCCGGTCGGCATGCGGCGCGGTCACTTCTGTTACGTCGAAGGTCGAAGATGTTATCGGGGCGCGCGGCGCGCGCCGCTCACCAACCGACCGATCCGCGATCTCGTTCCCAAAGAGCAGTTTGCGTCCACTGATGCCGCGGCACGACGAGGCATTTCCATTGCTCCTCCGCCCGGCGCACCCGTGAGACGCACAACGAAACGGAGGCGGAGCATGTTCGGCAAAGGGTTGAATGTGGCTGTCACGATCGCGCTTGTCGGACTCCTGCTGCCCCAGAAGGCAGCGGCGTCCGAGCGACCGACGCTCCTCTCACACGCCGTGTCGCCACCCGTGCGCGACATGCCCCCGCAGGCTCGTCACGGAGGAGAGCTGGAGGAAAAGGAGCGAGCCCGCCGGCCACCGCATCAAGCTTCGGGCAATGTCGTCGATCCCGTTGTCCAGACGTCCACGCCGACAGCCGCTGCCGCCCAGGGGCTCGGCCAGTGGGAAGGACTGGGCACGGGCTATCCAGGATTCACCCTCACCGGCGTGCCACCGGACCCGAACATTGCGGTGGGACCGAACCATATCGTCCAGTGGGTCAACAACGCTTTTATGGTCTTCGACAAGTCGGGCGCGCCGCTCATGCAGGCGCCCGTCGACGACGCGACGTTCTGGGGTGGTGTATATGGCACCTGCTATCAATTCGGCGGCTTCAGCGATCCCGTCGTGCAGTACGACCGTGTCGCCAACCGTTGGGTGGTGGGGGAAATCGCCATTCCACTGTTGCCCGGTTTGCTTGGTCAGTTCGCGCAATGCTTCGCGGTCTCCACGACGTCGGATCCGACCGGCCCTTACAACCTGTGGGCGTACGGCTTCGGCGACACCATTCCGGACTATCCGAAGATCGGCATGTGGCCGGATGGCTACTACATAACGTGGAACATGTTTCCGGGCGGCGGCGCCTCCTTCAGTGGTGCCGAGGCGTGTGCGTGGAACCGCGTTGACATGTTGAACGGCGTCCCCGCTCCGAGGTTCAAGTGCTTTCAGCTGTCGAGCGCATTCGCCAGCCTCCTGCCTTCTGATGTCGATGGACCGACCCAGCCTCCGCCGGGTTCCCCGAACTACGTGATGAATATCGATGCGGAGTTGGGCACCTTGAATATCTGGAAATTCCACGTCGACTGGGCGACCCCTGCAAATTCGACCTTCACCGGTCCGATTTCGATTCCTGGAACCGCGTCATTTACGCCCCCGTGTTTCCCCGATATCGGCGATTGCATTCCGCAGCCTGGAACGACCCAGAAGCTCGACGCACTCGGCGATCGTTTGATGTACCGCCTCGCCTATCGCAATTTCGGCGACCACGAGTCGATCGTCGCCACCCATACGGTCCTGACCGGGGCCGGCAATACCGGCGTTCGCTGGTATGAAGTTCGAGGTCCCAACGGCACTCCGACCATCTATCAGCAGGGAACGTTCGCGCCAGATTCCGACAATCGCTGGATGGCGAGCATCGCGATGGATCACTCAGGCAACATCGGCGTCGGCTACACCGTGTCGAGCGACGGTACGTTCCCGTCCATCCGGTACACGGGCTGGGAAGTCGGTGATCCGCTCGGAACTTTGCAGAACGAAACGTGGCTCGTGTCGGGTGGCGGCTCGCAAACCGGATACAACCGGTGGGGTGATTACTCCGCGATGCGAAGTGACCCGAGCGATGATTGCACCTTTTGGTACACG
>Ga0070675_100000507_pt1 | contig 26645 bp, 17 predicted proteins | sample KBSM43metaG_FD_65343 | JGI IMG/M metagenome (GOLD analysis project Ga0070675, IMG submission 65343) | Miscanthus rhizosphere microbial communities from Kellogg Biological Station, Michigan, USA - KBS M4-3 metaG | ecosystem: Host-associated > Plants > Roots > Rhizosphere > Soil ... | reverse complement strand
GCCTCAGGAGTCGTCTGCCTCGGCAAGCCGGGACCGCTGGTGCCGGTATTGCTGGGACGAGAGGCGGTGGGCCGGATCACGGCGGCCCTGTGTTTCGACCGCGGTGTGTTCGCGAATCTGATCGAATACCCGGCAGTTTCAGTCGGTGCCTGCCGTCTTCGCATGCAAGTGATGGCGACACATACCTGCGCGCAGGCGCTGCGAGCCGCCGAGGTCATCGGCTGGGCATCTCAGTATGCCCAGCAGCTCCTTGGGCGCGCCGCAGCTGCGGCCTCATAGACGAGTCTTTCCTTATTCCTACCGATCCGTTGGGAGCGTCCAGCTTGGGTTGAGACGGCGAGAGCGCTACGCTAGGATTTGAGGGATTCGGTGTTCAACATCGAGAGGGCCCGAAACAGGATCAAGGGATTCCAGCGTGAGTGGTTTGCACCGAAACGGCCGGGGCTGAATTCGAGTAACTCCCACAAATTCATTGGTGATGTTGACTATGCCTTGATGCGGCTTTCCGATCCGAAGGACATCGTCGCCGTCACGTTGCGGATGCTGGGGGATTACATGGGCGCAGACCGCTGCGACTTTGCCCGAGTCGAAGCGGACCAGGATCATTTTGTGATCCTGGGCGACTACACGAAAGTCGCGACGACCACGATTACGGGCCGGCATCAGATCTCCGACTTCGGTGAACGTGCCTCGATAGTTTTGCTGGAAGACCATCCGTACGTCGTTACTGATATCCAGACCACACCGTCCGGCGTCCACGTCCCTTCACATCTGCATTCGGAAATCCGGTCGTTGGTGTGTGTCCCGCTGATCAATGCGGGGCATCTCGTCGCCGTGATGGCTGTGATCCACAAATCGCCCCGACATTGGTCCCGCGAGGAGATCAACCTCATTGACGCCATGGCGCACCGATGTTGGGAGTCTATTGAGCGCGTCACGGCACTCAGACGTTTGAAGGCGAGCTACGAGGACTACCGCTCCTTCATTGCGGTCAGTGCGGAAGGGATCTGGCGTTTTGAAATCGAACAGCCATTCCCAGTGACGCTGCCCGTGGACGAGCAGATTGAGCGGCTGTACCAATTCGCTTACCTCGCTGAATGCAACGATGCGATGGCGCGAATGTACGGCTACGACAGGGCGAATCAGATTCTGGGTGCACGCCTCGAAGATCTGATGCCGAAATCCGATCCGAAGAATATCGAATACCTTCGTGCGCTTCCCGCCAGCGGTTACTGTCTCAACGACGTTGAGTCGTCCGAATTGGATAGGTACGGCCGCGCCAAAGTCATGCTGAACAGCCTGAGCGGGATTGTGGAAAACGGAATGGTGATCCGCGCCTGGGGAACACAACGCGACATCACCGCCCAAAAGCAGGCTGAAGAGGCGTTGCGCGCGAGCGAAGAGCGCTACCGTCTGCTGACCGAGCTTTCCCCCGACGGCGCGGTTGTCGCCAGCGCCGACGGGACCGTCCACTTGGTCAATCCGTCAGTACTGCGGATGCTCGGGGTGACGGCGGAGGACGTGACCGGGCGGAACATCTTCGATTTTGTCGCGCCCGAGTGCCAGGACTGTTGCAGCGAGTTAATGACAACCCTTATGAGCGAAGGGACAGCTGCGAGGCAAGTGGAGGGCGCATTGCTGCACAGCGATGGACGACGGATACCCGTCGAGGTCAGCGCGGTCCGTTTCAATGCGAATCAGCAGTTCGCTCTCCTCGTCATCCACGACCTTACCGGGCGGAAACAAGCAGAGGCCGAGCGTGAACTGTGGTCCAGACAGATCGAAACCGAACGTGACCGTCTGACGCGGATTCTCGAACAGATGCCCATCGGAGTGATCATTGCCGAAGCGCCATCGGGCCGGCTCGTTTTTCATAACATCGAAGCATCGCGATTGCTTCACCGTCCGTTCTTGGTCGCCGAGGATTATCGCGGACACCCGAAGTACGGCGCGGTGCATGAAAACGGTCTCCCCTATCAAGCAGAGGAGTATCCGGCCGTGCGCTCGTTGATGTCCGGCGACATCGTCAAGAGCGAAGAGATCAAGTACCGGCTCGAGGATTCCACCGAAACGTACTTCTCTGTCAATTCTGCGCCGATCCATGACTCAGAAGGACGCATGGTTTTGACTATCGTGACCTTCAATGACATCGCCGAACGGAAGCTGGCCGAGGCGGCGTTGCGCGAGAGCGAGGAGCGATTTGCAAAGGCATTCCAGGCAAGTCCGGATGCTCTGGTCATCAGCCGGATCGTGGACGGCGTCGTTCTGGAAGTCAACGACAGCTTCGTCTCACTGTCCGGTTATGCTCGCGAGGAAATCATCGGACACAGCACCCTTCAGCTCGGACTCTATGAGGATCCGTCATTTCGTGAGCGTGCGCTGAAGATTCTGCAAGAGCAAAATGTCGTTCGTGACTTCGAGCTCACGCTGAGGCGGAAATCAGGAGAAATGCGATGGTGCCTGTTCTCCGCCGAGGCAATGGACCTTCGGGGCGAACACTGTTGGTTGACGATCGGCCGCGACATTACCGAGCGCAAACACGCCGAGGAGGAACGCGAACGGCTCTTGCGGAAGGAGAAGGAGGCGCGCGAGGAAGCCGAAACGGCGAGCCGGATGAAGGATGAATTTCTGGCCACCATCTCGCACGAATTGCGTACACCTCTGACTGCGATCGTGGGGTGGGCGAGCATGCTCAACAAAGGCATCCTTTCGCAAACTCAGATGCGCCGCGCGCTGCAAGTGATCGATCGGAGCGCGAGATTGCAGGCGGGGCTGGTCGACGACATCTTGGACACCTCCCGCATCATCACCGGGCGATTGAAGCTCGACGCCCACCCTATTGAGATCGAACGGGTCTTTCAGGCTGCGATTGACGTCGTCCGGCCCAGCGCCGAAGCGAAGCGGATCCGATTACAGGTGGTGACCGATGCTCGGTCCAGCATCGTCTTCGGCGATGCCAATCGCCTGCAGCAAGTGATCTGGAACGTGCTGTCCAACGCAGTGAAGTTCACAAATGAGGGAGGGCGCGTCGAAGCACGGTTGATCCGGACGGATGGTCACATCGAAATTACTGTCACGGATAACGGCATGGGCATTGACCCTGAGTTCATGCCTTATGTGTTCGATCGATTCCGACAGGCTGACAGCTCGTCAACGCGCAAGTACGGTGGCTTGGGCCTCGGTTTGGCGATCGTGCGTCACGTGGTCGAGATGCACGGCGGCACGGTTGCCGCATCGAGCCCCGGAAAAGACAAAGGCGCGACATTCAAGGTCCGGTTTCCGATAGCTTCAGCGGACATGCTCCGGCAATTAGTAGAACTACCGCCGGAACCGGAGTTGAACCAACCGACGGAGGCTAATCAAATCGACGACAAAGAAGACTTGCATGGCGTCCGTGTATTGGTTGTCGAAGACGACTTGGATACGCTCGAGATGCTGAAGGTCATTCTCCAAGACCGCGGCGCCGAGGTGATGACTGCATCCTCAGCCCGCGACGCGCTCGACGCTCTCGAACACTCTCTTCCCGATGCGCTTGTTTCGGATCTCGCCATGCCGGAGCAGGATGGGTACGAACTGATTAAGCACATACGGGAGCGCACCCCAGACCGCGGGGGGAATATTCCAGCCGTGGCACTGACCGCCAACGTCAGAGTCGAAGATCGCGTACGCGCTTTAACGGCCGGCTTCCAGATGTATATGCCAAAACCGGTTGTCCCGAATGAGCTGGTCGCCGTCATGGCCAACCTAACGCACCCGTAGTCGCTCACACGCTTTTAGCGCCCCCGGACCTATGGACGGAAGCTTTGCCCTCATCCTCGTCTCCAGTGGGGCCGTCGAGCCCCAAACGCGATAGCGTCTTCAGCAGCCCCTGACGCGAGAGGCCAAGTGCGCGGGCGGCACGCGAGCGACTGCCACCGGCGCGCGCGAGCGCGACCTCGACGAACCGTCGCTCGAATTGCCGACGTGCATCGGCGAGCCGTGCCGCCGACACGGTGGTGGCCACGCCGACGATCGCCGGCAGCAGCGCCGGACGCACCCACCCGCGTTGCGGCGCCGCGACGGCCAGCGAAGCGATGACGTTTTGCAGCTCACGCACGTTTCCGGGCCAGGCGTAGCGGGCAAGCTCAGACAACGTCGCCGGCGACAGCCGCGCGCGCGAGCCGGTACGCGCAGTCGCGGCCTTCCAGCAGCGTTCCGCCAGCAATGGGATGTCATCCGGCCGATCGCGCAGCGGCGGAATCTGAATGCGGATGACGTCCAACCGATAAAGCAAATCGCGCCGGAAGCGGCCCGCCGCCGCTTCCGCACGCATGTCGCGATTGGCCGCGGCGATGATGCGCACGTCAACCTTGCGGCTGAACGACTCGCCGACGCGTCGCACTTCCTGCTGCTGAATGGCGCGGAGCAGTTTCGCCTGGGCGCGCACTGAGAGGTCCGCGACCTCGTCGAGCAGGAGGGTGCCGCCATCCGCTTCCTCGAACAAACCCGCGCGATCGACGACTGCGCCGGAGAACGCCCCCTTCGCATGACCGAAGAGCTCTGATTCGATGAGTTCATCGGGCAAGGCCGCGCAGTTCAGATCGCTGAACCTGCGCTCGCGTCGTGCGCTCAACAGGTGCACACCACGCGCGACGAGCTCCTTGCCGACCCCGCTCTCCCCTTCGATGAGCACCGCAAATGGTGCCGCGGCTGCGCGGACGATCGCTTTCCGAACCGTCGTCATCGCCTCGCTGACCCCGAGCAGCTCTGGAACGGCCGTCGCCGACTTGACCTCCTCCTGGCATCCTGCATGCCAGGCATCAAGGCGCGGCGCCACGATCACTGCCGCGAGTTCAATCAGGTCACCAGCATCGGGACTGACCGCGCAGTCAATCGGCCACCTGCATACCAGCGCTGCAATCACGCGCGATGCGAACCGTACTGGACTACCGAGTTCCAGTCCTCCGTTCTGACGCTCCGGACCAATCGCGAGACTCGTCTCGAGCACCCGCGCGCCGAGTCTCGTCGGAAGCCCGTCACCGGAGCTGCAGATGACCGTTGGTGGCCCGCCTGCCTGCGAGAGGACATCGATCCGGCTCGCGCGGAGCTCGGCAGCCACCCGCGCAATCACTCGGCGAACTGCCACCATGTCATCGTCGTCTTCCTGTGCTGTGCGCAGGAGCCCGACTGACAACATCGAACGCGGCGCCGACGGCAACACTGCTTGTGCTGATGCGGAGGTGTTCGGTGAAACTCGCTTCCGGATTTCCCGCTGAAGGAGCGGCGGCGCTACTACCTCGAGCCGCCGCAGTCGCCTCAGGTGCGACCGAGCGGTGTGGTGGTCGCCGCCGCGGCGCAACGCGTCAATCCAGACCAGCCGTGCCCACGCATCGCGAAGCGGAACCTTCGCGATCCTGACGGCCGCCACCAGCGCTGAGAAGGCCTCGCGCGCTCGCGCGAGGTCGCCAGCGGCCGCAAGCACGGCGAGGTCCGCGGCATGGGAGATAAGCTGCACCGTCGCATCCCTGCTATGGTCCGCGAGCGCTTTCAGATAGGCAACGCACCCCCCGGCATCGAACATCTCCCCCTTCGCAAGATGGACGCGCGTTTTGACCTCGCAGGCTTCGGCAATGATTCGCGCTTCGAGTCCCGCAAGCTTGTCCACCTCGATGTCTGGTGCTTCATAGACACGCCGCTGCCAGACCAGCGCATCGGCGAGCACCGCATGCGTCCAAGCCCGAAACGTCGCGGCGACATCTGGGCCCTCCAGAACAGCGCGACACAATGCTTCCGCTTCCACGAACGCCGCCTCGGCGGTGCGAATTGCCGCCTGGCGGATGCGCGCTTCGATCACGAGGCCCTCGGCCCGGCTCGATTGAGCAAATTTGATCGCGTCCTCTAGTGCGGTATGCGCGCGTGCCGGACGGCCTCGGTCCGCAAGAACTGTCGCGAGAGTGATGCTGAGTCGCGAGGCGTGCACGAACGAATCGCGTCGCGCCAGTGCGGCGACAACATCCCGAAGCAGACGCTCCGCGGCGGCGTGACGTCCACACGCGACGAACCCGCCGGCGCGCTTCGCCCGCAGGACGAGCTCGGTCACGCGCGGAGAGTCTCGATCCGCCGCCGGTGCGGCGTACGCCGCGCGCGCTTCTCGAACTCGATACGCCGATGGCTTGTCGACTGGCCGCCGAAACGTCAGGAGAAGATGCGGACGGGGCGATCGCGCCGCCGCGTGGAGGAGTACTGAATGTGACCGGAACGGCTCCCCCACCGTGTCGAGCAGCAGCAGTGCCCGTTCATCGAGTTCGGAATCCCCGAGGACGAGTCTCCGCATGTACGCGTCGATGCCCAGTGGAATGAATCCTCGACTGCAAGCGGATGCACTGATCCGTTCTGCTTCGTTCGTAATGTCTCGCGCGTTGATGCTGTCGATGACGATCCATCGCGGATATCCGTCGCGTCCGTGGTCTATCGCCTCGATCAACGGCGTGAGATTCGAATCGGCGTCAAGTCGCACCATGCCGCGCCGCAATGCAAGTGCGACGACGCCACCAACGCGCGGCAAAACGGCTCGTCCTCGACGAGAGTGTGCAATTTCTTCGTATACAATGCCTTGCGAATGTTGCGATTTCTGAGCGCGGGCGAATCGCACGGACAGGCGCTGGTGATCACGCTCGACGGGATGCCGGCCGGTCTCGATGTCGATATCGATGCGCTCAACGCGCAGCTCCGGCGCCGCCAGGGTGGTTACGGCCGCGGCCGGCGGATGGCGATCGAGAGTGACCGCGCCGAAATCCTCGCGGGTGTACGCCGTGGAAAAACAACCGGTGCGCCAATCGCGATGTTGATACGAAATCGCGACTGGGTGAACTGGCAGCAGACGATGCACGTCGAGCACGACATGCCGGAGGGCGCATCGGGCACGAAGCGTCCTGAGGTGACGCGGCCGAGACCCGGCCACGCCGATCTGGCCGGCGCTCTCAAATACGACCACGAAGACATCCGCGACGTGCTCGAGCGCGCCAGCGCACGAGAGACCGCGTCACGCGTGGCCGCCGGCTCGCTCGCGCGGCAGCTGCTCGCCCGCTTCGGCATCCGCATCGCAAGCCACGTGTCCTCGATTGGCGATGTGGCCCTGCCGGAAGACCGCCTGGTCTCGTTTGACGAAGCTCGCGCAATCGACGACGAAGCGCCGCTGCGCTGTGCGGATCCGCAGCTGCAGCAGAAGATGATCGCTTTCATAGATGCGGCAAAGGAAGCTGGCGATACGGTCGGCGGCTCATTTGAAGTCATTGCTACCGGTGTGCCTCCCGGCCTTGGGTCTTACGTGCAGTGGGATCGCAAGCTGGATGGGCGCCTGGCGCAGGCCGTGATGTGCATCCACGCCATCAAAGCGGTCGGAATCGGCATTGGGCCGGAGGCGGCCTTTCGCCCGGGCTCCCGGGTACATGACGAAATTCTTCCGCCGCGTACTGAGGCGAATGCTCCTGTCCGGCCAACCAATCGCGCGGGCGGCCTCGAGGGCGGCGTGACCAATGGGCAAGATGTCCGCGTGACGGGCTTCATGAAGCCGATTGCGACGTTGATGAAACCGCTCCGATCCGTTGATCTGAACACGCTGACCGATGCGCCTGCGGCGATCGAGCGAAGCGATGTCTGTGCCGTCCCCGCCGCCGCGGTCGTCGGCGAAGCGATGGTGGCACTCGTGCTCGCTGATGCGTTCCTGGAGAAGTTCGGGGGCGACTCGATCGAAGAAATCGCGCGCCATTATGAGGCGACCGCGGAGCAGGTGCGCCGCCGGTTCACGTCACATACCACCTGGGCCGGCTGAAGCCGGCCCCTACGATCGCCTAGAGGGATGTCCTTACGTCCGATTCTCCGCTACGGTGCCGACGTCTTGCACCTGCCCGCCAGACCCGTCGCCGAGATCACACCCGAGATCGTTCGGCTCATCGACGACATGATTCAGACGATGTACGCCGCGCCCGGCGTGGGGCTGGCGGCAACCCAGGTTGGTGAACCGCTGCGGATTTTCGTCGCTGATGTGTCGCTCGGCCGCAACCCTGCCGACTTGATTACGTTCATCAATCCGGAGTTTGTCGAGCGCGACGGCATGCAGCTCGAGGAAGAAGGTTGCCTCAGTGTTCCCGGATTCAATGCGACGCTGGCGCGCCCCTCGCGCGTGGTCGTGAAGGGCCTGAACCGCGATGGCCAGGAACAGGTGATCGAAGGTACTGGTCTGCTGGCGCGCTGTTTCCAGCACGAAATGGACCACCTTGAAGGAACGCTCTTCGTCGATCGTCTCCGCGGGCTTCAGAAGGACTTCATCGTCCGCAAGATCAAGAAGCTCGCGCGCGCCGGTAAATGGTAGTGGTGTTCTTCGGGACACCGCATTTTGCGGTGCCCACCCTGCGGCGCCTTCTCGACTCGAGTCATTCGGTAGCCGGCGTAATCACCCAGCCGGACCGGCCGCGCGGGCGGGGACAGAAGATCACCCACGCACCAGTCAAAGCGCTCGCCCTCGCCCGCGGGATTCCCGTCTATCAACCAGACCGTTTGAAGCCGCCGGAGGTGGCCGACACGCTCCGTGGCTGGGGAGCCGACCTCGGCGTCGTCGCGGCCTATGGACGCATCATTCCTGAGCAGCTGCTGACCATTCCGCGGCTCGGCATGGTCAACGTTCACGCGTCTCTCCTCCCGAAATACCGCGGCGCTGCGCCCGTTCATCGTGCCGTGATCAACGGCGACAGCCAGACGGGCGTCACCATCATGCGCGTCGTCAAGGAACTGGACGCCGGAAGCATGTTCGCACAGGTGACGCGTCCGATTGGCCCTGACGAGACCAGCGATGTCGTCGAGAGCGCGTTGGCAGATATGGGCGCGGAGCTCCTCCTCACCATCGTCGAGCAGCTGGCGTCGGGGAATGCGCGCGAAGAGCCGCAAGACGAGACGCAGGCAACGTATGCGTCTCGATTGACCAAAGAGGAGGGGCTGATCGACTGGACTCGGTCCGCGTCAGACATTCACAACCGCGTCCGCGGTCTTTATCCATGGCCACACGCGTATACCTTTTTCAAAGGAACGCGGCTAATCATTCTTCGTTCAGAGGTGGCTGATGCAGGCGCGTCAGCGACGAGCCCAGGGACTATTCTGCGTGCCACGTCGGAGGCCATTCACGTGGCCACCGGTGATGGTGAGCTTGCGATCCTGGAGGTCCAACCCGAAGGACGTCGTGCGATGCGCGCTCACGATTTCCTCCTCGGGCATCGCCTCGCCACCGGCGAGACATTTTCAGAGTCATGACCGCACCGGCGCGGACCGCTGCCTACCATGCGGTTCGTGCGGTGTCGAGCGGCCGCGCCGATTTGCCTTCGGCGCTCCACGCCAGTCGTGGGCACCTCAGCGACGAACGAGACCGAGCACTCGCCGCGGAGATTGTCACCGGTACTTTTCGCTGGCAACGAAGTCTTGATCACCTCATTGAACATTTCGCACGGCGGCGCGTCGCGAAACTGGATAGTGAAATACTTGCGATCCTTCGACTGAGCCTTTATCAGCTCCTCCACCTCAGTCGCGTACCCGCTTCCGCTGTGGTGGACGATGCGGTCGATCTGACGCGAGCTGCTCGGAAACCAAGCGCAAGCGGATTCGTCAATGCCGTCCTGCGCCAAACGCTGCGACAACGTCACAAGTTGCCGCTGCCAGGACGGCCGGCGGATCCCGCCGACCGCAACGCGGCGCTCGCCTACCTTGGCATCACACATTCGCATCCAGAGTGGCTGGTCGCGCGGTGGCTGGATCGGTATGGGTTTGAGAGTGCCGAACGATGGGTACAGTTCAACAACGAAACACCATCGCTCACGCTGCGAGTCAATCGGCTGCGAGCCACCCGCGAAGAGGCGATCGCTGCACTCGAACAGGACGACGTCGATACCGAACCCACTCGCTTTGCGGGTGACGGCCTGGTCGTCACACGCGGAAACCCGCTGCGCCGCCCTCCAGACGGACTGGTTTTTGTGCAGGATGAGGCGTCACAGCTGGTGCCGGCGGTAGTGGCTGCATCGGCCGGCGAACGGATCCTCGACCTGTGCGCCTCGCCCGGCGGAAAGACCCTCGCGATGGCTGCGGACATGAATGACGTGGGCCGAATCGTCGCGAGCGACGTGCGCCCAAAGCGGCTCGCACTGCTTCAAGAGACGATTAAGACGGCGGAGAGCCGATGTGTATCCGTCGTCCGCGTTCCCCAGGCGGGTCCGCTGCCGTTTGAACCGACGTTCGATGCGGTTCTCGTCGACGCGCCGTGCTCGGGTCTGGGGACCGTGCGCAGGGACCCGGACATCAAGTGGCGCCGGCAGGAGCAGGATTTGGCGGGTCTTGCCCACGATCAACTGGCGCTGTTGCTGCGCGCCGCCGATGTCGTCCGCGCGGGTGGACGCCTCGTGTATGCGACCTGCTCGAGCGAACCGGAAGAAAACGACGGTGTCGTCGCGAACTTCATCGCCAATCGTCCCAGCTTTCGCATCGTCGATCTCCACACTCACGCTGGCGCTGTGATCACACCGTTCATCGACGCGCAAGGTTTCTTCCGCACGACACCATCAGCACATGGTCTTGAAGCGTTCTACGCGGCACTCCTGATCCGGTCCTGATTGGAGCGTCATGGTACGATTGACTGTTCAATGCCCTCTCGATTTGGCGTCTGGAGCGTCGGCCGGCTCCTTTTGCTTGCGGCGGCGCTCGGTGGAACATTTCTGCTTTTCTTTGGCGTCGCGTTGCGCGTGGCGCTGCGCGCCCGCGTCGTGCAGGTTCCAACGGTCGTCGGCAAGACTGTGAACGACGCATCGCAAACGCTTGGCGCTCTGGGCTTGACGTTGAGGATCGATCCGACGCGGCGTGCGGATGCGAACGTTGCGGCCAATCGCATCATGCTGCAGGATCCGCCTGCCGGAGCCGCGGCACGGACCCCGCGTTCCATTCGCGTGTGGCTCAGCGCGGGCCCGCGAACCACGACCGTGCCGCAGCTGATTGGCCAGACGGAGCGGACCGCGCGTATCCGGATGGAGCAAGACGGCGTCGAGCTCGGCTCGGTGTCCGAATTCCGATCGCCCGATTACGCTGCCGATGCAGTCGTCTCTCAGGACCCACCGCCCGAAGTAAAAGCCCCAAAGGTCTCGTTGCTGCTGAATCGCGGGGAAGCAGCCATCACCTACGTTATGCCCGACGTGATTGGCATGGACGGCAACCGCGTCTCGGACGCGCTGCGCGCGCAAGGATTCCGGGTGACCATCACCGGCTCGCAACCCTATCCCGGCATTCCACCGGGGACGGTCGTGCGTCAACAGCCGCAGGGCGGCTTCCGCGTCGCGGCATCCGATCCCATTTCGCTCGAGGTGAGTCGTTGAACGGTCCGATCCAAATCGCGCCGTCGATTCTATCGGCCGACTTTTCGGTGCTCGGCGAACAGATCGCCGCGGTCGAACGCGGAGGCGCGGACCTGATCCACGTGGACGTGATGGACGGTCATTTCGTCCCGAACATCACGATTGGGCCGCCGGTTGTCCGCGCCATCAGACGCGTGGCCTCACGTCCACTCGACGTGCACCTGATGATCGAGGAACCGGATCGATACATCGAAGCGTTCGTCGACGCCGGCGCAGACATGGTCTCGGTCCACGTCGAGGCGGTCCCGCACCTTCATCGTACGATCTGCCTGATTAAGAAGCTGGGCGCCCGCGCGGGAGCCGTGCTGAATCCGTCGACGCCTGCCATTGCGCTTCAGGACATCGCAGGTGAGCTCGACTACGTGCTCGTCATGTCGGTCAATCCCGGCTTCGGGGGACAGACATTCATTCCCCACAGCGTGGAGAAGCTCGGGCACGTTCGCGCCGTACTCACCGAAGCCGGGTCGTCGGTGCCGATCGAGATCGACGGTGGTATCGATGAGAAGACCGCTCCCAGAGTCGTGATGGCGGGGGCAAGCATCCTCGTTGCAGGCCAGGCGATCTTCGGAACGGCCGATCCCGAACGCGCGATGCGGGCGCTGCGAGCGGCCGTCACCGGCACGCCGACACCACACCACGCATGACCGACACGCATACCGGGCTCATCAGACGCACCACTGTTCGCGTGCGATATGCGGAGACGGACTGCATGGGCGTGGTCTACTACGCAAACTACTTTGTCTGGTTCGAGATTGGACGAACCGACTGGCTGAGGGACACGGGCCACAGTTATCGCGCGATGGAAGCTGCCGGCGTGCAACTGCCCGTCATCGAAGCGCATTGCGAGTACCGGCGAGCGGCCAAGTACGACGACGAGCTCGAAATCAGGACGCGAGCTGCGCTCCTCACGCCCATCCGGCTTCGCTTCGACTACGAAATCGCCCGCGGCGACGAGATCCTCGTAACGGGCCACACGACCCATGCTGCGCTCGATCCGCGCGGTCGACCGTGCCGTTTACCTTCAGGAGTGCGAGCCCTCCTCGGATGAAAGCCATCGTTACAGGTGCTGCCGGCTTCATCGGCTCGCATCTCAGCGAATACCTCGTTCAGGCGGGCCATACCGTCATCGGCATCGACGTATTCACCGATTACTACCCGCGCGATCGCAAGGAACAGAACCTCGCCGCTCTGCGCGGGGCCGATCGGTTCTCGCTCATCGAGACCGCGCTGGCCGATGCGGACTGGCCGCGCCTGCTGGACGACGTGACCTGGATATTTCATCTGGCGGCACAGGCCGGGGTTCGAAAAAGCTGGGGACGCGACTTTCACGTCTATACGGTGAACAACGTGGAGGGAACCCAGATTCTCCTCGAGGCGTGCAAGGGGCGACCGATCGAGCGCCTCGTGTACGCGTCCAGCTCGTCGGTCTATGGCGACGACGTCCCTCTTCCGATGCACGAGGACGTGCGTCCGCAGCCCGTATCCCCCTACGGGGTCACGAAATTATCGGCTGAGCAGCTCTGCCACCTGTATTACGTCAACTACGGTGTCCCCGCGCTTTCGGTGCGGTATTTCACGGTCTACGGCCCGCGACAGCGGCCTGACATGGGGTTCCACACGTTTTTCCGCGCGGCAATGCACAACGAACCAGTGCCGGTATTTGGGGATGGGCGGCAAACCCGTGACTTTACATTCGTGAGCGATGCCGTGGCGGCGACGGCCAGTGCGAGTACGCGGGGAACGCCGGGTGCTGTCTACAATATTGGAGGCGGCTCGCGCGTCGAGCTGCTGGATGTTTTCGAGCTCATCGGCCGGATTACCGGCCGTCCCCTGCGGCTGAAGATGCTGGAACCGCAGGCCGGCGACATGCGCGACACCTACGCCGATACGGCGCGCGCACGAACGGAACTTGCATTTGCCCCTGCGGTTACACTCGAACAGGGCTTGCGCGCACAGTTCCAGTGGATGACCGAGGCGGGCCTTTTCAACACATGATCGATTTCACAGTTCACTCGCGCATCGGCTCGCGCTTCCTGCTCGTCTTCGCGATGACGTGGGTCGCCGCGTGCGGCGGAAATCGGGCGCCGGAAACGCCGCCTGGCACCGTTCCGCCCGATCAGTTCCTGATGCAGCGCGCCAACGATGCCATGAAGCGCGAACGCTGGGCCGATGCCCGGAAGTACTTCCAGCAGATTGTCGACAACTACCCGCAGAGCACGGTTCGTCCGGACGCAAAGCTGGGGGTCGGCGACAGCTACCTGAACGAAGGCGGCGAAGCGAATTTCGTACTCGCCGAAAACGAGTTCAAGGAATTCATCACGTTTTACCCGACGAGCACCCGCGTCGACTACTCGCAGTACAAACTGGCGATGACGCACTTCAAGCGGATGCGCCGCCCCGAGCGCGACCAGACCGAAACCGCGGCCGCAGTCCGTGAGTTCGAGGTGTTCTTCGAACGGTATCCGAACAGCATGCTGACATCAGAGGTGCGGCAGCGGTGGCGCGAGGCGCGCAGCCGTCTCAGCGAAGCCTCATACAAGGTGGGCCTGTACTACTACCGCGCGCGGTGGTACCCGGGCGCGATCGATCGCTTCAAGGAAGTCCTCAAGGACGACCCGGGGTACCCGGAGCGCGACGCGGTCTACTACTATCTGGCGGAATCTCTCCTCAAGACCGATAAGAAAGCGGAAGCACTCCCGTACTACGACAGGCTGGTTAAGGAATTCGAGCGCAGCGAGTTTCTCGCGGACGCCCAGAGGAAGCTCGAAACACTGTCGATTCAGTAAGTTCGGGAGTGATGGAGAGGTATGAGCCGCCATCGACGCTCCTTCTGCATCCTTTTCACATTTGCACTCCTTCGCACGGCCGCCGGCGCGGCCGCGCAAACGGGACCCGCGCCGACGCCGACGCACCTCAGCGCCGACGTTATTGCGCTCGCCTGTGCCCCGACGCTGGCATTTGAGCGGCCGCTCGCGTCGCTGCTGATTACGGGAGGCCAGGATGCGTCGACCCGCCACGCATTCCATCCAGGCGATTTGATCACCATCAACGGCGGCTCTGACAACGGCATCGAAGTCGGACAGGAATATTACGTTCGGCGCGTGCAGCCGCCCCGCGGGACGGGGATGTCGCGGACCACCCCAGCGACCATTCGCACCGCCGGCTGGGTTCGTGTCTACGCCGTGGACAAGACCATGTCGCTCGTCACCGTGTCACACGCGTGCGACAGCATCGACATCGGCGACTACCTCGAGCCGTTCAGCGCTCCTGATCCGCCTACGCCAGACGCCAATCCGGCCAAACCCCAAAAGGACAACTACGGTCACCTCCTGATGGGAGCGGATCGCCGGACGATGTTTGCCAAAAACGACTTCGTCACCATCGACCGTGGCAGCGATCACGGTGTGACGCTTGGCGCGCGCTTTATGGTGTTCCGCGACAAGCGGCGGATGGAGACCAAGCGATTGCTGGCCGTGAAGGAACTGCCCGACGAAATCATCACGCCGGAGTTTCTGTTCGAGATTGGCGAGGCGGTCGTCGTCGAGGTGAAGCCCGACGTCTCGACGGTGCAGATCTTGTTCGTCCGCAGCGCGCTTCTGTCGGGTGACTACGTCGCCCTTCGGAAATAGATGGTTAGCTCGCCCTTCTCTCTCGCGCGACGTTGACGTCCGTGACGCGTGCGTTGAGCAGCACCACGAACCGCCGGTAGTAGTCAATCGCGGAAATCACCGCGGTCAACATCACCACCCAGAGCGCTGCGTATCCAATCGGCGCGAGCCATGGCAGCGGACGCCAGCCGAGAATCAGGAGCAGGATCGCGGTGACCTGCGACGCCATCTTGATTTTCCCGAGGCGTGACGCGGGAATGGTAATGCCCTTCGTGTAGGCGAGGCTGCGCAGGCCGGTAATGGCGAACTCGCGCCCGATGATCAACGCCACCATCCACGCGGGTGCCAGACCGAGCTGCACCAGCGAGATGAACGCCGCCGATGTCAACAGCTTGTCGGCGATCGGATCGAGGACCTGTCCCAGCCAGGTCACCTGCCGACGCCGCCGCGCGAGATACCCATCGAGCCAGTCGGTAATCGATGCAATGCCGAAGATCGCCGCACCAAGCAGTTCTTTGGGCACACCGAAGATTTCATGTCCCGCCTGCGTGAGCAACACCACGACCAGGAGCGGCACGAGAAAGATCCGCGCGAGCGTCAGCGTGTTCGGGAGGTTCATCCGATGGAACACTGCAATTCTACCCCATCATTCCGTGCGTGTATGATCGGTGATCGTCATGAAGGCGATCCTTCTGGCCGGGGGCAAGGGAACCCGACTCAGGCCGCTCACCATTCACACGCCGAAGCCGATCGTTCCGATCTTCAATCGCCCATTTCTGCACTACCAAATCGATCTTCTCAAGCAGGTGCCCGAGATCGACGAGGTCATTCTCAGCCTGAATTACCAGCCGCGCCGGATCGAGGAGATGTTCGGGGATGGATCCAGCATCGGGATCAAGATCCGCTACGTCGTCGAGCCTGCGCCGCTTGGAACCGCGGGCGCTATCAAATACGCAGGCGATCAGCTGACGGAATCGGTCGTCGTGTTCAACGGGGACGTGCTGACGCAAATCGATCTCGGCGGCGTCATTCGACTTCACCGTGAGCGGAACGCGCGCGCGACGATCGTCCTGACCCCTGTCGACAATCCGACGGCGTACGGGCTCGTCGAGACAGACGACGCCGGAAACATCCGCCGCTTCCTGGAGAAGCCCAGCGCTGACGAGATCACGACGAACAACATCAACGCCGGGATCTACATACTCGAACCGGACACCTTCGACCGCATTCCGAGCAACGTCCCGTGGTCCATCGAACGGAGTTACTTTCCATCGCTGGTGGAACGCGGCGAAACATTCGTTGGCTACATCTACAAGGGCTACTGGATCGACATCGGCACGCCCGAGAAGTACACCCAGGTCCATCGCGACATCATGGATGGTCGCTATGCCGCTGAGCCCTTTCGCGACATCGCGGCGCCGCGCACCTGGGTGGCGTCAGATGCACGCATCGAGAACGGCGCAACCATCGAAGGACCCTGTTTCGTCGACGAGGGCGCTCTGATCAAGTCCGGCGCGAAGATCGGCCCCTACTCGGTGATCGGCCGGCAGACGCAGATCGAAGAAGATGCGGTGATCAATGGCGCGGTCATCTGGCCGAACTGCCGCATCAGCCGAGACGCGTCCATCCGCGATGCGATCCTGGGACGGCACTGCCATATTGGGAGAAATGTGAGCGTGAATGCCGGCGCCGTGCTCGGCGACAAGACGACGCTCACCGATTACACGAAAGCGTAGCGGGCATGTCTGGCGATACAGTCCACAGGATGCGCATCAACACTGAGATCTTCAAGGCCTACGACATACGAGGCCTCTACCCCGGCGAGATTAACGAAGAAGTGGCACGGCTCATCGGGCGCGGCTTCGTCAGCTACCTCGGAGCCAAACATATCGGCGTCTCGCGCGACATGCGCGTGTCGTCCCCCGGACTCGCAGCCGCATTCATCCAGGGAGCGCGCGAGCAGGGTGCCGATGTGACCGACTTCGGGATGCTCGGCACCGACATGCTCTACTTCGGCGTCGTGAACGACCGGCTGGAAGGGGGCGCCCAGATCACGGCCTCACACAATCCGAAGCAGTACAACGGCATCAAGATGGTGCGCTCGGGCGCGTTGCCGCTCAGCATCGACGCAGGCCTCGGCGAGATCCGAGACATGCTCGTCAACGACCGCCTGCCCTCGCTCGCCTCCGCTCAAGGAAGCGTGTTCCCGCGCAACATCCTCTTCGAGTATATCGAGAAGGTGATGTCGTTCATCGATCCGTCGGTGATTCAACCGTTCACCGTCGTCCTCGACGCCGGCAGCGGGATGGCGGGCCTCGTTGCGCCACTCCTGTTCGATCAGCTGCCATGCAGGACGACGAAGTTGTGTTTCGACATCGATGGCTCGTTTCCGAACCATGAGGCCAATCCGCTAATCGAGGAGAACCGCCGCGACATCACGGAAGAGGTCATCCGTCAAAGAGCCGACATTGGCATCGCGTGGGATGGTGATGCGGACCGCTGCTTTTTCATCGACGGCACGGGCGACTTCGTGCCCGGTGATTTCGTGACCGCGCTCCTCGCCGAGGCATTTCTCTTGAAGCACCCGGGCGCCACGATCATCTACGACCTGCGAGCGAGCCGCGCGGTGAAAGACATTGTCGAGCGGTACGGCGGTCGCGCCCTGATGAACCGCGTCGGCCACGCGTTCATCAAGCGGCGGATGCGCGAAGAGGATGGCATCTTCGCGGGTGAAGTGACCGGTCATTACTACTTCCGCGACTTCTCCTATGCGGACAACGGCTTTATCCCCGCGCTGCTCATCCTGGAGCTGATGTCGAAGAAGAACCAGTCGCTGCACGACCTGCTGCGGCCGCTGCGGGAGCGCTACTTCATCTCAGGCGAGATCAATACGAAGCTGGCGAGCATGACCGAGGTGCCGAAGAAGCTGCAGGCCATCGAGGCGCGCTATGGCGACGCCGAACTTGCCAGCATGGACGGTATCTCCGTCGACTATCCGGATTGGCACTTCAACGTCCGGGCATCCAATACGGAACCGCTCCTGCGACTGAACCTGGAAGCGGCTACGCCGGAGTTGATGGAGCGGAAGCGCGATGAGGTGTTGTCGCTGATTCGAGGGTAGAATTAACGCCGAAGCGGGAGTAGTTCAGCGGTAGAACGCAAGCTTCCCAAGCTTGATGTCGCGGGTTCGATCCCCGTCTCCCGCTCCAATCTCTAACTCATTTCAATTCACAAGGATGGTCGGTGCGGCGTGCTCTGCACATACCGGCTAGCTGACGGCGCGGAGCTCCTGCCGCTTGGCGGTGGTGATTTCGTAATCATCATCCGGTTCAACGATGTTGACGGTCCGGGCATCGCACTGGGCGACCCGCCTTTTAAGGCATGAATCAATTACGGGTCCGTACCTTGCTACTTGAATCACCAGCCATGTCAGACACGAACGCGCAGTCCATCGCGCCGCCGTGCACCAGGTGCGGGGCGCGCAAGGTTGAAAAAATGAGCGACAAGGACGTCGTCCTTTGGATTTGCGCTGTATGCGGCCACATCTGGGGCGAAGCTCGGACCGAAAGTAAGTAGTTCACCGGTCGAAACGGCCGCGCTATAGATCGAACTCATTACTTCCTATGAGTTGAGCCGCGTAGGATCTCCGCTCAGTGCTGCGGACGTGAACCACGTTCGCCGCACGGGACCGCGTCATCACGTCACGATGGTGCCGATCGTGGCGGTCACGATCGACTACTCGTCGTGCTCGTGGTGATAACATGCGCCAAACCATCATGGCCGGCAAGGATGATGAACGGCGGGCGCTCATCGACGCTGCTCGTGCGGCCGTTGCTTCTGCAAAAGCGATTTGTGCCGACGCTGAAATTGCCTGCCAGGACGCACAGTCGGTGCGCGCGTTCCGTGTACGAGAGAAGGTGACGGCATCTCGGGTTCTCAGTGCACGAGGCGCCTCGCGCTTGATGAACGACCTCGAACGCGTCGCCCGTGACCTCGAAATGCTCAAGGCAAAGATCGAATCGGCGAAACCAGCCCCGCGAACTCTCCGGTTGCGACGACGATAATCCGTTAGTCATTCGGACATCACCTCCGCGAGCGACGGTACGCGCCGCTGGCGCCGCTCCAGGCCGAGCAGGGTATCGAGGCCCTTGGCGACGTTGATCAGCCCCTCAAGGCGCTGCAGGCAGCCAGCTGTTGAAGCACACCGATCGGCGTGGCGCTAACCGAAGCATGAGTCGCGCTTCCACAGCCGAACGAAGCCGCAATAAACATCCATGCGAATAGAGGCAGAGTGCGTTTCGTCCGCGATTCTGCAGGAATTCGGAACGCCACAGAATTTGAGGTTTGGATAATACATGACGACCGGTTCAGCGACTCCGCCAACGCCGCGCCAAATGCTGCTGAAGGCGCCCGAGCAACGGGGGTATGTGGAAACGCAACTCACGGTTCGGGTAACCCGCAGATCCGCTCCACTTCGTCCAGCAGGCTATCGATTCGAAGAGGCTTGGCGACGTAACCCGCGGCCTGAATGGACGCCGCCTTCCCCCGAGCGTCACCATCGGCCGTGACGGTCACCACAGGGATGGACGCGAACGCCGGCAACTTTCGCTGTTCCTCCCGGAACTTCCAGCCGTCCATGACTGGCATCATCATGTCGAGGAGGATCAGATCCGGATGACCGTTGTTCCGGAGGTGGTTGAGCGCCTCATACCCATTGGCCGCGACGGCCGTGCAGTAACCCTCGGCTTCGAGGATTTCTGCCAGCAACCGCGCTACGTCCAGATCATCTTCAACTATCAGGATCAGCTTCGCCATGCGACCCTTCGTCCCTGAGCCTGCGTAACCCGTGACGACGAGCGCGCCCAGTGCGATCGGTTCGGGCGTCAGGGACGCGTGCAAGAATCTTTCCCTGGAGAGGTCGCATGTGGACGCTCTATGCTGCCGCTCTGCGTGCGGCCCCTTGTTCGCTCGTCGTGGCTCCCTTGGGAAGATCAATGGTGAACGTCGACCCGGCACCGGGTTGGCTTTCGACCCGGATCGTCCCGCCGTGCGCCTCGATGATCTGGCGAGCGATGTACAGACCGAGCCCGAGTCCACCGAATGCGCGCGATGAGATGGCTTGCTCGTAACGCTGGAAGATCCTCTCAATATCCTCGGGAGCGATGCCTATCCCGTGATCGACAAAGACCAGACGTCCGATCGGGCCTGTCTCCTCGACCGTGATTTCGATCGGCTTGCCGCCACCAAACTTGAACGCGTTGGTGAGCAGATTGGCAATGACTTGCTCCACGCGAATGCGATCCCATAAGCCAAGCACGGGGATCGTCGCGCTGATTTCGACGTGCGAATGCGTTCTGCTGGCTTCCTCGCCAAAACGACCGACCACGTTGCGGACGACAGCAGACAGGTCGATTTCCTCGAGTTCGAGTCGAAGACGCCCCGCCGTGATTCGCGAAACATCCATCAACTCTCCGACGATTCGAGTAAGACGCTCGATCTGCCGGTACGCCATCTCCAGCTTCGCCTTGATCTGCTCCGGAGAAAGGACGGCCTGGGGCGATCTGCGTGGTGGTTGGAGCAGCGTCTGGATCTGCAGCTGCAGCGCCGAAAGTGGGGTCCGCAGCTCGTGCGACGCCACCGAAAGGAACTCGTCCCTTGCGCGGATAGCGTCGACCGCGTCGCGGTAGAGCAGCTCACGTTCGAGCTGCGTCCGCTTCCGCTCGGTGATGTCGCGGGCGATCGAAACGATCCGATCGGCACCGATGCGAATGAGCTGTACAGAGACATCGATCGGAATCGCCGCCGGATGTCTTCGCCGGAACTTCGTTTCGAGCAGGATATGAGGCTGAGAGCCCTCCAGGAGAGGCGCCAGCACCTGCGCCAGGGCGATGCGATCGTGTTCGGCCATGAAGTCGGTCGGCGCCATTCGGAGAAGTTCGTCGCTGGAGTATCCGAGGAGGAGACTGGCGCCGTGGTTCACGTAGAAGATGCGCCAGTTTCCCGGCTCGAAGATCATGACCGCATCGGGCTCCGCGTCCAGCGTGTCCTTGAACTCCGCCTGAATCGCCTGGACGCGCTTTTGCTCGTCGATGTCGGTGAACGTTCCAACCCAGGAGAGAATCTGGCCGGTCGTGCTTCGTTCCGGCACTGCGCGACAGAGGTGCCAGCGAAACGCACCGTCGGAAGCTCTCAGGCGGCACTCCGCCTGGAACATCTCGCCGGAACGGATCGCGTTCTCCCACTCGGTTCGGCATCGCGCTGAATCATCGGCGTGAAGGATTCCAAGCCAGGAACCGGCGGCCTGCTCCACCGAAAGGCCCGTGTATTCGAACCACCGCTGATTGAAGTAGTCGACGGTTCCGTTCGGGCGCGCGGTCCAGACGATGTGGGGAACCGCCTGCGCAAGAGTACGGTAGCGGCGCTCGCTGGCGAGTCGTAGCTCCATCAGGCGGAATTCGTTTTCGTTCCGCTCCGCCTCCAGAAGGCGCACCGCCTGCTCCTCGTTTCGCCTTTTCTCTCGAAAGAGTTGCGCGAAGACCGCGACCTTGGCGCGGATCATCTCGGGCACAAGCGGCTTCATCAGATAGTCGACCGCCCCGACTCGGTACCCCTTATAAACGAGGTCCACGTCAGTCGCCTGAGCAGTCAGGAACACGATCGGAATCGCGGCGGTCTTCTCACGCTCCTTGATGGCCGCTGCCAGCTCGAAGCCGCTCATGTCGGGCATCACCACATCGATGAGCAGCACCGCAAAGTCCTCTTGGAGGAGTCGCAGGAGCGCCTCGGCGCCGGATACCGCCTCGACGATTCGGTAATCGGGAGACGACAGGATCGCTCGAAGAGCCATCCGGTTCTCAGAATGATCGTCGACAACGAGGATCTGCACGGGCATCGTTGTCGGCGCTGTGTCGGGCGCGGAACTCACAATCGTCCTGTCCTCACTCGGTCCGCAGATTCCGGACGATGACGGTCGACAGCTGCCGCGTATCCGCTGGCTTGACCACGTAGTCAGTGCAGCCAGCGGCCATGCACTGTGCTCGATCGGCGTCGCTCGCCTTGGCCGTGAGCGCGATGATTGGCAACCCGGCGAACTCGTTCATCCCACGGATTTCGCGGGTCGCTTGGTATCCGTCCATCTCGGGCATCATGATGTCCATGAGTACGAGATCGATGTCCGGGTGCTCACGCAGGCGAGCGAATGCCTCTCGCGCACTGTTGGCCGGGATGACCTGCACCTTGAACCGTTCGAGCAGGCTCGTCACGGAGTAAAGGTTCCGGGCGTCATCCTCCACGACAAGAATCTTCTTTCCGGCCAGCCTCTGCGCGTCTTCGGGAATGACCGGATTCGGCCGCAACGGCGTCGCAGCCGTCGCGACACCGCCCTCGAACGGGACCGTTGGAATCTGGAGTTGCTCGCTGAGCAGCGGCAAATACAGCGTGAAGGTGCTTCCCACGTTGGGCGTGCTTTGAACCTCCACCTCGCCGCCGAGGACTCGAGCGTATTCGCGGCTGATGGTCAGCCCCAGGCCGGTTCCGCCGTACTTGCGCGTGATGGATGAATCCGCCTGCTGGAAAGCTTCGAAGATCCTCTCGAGCTGCCCCGAAGCAATGCCAATACCTGTATCCGAGACCGCGAACGCAATCACGGCCGGGGCACGCTGCAGCGATGCGCTGCGGAAAGCCAGGTCCGCGGGCGCCCGCTCGATGTGTAACTCCACTCGCCCGCGCTCGGTGAACTTGAAGGCGTTTGCGAGGAGGTTCTTGAGAATCTGCTCGAGGAGCTGACGGTCCGTCGTCATGTTGGGCGGAGCACTTGGAGCGACTTCGACTGAGAACTCGAGACTCCGCTGCATGGCAACTGGCCGGAACGTACGGTCGGCAAACTCCTGTACGGCCTGCGTGGCGTAGGGCTCGAGATGGGTCTCGATACGACCCGCTTCGATCTTCGAGAGATCGAGAATCTGGTTGATCAGCGCCAGCAGGTCCCGTCCAGCGGAATGAATCGTCGCCGCCCATTCCTGCTGTTTGTCGCTGAGGTTCTGGTCCGCGTTCGCCGCAAGCATCTGCGCGAGGATCATCATGCTGTTGAGCGGTGTGCGGATTTCGTGGGACATGTTGGTCAGAAACTGCGACTTGTACTGCGACTCCTGAGACTTCGCTTCGAGCGACGCGATCGCCTGTGCGATCTCCCGCTTTCTGGACTCGAGCTGGAGGGCACGCTCTTCGAGCTCTTTTCGTCGCCGGTCGAGCTCCACGTTGGATCCTTGTAACTGCTGGAGAAGCTGCTCGGTGCGCATGCTTGTGCCGATCAGGTTGATGGCGAGGCCGACCGAGAGCATGAGCTGCTCGAGGAAGGCAAGCTGCACGGATGTGAACTTATGGAAGGAACCAAGCTCGATGACACCTCTCAGCTGGTCCTCGAAGAAGATCGGGTAGACGGCGATGTTCCGAGGAGATGACTTCCCAAGGCCTGACGTGATTTCGACGTAGTGCTCGGGAACTTCGGTGATGATGATCGGCTTTCGCTCCCGAGCACATTGGCCGACGATGCCTTCTCCGAGGCCAAATCGATTCGACAGCTGCTTGCGCTGCGTGTACGCGTACGTACTGGTCAGCGCGAGCGCGATCTGATGGTCCTGAGTCTCGGCAAGGTAGAACGCGCCATGCTGCGCATCCACCACCGGCGTTAGCTCCGACATGATCTGGTCTGTAAGCGACTGGAGATTCCGCTGACCCTGCATGAGCCCTGAGAATTTGGCCAGGTTGGTCTTGAGCCAGTCCTGCTCCTTGTTGGTTCGCGTCGTATCGCGAAGGTTCGTAATCATCTGGTTGATCGTGTCCTTGAGCCCAAGCACTTCGCCTCGCGCTTCGACCGTGATGCTGCGGGTCAGATCGCCCTGAATGACCGCTGTCGCTACCTCCGAGATAGCACGGACCTGCGACGTGAGGTTGGCGGCGAGCTGATTGACGTTGTCGGTGAGATCCCGCCACGTGCCCGCCGCGCCAGGAACCTTCGCCTGTCCTCCAAGTCTTCCCTCGATGCCGACCTCCCGCGCGACCGTGGTGACCTGGTCCGCGAAGGTCCGCAACGTCTCTGTCATGTTGTTGATGGTGTCTGCCAACGTGCCGATCTCGCCCTTGGCCACGAGCACCAGTTTCTTGGTCAAGTCGCCGCTGGCAACCGAGGTGACGACCTTGCTGATGCCGCGCACCTGGTCGGTGAGGTTGGAGGCCATAAGGTTGACGTTGTCCGTCAGATCTTTCCAGGTGCCCGAGACACCAGGCACCCGCGCCTGACCGCCAAGCTGACCGTCCGTGCCGACCTCGCGCGCGACCCGGGTCACCTCGGCCGCGAATATCCGGAGCTGTTCCACCATTGCGTTGATGGTGTCCTTGAGCTCGACGATCTCTCCGCGCGCCTCGACGGTAATCTTCTTGGACAGGTCTCCGTTTGCGACCGCGGTCGTGACCAGCGCGATGTTGCGCACCTGCGCGGTCAAGTTCCCAGCCAGCGTGTTCACGCTGTCGGTGAGATCCTTCCACGTGCCGGCCGCGCCTGGAACGCGCGCCTGGCCACCAAGCTTCCCCTCGATCCCGACTTCTCGAGCCACCGTGGTGACCTGGTCAGAGAAGGTCCGGAGCGTGTTCGTCATGTCATTGATAGTGTCGGCGAGCGCCGCGATTTCCCCTCGAGCCTCCAGCACCAGCTTCTGAGCCAGGTTGCCGTTCGCAACCGCGGTTACGACCTTGGCGATGCCGCGGACCTGGCTGGTGAGGTTGGAGGCCATCACGTTGACGTTGTCCGTAAGGTCTTTCCACGTACCCGCGACTCCTGGGACCTGGGCCTGGCCACCAAGCTTGCCGTCGGTTCCGACTTCGCGAGCGACGCGCGTCACCTCGCCCGCGAAAATGCGGAGCTGTTCGACCATTGCGTTGATGGTGTTCTTCAACTCGAGGATCTCACCCCTGGCATCGACGGTGATCTTTTGCGACAGATCGCCGGTGGCGACCGACGTCGTCACCGCGGCGATATTACGAACCTGGTTTGTGAGGTTGCCGGCGAGGAGGTTGACGTTGTCCGTGAGGTCCTTCCACGTCCCCGACACTCCCGGCACTTTGGCTTGGCCTCCGAGCTTGCCCTCGATACCGACCTCGCGCGCCACGGTGGTGACCTGCTCCGCGAACGTCCGAAGGGTGTCGGTCATCGCGTTGATGGTGTCGGCGAGGGCGGCGATCTCGCCTTTCGCCTCCAGGACGAACTTCTGCGAGAGGTCGCCATTGGCGACCGCGGTCACGACCTTCACGAGGCCTCGGACCTGGTCGGTCAGATTTGAGGCCATGAGGTTCACGCTGTCGGTGAGGTCCTTCCAGGTTCCCGCTACCCCGGGCACCTGCGCCTGGCCCCCGAGTTTCCCCTCCGTCCCCACCTCGCGGGCAACGCGCGTGACCTCCGCGGCGAACGCGCGGAGCTGATCCACCATCACATTGATCGTGTTTTTGAGCTCGAGGATCTCGCCTTTGACCTCCACCGTGATCTTCTTGGATAGATCGCCGTTGGCGACCGCCGTCGTCACGAGGGCGATGTTGCGTACCTGATTGGTGAGGTTTCCGGCGAGGAGGTTCACGTTGTCCGTAAGATCCTTCCACGTGCCCGAGACACCCTTGACATCGGCCTGTCCGCCGAGCTTTCCCTCAGTACCGACTTCCTTCGCGACGCGGGTGACCTCGGCGGCGAAGGAGCGCAGCTGATCGAGCGTCGCGTTGATGGTGTTCTTGAGCTCGAGAATTTCTCCCTTCGCCTCGACGGTGATCTTTTGCGAGAGATCGCCGTTGGCGATCGCCGTCGAGATGGCCGCGATATTCCGAACCTGGGACGTGAGATTGCCGGCCAGCCGATTCACGCTGTCGGTGAGTTCCTGCCAGACGCCGGACACACCCCGAACATCGGCCTGCGCGCCGAGCTTGCCCTCCGTTCCCACTTCGCGGGCGACGCGGATCACTTCGGCGGAGAAGGATCTCAGCTGGTCGACGGTCGCATTGATCGCGTTTTTGAGCTCGAGGATTTCTCCGCGAGTCTCGACGGTGATCTTCTGAGACAGATCGCCTTTGGCGATCGCAGTTGAAACAAGCGCAATGTTTCGGACCTGCGCCGTGAGATTGCCCGCCAGCAAATTCACGTCGTCGACGAGATCCTTCCAGGTGCCGGAGAGACGTTCGACGTTGGCTTGACCGCCGAGCCTTCCCTCCGTGCCCATCTCACGGACGACGCGAGAAACGCCGGAGGAAACCGTTCGCAGACGCGCAACGACCGTCTTGACGGTTGTCCCCAGTTCGCGGAAGTCTCCCTTCAACGCCGTTCCGTCCATGTGGAGCGACATGTCCCGCGAAAGGTCACCGTTGGCGACGAGCCCGAGGACGGACGTGGCTTCGCTGATGGGCCACGCCATCTTCGCGACGAGCGAGTTGACAGAGCCAACGGCCGCGGCCCACGACCCGCCTGCGGCGAGCGCTCCCCGCTCCGTCGTCTTTCCTTCGAATCCTACGGTCCGATCTACCCGTCTGAGCTCGCTTACCAGTGCATCGTTCTGCTCGATCAGGGCGTTGAAGGCGAGCGCGA
>Ga0070675_100000505_pt1 | contig 26735 bp, 30 predicted proteins | sample KBSM43metaG_FD_65343 | JGI IMG/M metagenome (GOLD analysis project Ga0070675, IMG submission 65343) | Miscanthus rhizosphere microbial communities from Kellogg Biological Station, Michigan, USA - KBS M4-3 metaG | ecosystem: Host-associated > Plants > Roots > Rhizosphere > Soil ... | reverse complement strand
AGGAAAGCGGGGCTGCACGCCAGAAGCAACGCGGACGCGACTCCCACGCGCCGCGAGAATCGAGCGCCGAGCAAGTACGTCGACCACACGAGCAGGACGCCAAAGAGCGGCACGACGGCGAACACGAACGCATCCCCACCCGCCCTACCCGCCCAAACGAAGGGCACCATGGCGAGCGACAATCCCGCCGGACAGATCGGCGCGGTTGCTCCGCGAACAGTTGGTGACGGGATGTGCCCTGCTGGGGCAAACGTCAGCGGCGCATCAGGCCACGGCGTCTCGAGCGCGAGCGGCTCGACGACTCGCAGCTGGCCCGTCGCCCACGCACGCGCCTGTTGTAGGTAGCAGTACGAGTCGGAACCACCGGCCGCAAATGTTCCCCAACGGATGCCTGCTGCAAACACGCCAAGGAGCAATGCAGCAAGCGCGATTCTCAGCGAAACCTCTCCTTGAAGAGCACTTCGAGCGCCCGGACGCCATCGCGCCAGCCGATCTTCTTGCCCTGTGCACGCGAACGCGGTTCGAATCTCACTGGCAGCTCATGTATGCGATGGCCGCGACGCAGCACGCGAGCGGTGATTTGCGGCTCGATGTCGAACCGATTGGCATCGAGCTGGAGCGAGCGCGCGACCTCGGTCCGCATGATTTTGTAGCAGGTCTCCATGTCCGTGATCGAAGACCCGAACAGGACGTTGGTCGTCGACGTCAGCGCGCGATTGGCCGCGATCGTGATCCAGGGTGCCGCCGGACGCCCGGCGAGAAACCGTGAACCGTACACGACGTCGGCTTCACCGCGCAGGATTGGCGCAACGAGTGCCGAGAGTTGCTGTGGATCCAGCTCGAGATCGGCATCCTGGATGGCCACAATCGTGCCGTTGGCTTCGTTGAATCCGCGGCGGATGGCCGCCCCCTTGCCGGCGTTCGGTTCGGCATGGATGATTCGGATTGCGGCTGCCGGCTGCCGGCTCCCCACCCCGGGATCCCGAACCCCCAATCCCGAATCCCGAATCCCGTCCAAGACTTCTCGCGTTCCGTCCGTCGAGCCGTCGTTGACGATGATGATCTCGCGGGCGAGGGGTAGATCGATTTCGATCAGCCGCTCGATCACGGAACGAACAGTTCGAACCTCGTTGTAGACGGGTACGACGATCGAGAGGAGTTCCGCCCGCGGCGAACTGGCGCTCACCGTCGACGAGCCGGAGTCGGCGTTCGTTTAGGCGGCGCGGGGCGATATTCGAGCATGACATTACTGACGATAGCGACCGGCTGTCCGGGCAGCATGAAGTTGTCGGGCGGGCCGTCCAGCCGTTCCACGATCAGCTTTTCGCCGAGAATGCTCACCCGCTCCTCTCCTTCAGGGATTTCAATCGAAATCGGCTCGGTGCCTGTCGGCGCCACGGCCTTGACACCCCCTGGGCCTGCACCACCACCGATGCGATCGATGAGATCGCCTGCCGTGCGGAATTCGCTCTGCACAACCGCCCGCGACAACAGCGTGTTGTCCATTGTCAGCACGCCAATCGAGGCGGTGTAGCGCCGGTACGCACGGTTCGACTTGATCAACTCCTCGGAATACATGTGGCGATTATGCAGGTCGAAGCTGATTCGTGCCGGTCCGACGTGCGGCGGGACGTCCACGAGAATGCCGTCGGCAGGATCGCGACCGGTCAGCACGTCGCAGAAAGTGCGCCTGGTCTGCACGCCCTCCCCAAGCGGATTCGGGCACATGATCATCGGCGCCTCGGTCTTGAGCGGTGGAAGCGGCGCCGGTCGGCGTGCCGGCGCACGCGCAGGCGTTCGCGGCGGCGTCCGCGTCTGAGGGGTTGACTGAGTGCCTGTCCTGGGCGTCGACCCCGTTTGCGCGACGAGCGGCACGCACGTCGCGACCAGCGCAAGGCTCAACGCACCACGGAACAGTCGTGTGATCAATCGCTCACGCATGCAAGACCCGGTGAGGGCACCATCGACGTCGCGGTCAGGCCGCGTACCTTCACCAGCTCCAGGAATTCCATTCGCGTGCGCGCGTTGTCCCTGAACGCGCCCAGCATGGCGCTGGTAATCGCGAACGAATTCTGCTTCTCCACCCCACGCATCGACATGCACAGATGCGTCCCCTCGCACACGACCGCGACGCCGAGCGGATCGACCTTCTCGCGTATCGTCTCGGCGATCTGATTGGTCATCCGTTCCTGAATCTGCAGCCGCCGCGCAAAGACCTCGACCAGACGCGGAATCTTGCTGAGACCGATGACCCGTTTACGGGGGATGTAAGCGACGTGGCACTTGCCGAAAAAGGGGAGGAGATGATGCTCACAGAGCGAGTAGAAATCGATGTCCTTGACGATCACCATCTCGTTGTAATCGACGGTGAACAGTGCATCGTTGAGGACATCGTCGATGTCGGCGTCGTACCCGGCGGTCAGGAATCGCAGCGCCTGTTCGACGCGCGCCGGCGTGCGGACGAGCCCTTCCCGGTCGGGATTCTCACCGAGCTCGATCAGGAGCCGCCTGACCAGATCCTGCACCCTCGTATTCTACAACGCCCGTTTTTCATGCTCCGAGTCGGCACGGCAAATCGATCGAACGAAATAAAATAGTCGGACTTGCGCGCGCTGCCCCCGGCTGTAGCTGTCCTCCGTCATCGCAATTTCCGCCTGATCTGGATCGGCCTTCTGCTGTCGTTCACCGGATCGTTCATGCAGAACGCGGCGCTGCTGTGGAACGTGTCGCTGCTCGTCCCTGCGGACCGCAAAGGCCTGGCCCTCGGCATCGTCGGCCTCGTGAGGGTCGTCCCGATCGTCATCTTCTCGATGATCAGCGGCGTCGTTGCCGATGCCTCTGATCGGCGCAAGCTGATGCTGCTGACGCAAAGCGGCTCCGCCGTCGTTGCGCTCGGTCTGGCGTGGCTCGCCTTCAGCGGCAACACGTCAGTGTGGCCTGTGTACGCACTGGCGGCGCTCAGCTCCGCCGTCGGCGCATTCGATCTGCCCGCACGGCAGTCGCTCGTGCCAAACCTCGTACCGAGGCAGGATCTACCCAATGCCATCAGCCTGAACGCCATCATGCAGCAGACGTCGCAGGTGCTCGGCCCTGCGCTCGGTGGGATCGTGATCGCCTCAGCCAACGTCGGCTGGGCGTACATGATTAACGCCATTTCGTTTGCCGCGGTGATCGTCGCGCTCCTGCTGATGCGCGACGTGCCCGGACGCCCGGAACACCACGGCAACGATCCGGTCTCGTGGCAGGCTGCGCTCGAAGGGCTGCGCTTCGTCTTCCGCTCGCCGTTGATCCGCTCGACGATGCTGCTCGACTTCTTTGCGACGTTCTTCTCGTCGGCGACCGCGCTGCTGCCGATATTCGCGCAGGACATTCTGAACGTCGGCGCAACCGGCTACGGCTGGCTGTATGCCGCGCCGGCGGTCGGCGCGACGATGATGAGCGCCGCGATGGTGCTGCTGACGAGCCGAATCAACCGCCGAGGGCCGGTGCTGCTCTGGGCCGTCGGCCTGTACGGACTCGCCACGGTCGTCTTCGGCCTTTCACGATCCTTCTGGATCACCTTCTCGGCGCTCGCGCTCACCGGCGTCGCGGATACCGTCAGCATGGTGATCCGCAACATCGTTCGCCAGCTCGAAACGCCGGATCGACTGCGGGGTCGGATGATCGGGGTGAACATGGTGTTCTTTGTCGGTGGTCCGCAACTCGGTGAACTGGAAGCGGGCGCCGTGGCGAACTGGCTGGGAGCACCGTTTTCCGTCGTCAGCGGAGGTCTCGGATGTATGCTCGCCGTTGCCTGGCTCGCCGCCGCGACACCGGAGCTGCGCAGGTATCGCGCGCTGCCGGTGACGACGCCGAGAGCGCTCGCGACAGAACCCGTTCGGACGAGCCAGGGCGAACCGTCGGCGTCGGCGTGAGGCCGCAGTAATGCCGTCGCTCTTCGATCCATTCACAACGCGCGGTCTCGCACTTCCTCACCGCATCATCGTGTCGCCGATGTGCGAGTACTCGAGCGTCGACGGCTTCGCGACCGACTGGCATCTCGTGCACCTCGGCTCACGCGCCGTGGGAGGCGCCGCGCTGGTTATTACCGAAGCCACGGCAGTGACAGCCGAGGGACGCATCAGCCCGAACGACCTCGGCATCTATAGAGATGCGCACGTCGAGATGCTGCAGCGGATTATTCGGTTCATCCACGGTCAGGGAACCGCCGCGGGCATGCAGCTCGCGCATGCCGGACGGAAAGGCAGTACCGCACGACCGTGGGAGGGACACAGCGCGGTCGCGGAGGCGGACGGCGGATGGATTCCTGTGGCACCCGGCAGCGAACCGTTCGCCGACGCGTACCCAGTGCCGCGTGCCCTCGAGACAGATGAAATCAGCGGCATCGTCGATGCATTCCGGGACGCCACCATACGGGCGCGCGACGCCGGCTTCGACATGCTCGAGCTGCACGGTGCGCATGGCTACCTGATTCACGAATTCCTGTCGCCAATCACGAACACGCGCACGGATCGCTATGGCGGACCGTTCGAGAACCGGATCCGGCTTTGTGTGGAGGTTATCGACGCCGTTCGTGAGGTGTGGCCGGAGCGGTCGCCGTTGTGGCTGCGGATTTCCGCCACCGACTGGGTGCCGGGTGGATGGGACGTGGATGAATCGGTCGAACTATCCAGACGGGCGCGTGAGCACGGCGTCGATTTGATCGACTGCTCGTCTGGTGGACTCGCGCTGAATCAACAGATTCAACTCGGACCGGGCTATCAGGTGCCGTTCGCGGAGCGGATTCGGCGCGAAGCACATATCGCGACCGGAGCCGTGGGGTTGATCACCACTCCACGACAGGCGGACGAGATCATCAGACAGCAACGAGCCGATTGCGTCCTGCTTGCGCGCGAGATGCTTCGCGACCCGTATTTCCCGCTGCACGCGGCGCAGCAACTCGGTGTGAAGCTACCGTGGCCGGCGCAGTATCTGCGAGTGGCCCCGGACGGCGCACCCAGGCGTCAGTCTCGAGGCGACTAGACCTCATCCCGCGTTGCTCCGCATCAAGTCGATCGTTCTGTTGAGGTAGTAAGATCCCCCCTCGAAGCAGCAACCACACAGTATTTCCTCTGGCCGAGCGATCGGTGTTTCATCCACCATCGCGCTCCGTAACGCGCTGAGCGACATCACGCGGCGCGTACGTCCTCGCCGTCTCTTGTGGACGTGACTGCGGTGCACGGCGATTTGCTTGCAGCCTCCGAAGCCGCCATGAAGGGCCTGCGAGTCTTCATTCCTGTACTTCTGTTATTCGGGGCCGCAGTGCGGGCATCCGCACAAGACGCTTCGAACACCACTGCATCAACGAGCGCGGCACCCACCACAGCGAGCGCCGCACCCGCTTCGGCTGGCGCCGCGCAGGCGAGTGCCGACGAAGAGGAATCGAGCGCCGATCTGGCGAAAAAGTTGAACAACCCGATCTCGGATCTCGTCAGCGTGCCGTTTCAGTTCAATTGGGAAAACGGCATCGGCTCGCCCGATCGGACGCGGTTCATCCTGAACATCCAGCCGGTGAGGCCGTTCAAGTTGAACGAGGACTGGAACCTCATCGCACGTATCGTCGCGCCGATCGTGAGCCAGCCGCCGTTGCTTACCAGCGGCCTCGGTCCGAGCGGTTTTGGTACAAGTGGCGTCAGCGATCCGCTCGTGTCGTTCTTTTTATCGCCGGCGAAGGGGAAGATCATCTGGGGCGTCGGTCCCGCGATCAGTCTGCCGTCCACCAACGATCCCACCCTCGGGTCACAGAAGTGGGCCGCCGGCCCTACGGTCGTCGTACTGAGGCAGGAATCAGGATGGACGGTCGGCGTGTTGGCCAATCAGATCTGGTCATTTGCTGGTCCGCCCGATCGCCCGTCGGTGAACCAGATGTTCCTTCAGCCATTCGTCGCCTACACGACGGCCAATCTCTGGACGCTCGCCGTCAACTCGGAGAGCACCGCGAACTGGGAGGCTGACAGCCCCAACCGCTGGAACACGCCGGTGAACTTGATGCTGTCGAAGCTCGCGACGTTCGGCACATTCCCCGCGAGCTACCAGTTCGGCTGGGGATATTTCTTCGCGTCACCCGATGACGCGTTCGGTGCGACGTGGAAGGTCCGCGGCACCGTAACGATTCTTCTGCCCAAGAAGAAGAAGTAGCGCGTTCGAGCTGCGCTGCAGGGGAAATCGTGAATGAACAGAAGAACGCGCATTCTCGGGAGCTGAGCCTCGCACATCGGGCATGCGGCGCAGTGCCGCCGCGCGGAGGCAGATTCACGAGCGTGCCGATCGGGCAGCAACTGTGGGAGAAAGAGCTGCTCTCGTTGCAGGCCCCCGAGACCTATCACCTGGATGGAATTCTCAAAGCTATCCAGGCGGGGGAGACGCCAGGCCAGTAGCGGGCCTCGACCACGCGGACATCACTCGCGGCGCGGGCGCTCGGCTCGAGCGCCTGCGCTCGGCACCCGGTGTCACGCGGCTCGGACTTTGACCCGCATCGTCCCGACCTTCTCGATCGTCGCCTCTAGTTCGTCGCCTGGTTTCATCGGGCCAACGCCCGCAGGCGTGCCGCTCAGGAAGATGTCGCCCGGGTACAGGGTGTAGAACGACGAGGCGTACTCGATGAGACCGGGGACATCGCGAATCATCTGGCGGGTGTTGCCCTGCTGGCGGCATTCGCCGTTCACATCGAGCTGGAGCTCCAGGTTTCCAGCTTCCGGGATTTCGTCCGCGGTCACCAGCCAGGGGCCAAGCACCGTGTATGTCTCGCACGATTTTCGGAGGCTGCGCTCCTCTTTGCCGTGCGGCGTGATGTCGAGCGCGACCGCGTAGCCGGCGACGTACTTCAGCGCATCTTCACGTTTCACATTCGACGCTGGCTTTCCGATGACGACACCGAGCTCCACCTCGTAATCGATCTGGCGTTCCATCATTCGCAGCGCGATGCCCTCGCTGGCGCCAGCAAGCGACCCAGTCGCTTTGAGGAAGAGACCGATCGACAAGGCGGCGGCCACTGCCGCTTCGTCCTGCCCGGTGCGGTAATTCATCGGCGCGCCGATGATCTTGTTTGGGTTCGCGACCGGACTGAGAAGCGGCTGCGAGTCCACAGCGACGGGTACCGCGGTCTTCGCGAGCTCCCGGATGCGGGCAGTCAGCTTCGGCAGGTTCGCGATCAGCAGGTCGCCGGGTGGAAACGGATATCGATACGCAGGAATGACGTCGAGCGCTGCAGTGACGTCGCGCACACCATCTGTTTCAACAAGCCCGAGGCGGTTTTCGCCGAAACGGCATAGACGCATAGACCGCCGAGTATACTCAGCCGCGTGCGGTACCTGACCTTTTCTCTCCGTAACGACAGCACGCATCGCCTCGGTGTCCTCGACGGCGATCGGATTCTGGAAGTCCCGGAGTTCTCGAGCCTGCTCGCGCTCATCGAAGCGGGCCCCGATGCCTGGCGCCGCATCACGAAACCCGTCACCGGTGGTTCAGCGCTCAAACGTCTGGCGCAGAGAAATCCGGATGACGTCCGCTGGCATGCGCCTATTCCGCGTCCCAGAAAGAACGTGTTCTGCCTCGGACGCAATTACGCCGAACACGTGCGGGAGGCCACGGGCGCACGCGGGCAGGAGTTCAAACTGCCCGCGCACCCGATCTTCTTCACAAAGACGCCGACGACGGTTATCGGCCCGTACGACGACATCGAGTGGGATCGCAACATCACCCAGCAGGTGGACTGGGAGGCTGAGCTCGCCGTCATTATCGGCATCGGTGGGAAAAACATCCCGCGCGACCGCGCGATGTCGCATGTGTTCGGCTACACCATCGTCAACGACGTGACCGCGCGTGACCTGCAGAACGCGCACATGCAGTTTTTCAAGGGAAAGAGTCTCGACACGTTCTGTCCCATGGGACCGGTGGTCGTCACCGCCGACGAATTCGGCGACGCGCACCGCAAGGCGGTGAAACTGCGAGTGAATGGCGTCGAGAAGCAGAATGGCAACACGGCGGACATGATCTTTCCGATCGATCAAACCATTGAGGTGCTGTCCCGCGGCTGCACACTCGAACCAGGCGACATCATTTCGACAGGCACGCCCGAAGGCGTCGGCATGGGCCGGACGCCGCAGGAGTGGCTGCAGGTGGGGGATGTGATGGAAACCGAGGTCGAGGGGATCGGCCTCCTTCGCAACCGCGTCGTCGCGGCATAGGTTCTGCTAGAGGCGTCCGTGGAGGACACCGATGCTGATGTTTCTCGTCATCCTGCTCATCGTGCTGTGGTTCCTGGGCATGATTACATCGACCATGCTTGGCGGATGGCTGCACATCCTCCTTGTTGTGGCAATCGTTTTCCTGCTCATCCGTGTCATTCGCGGTCAGCCGGTTTAAGGCTACACTTTCGCGAATGAGCACAACATTCAAGGCCACCATCGAGCACGTCAATCACACGACGTCGCGAGGCGTCGTCCGCTCGCATACGATGCTCGTGGACCGGGGGATCGTCAAAGGCGGATTCGATCTGGGACCGGCCGGCGGTGAGTATCAGCTGGTCGCGCTCGGCGGCTGCTTCACCAGTCACCTTCTGGCGGCAATCCGGGCGCGGGACGCTGCTATCACGAAGGTCACGGTGGCGGTCACCGGCACGCTCGACGGAACCCCCGAGCGGTTTACGGGCTTTACCGTGGACGTGACGGCGGATTGTGTCGACGCCGACCTCGCTCGCAAGCTGATCACGATCGCCAGCCGGGCCTGTCAGGTGATGAACACGCTGCGGCTGGCGGCGCCGGTCGAGATTTCGTATCAGGGAGCGCCGATCGAATCGGCCGAAGCGGTCGCGTAAAACGGCAGCCCTTCGCGCGAGAGCGCGACACCGATGGCCGCCAGCCCGGCGGCGGCCCACGCCCACTCTTTCAGCATCTGCTTCTCAATTAGCAGTCCGCCCACGATGGGCGTGACGATTGACGCCATCGACATCAGCGACTGCGTGATGCCGAGCACGACTCCCTGCTCCTGCCGTCCCGCCTGCTGCGTGATGAGGCTCGTCAACGCGGGACGGATGACACCGTTGCCGAACGCCGCCAGCGTGCCCGTCAGCATCAACAGCGCGAACGACGAAGCGATGCCGAGGCCGAAATATCCGATGACGAGTGCGATGAATCCCGCCGCGACCAGCGCCGATTCTCCGAACCGCTTGACCAGCCTGCCGATGAGCCCACCCTGTAGGATGATTCCCAGGAAGCCGACGTAACCGAACACGTATCCAATCTCGCGAGGTCCGAACGGGCGGCCCTCATACGTGAACCGGCGCTCGGCGAAAAGCGCGAACCCGGAGATGAAAAGCGAGAACGAGGTGATGAAAAAGAGGAACTGCAGCAGCCGCTCGCGAAGACCCGGGCGCCCGAAATACTTCGTATAGGTCCTCCAGTGCAGCGCCGCTTCGCGATCGTCGAACGCATGATGCGATTGCGGCCCGCCTTTGAGCAGCGTCGCCGTGCACAGGATGCTGGTCGCCGACATCACCGCCGCCAGATAGATCGGCGTGGTCATGCCGTACTTCGCCGACAGAAACCCCGTCAGCGACGGCCCGATGAAGAAGCCAATGCCGAACGCGATCCCGATCAGGCCGAACGACTTCGCACGCTGGCTTGGTTCGGTGTGATCGGAAATGTACGCCTGAGCCAGAGAAAGATTGCCCGCGGTCGCGCCATCGAGAATGCGCGCCACGTACAACATCCAGAGCGCCCGCGCGCGCCCCATCACGATGAAGCCAATGAAGGTGCCGATCTGGCTGATCAGCAGCATCTGCTTACGCCCGACGCGGTCCGAGATCTGCCCAATCACCGGACCCGATACCAGCTGGCAGGCGGCATACACCGAGACGAGCATCGTCGCCTGCAGTGGTGTCGCATGAAAGGTTTCCGCGTAGATCGCCAACAGCGGGATGACGAGCGTCATCCCGAACACGTCTACGAGAACAATGAGAAAAACGGGAAGCAATGAAACCGGACGCGATTTCTCCGGCGCCGATACGGTCATGCCTCCATTATCATCCACCCGATGGAGCTCGTCTTCGAACAGATTCGCGCCGGTGGCGACCGGAACTTCGGGTACCTGCTCGGCGATCGCGATGCCCGTCAGGCCGTGCTGATCGATCCATCGTATTCACCGGAGGTCTTCGTGGGACGCGCGGACGAACAGCAGCTGACGGTCACTCATATCATCAATACGCACGGTCATGAGGATCACATCAACGGCAATGCAACCGCCGTGTCGCTGACCAGCGCCGCGCTTGCCGCGCACCCTGCGTGTCCGTCGTGTCCCGGCCTGGCGATTTCAGATGGCGACGAATTGACGCTCGGGTCTCTCCGTTTGCAGTTCATGCACGTGCCGGGTCATGCAGCGGATCACATCATCATCTTCGAGGTCGTGCATCGGATTCTGATGAGCGGCGACTTGATTTTCGTCGGCAAGGTTGGCGGGACGCGAAGCGACGAGGATGCGCGGACCGAGTGGCTCAGCCTGCAGCGCGTGCTCGCCGCGTTTCCCGATGACACGACGGTCTGGCCTGGCCACGATTACGGAGCGAGGCCAAGCTCCACGATTGCGCTCGAGAAAGCGACGAACCCCTTTCTTCGATGCAACGATATCGACGCGTTCCTGCAGTTGAAACGCGAGTGGCCTGAGTACAAACGGCGACTCGGGCTACGCTGAGAAACTCGGCGAGAGGGGCGGGAGGGCCCGCCTGTCCCGCCCTTCCCGCCTTTATCGGAGGCCGAACCAGCGGCGTCGCGGTGCGTCGCCGTCGCGGATGTGATTCGCCATTTCCCTGATGATGTCCATCGGGATCATGGTCATGTTGTGATCTGCGCGGGCGTGTTCCTCTTCCTTCGCAAGAACCTCGTCTTCATCCTTCCCGTAGATCACCGTGTCGCAACCGGAGAATACTTCGCCGCATTTGAGCACTTTTGCCATGCTGCACCTCCCGGTGCGGTCGTGCTAGCTCATCGCACGCAAAAAGCCGGTCGCTGTCCTGGTCGAGGTGGGAGGACCCTCGCCTTCTTCACCGCGTCGTGTTCGTGCCGTTGGTCTTTGTATACCGATACAAGCCGCCGGCGCCAGTCTTCGCGAGATACACGACGTTATCGCGATCGACTGCAATCCCTTCCCGTCCGCCGCCGCCGGGGAGGTCCGTGCCCTCTGGATCGGGAACGAAGAATCGGATCTTCCCGTCACGTAATCCGCCGATACGCACACCACGCTTGAGGGTGGGATTCACGTTTGCCGTGCCGGACTCCGAATCGGCCGCATACAGCAGTCCCGCGCGATCGAGCGCAATGCCGCTTGGGCGTCCCCACTGTTTCCACTCGGTGATGAACCTGCCCTCCTGATCGAACACCTGGATGCGGCTGTTTCCGCGGTCAGCAACCAGGAGTCGCCCCTGCGGATCCAGCACGAGCCCGTGCGGCGTATCGAACTCGCCCGGTCCCGATCCTTTCTTGCCCCACGTCTTGATGAACTTTCCTTCCTTGTCGAACTTGACAATGCGCGCATTGCTGTCGCCGCCGTGACCGTCAGCCACGAAGATGTTGCCGTTCGGGACGACCAGCACATCGGATGGCCGGTTGAACACATCCGGCCCCTCGCCTGCAACGCCTGCCTGGCCGAGCGTCATCAGCACACGCCCGGTCGGACTGATCTTGAAGACCTGCTGCCCCTTGCCGTTCTTCGCCTGGCCGTCGGTCACCCAGATGTTGTCATCGACGTCGACGTAGAGGCCGTGCGGATACATGAACATGCCGGCGCCGAAGCTTGCGACGAGCCGGCCGGAGGAATCGAACTTCAGAAGCGGAGGAAGGTTCGAGCCGTCGCACGTGGCGGCACCGCATCGTTCGAACACCCAGACCGATTTGCCGTCACGATCGATGTCGATGCCGTAGATCTGGCCGAACTTGCGGCCCGCCGGCAGCTGTCCGAAATTTTCTATCTTGTAAGGATTCGGGAAATCGTTTGATGCCTGACCGTATGTGCGAATTTGATTGAACGTGAATGCCGAGATGATTGCCGCGCCGAGGACCACGACCTTTCGAAATATCGATCGCATAGGGGGCCTCCTGACGCGCGCGATTATAGACCTGGCGGGTCCGCGGTGGGCGCGGCGGGTCCGCGATGGACGGCGGGTCCGCGATGCGCAGAGGCCAGACGCATCGCGGCACCCGCCCCACGTACGTCAGAGATCGCCTAGATTTTTCGTGCGGATCAATTTCCAGAGTCTGGGCTTCGCGCCTGGATCGATTTCGACCAGATATACCTCGTCGTTGTCCTGCACGATTTTCACGGTCTGCTCCGGCGTGATGTCGAGGAGCGCGCGCAGCAGCATCTGGTTCGTAATCCGATGAGCGACGATCAGCACGTTGCCGGTGGGATGCTCGCGGCGAATCTGCGCAAGGCCGTCACGTGACCGCGCCAGCAGCTGATTCAACGATTCCCCATCGTCGAGGCGATCGGTCCAGTCGTTCGAGCGCCGCAGATATTCGGGGGCGGTGTCGGACCCGCCCTGGTAGTGGCCATAGTTGCGCTCCCGCAGGCCATCCAGGCTCTTCACGGTCATCGTGCTCCCAGCGACGGTTCTCGCGGTCTCGCGGCTCCGCGACAGCGTGCTGGAGTAAATGGCATCGAGATGGATTCCTTTGAGCGCGTCCGCGAGTTCCACCGCCTGCCTGCGCCCGGTCTCGTTCAGTGGACGGTCGGTCCAACCCTGCAGCCGATGCTCCAGGTTCCAGTCGGTCTCACCGTGCCGCGCGATGTAGAGCCGGAGAGCGCCGTTGGCCTGTGCTTCCGGCGCGGACATGGCCCGCGGAGCGATCAACAGCGCGATAACTATGACGATGGCTTTCCGCATGGCATAACATTACCGCCAATTAGGAGAGCGCCAATGAGCATCCGTCGTATCTGTGTCCTCGCCGCGATCGCGGCACTCGCATTCGCATTCATGCAGGTCACGCACGCGCAGCAAGCGCCAGCGGTAAAGCGGACCGTGCTCCTGCAGCACGACACGTCAGCTCCGGGATTTGAGGCCATTCTCGTGGCGGTCGAGATCCCTGTCGGCGGCCGTGAAGGTCGGCACTTCCATCCGGGCACGGCGATGATTCACGTGACCGATGGCGCGATTACGCTGGACTACGAAGGCAAACCGACGATGACGTACAAGGCAGGCCAGTCGTTCTTCGTGGATGCGAAAGCGGTGCACGAGGGCATCAATAAAGAGAACGTCCCGGCGAAGGCGATCGCGACGTTCATCATTCCGAAGGGACAGCCGGTAACCACTCAGGCAGCTGCCGCCACGAAGTAGGTTGGTGTTGGTAGTTGGTGGTTCGTGTTAAGTCGTTAGACGTTAGTGATTAGTCATCGGTGATGTGTTCGCGGTTCGACAACGACGACGAACCGCGAACCCACCACTAACCACTAACCACTGAGCTACCGGCCCGACGTTGGCACCGCGCCAGCGCGGAATTCATCGCGAGTGATCACGCCGTCGCCATTCCTGTCCATCTCATCGAAGCTTCGATGTGACCACTGCCATTCGCCGAGCGTAATGCGAGTGTCGCCGTTCGCATCAAGCGATGCGAAGGTCGCACGACGGCCTGTGTTCAGTTCAGCTCTGGAAATACGGTTGTCGTTGTTGCGGTCGAGCTGATAAAAGCTGTCCAGGCTGCCATCCCACTCGTTCCGATCGATGTAGCCGTTGTTGTTCAGGTCAAGATAGGCAAACCGATCGTTGACCGGCATGTTGTAGTCCTCTGCCTCGAGCGAGTCGGACGGCGGATTGGCGCCAGTACGCACCTCGTCGCCAGACAGTACGCCGTCGTTGTTCCAGTCATGGATCTGGAACGACCGCGGACTGCCGCGCCATTCGTTGCGCTCGATTTGGCCATCCCGGTTGCGATCGAGATCGCGGAAGCGCATCTGCGATCGGTCCACGTTCGACGTGTTCTGTGCGGTGTTGTTGTTGCCCGATGCGCAGAACAGCATGCCACCCGAACCCGGGACGCCCCAGTCGCCGTAGGTCCGTGTGTACTCCTGCGAGTTAACGATGGCATCGATCACCGTTGGGAGACCACGCTGGTTCGCCTGGTTCGTCATCGCGTCCAGACCACCAGCATCGGGCTGACGACCCAGGATGTGACGATAGAGCGTTCCAACAGAGTTGCGGTTGGCCGTTGCACCCTCACCCAAGTTGAAGAACCGCGACATATGCTCGGGCGATTGCGCAATCTGCCGCACGATTTCGCGGACGGTGGTTCCGCTGTTCAACCGGTCCACCCATCCCTGGCTGCCTGCGTCCGGTGAGCGCTCCAGCATGTGACGGTACAGCTCATTGACGACCTGACGCGCATCAGTCGTACACGGCTGTTGGGCCAGAGCGATGCTCGGCGCAAGAGCCAGCAAGCCGGCGAAAACAAGTCCACGCACCATGACCTCTCCTCCTGGTGGACCGTTCCTCGCAGTACTTATGCCGGAATTTTTTGGCTCAGGATTTTTCTCTTGAGCCTGAGCCCGAAGCCTCACCACTGCAGATTGATCGTGACGCTCTTCCGTTGCGTATAACTGTCGAGCATCCCTTCGAGTGAGTACTCGCGGCCCATGCCACTCTGCTTGTAGCCACCGTATGACTGGCCGGGAAATTGTCCGAGCCCCTGATTGATCTGGACCCAGCCGGATTCAATGGCATGTGCAGTGTTGATCGCCTTGCTGACGTCGCGCGTCCACACATACGCCGCGAGCCCGTAATGGCTGTCGTTCGCCATGCGGATCGCGTCGCGCTCGTCGTCCCACGGGATCGCCACCATCACCGGCCCGAAGATCTCCTCGCGCGCAATGCGCCAGTCGTTGCTGACGTCGGAGAACACGGTTGGCTGGACGAAATACCCGCTCGCCAGCGGTCCGTCTTTCGGCGGCAATCCGCCGAGCGCGAGCCGTGCGCCCTTCTGTTGGATGCCGTCGGCAATGTAGCCGCAGACGCGATCGAACTGCTTCCGGTTGATGATGGCTCCCATGTCGATGGCTTCATCGGTCGGATCGCCGATCTTGAACTTCTGCAGGGTCGCAGTCAGCTTCGAGACGAACGAATCAAAGATCGAACGGTGCAGAAAGAGGCGCGATCCAGCCGTGCACGACTGACCCTGCCGCGTCACGCGCATTCCAGTGATGACACCGTCGACGGTCCGCTGCTCGTCGGCATCGGGGAACACAATGGCCGGACTCTTGCCGCCCAGCTCCAATGAGACGGGGACGATGCGGTCGGCGGCGGCGTGCATGATCAACTTGCCGACTTCGGTCGATCCCGTAAAGGATAGCTTCCGGACCAGTGGATGCCGCGCGAGCGCGGCACCTGCCTCCTCGCCGTACCCGGTTATCAGGTTCAAAACACCGGGTGGCAGATGGTCGTTGCAGATCTCTGCGACGCGGAGCAGGCCGAGCGGGGCATCCTCTGCCGCTTTCAGTACCAGCGTATTGCCCGCCGCAATGGCCATCGCGATCTTCAGTGTGCCGAGCACGACCGGTGCGTTCCATGGAACGATGCCGCCGACGACGCCAATCGGCTCGCGGCGGGTGTAGCTCAATACGTGCTCGCCGAGAGGGACCGTCTCGCCTTTGGCCTCGCCGGCGAGTCCGCCGTAGTAGCGGATCACCTCCGCCGTGCTTTTGATCTCTGGACGCGCCTGCGTCCGAATGGCGTTGCCTGTTTCAAGCGCGACGGTCCGTGCGATCGACTCGGTCTCGGCCTCGACCAGATCGGCAATGCGCAGAAGCATCCGTCCCCGATCCTTCGGTGTGACGCGCTTCCACTCGACGAAGGCGGCAGCGGCCGCTCGTACTGCCGAATCGATATCGGCCTCGCCGCCACGCGGCACCTGCGCCATCACGGCGCGGGTGGCGGGATTTTCAATGTCGATGTAACGACCGTCCGCGCTCTCAACGGCCTTGCCGCCGATCAGCATCAGCGAGCGCGCGACGCCCTTCTCCACGTGTGGTTGGGTAACGGTGGTCATAGTCGGGCAGTATACTAAGCGGCCGTCGTGATCGGTGATTTGTGATTTTTGTGATTTCAGATCGCAAGTCACCAATCGCAAATCGCAACACAGATTGGAACAGGAGACGTCGTGCAGCTCAAATCTATGTTCGTCATCGCCGCGATCCTCACGCTGGCCCCGATGGGTGGGAACGCGCAGGTCCTGATGGAGCGCAACATCTCGCTGCAGCTCGCGCTGAACGTCGCGCAGGCGGCGATGGCCGCGTGCAAAGCGGACGGCTTTGACGTCACTGTCGCCGTCGTCGATCGCGCGGGAGACCTCAAAGTGTTGCTCCGGGCCGACACGGCGAATCCTCACAACGCCGATCTTGCGAGACGGAAGGCCTACACCTCTCGAACGTTCAAGGTGCCCTCGATGGAGGTCGCCAAACGGACGAACGGTCCCACCGACCTGTCAGGCCAGCGCTTCCTCGTCGACATCATCCCGCTTGGTGGCGGCCTGCCCATCAATATCGGCAACGACACGATTGGAGCGCTCGGGATCAGCGGATCGCCGAATCAGGAAGGCGACGAAAAGTGTGCGACCGCCGCGCTGGCGTCGGTCGCGAACTCGTTAAAATAGGCCGGTGCGCGGCAGCCTTCGTGCCTCCGTGGTTCGGCAACTGATTGCCATCGCCGCCTTGTCCGCACTCGCCGTCACGGCGGATGCGCACCATTCGATTGCTGGCATGTACGATCAGAGCCGGCGCGTCACGCTCGACGGGGTCATCGCGCAATATCAGTTCGTCAATCCGCATCCGTTCGTGGTCGTGGACGTGACGACCAACGGCACCACGCAGTCGTGGAAGGCAGAACTCGACAATCGCTGGGAGCTGCAGAACGTCGGCATGACACCGACGACCTTCAACGCCGGCGACCGCGTCGTCGTCAGCGGCAGCCCCGGCCGCGATCGCACACCGCTGCTCTACGTCTGGCGGCTCGAACGACCCGCCGATGGGTTCCTCTACGAACAGATAGGCACTAGTCCGCGCGTTTCCCGCTCGCGCTGAAGGGACATGAACATGTCACTGCACAGACTCGCCTATGGCGTCATGATCTCCACCGCATTCTCGCTACTGGCATCCGCGCAGGGGCAGGCACCCGCCGCGGCGCCGAAGCCTGACTCGCCGGCCGTGCAGGCGATGCTCGAGAAGGCAAAGAAGACGGCGGGCCCGCAGTGGGCGGATGAAGAGCATTTCTTCTGTGAGGCCCCGCGCGCGAATGCCGCCACGGATCCCCCAATCAAGCCGACGAAGATCTTCGATAACGTCTCTATCATTGGCAATGCGGGCACGGCCGTCTACGTGGTGCAGACCGCCGCGGGCCTGCTGATGATCGACTCGCTCCCCGCCGCGAACCTCAATAACCAGCTGCTCCCTGGATTCATGGCTCTCGGGTTGAACCCTGCTGACGTCAAGGTCATCGTGTTGGGCCACGGACACGCCGACCACTTCGGCAACGCCGCGTACTTCCAGGAAAAGTACGGGACGAAGGTGTACCTCTCGGCCGCCGACTGGAATCTGATCGAAAACCCGCCACCCGGTCGCAACGGACAGCCGGCGGCACCGCCACAGGGCGCACCGAAGCACGATCAGGTCGCGTCTGAAGGACAGGCGATCGTGCTCGGCGACTTCAAGATGACGCCTATCTCGATTCCCGGCCACACCCCGGGATCAACGGGTTACATCTTCCCCGTCAAAGACAACGGTCGAACGCGGACGGCCGCGCTGTACGGTGGAACGATTCTGACGCCGGGTCCGATCTCCGACGAGGGGCTCGCCACCTACGTCAAGTCGGTCGATCACTTCAGGAACGAGATCAAGAAGGCTGGCGTCGAAGTCGTCATCCAGAATCACCCGCTCATGCTGCCGCTTCAGGCATGGCTCGACAGATTCGAGACGCGCAAGAAGGGCGATCCGAACCCCTTCGTCGTGGGTAAGGCTGGATATCAGAAGTTCGTCGACGTGCTGTATGCGTGCAGCGAGATAAACCTTGCACGCCGGAAATCAACGTAGGAACGATCCGAACGACCCGAACGATTTAGGGAAACCGCGGCCCGGTGTAATGCTGGTAGCCGCCCAGGACAAAGCCTGCGGCGTCGTGATCGCCTTCGTGGCAGGCTTCCTCCATCTGCTCGTATCCCTTTTCCTTGATGCGTTCGAGCGGAAACACCATCGTCCACGGGCGCGTGTAGACCTTCGGATCCTCCATCGTCGCCTGATAGTGCAGCGTGTCGGCGTCAACGAGTGTCAGGCGCTCCGTCACTTTGAGCGCATCGCTGGCGAAGTGGCCCATCGAGTCGTACCACCAGCGGCCATTGAGGTTGGTGGTTTCGATGACCAGTGTGTTGCCGTCCCAGTGACCAATCGAGTCACCCATCCAGAGCTTGAAGGTCGGGCTGAGGTGCGCACGTCCGTCCATGTGGACGACGCGGAAGATGTGGCCGCCCGCCTCGTTGACGATTGAAATGAGATTGCCCGACTGCGTGATCTGACGCGTTCGAAAGTTCGCCATCTGCCGGGGCACGCCGGTCGGCAGGCACTGCGCGTACGGATCGATGTACTTCGTGATGTTCTCGTCGCGCTGCGCACGCGCCCACGGCTGATACGGAACTCTCCCATCGGCCGGATCGACGATAACGGTCACGGCGGGACCAAAACCGCCTGGCGCCGGATTGCCCGGGTAGTCCTCGATGTTCTGAAAGCCCATGGCCAGCGGTGCGTCCCAGATCCCCTGCAGGTTCGGCGTGCCATCAGGCATGCGCGGCGGCGAGAATGTCTTCGCCTTTTCAAGCGCACACGGATGAAACTTCGCCGACACCGACGGACAACCGGCGATCACCGGTCGATTCTTCGACGCCTGGCCGGCAACCGGCGTCGACCAGATGAACGGCAGCGCAGCGCCGAGAGCCGTGAGCGCAAACCATCGAAACAGTGGACCACGCATGGGTAGCTCCTGAGCGTCCCTCAAAACGAAAAGCACTCGTACTCGAGCAGCCGGAAATTCTTCTCTTTGTGCCGATTGAGGATCATGGCCATCTTCCACGGCCGCGTGAACGTCTTCGAATCCTCGATGGTCGCTTCGTAGTTGATGTGGTCGGGATCGATGAGCGTGTAGCGCTCGATCACATGGAGCGCGTCGCTATGGAAATTGCCGGCGCGGTCGAACCACGTTTCGTCATTGAAATCGGTGACGTCGACCACGAGTGTGTCGCCGTCCCAATGTCCCCGGGAATCGCCCATCCACCAGAACAGCTGCCCGTCGATATGCGGCGTCCCCATGAAGATATTTCGGACCGCATGCGCGTACTCGTAGAGGACGGTGATTTGCTCCGGCGTCTGGACAATCTGAAACGGGAACGGCATGTAGGTGACGCGCGGCACACCGGGCAGATAACACTTCGACTCCGGATCCGCGGTCGCGCGATTCTCGTAATTGGATTTCCTCTTCGCCGCCGCGGCCGGTGTGTACGGGAGCTCGTTGCCGTCAACGACTCCGTGACCCGCCGGAACGCCCTTCTCGGCGTTGTGGTCCTGGATGTTCCAGTTCGCGGTATTCATGACCTGCCAGATGCCGGACAGATCCGGTTTGCCATTCGGCGTGCGGCGCAGTCCGCCCTGTCCCCCAGCTGCGCCCTGCGCGAACACGAACATGGGGACCAGCGCGATCGAAACGATTGCGAAAACCGTGCGTGTCATTGAGATTGACGGAATATACTACGGGCCGCTCGGAGGCTTTTCCATGAGATCCCGATTCGTTATTGCCCTCGTCGCAGCTGGAGCCCTCTTTCAAATCCCTGTCGCTGCGCATCATTCCTTCGCCGCTGAATTCGATCAGAACAAACCGGTGACGCTCACCGGCAAGCTCACGAAGATGGAGTGGACGAACCCGCACGGCTGGATCTTCGTCGACGTGACCGGTCCCGACGGCAAAGTCGTGAACTGGGCGATCGAATCCGGAAGTCCGAACGCGCTCATCCGGCGCGGTCTTCGTCCCGCGGACTTCACCCTGGGCACCACGGTGGTCGTCAAGGGATATCAGGCCAGAAACGGCACGCCGACCGCGAATGGAACGAGCGTGACCTTGGCGAACGGTAAGAATTTCTTTCTCGGTTCACCAGACACCGGAGCACCACAGGAGAAGCAGTGAGGAACGAACAATGAGCCGTCGACCCCTTGGGATTGTTACCGGCATCGCCCTCATCTTCGCGGCAGCGTTTCTCATGTCGCGTCCCGCGTTCGCACAGGAAGCCACGCTCAGCGGCACCATCTCAGATCAAACGGCGAGCGTCCTGCCGGGCGCCACCGTGACAGCCTTGCATCAGGCATCGGGCAACGTCTTCGTGGCCGTGACCGATGACCGAGGCTTCTATCGCCTGCCGCTTCGCACCGGTGTCTATCGCATCACGGTGGAACTCCAGGGGTTTGCCACCGTAAACCGCTCGGTGGAGCTGCTCGTCGGCCAGCAGGCAGTCATCAATTTGCAGATGGCACCCTCGACGGTGCAGGAGACCGTCACCGTCACGGCGGAAGCGCCGCTGCTGGACATGACGTCATCGACGCTCTCTGGAAACGTCGATCCGCGTCAGATGCAGGACCTGCCAGTGAACGGCCGCAACTGGCTGGACCTCACGATGCTGACCCCAGGAGCACGCACCAACTCGGTCGGTGAGGCGCCGGTCCTTGGCGACGGACGCGGAACATATCAGTTGAACGTCGATGGCCAGCAGGTCACCAACTACGTGCAGTTCAACCGCGCCAACCCACGCTACAGCCGAGACGCGATCGCCGAGTTCGAATTCGTCGCCAATCGATTCGACGCGACGCAGGGACGTTCGATGGGCGTGCAGATCAACGCCATCACGAAGTCGGGCACCAACACGCCAGGGGGAACCTTCTCCGGTTACTTCCGCGACGATTCGTTCAACTCGAAGGATTTCATCGCGAACCGAGTGCTTCCGTATTCGAATCAGCAGCTCAGTGGCACATTCGGCGGCCCCATCAAGAAGGATCGCGTCCACTATTTCGCTAACTACGAGTACGAACGCGAGCCACGGACGTCGACGTGGAATACGCCGTACAGAGCGTTCAACATCGATCTCACCGGCACGCGATGGCAGCGCGAGGCCGGAGTGCGTGTTGACGTCCAGTTTTCGCCGCGGAGTCGCTTGTCGATGCGCGGCACCAACTGGCATGAGTTCATCCCGTACGCGGCCGGGAGCGCCACGTCGACGCCGGCATCGACGGTGGAAACCAACAACCAGAGCAACCAGTTCAATGCCACGTGGACGCGCGTGTTCGGCACCAGCGCGGTCAACGAGGTCAAAGTGGGATATGCAGGAAGCGGCTGGAACCAGACGAGTCCGGTGAAAAATCCGAAAGCGACCATCACCGACGGTTTCGGATCCCCGAACATCCTGCTTCGAGGCCTGACAATCGGGACAGGTACGTTCGCTCCGCAGCGTCCGCGTCAGCGAGGCACGTCACTACGGGACGACTACACGACGTCGTTCACGGCCGCGGGCCGCCACGCCCTCAAGGTGGGCGGCGAATATATCTACGACCACATGCAGTACTTTTTCTGCAACGTCTGCAACGGTCAACTCGATGCCCGCAACGGCGCGATCCCTGCGAACGTCGAACAGTTGTTTCCAGACCTCTTTGATGCCGGGACATGGAATCTGAACGCGCTGTCGGCTCTCAGCGTGCGCTGGCGGCAGGGAATCGGTGATTTCAATCTGATTACCCCGCGCAATGTGTTCGGCATGTGGCTGCAGGACGACTGGGCGGTCAAGCCACGCTTCACGCTGAACCTCGGGCTGCGTTACGACCTGCAGACCAACGCGTTCGAGAACGAAGTGGGGATTGGACCGTTCCTGCCCGCCAATCGTCCCAACGACACCGACAACATCGCGCCGCGCGTCGGCTTCGCGCTGACGCTGACGCCGCGCACGGTCATTCGCGGCGGCGCCGGAAAGTTCTTCGGCGACGTCCTCAACCCGCACTTCACGCGCGCCTTCGCGCAGCAGATCAGCCCGGAGCGCGCCTACGACGGACGGCCGGATTTCGCCTCGAACCCGTTCAACGGTCCGGTGCCCTCGTACGACGCGGTGCTGGCGAGCCTCTGCTCCGTCAACAACGTGCCGGGTTGTCTACGCCGCGAGCTGCCCTTCACCATCTTTGGGCCGTGGGCGCAAATCCCCTACAGCTATCAGGCCTCCATCGGGCTGCAGCAGCAGATCGGAACCTCGCTGGGAGTCAACGCGGACTACATCTATACCGGCGAACGGAAGGTCAGCTGGAACGAGAGCGGATACAACATCAATCTCAGTTACAACCCTGCGACCGGCGTCAATTATCCGTTTTCGGATATCAGCCGTCGTCCGTATCCGGAATACGGCGCGGTCGACATGTGGATTCCGACCGACGCGCGCTCCAACTATCACGCGCTCTCGACTGCGTTCACCAAGCGGATGAGTAACGGATGGCAGGCCTCGGGCACCTACCTGTTGTCGGGACTCTGGGACGCGTACGCGATACCGTACAGCGGATTGAATCGGGTTACGTTCCCGGTCGCGCCTGACCTCGGCGGCGAGTATTCACTGGCGCAGAACGATCAGCGCCACCGCGTCGTGCTCAACGGCATCTGGCAGTTGAAGTACGGTTTCCAGGCGAGCGGCCTCTACTTCTACGGCTCCGGATCGCGCTACCCAACGAGCTACGGAACGGATCTTCGTGATCTCGGTGGCATCGGGGCCAATCGTCTGCGCCCGAACGGCACCATCGTGCCACGCAACAACTTCGTCGGGCTGCCGCTTCACCGCGTGGATGTGCGCCTGCAGCGGAAGTTCACTGTGAATCAGCGGACGACAATCGAAGGCATCGCGGAAGTGTTCAACCTGTTCAACCACGCGAACTACGGTTCGTACACCACGCAGGAAGTCAGCACGGCATACGGCAAACCGTCATCCAATCCCGCGGTCGCCTATCAGCCGCGAATGGCGCAGCTCGGTTTCCGCGTAACGTTCTAACCGGAGATCCGTTCGGATCGTTCGGGTCGTTCGGATCGTTCAACGTCCGAAGGTTCCGAACGGTTCGAGCGATCGACGAGCCGCGTCTCAGGGGCCGCAATGCGACAGATTGAGGGTCGATGCGCGGACTACGCGCGCTGGACCTCCTGACGCATGATCTCCGCCCCCTTCACCAGCGCACGGAGTTTACCGAACGCCACCTCACGCGGGAGGTACTTCATGCCGCAATCGGTCGACACGATGATGTGTTCGGGCGCAACGAACGGGAGCGCGCGACGAATGCGGGCGGCGACGGCCTCGGGCTGCTCGACGTTCATATCAGAGAGGTCGATCGTGCCGAGAAGAATCTGCTTGCCCGGCAACTCGCGCAGCACCGCGCAGTCAAGGTTCGCCTGTGCGGTCTCGATGGAAATCTGATTGCAGCGGCACTGCGCCAGTTCCGGCAGGAACGAATAGCCGGACGGGCGTTCGTGGATGATCGCCGCATAGCCGAAGCAGATGTGCACGCACGTCGTGCCCGTGATCCCCTCGAGAGCCCGGTTCAATGCTTTCAACCCGTACTGTCGTGCTTTCTCCGGCCGCGCCTGCATATACGGCTCGTCGATCTGCACGACATCTGCCCCGGCGGCGAATAGATCCTGAATTTCTTCGTTTACCGCTTCCGCATAGTCCATTGCGGCTTCTTCGTCGCTCTTGTAGTAGTCGTTCTGCGCCTGTTGCGACATCGTGAACGGACCAGGCACCGTGATCTTCGCTCTGCGCGTTGTATGCGCCTTCAGAAACTTGAGGTCCTCGACTTCCACGGGATGGCGGCGTCTGATCTTGCCTACGATGCGTGGAACGGGGTTTGGATGACCGGATCGATCGAGCGCCGTTCCGGGATTATCGAGGTGCCGTCGAGCGCAGTCGCAAACCGGTTCGAGTAGCTTTCGCGACGGATTTCGCCGTCTGTCACGATGTCGAGGCCCGCATCCTCCTGTGCGCGAATGGCGAGCACCGTTGCGTCGTTCTGCGCTTCGAATAGCCGCGGTTCAGGGATGCGCCACAACTCCCTCGCCCGGACACGCGGCGGGAAGCGGCCGGCGAGCTTCGCGCGATCGATGAGCCATTCGGGCTGGGGATAACTGCCTACAAGCGTGGTCGGAAACAGGGTCATCGCGCTGAGTATATGTGCCTGGTTGGTGGTTAACCACGAACGACTAACCACCAACCAACGACCCGAGCTACTGCGCGCAGGGCACGCCGAGCGACTTCATCGACACAACGGTGTACGCCGCGTTCGGCGATCGCGGAAGCTCCAGCTTCGTCTTCGAGTTTGACTTCGAATCAGGAGCGTCCTCGCGTTCGACCTTCGTCTCATCCTTGATCTTCACGTCCGCGTCGCCGTGTCCCTTCTCGACCTTCAGTGCGGAGATCTGCACCTGCTGCCCCACGCTGGACGCGAGGTTCACGTCCGGCGCGGCGAGGAGCGCGTAGGTCGCGATATCACCGGCGGTGGCGACCGCCTTGCCTTTGTCGCCCTTCACCTCGGACTTCCCCTCTACCTTCGTCCTGTCCTTGTCGACATCCGTCTTCACTTTCGATTTCGCCGTGAGGTCGTCGCCAGCGGCCGCGATGTGCCCGACCAGTGAGTAGCCGTTGCTCGCCGGGTCGCTCCGCAGACAACCCACCATGCTGATCACCTTCGCGTCGTCGGCTTTGATATCGGTGCGCGACTTCACCTTCGAGTCCTGCGCGAAGACAGGCGCCGATAGCGTCGCCGCTACGATTGCCACGAGTACGGTACGGCTCATGTGTTCTGTTCCTCCGGGGACGTCGTGGTGCAGGATGTATTCCGCAGCCCGTCCGAGGGGAGGCGAGCGGGCTGATCAGTTCCGCAAAACGGTCGGCTCCTGCATACTGAAAGAAGAAATGCCTCCCCTTTCTTTTGCCAGGCTCTTTGGTGCGCAGGGTCGCCGGGCTGTCGAGTCGATCGTCCCGCGGCGGACGTTCGACGATGTGATCCTGCCGGCGGCAACTCGCCGCGCGCTGGACGACGCGCTCGCACAAGTTACACAGCACGACCTTATCTTCAACCGCTGGGGTCTGGGCGAGCGACATCCGACCGGGCTTGCGCTCGCGTTCAACTTCGCTGGGCCGCCGGGAACCGGAAAGACAATCTGCGCCGAAGCGCTCGCGCATTCGCTCGGTCGGCGGCTGCTGCTCGTCCGCTACGCGGAGCTCGAATCGTTGTGGATGGGTGAAACGCCGAAGAACGTCGCGGCCATCTTTCGGACCGCGCGAGAAGAAGGCGCAGTGTTGTTTTTCGACGAAGCGGATGCGATTGCGTCCAGGCGTTCGACGATGCTCGATACCGGTTTTCAGCGCGAGTCGAACACCGTCGTCAGCGTGCTGCTCCAGGAATTGGAGTGGTACAACGGCGTCATCATCTTCGCCACCAACCTGGCGGCAAATTTCGACCCTGCATTCGAACGCCGCATCAGAACGCACGTGTTGTTCGAAATGCCAGGGCCAGCCGAACGCGAGCAGATCTGGCGCGTGCAGCTGCATCCGACGCGCACGCCGCTGGCGGGCGACGTCGATTTCCGGGAGCTCGCAATCAGGTACGAGGTGAGCGGCGGCGACATTCGCAACGCGGTGTTGAAAGCGGCGCTCACCGCGGCGGCGCAGCCAGGGCCCGATTCAGGGAAACGCATTCACCAGCGCGATCTGGTCTCCGGCATTGAATCGGTCGTCGCCGGCAAACAAGTGATGCGCCAGAGCGTGTTCACGGACACTGCGATGGTCGCCGCGGGTGAAGGTTCGATAGCGGAAGCGACCGTCCAACACCTCTCACGGCTGCTCTCCTACGCCGTGGGGATTGCCGGCCTCGCCTTTCTCGTCGCTGTGATCGCGCTCGTGGTCGCAGCGTTGAGATGACAACTAGCCGCGCCCGTACGTGGCGAAGACGCGACTGCTGCCGGCCTTGTCGAAGGCGATCACATCGAACGGCTGCGGTGCCGTCCCTGGGACTTCCATTCCCGGCGACCCGATCGGCATGCCAGGAACGGCCAGTCCGGCCACCGCGGCGCCCTGCTTCAACATCCGTTGAACGTCAGCGATTGGAACGTGACCCTCCACGATGTGACCATCAATGATGGCGGTGTGACAGGAGCGCAGCGCCGCCGGAACCGCGTAGCGTGAGCGATCGAGCTCGGCGACGTTTCGAATCGTGACCGCAACGCCGCTGGTTCGTAGTAAGTCGACCCACTTGGTGCAGCATCCGCACGTTGGATCCTTGTAAACGGTCGCCGTCCGCTGCTGCGCACCTGCGCGCGTCGCCGTCAGCATTATGAGTGGAAGCATTGACAGGAGCGATCGTCTGGTCATGCGGTGATTATCCCAAGCAAGTCCCAAAATCCAAATCCAAAAACTGACCTTCAAGTTTCAAACGACAATCATTCCGAACCACGAAGGCACGGAGAACGGAGGTCTAACACCGCTCTCCGTGGCCTCCGTGTCTCCGTGGTTCGTCATCCTGATTTGTACTTGGGATTTGGAATTTGGGATTTGGGATTTGGGATTTCCTCCCCGTCACGCGGCGCCGGCGAGGCGATCGAGTTCGCTCGGATTGAGAATGCG
>Ga0070675_100000504_pt1 | contig 26775 bp, 29 predicted proteins | sample KBSM43metaG_FD_65343 | JGI IMG/M metagenome (GOLD analysis project Ga0070675, IMG submission 65343) | Miscanthus rhizosphere microbial communities from Kellogg Biological Station, Michigan, USA - KBS M4-3 metaG | ecosystem: Host-associated > Plants > Roots > Rhizosphere > Soil ... | reverse complement strand
ACACTATCGGGCGTCATGAACATCATCACGACATCGTAGGATTGACCACCCAACTGCAAACCAAAACTCCCACCGCTCAGACCGAACATCGATGGGGGACCCCACGGGCCCTTCCCCTTGTCCTTCTTGCAGGAGACCGCGCCGCGACCATATTGACCGCCGAAACCGAACGCCGCTTTCTTTACGGCGGGGATGATGGCGACGCACTCTGCGCGTTCCAGAACATATTTTGGAGCATCGCCGTCGGGAGCGTTAAGCAGTTCCCCGAGCACCTTTGACGATTCATACAAACGATCCGCGATCTTTTCGTCGAGCTTCTGAGCAGATACTGAAGCCTGACAAGCGAGCAGCAAAGCGAGGCCTGCAACTATGTTTCTCATCGAATCTCCTCGGTACTTCAGAGCGATAGAATGGGCACGACGTGACTCTGCACGGGCTGGCCGGTAACAATGGCCTCCTGCTCCGCGAGATACACGTTCACTTCACTGCGCACCCCGAACTTTCCCTTCAGATAGACACCAGGTTCAATCGAAAAGCATGTTCCACGCATCAGACGGCGGCTGTCGGATGTTTCCAGATTGTCGATATTCGCCCCATTACCGTGATCCTCTTCGTGAATCGAGTGTCCAGTACGGTGTATGAAGTACTCCCCATATCCCGCAGCGGTTATGGACTGCCGGGCTGCGTCATCGACTTGCCAGCCGAACAATGAACCGCCAGGATAGGTACTCTGGACCAGCCGAATCGCCGCATCGCGGCCGTCACGCACCACATTAAAGATATTCTGATATGGGTCAGGAACGGTCCGTCCGATAAACCCCGTCCACGTAATGTCGTCATAGACGGAATGTGCAAGTTTCTGTTTCGCCCAGATGTCGAGAAGAAGAAAGTCCTGCTCGGCCATCGGTAAGTTGCGTTCTCGATCGGGCTGATAGTGAGGATCCGCCGAGTGGGCATTGACCGCAACGATTGGCCGGTGAGAGGACGACAGTCCTCGAGACTCAAATTGATTCCAGATGAAATCCTGGATGTCGAGTTCCGTGGTGGGGACGCGTTCGCGAGTCCTGCGGGCAACCTCCGCGAATGTGACGTCCACGATTTCTCTCAGATGGCGCGCAGAGTAGAGATGAGTCTCAAGCTGCTCGGGAGTCCACACTGCTTCGAAGATCTGGACCAGATCTGCCGAGGAAACGACTTCGACACCGAAGCTGCGGACAAGTTCGACCGTGCCGGCGTCGACGCGGGAGATATAGGGAATCGCATTCAGCGGGGAATACTGCATCGCGACGCGGCGTGAGGGTCCCAGGGCATCGCGGAGGTGTTGATGAAGTTGTTGCCAGGGGAGATAGACCATCTTCTCCCCCGGCAAGCTGTCCAGAGTCTCTGATTCGATCGCGTGGACAATCTTCCGGGGAGACCCGCTGGCAGGTACAAAATAGAACCAGCGTCTTGTAGCGAGTCTCGCGTTATCCAGCCGGAGAATGTTCTCCGCGATCGGATCGCTGCCACGAAAGCTGTAAAAGAGCCATCCGTCCAATCCTTCCGCACGAATCGCAGCCTGAATGGAATCGGCAGCCAAAACTCTCATGGCAGCCCCTCGAGGTTTATTGCACCATCTTTGTGAAGCTGTAGGTCACACCAAACGTGAACGTATTCTGATGGTCCACAAAGGAGTCGACCGGGCCAAGAACGCCCGACTGCGTCTTAAGGAACACATCGTTGTTTGACCAGTCCTTGCGGAACTCGGCCCACAGGTTGACATCACTCACAGGAACCTGTGCCGTGACAGTGGCAGACTGAAGTTCCTGCACCACACCGGTTCTCAAGCCGTCACGGTCAGTGAAAAACTCATAGCGGCCGTTGAGATTCAAGTTTTCGAGGACCTTTAACTTGCCGTATCCCGCGAAGCCCTTCCACAAGCCCTTGGGGGCGGGGAAACCTGCAGCAGCAGGAACAAAGTGGTCTTCCCCGTAGACGAAGTCTCCTGTAAGACTCAGCCGTTCAAAAGGAGTGACCGTAATAATGCCTTCGAACAATTGGCGAGCCTCATCGTGGTTTGGGTTCTCCTTACCATAGAGAAAGTTGCCGATGAGTACGATCTGGGTGATAGGTTTAATGGTAACGTTGGCGCCGATTGACTTTGCTGAGTTGTTGTCCTTAACGTTGTCCCAACCGTTGACCACAAGACCCGCAATGCTGAACTTCTCGCTGGCGGCATAGGTGGCCCGTCCACCGAAGTGATAGAAGGGGATCCCCAGGGTGAACACGAAGCCGCGCGTGTAGTTCAGGTTATCCTTCGTCTCGATGACTTCCGCACCGAACGGAGTAACAAACTTTCCGAAGTCCATCGTGAACTTGCCCGTGGTGCCCGTGATGTAGGCTTGCTGAATGTGGCGCCAGATGTTCGTTTCGTTGTAGTGAACCACTTCCGCCGCATCTCCGAATCCGACATCCACGCGAATGCCCACGTTGTTGGGCTTGTAGTCGACCGCGAGTTCCCCATAGTTCAGCGAGAAAGCTTGGTCGTACAGGTCAAACGCCCTGCCAGGATTAACCCGCTGGCCACCCTGGATAGGCGTGTTCCCGTTGTAACTCCAGTAACCATCAACCGTGCCCGTGAAAGTCTGTGCGTATCCCGTTCCTGCTGAGAGAGCCAGCACCATCACAGACACAACTAGAAAGCGCAAACGCATAGTTTAACCCCCGTCTTATTGTTGATTCTTATTTGCCGTATCCGAGGCAAGCGGCGCGAGCCCGGCGGCATTATGTGTGGTTCATGCGAAAATAGAAAAACGTCCGGCAACGTCAATTTGGCGCGACCCGGACGTCTTATTCAGTAGACTGAACGATATCGTCCAGTTTGGTCAGATACTTGTAAACTACCTTTAACCACCTAGTCAACACCTAGTTTTCTGGTATGCGCGACGCTGGAGGCTTGTTCGAAAGATTTCCCTTATTACAAAAGCGAATAGAGGACGAGGCCGGACAGCACTTTGGGATAAAAGTCAGTCGACTTCTGTGGCATGACGTTTCCTTCATACACAATGTCGCGCATCTGCTCCAGAAGAACCGGGTTCAAAAGGAAAGCGATCTGCGCCCCTTCCGTTACGGCTTTCAGCGCGGCATTGAGTTCGCGAACATAAGAAATATTGCTCTCGTGCGTGATGGCTTCCTCCGTCACACCCAGGCACCGCTCAATGAGCAATCGGTGCAGAACGACGACATCCAGGAGTCGCTGTTTCGGTGACAGATCACTCATCACAGACGCGAGATCGACTGATTTCAGGCGCAGTAGTGCGCAGCGGCTTCCCCCTTCAGTCACGACGCCGATCGTCAGCCGGCTTCGTCCACTTTCTGTCAGTGCCGCGGCGAACGCTTCCGCAGCCGCAGGCGTCGGTGCGATATCGAAGAACGCTGAAGCCTGCTCGAAGAACTTCGCGCTGTTGAATGTCTGCAGCCGCTGCACGATTCTGTGCGTAGGGAGAACGGTCAAGGCAGGGCTGTGGATGTTGAAGAAAGTCATGGGCAACCACTCGTAGGGCGCATCGGCGGAACTGCCGCCTTGTGCGCGCTGCTCATCCCGGTAGGCCAGGGCCGTCTCATACCGGTGATGCCCGTCGGCGATGATCAGCTTCCTGTCATTCATTGCCCTCTGGATCTCACCATGCATCGCAGCGTCGTCGAGGATCCACAACGTGTGGGTGACACCATATTCGTCAGTCACTTCGATGTCAGGCGTCCCTTGAGCAGCAGCGTCAAGCAGCGCATCAATCCTCTGCTCCGGATCTTCGTAGAGCATGAAGATCTGTTCAAAGTGTGTTTTTGTTGTGCGGAGAAGTTGGAGGCGATCCTGCTTCGGTCCGGCGAGAGTGCGCTCGTGCGGGAAGACAATCTTCTTTGAATAGTCTTCCAGCCTTCCAAGTCCAATGAAGCCCTTTCGCAGACGCTGCTGACCAGTCCCCGGGACCGTGAATCGCTGGAAGCAGGCGACGAAAGACGAGACCGGCATCGGCTCGATCACACCGGCAGTGCGCCACTCCCGCAGCGTCGCGGCCGCACGGGTATAGACGTTGTTGTCTGCGGCATCTCCTTCGAGATTCCTGCCCAGAATCACGCGAATGATGTTGTGGGGATCCAGGGCGTAGTAGCGATCCTGCATCTCACGCGAAATCTTGTCGTATGGCTGCGTGACAACCTTTTCGATGGAAACTTTGCGCGGGTTATACCTCAAACCGCGAAACGGACGAACGTCTGCCATGCCCGTCAATGTTACATGACTCGTGGATGTTATGACCGTTCTTCAAATTGCGCGAACCCGTCTTCACGTGGACCAATCAGGGAGTCCATGAGTAAGGTCTTTGACCTTCCGCTCCAAAAGTCGTGTAATTAGGAGTCTGTCCCTAGATCGGATTCACTTCCAAACGTTAGAGGAGGATGTATGCCACTTCGGCTCGGCGCAACTGCGCCCGATTTCACGGCGGAAACAACAGAAGGCCCGATTAAGTTCCATGACTGGATCGGAGACAAGTGGGCGATGTTATTTTCGCATCCAAAGGATTTCACCCCTGTCTGCACAACCGAACTCGGCTATGTCGCGAAACTCAAATCGGAATTCGACAAGCGAAACATGAAAGTCATCGGACTAAGCGTCGATTCGGTAGACGATCACAAGAAGTGGTCGAAGGACATCGAAGAGACCCAGGGAGCTGCTCCCAATTACCCGATGATCGGAGATCCCGATCTCCAGATAGCAAAGCTGTACGACATGCTTCCCGCCGAGACTACGGGGGCCGCATCGGGCCGGACAGCAGCCGACAACTTCACCGTGCGGAACGTTTACATCATTGGACCGGACAAGAAGATCAAACTGATCATCACGTATCCAATGACCACCGGCCGGAACTTCGACGAGATTCTTCGGGTTGTCGATTCCATCCAGCTCACGGCCAATCACAAGGTAGCAACGCCGGCAAACTGGAAAAATGGCGAGGAAGTGATCATTGTCCCCGCCGTCTCCAATGATGAAGCGAAGACGAAGTATCCCGAGGGATGGAAGACGCTCAAGCCTTACCTTCGGTTGGTGAAGCAACCCAGGTAACACCCAAAGATCGGGTGACGTGATCTCTCGCGTCACCCTTCCTCTTAAAATGCAATTTGATGCTGTCCTGTTCGATGCCGCGGAAACATTGTTCACCACGCGCGGCAGTGTGGGAGAAATTTACAACACTATTGCCACGCGATTCGGGTCCACGGCAACCCCTTCGGAGATTCAGGCCTCCTTTGCGAGGCACTTCCCTCACTCGGGTCCGCTAAGTTCCGCGACTGAGAAACAGTGGTGGAAAGACCTGGTATTCCGAGTCTTCTCCGACGTTGGAATGGTGGAGGACTTTGATCGGTTTTTCGACGAGGTGTACGACTTGTTCCGCGATTCACGCGGATGGATGCTGTTTCCGGAGACCCGGCAGATTCTGGAAGAACTTCGCCGAAATCAACTGAAGCTCGGCGTCATCTCCAATTTCGATTCTCGACTCTACTCGGTGTTAAAGGATCTCGGGATCGACTCGCTATTTGCTGCGGTGACAATCTGCAGTGAGGTCGGATTCGCCAAACCCCACCCACAGATCTTTCGTGCTGCATTACGTGCGCTTGGCGTGACCCCCGAGAGAACTCTATTTACGGGCGATAGTCTGGTCGATGACTTCCAGGCAGGCGAAGGCGCCGGCCTCGCGGCTTATCTGCTGGACCGCAGCGGTCGATACGCGGCGATGCGATCGGTTCGCCGAATTGCGAGCCTCAGAGAAATCCTCCCGATTGTCGGTATCGCTCCAAACAGTTGACTTGCGAAGATGTTTAGAAGAAATTGTCTGACCAAAGGAGAGTTCTCCATTATGAAAACCCGACACGCTTTGCTGTTTATCCTGCTGGCGGCGTTTATCGTGCCCGCAGTACCAGCCATGGCTGCGCCTTGTGAAGGCCTGAGCGCGCTCAAGCTTGCGAATACCACGATTACGGCAGCCGAGTCTGTACCTGCAGCCGCCGGGGCCCGCGGCGGCGCGACCGTCCCAGCACATTGCCGTGTGCGTGCAACAATTCGGCCGACGAGCGATTCCGAAATCAAGATTGAGGTTTGGATGCCGGCAACAGGATGGAACGGCAAGTTTCAGGGCGTCGGGAATGGCGCGTGGTTAGGTTCTATCACGACTAACGCACTTGGACCTGCCGTTCAACGTGGTTATGCTGCGGCCAGCACGGATACCGGTCACGAGGGTGGTAGTGCGAGCTTTGCTCTCGGACATCCGGAAAAGGTCATCGATTTCGGCCATCGCGCCGTCCACGAAATGACCGAAAAGGGCAAAGCGATCACGGCAGCGTTCTACGACACGGCCGCTCGCTACTCTTACTTTGTGGGATGTTCGGCAGGCGGCAAGCAGGCGCTCAAAGAAGCGCAAATGTACCCTCAGGACTATGACGGCGTGGTTGCGGGTTCACCCGGCGTCAATTGGTCGGGACGCGCGTTGTTGTCCGTCTGGGTCGGGCAGGCGCAGGTCCAGAACAACCTTCCTCGAGAGAAGTGGACGATCCTGAACAACGCGGCTCTCGCCGCTTGTGATGCTGTCGATACTGTGAAAGATGGCGTCATCGAGAGCCCTCGTCAGTGCAAGTTCGATCCGCAGGTGGTGCAATGCAAGGCCGGCGATGCGCCAGATTGCCTCACTTCAGCCCAGGTTGAGACCGCAAGGAAGATCTATGGACCGGTCACCAACAGCCGAACGAAGGCGCCGATTGTCGCGGGATTTTCTCCGGGCAGCGAACTGAATTGGGCCACCATGGCGGGCGCGCAGCCCTTCGGCCCGGGTGTGGATCTTTTCAAGTACATCGTGTTCGGCGACGCCAACTGGGATTTCAAAACTCTGAATTGGGATGCGGATCTCGACAAGACACTCAAGGCGAGCGCAGCGATGGACGCAATGGATCCGAACCTGAAGCCCTTCTTTGATCGAGGCGGCAAGATCATTTCGTATCACGGCTGGGCAGACCCCCAGATTTCGCCCGGCAGCACGGTGGATTACTACGACTCCGTGATCGGCAAGATGGGTGGCGCCAGCAAGGTTCAGGAAAACTTCCGCCTCTTCATGGTTCCGGGTATGAACCATTGCAGCGGCGGCCTCGGAACAGATCAATTTGACATGTTGACCGCGCTGGAGAACTGGGTCGAAAAGAAGGAGGCTCCGGCATCCATTCCGGCGTCGCGCGTGGCCCAGGGACAAACTGTCCGAACTCGCCCGCTCTGCCCCTATCCGCAGGTTGCTACATATAAAGGTAGCGGCAGCACGGACGATGCCGCGAACTTCACGTGTAAGTAAAAGAAATCAGGGTCAGACTGCCCGATTCCCTATTTCTCAGCGGAGAACCGGGGGACTGGGCGGTCTGGCCCTATTCTGCCTTCACCCTGAATTCCCCCTTGACGGCCACCCTTCAAATCCATACATTCATTAATGTGCGACCGAAACGGTCGGAGTTAGCAGAGTAAGAGCCATGTTCCGCCTATCCAAAAAAGCCGATTACGGCCTCATTGCTTTGAAGCACTTAGCGCAACACACCGAAGAGTCGGTGAGCGCCCGGGAAATTGCCAGTGAATATCGGATTCCCGGTGAACTGCTTGCAAAGATTATGCAGCGCCTGGCCCGAAAGGGGTTGGTGGTCTCCCAGCAGGGGACGCATGGCGGATATATCCTGGGCCGCGACCCGTCGCGGATCTCGATTGTGGATGTGATTGAAGCGCTGGACGGACCCATTGGAATTACCCCGTGTGAACGGGGGTCGAGTTGCGAGCAACTGGAACGATGCTCTGTGAAAGACCCGCTGATGGCTGTGCGGGCAAAAGTGGTTCGGGTTCTGGGCGATACCTCGATTTACGAATTGGCCGGGTGAGCTGGCCGAAGGTTGGAAAAGATCATGAAATTGCCTATTTACATGGATAACCATGCGACGACGCCACTCGATCCTCGAGTGCTCGACGCGATGATGCCCTACTTCACTGAAAAGTTCGGCAATGCGGCAAGCCGCAATCACACGTTCGGGTTCGACGCGGAGAATGCCGTCGAACAAGCGCGGAAGCAGGTCGCCGCCCTGATCGGCGCCGATCACCGGGAAATCGTCTTCACGAGCGGCGCGACCGAATCCGACAACCTTGCAATAAAGGGCGTCGCCGCGATGTATCGGGAAAAGGGCAACCACATCATCACGTGCGTCACCGAGCACAAGGCGATTCTGGATTCCTGCAAACACCTTGAGAAGGAAGGCTACAAAGTCACCTTCCTGCCGGTGGATGACAAGGGTCTGGTCAGTCTCGACGACCTTCGCGCGGCGATCACGGATCAGACAATCCTGATCACCATCATGGCCGCGAACAATGAAGTCGGCGTGGTTCAGGATGTCCAGGCTATTGGAAAGATTGCCCGCGAACGTGGCGTGCTCTTTCATACCGATGCCGTTCAGGCTGCGGGAAAGATTCCCTTCAACGTCAATGACCTCAATGTGGATCTCGCTTCGCTGTCTGCGCACAAGATGTATGGCCCCAAAGGCGTCGGCGCCCTCTACGTCCGGCGGAGAAATCCCCGGGTTCTCTTGACGCCGATCATTGACGGCGGCGGCCACGAGCGTGGCATGCGGTCGGGCACGCTGAATGTTCCCGGAATTGTGGGATTCGGCAAAGCGGCACAGATCGCGCACGAGGAACTGGACAAGGAAATGGCGGAGATGTTCCGCCTTCGCGAAAAGCTTCGCGCAACGCTCGAGAGAGAACTGGATGAGGTTTACATCAACGGAGATCTGAAGAAGAGACTGCCCGGCAACTTGAACATGAGCTTTGCCTATGTCGAGGGCGAGTCGCTGTTGATGGGAATCAACGACGTCGCGGTGTCCTCAGGTTCGGCTTGTACATCCGCCAGCCTGGAACCTTCGTACGTACTGAAGGCTTTAGGCGTTGGTGAAGACCTTGCGCATACGTCGATTCGATTTGGAATCGGCAGGTTCAATACCGAGGAAGAAGTCGATTACGTGGCAAAACGCGTGATCGATGTTGTGCGGCGGTTGAGAGAACTATCTCCGCTGTACGAGATGGCGAAGGAAGGCATCGACCTGAAGTCGGTGCAGTGGGCAGCCGCTGAACAACATTAGTCTGGAACTGAATTAAGGGAGATTTTGCATCATGGCTTACTCAGAGAAGGTTATCGATCATTACAACAATCCGCGCAATGTCGGCGCGCTCCCGAAGGAAGACACAGACGTCGGGACGGGGCTGGTCGGCGCCCCGGAGTGCGGTGACGTGATGAAGCTGCAGATTAAGGTCAACGCCGAGACCGAAGTCATCGAGGACGCAAAGTTCAAGACCTTCGGATGCGGCAGTGCCATCGCCAGCTCCAGCCTGGCCACCGAGTGGGTGAAGGGCAAGACGATCGCAGAGGCCCTTGAAATCAAAAACACCGACATCGTGAAGGAGTTGAGTCTTCCACCGGTGAAGATTCACTGTTCGGTACTCGCTGAAGACGCCATCAAGGCCGCCATCAGCGATTGGAAAAAGAAGCACGACTAGGACGGATACGTAATGGCAATTGAGATCACAGACAATGCCGTCGACGAAGTTCGACGCATGATGACCAAGGAACAGGTCAACGCGGCGGGGTTGCGCGTTGGCGTTAAGGGTGGGGGCTGCTCGGGCCTTTCCTATAACCTGACCTTCGAATCCCAGCAACGCACCGGCGACAAAGTCTTCGAGCGCGATGGCGTCAAACTGTTCTGCGACCTTAAGAGCTATATCTATCTGAATGGAACCGTCCTCGATTATGACAGCGGACTGATGGGCAAGGGTTTCGTCTTCATGAACCCAAATGCCAAGAAAAGCTGCGGTTGCGGGAGTTCGTTCTCGACCTAGGCCCGCACATGCTCCGCGCCAATGAATTACTTTGAAGTTTTCGGCCTGCCCAAGGTCCTCAGCCTCGATCTGAAAGCGCTCGAGAAGACGTTCCATGAGCTAAGCCGCAAGTACCATCCGGACTACTTCACCACAGCGCCGGCAGAAGAGCGTCAGCGGGCTCTGCAGATGACCGCAACTCTGAACGATGCTTATCGAACCTTGAGGCATCCCGTGCGCAGGGTCGAACATCTCCTCGAGGTTGAGGGACTCAAGCCCGATGGCAGCAAAGTTCCCAGGTCGTTTCTGATGGAAGTCTTCGAGATCAACGAACAACTCGAGGAAGTAAAGTCCGGGGCCGCCAGCAAGGAGCAGGTTTCGGCACTTCGACGCGAGATTGAGCAACGGGCCGAAGGTTTTGAACAGCAGCTTCAGCAGGCAGCTGCGGACTGGGACAAACTCTCCGCGGCGGGCGCGGCGGATGAGCAAAGGAAACAGCAATTGTCGAGGCTCACGGAGATCCTGTCGGAGTCCTCATACATTCGGAATTTGGAACGGGAGTTGGAGGAAACGTCGTAATGCCCCGGATCGTCGGTATTGACCTTGGAACAACAAACAGCCTTGTCGCCATCGTTGAAAATGGTATGCCGAAAGTGATTCCCGGCGCTGACGGAGACAACCTGGTGCCTTCGGTGGTGTACTTCGAGGAAGGCGGCAATGTTCTTGTCGGCAATCCTGCCCGGACAAAGATGGTCGAGAAACCTAAAAACACGATCTTCTCCATCAAGCGTTTTATGGGCAAGGGTCTCGCCGATGTGCGCGATGATCTGGGGCTGCTTCCCTTCGAGGTTTCTACCTCCAGCGACAGCATCATTCGCCTAAGAATCTTCGGCCGTGAATACACGCCCCCGCAGATCTCCTCGTTTATTCTCCGGGAACTGAAACGCAATGCCGAAGCTGCTTTGGGTGAGGAGATTGTCAACGCCGTCATAACCGTCCCCGCTTACTTCAACGATGCTCAACGTCAGGCCACAAAGGACGCGGGCCGCATTGCCGGACTCGACGTTCTGCGGATTGTCAATGAACCTACTGCGGCGTCTCTCGCGTACGGCCTCCAGGAGCGGCGTCAGGGGATTATCGCGGTGTACGACTTCGGCGGCGGCACTTTCGATATTTCAATTCTGAAGTTGAGTGAAGGAATCTTTGAGGTGCTGTCGACAAACGGTGATACTCACCTGGGCGGCGATGACATCGATGACCAATTGATTCGTTTCGTTCTTGCCGATCTCAAATTGCCCGAAAGCAATCCGAACCTGCCGGCGATTCGAGCAGCTGCGAAGACGGCGAAGGAAGCGCTTTCCTCGGCCGACACTGCCGAAATTGTCGTCGAGGGTCTGGCATACCGCCGGTCTTTCACTCGCGCCGAGTTTGACGCGCTGATCGATCCCATCGTGGAACGAACGCTGAAATCCTGCCGCCTTGCATTGCAGGACGCAGGGTTGCGGCCTGAGGCAGTGGATGAGGTCGTGATGGTGGGGGGATCTACAAGAATTCCGCTGGTTCGCAGTCGCGTTCAGGCCGTCTTCGGACGCGTACCGCATACCGACCTGAATCCGGACGAAGTCGTTGCATTGGGCGCTGCAGTCCAGGCTGACATTCTGGCTGGAGGCAAGCGGGACATGCTGCTGCTCGACGTCACTCCCCTCTCGCTCGGGATTGAAACGATGGGTGGCGTGATGTCGAAGATCATTCCCCGGAATTCCACAATTCCTGCAAGCGCCAGCGAGAAATTCACGACGTTTGTCGACGGTCAGACGAATGTGAAGGTCCACGTTCTGCAGGGTGAGCGGGAACTGGTTCAGGATTGCCGAAGCCTTGCGCAATTCGATCTGAAGGGTATTCCCCCGATGCCGGCCGGCTTGCCTCTCATCGAAGTGAAGTTTCTGATTGATGCCGATGGAATCCTCAGCGTTTCCGCCCAGGAACAGCGGACCGGGCAGTATCAGTCTGTCGCCGTCAAACCGACTTACGGTCTTACCGATGACGAAGTCGAACAGATGATTCTCGACTCCTTCGAGCACGCGGAATCCGACATCGAAGCCCGTGAAGTCATCGAGGCGCGTATTGAAGCGGAACGCGTACTCCGCGCCACTGCAAAGAGTCTTGAGAAAACGGAGTTTGCCGAACTCCCCGCGGAGGAACAGGCCGACATCACAATGGCTGCAGATCAACTGCGGGAAACCGTGAAGATCGCGGACCATCGCGCAATCCGAGAGGCCACGGAGCGCCTCGATCAGGCAACCCACCACCTGGCGGAGATCATCATGAACGCCAAGATTTCTGAAAAACTGAAAGACAAACGAGTGAGGGAAATCGAATGAGCCGACCGCTAACCTGGACAAGCACGGAAGACATCGCGATTGCCCTGGCCGATCGTCATCCGGAAACAGACCCCCTAACCGTCCGCTTCACCGACCTTCATCGCTGGGTCATGGAGCTTGACGGATTCAGCGACGAAGCGAAGAACTCCAACGAAAAAAAACTCGAAGCGATTCAGATGGCGTGGTACGAGGAGTGGCAGGACCGCAAAGGCTAGTGTCCTGAGTTAGAAATTCGTACGCTCCGCTGAGCCGTCGGAGTTCCCCCCCAGTCGCCGGACCTGGCGAGCTTTGAACGCCGTTGCACTCTCGTCCTCTACGTCGACTTCTTCCGTTGTTCCGTCTGAATACCAGACCTTCACATGAAACCCTGGCGTGGACGCCTGTTCAAACCACAGGTCCGCGTTTCCTGCACCGTCATGCTGAGGCAGGATCAGCCAGCTTGCACCGGTGAACGGACTTTCCCAAAGACCTCCGCCAATGCTTGAGATTCGAACGATGACTGGAGTGGAACCCAACCCCTCCAGCCGTATGTGCCAGTCGGCAGTTCCGTTGGGAGTAAGCTGAACGGGACCCACCCGGTCTTCGCCCACTCCGAGAAAGTAGGCCTTGAAAGCCCCTGGACTGGCGGCTTCTACCGCATCGACTTCATCCGTCGTTCCGTCCGAGTACCACACCTTGACGTGGAAGCCGGGAATTGACGCCTGCTCGAACCACAGGTCCGCGTTTCCTGCACCGTCATACTGAGGAAGGATCAGCCAGCATGTACCGGTGAACGGACTCTCCCATATGCCGCCACCAATGCTTAAAACTTGAACGATGACGGGAGTGGAACGCAACCCCTCCAGCCGTATGTGCCAGTCGGCAGTTCCGTTCGGAGTAAGCTGAACGGGACCCACCCGGTCTTCACCCACTCCGAGAAAGTGGGCCTTGAATGCCACGGGCGCGGCGCCTGCTACCGCATCGACTTCATCCGTCGTTCCGTCCGAGTACCACACCTTGACGTGGAAGCCGGGAATCGACGCCTGCTCGAACCACAAATCCGCGTTTCCAGCGCCATCATACTGAGGAAGGATCAGCCAGCTTGCACCGGTGAACGGACTCTCCCATATGCCTCCAGCAGAAGAAGTAATGCGAACTTTCGCCGGGGTCCCGCGTACACCCTGCAGCCGAATGCGCCAGTCGGCAGTTCCGTTGGGCGCAAGCTGGACTGGGCCAACGCGATCCTCACTCGCGCCAAGGAACGTCGCCGCCAGCGTGCTCGCGGGAGGCGCGCAGGATCGCAAGGTCCGGTTGATATTGAGACGCCCACCTGTCACCGTCCTTCCGGCAAGACTCGGAATCGGATCGACGTTCGACAGAATGGCATTCTTCAGCGCGGCAGTATCCAACGATGGGCAGGCAGAGAGAGCAAGCAGTGCGGCACCTGCAACATGTGGTGTTGCCATTGAGGTACCGTTCAAACTGAGGTATTGCCCCCCTGGAACCGTCGAGTAAATTCCCACACCCGGGGCTCCCAATTGAACGGTCGCCGCGCCATAGTTTGAAAAGCCAGGGAAACCATCTCCACTGTCCGTTGCGGCCACTGCGATGACGTTCGGCGCGATCGTAGAGAAGTTCGCAGGGTACGAGGGCGTCTGATCGTTGTTCGCCGCCTCGTTCCCTGCCGCAGCAACGACCAGTATGTCGTTTGCATTGGCTTTGTTGATTTCAGCCAGAAGACTTTGCGAAAAGCCGGATCCGCTCCAGCTATTGGAAAGAACGCGGACATTGACCGGCGTGGCCGTGCCCGCAAACCTTGCTTTCGTCTGAATGGCAAACTCGATCGCATTAATCGCATTCGAAGTCGTGCCCATGCCATTGGCGCCCAGGAACTTGAGACCCATCACCTGGGCCCTCCAATTCACGCCGACAACGCCGAGCGAATTGTTGCCTGTTGCTCCGATCGTCCCCGACACATGAGTACCGTGATTGTGGTCGTCACGTGGATCACAGCTGGATTCGATCGCGTTGAAGCCATGCGACCCCGCGGGGCAATTGACGATATGCCCCCCGATCGTGACCGAAAAAGCGCTTGGTGCTGTCCAGACGTTCTCGACGAGATCCGGGTGAGTGTAGTCGATCCCGGTGTCGACGACCCCGATAACCACCGAAGTTGCTCCTGTCGATCTATCCCATGCCAATGGCGCGTCAATCTTCTCCATTCCCCACAAGCTTGCGAAGAATGAATCGTTGGGGTTCGTCGTAACGGCCTGCACGATGTAGTTCGGCTCAGCGTAGAGGACATCCGGATGATTCGAGAATGCTCTCATCAACACTGCCACACTGTTCCCGGGGACCCGAACAAGATGCAATCCGAGTGCGGGGCTCAGCGTTCGAATCGTACCAAACGGCGCGGCATTCTGGGCACGTGCCACGGTGGCAGGATCCGAACCTCTCAGGCGGACGAGGATTTCTTCCCGGACTGCAGGAATCCCATTGTAGATTTCCGTCGCTTGCTGAGCGAAAACAGGAACCGCAAATAAGAGAACGAGGAGTGGCAAAACCAAGCGAAACGCAAAGTACGAACGGGACGTTCGATCGTTCACAATGCACTTCCTTTGTGACGCGAGCGTCGCATTTTTGCAGATTACAACGGGCGTAAATCTATCATCCGGGCCAGCCGAAATCTATACATCATGACGCGTATCTGCTGATAGCGAACCGAGGCGGATCTCCGCCTGCTTCTTCGCCAACGCGGGCAGATCCCCAGCTTTGAACCGTTCTGCCGTGCTGGTGAAATCCGTGCGTGGTCCATTCCAACAGAGTTCGTCGGCGGAATCGAAAACGGGAACATCCAGCCGCAACGTTGCCAGCGTCCGAAAGAGCAGGGCGTCGCCCCATGAATCGACCAGGGACTGCGCCAGGCGTGATGCGGAGCGAACGGGCACATCCCACTGAGTCCAGTCTTTCGGAATATCTTCAAGATGAGAATAACGAGCGAGAATCGCTGCTGCGGACTTCGAGCCCCAACCGCGGACTCCGGGGAATCCGTCCGCACTGTCCCCCACCAGAGAGAGATAGTCCGCTATGGACTGTGGTGGCACTCCGAACTTTGCGATAACGCCGTCTTGATCGCGCGTCACACCGGTGCGGCGATCGACCTGGACAACGCGCGTGCCCCGAACACACTGCGCGAGATCCTTGTCCGGTGTACAGATGAACACCTGACTGACCCGAACATCCTGCGCGGCACGATCGGCTGCGGAAGCCAGCGCATCGTCCGCTTCGAAGTAGGTCATGGGCCAAACGACAACACCCATCGATTGCAGGGCCTCTTCGAGAATCGGGAACTGGGACAGCAACTCGGAAGGCACACCGGCGCTTGTCTTGTATCCGTCATAGAGGTCATTTCGGAAGGATTCAACAATGTGGTCTGTCGCCACGCCGATGTGAGTAGCGCCAAGCGTGATCATCGACATTATGGAGTTTAAGACACCACGTACGGCGCCCACTTCCTGGCCGGCGGCGTCCACGGTTGAAGGAACCGCAAAGAAATGTCGAAACAGTTCGTACGTACCATCGACCAGGTGGACGTTCATCGGATTACCGCTGCCCTACTGACCGACCTCTTTCGCCTGCGCTGCCGCGAAGCGCGCCCGCATCGCTTTCATGCGCTCCCTCATACTTGCCGCGCGCTCCCGTCCACCGGTTGACGCGTCGATTACCTTCTCAAGGTTCATGAGGTACTGAGGCCCAAACGCCCCGCGGATTTCCTTCAGAAACGGTTCGAGCTTCCCGAAAACGAGAAAGTGCTCGCCGTTCGTATCGTTGAACATCCGCACGCTTATCGCACCGTTATTGACCAGGGCTGCCGCCATGTCCCAGTAGCTCGCAACCATCCGCAAGTGCCCGCTGTGCTCGCCGGCGAGGATCGTCTCGATATCTGCCATCGACTCCGGATTGAACTCTCGCGCGTACCAATTCCGAGCCGTGCGCATCGTTTCTTCGCGGCGAAGCTCATAGAGCCGCAGGATCAGTGCGGCTTCGTCTTGTATTGCCATGAAACATTCTCCTCAGGGTATTAGATACCGGTCAGGTACCGGCACATGGAGCGTATCAGCTATGGTAGAAATTCGACAGGCCGTCCGGAAAGGACTTGCGAGAAATATTTAGAAGAAAGCGGGGTTAGTCGAAACACACACGCAGATCTATGCCCTACACACACGTAGAGCCACTGTCTCCTTGCGCTACAGTTGAAACACCTGTTAGATCGGATTCTCCTTGCGCACCGTGCGAGGCCTCTCGGTCTCTATGTCATTGTCCGCGCGCCTCGATTTCGGCAATCTAGAACCGGTGTTCGCAACACCCTGTTGGTGCTCAGGATCATGAGAGCCGGGTTTTTGAATCTGACCTTGCGGGCCTCGGCGACGCGCAGGCTTACGATTGAGTTTCTGTCTTGGCATAACAATCCGGGTGCAGGTTGGTTTCCCAAACCTCGTCAGCGTGTTGTCGCATTGTCGGACAATCTCCTGACGTAGTCATTGAGACGGTCCAGAGTTTGTTTCCAACCTGCCTCCATGCCTTCCAGATAAGGCGCGCCTTCTTCAGTTGTTCTGAGGACTTCTGCCTGAAGCGTGATTCCTGTCCTGTCGCCTCTATTCTCGAAAGTGACGGTGTTCAGCACATCGAACAGCGGATGCCCCAGACCGTCGAGCGCGCTGCTTGAGAAGACAAGTCTTTGGGGCCCGTCAATTTCCTCGAAGAAGCCCCCCATTGGATGGACCGTTCCATCCGGGTCCTGCATATCAATGCGTATGGCTCCTCCAGGACGCACATCCAGTTCGCAACGAGGATTGGAAAACCCCCCGGGCCCCCACCAACTCGCGAGGTGCTTTGAATTGACCCAGCATTCGAAAACAAGATCTCGTGGTGCATCGATTTCACGCATGATCGCAAGGTCACGATTGGCAAACTTTGAGACGGGATTATTCCCCTTCTTCATGGCTTCACCTCTCTTTCCCACGCTGCACGAACCCGTCCATGATGACGAAAGTGGGGTACATCGATGGCACAACGAAATGCTTTTTTAGCGAGGAGACGCGGCGAGGTTGTCGATGAGGCGAGTCTTTCCGATCCAGATCGCACCTGCAATGCGGACTTCTAAGTTGATTTCATCGACAGGCTGGAGTTCGATCGTGTCGACGACCTCGAAGTATTCGATTCGGGCCCGCCGCTGTTCTGACAGAATGCGATTCGCGCTTTCCTTCGCAACGGCGGCTCTCCGTTCACCATTTTCGATTATGCCGCGCGCGGCCGTCAGTGCACGAAACAAGACAGGAGCTGCAGCGCGGTCTTCAGCGTCCAGGTATGCATTTCGTGAACTCAGAGCCAGACCATCGACATCCCGATAGATGGGAACAGGGACGATTTCAACTGCAAGGTTGAGATCCTGAACCATTCTGCGGATGATGCACAATTGCTGATAGTCCTTCTCTCCGAACCAGGCTCGATCGGGCTGCACAATGTTGAAGAGCTTCGCCACTACTGTGGCGACTCCACGGAAGTGTCCAGGCCGGAATGGCCCGCACAAATGCTCACCAAGCCGCGTGACTTCAACGAACGTCCTTTGCTCGACGGCATACATATCTCCGACTTCAGGCGCAAAAACGAGATCTGCCCCCATCCGTCGACAGACATCAAGATCCTTTTCGAGCGGACGCGGATATCGAAGATAGTCTTCACCGGGACCGAATTGCAGCGGGTTCACGAAAATGCTCACCACAACAAACTCTGAACCGGATCGCGCATTTTCGATCAGGCCGGCATGACCTGTGTGCAGGGCACCCATGGTGGGAACCAAACCAATTCGTTTCTGATCGTGTCGAGGAACGGCGAGATGGGTTCGGACTTCCTGAACCGTCCGGGCAACGATAAGGCTCACTTCCGGGATGGCTCCTGCGGGAACTGTCCAGCGCGGACTTCATCGATGTATGCCCGAGTTGCGCCGACTATCGCTTTCGCCAGCTGAGCGTATTGCCGAACGAAAGGTGGAACCGACGTATCGTTGAGACCGAATGCGTCGTAGCTCACCAGAACCTGGCCGTCACAGTGCGGTCCCGCACCGATGCCGATGGTGGGAATTCCTACTGCAGACGAAACCCTGGAGGCGAGATCCGCGGGTATCGATTCGAGAACGATGGAAAAGGCGCCGGCGGCCTCCAGACTTTTAGCATCATCGAGCAGGCGTGCAGCAGAATCTGCGTCTTGCGCCTGTTGCCGAAATCCTCCGAGCGCATGAACCGACTGGGGAGTCAAACCGAGATGCCCCATCACGGGAATGCCGTAGTCGGTCATTCGGCGGACCACCTCAAGTACCGGACGCCCGCCCTCGAGTTTCACCGCGGCGGCTCCGCCTTCCTGGAGCAAGCGGCCTGCGCTTCGAATCGCCTCATCCGCGCTGATCTGATAAGTCAGAAACGGCATGTCGGCAACAATCAAGGCGCGGGTAGCGCCGCGACTCACCGCTCTCGTGTGGTGGATCATCATGTCGAGCGTCACGGGAATGGTAGTGTCGTAGCCAAGTACCACCATTCCCACCGAATCGCCAACGAGAAGGACATCAATTCCAGCGCGATCGAGCAACCGCGCCATGGTGGCGTCGTATGCCGTGAGAACCGTAATCTTCGTTCCTGATTCCTTCATTGCCCGAAGATCGGGTATTCGAACCGGCTTCATACGATACAGATTACAGCAAAAACCAGAGGGCGGAGTGAAGTGCCTTCGCAGATAGGCATCCCGGGGGTTTTGGCCTACCACTGGCTCTGGCCGGGACTTCCAGATCTCGTAATTATCAAACGACGCGCTAAGGGCAGCTGAGAAGAACCTTTAGTACTCCCGAACGATTGGCAATGCGAAGGGCATGGGGCGCCTCCGCCAGCGGCAGCGTTTCCGAAATCATGCCCGCGACCTGAATGCGGCCAGCGGCAAGGAGATTGATAGCGGGCTCAAAACGTCCGCAACGAGAACCGATGAGGCTGATTTCGTGAACTATAACAGGAGCCGTATCGAGCCGAACCTTTCCATGCACTGTCGACTTCATGAACACCGTGCCGCGCGGCCGGGTCATTTCTACAGCCTGTCTTAGCCCGTCTGAGGATCCGGTGGCTTCCACAACCCAGTCATATGCGGCCAGCGGCAGGCGGTTCCGCGCGACTTCTGTCGCCACGCCGGCTTTCTCAGCAATTCTCAATTTGGCTTTGTGCCGGCCGAATTGGCGGACCCGATGCCCCGCAGCGTGCAACACCTGCGCTACGAGCAGACCTAATTTGCCGTCGCCGAGCACTGCGACCTCAGCGTTTGCCGGCAGCGCCGCCTGATCGAGAATCTCGCATGCGGCGGCGAGGGGTTCCACAAATACTGCGGCTTCGTCGGAGACGCTTGCCGGAACAACATGGAGATTGGATTCAGGCAACGTGAGAAATTCTCGGAAAGCACCGGGATGCTCGACGATTCCCAAAACCTTACGCGTTGGACAGTGACGACCCAGACCTTGCTTGCACCACTCGCAACGCCGGCACGCGAGGTTAATCTCGCCGACAACGCGACTGCCTACAAGGCCCGGAGTATCAGCCGCTGCAACTTCTCCGACGAATTCGTGACCGGGAGTACCCGTGAATCCGTAATAGCCGCGAAGAAGCTCCAGGTCTGTGTTGCAGATGCCTCCGCGCAATAGGCGAATTACCGCATAACCTTCGGGCCTGCGGGGTTTTCCCGTCTTTCTTATCGATGCTCTACGTCCCTCAAAGTGAACCGCAATCATTTCGGGTTAGCGTATCATCATCGTCTCAGCAAAGTGATGGAGAGGATTCAATGAAGGCGATACGTGTGCGCGAGTTCGGTCCCCCCGCGGTCCTGAAGATGGAAGATGTTCCTGATCCCACGGCAGGCGAAGGACAGCTTGTCATTGCGGTAAAGGCTGCCGGCGTGAATCCCGTCGATACCTACATTCGAGCGGGAACATACGCAAAAAAGCCCGCGTTGCCCTACACACCTGGCTTTGATGCAGCCGGCATTGTGGAATCGGTTGGTCCAGAGGTTCGTCGATTCAAACCCGGTGATCGGGTTTACATCAATCACAACATCAGCGGCGCCTATGCGGAGAAGGCTCTGTGCGACGAAGAATCTGTCTTCGCGCTGCCGGATCGCCTAAGCTTCGGCCAGGGCGCCGGCGTGTGGGTTCCTTATGCAACAGCGCACTACGCGCTTTTCGAGGCAGCGAAGGCTCGGCCGGGAGAAACGCTGCTCGTCCATGGAGCCAGCGGGGGTGTCGGCAGCGCCGCAGTGCAGATGGCTCGTGCCTGGGGCATGCAGGTCATTGGCACGGCGGGCACTGATAAAGGTGTGACTCTGGTCAAAGAGCAAGGTGCGCTTGCGCTGAACCATCATGATCCGAACTACCTGGAACGGATCACTGAAGCAACAAACGGGCGCGGGCCGGATGTGATACTCGAGATGCTCGCCAACGTCAACCTTGCCAAGGACCTCGCCATGATTGCACGGCGCGGGCGAATTATTGTCATCGGGAATCGTGGAACGATTGAGATTAACCCGAGAGAAGCAATGGCAAAGGGAGCATCGATCATTGGCATGCTACTGCTCAATACGCCTCCTGAAGAAGCCCGCCGCATCGCTGCGGCACTGGCTGCGGGGCTTGAAAATGGAACGTTGAGTCCCCTTGTGGGAAGAGAATTCCCGCTAAGCGAAGCACCACGGGCACACGAAACCGTTTTGGCTCCCGGCGCATTCGGAAAAATCGTTCTGATCCCGTAATACAGACAGGAGAAGCAAACATGAACATCATGACGCAGGGTTTACTACAGGAACTCGAAATGGAAATGCCCTCTACGCGAAAGACCCTCGAGCGAATTCCTGAAGAGCTTGATTGGGCTCCTCACCAGAAATCCATGACGCTCGGCCGTCTTGCGCAGCATCTTTCGGAACTTCCCGACTGGGCTGTAAAGGCAATTTCCTTGGATGAACTGGATCTCGCGCCACCCGGAGTGCAGCCTCCCCAACCGCAGGTTGCAACGAGCAGGGCGCAGGTCCTCGCGAATTTCGAAAAGAACCTGGCGGCAGCCAAAGCAGCGCTCGCGGGGACCAATGACGAACATCTGATGAAGCCTTGGTCTCTTAAGATGGGTGGCAAGACGATTCTGACAATGCCCCGAGTTGCCGTGTTACGCAATTTCGTGCTGAACCACAACGTGCATCATCGTGCCCAGCTGGGCGTCTACCTGCGGCTGAACAACATCGCGGTTCCTTCTGTCTACGGTCCTTCGGCGGACGAAGGCACATTAGGGTAGCCGCTGGCTTTAGCGCAATATTCTCCGCAAGGTCTCTTCGAGATTCGTGTGACGAAACGCGTATCCGCTGTCGAGAAGCTTTGCGGGCTCCACACGCTGGCTGGAAAGCAGGAGCGCGTCAGCCATTTCTCCAAACATGGCGCGCGCGACGAAGGCGGGTAATGGGAACAGTGAAGGCCGCGATAACGCGCGCCCCAACGTTTTGGTGAACTCGGCGTTTGTTACAGCGGAAGGCGCGGCGCTGTTGACCGGGCCCTCAAGGGATTCATTCTGAATGCAATGAAGTAAGACCTGTACTTCGTCTTCGAGATCGATCCAGCTCATATACTGCTTTCCTGATCCAATTCTTCCGCCAACGCCTAGCTTGAATGGCATCGCCATCTTCGGGAGTGCGCCACCCGCCTTCGCCAGCACGATGCCAGTACGCAGATGGACAACCCGAATCCCCGCAGCAGAAGCCGCCGACGTTGCCCGTTCCCATTCGCGGCACACGCCTGCAAGAAAGTCGGATCCGGCCGGGCTGCTTTCGGTCAATCTTCTGTCTCCGCAATCCCCATAGTAACCAATGGCAGAGGCGCTGATCATGACGCGGGGCCGCGGGCTCATGCGTGCGAGGGTAGAAGCCAGCAATTCCGTACCCTTGACGCGGCTGCCGAGAATCCGCTCTTTCTGCGCCGCACTCCATCGCCGCGCGGCAATACTCTCGCCGGCAAGATGAACGACAGCGTCGATTCCTGCGAGGGCAGTGCTATCGATCGCTCCGCTCTCGGGATCCCAGTAGACCGACGAGGCAAGGCCTCTTTTTCTGACCAGGGGGATAAAAGTGTGTTTTGCGGCGGATGCCGCGCGAATGAAGGCCGACCCGATCAGACCAGTGGAACCGGATATAAGGATTCTCATAAGGACTGAAGATCGGGGCCAGAGTAAGTTCCGGGAAGAAACTCCGAACTCGAACCGCATGGTTCGGAGTTTCTTCTCAGTTACTCTTTGTTAGCTCGCACGCAGAACGCGGACTTCGACGCGCCGGTTCTGTTCACGGCCGGATCGAGTCTTGTTGTCGCCCACGGGCTTCTCGGTGCCAAGTCCGACGATCGAGATACGGAACAACGGAACATTCTTTGAGACCAGATAGCGCTGAACAGCCTCGGCTCGTCTTTCACTGAGAGTGATGTTGGTGTTCGTGTCACCCTCAGCGGAAGCAAACCCCTGAATCTCCACCATAAAACCAGAGGCCAGACTGCCGACCTGACTTGCGACTCCGTCCAGAGTCGATTTCGCCGCGTCATCAAGAGCCGACGAATTGACCTTGAACGTGACCGTTTGTGTTGGACCGGCCGTGTATTTGTCGAGGTTGTTGATCTTGGCTTCAACACCAGTGATGCGTGTATTCGCGGAGGCGACACCCTGATTGGCCGTTGTCGCCGTTTGCTGTGCGGTAGTGGCGGCCGTCTGCGCCGTGGCTGCAGCAGTCTGCGCCGTGGTGGCCTTGGTATCGGCGGCAGTAGCCGCTCCACGAGCTTCGGTGATTCCCTGCTGGGCACGTCTGTCAACGGCGTCAATTCTTTCCGAGTTTTCCCGGGTTCTGCCTTCGACCTCCGTCAGCTTGCCGGAAACGCCGGTAAGTTTGGTATCCACTGCGCCGGTCTGTTCTCTGACGTACTTCTTGGTCGCGCAGCCTGAGATCATCAACATGGCGGACAAAGCGGAAACGCCAATGATGGTGAATTGTCGACTAACTCTGTACATGGACTTCTCCCTCAAATATTCAGTTGCATGGATGACGCGACACCAACTGGCGTGTCATCAGCGGCCCCATTCTAGATGCTTCCGGGGGCAGACGTACACATTTTTGGCTTTTAACGGTATGCGTTTACGGGCCGCAGAGGCTGCTGCCCGGCGATTCGCGTGCTAGCGTCCTCGGTTGACGGCTTTCTTCAGTTCCGCTCCGGCAGCAAACTTGGTGACCTTCTTGGCGGCGATCTTCAAGGGTGTACCTGTCTGAGGGTTTCTTCCTGTGCGAGCCTTTCGCGAGCTGACCGTGAATGTGCCAAATCCCACCAGCGTAACTTTCCCACCCCGCTTCAGTGTTGAAACAACTCCGTCGATTGTCGAGTTCAATGCGTTGCCGGCCTGGACTTTTGAGATCTTTGTATCTTTCGCGATCTTGTCAATCAACTCGCCCTTGTTCATTGTTGTTCGTCTCCTCTTACTTCTCTTTATTGATGATTTCCTACGAGTGCAACGCCGGACTCTACATGTCCGCTCGCAAAGCTGTCAACTGTGTTTTGTCGCCTGAAACGCAGGACTGGCGCGGGATTTCAAAAATGGAGGGAGGAAGTTGCTTGACAAAATCCACTACATGATATGCCTTCCACCATCGACATGAAGGACCTCTCCGGTGATGTAATCATTCTCAATCAGGAACACCACAGCACTCACAATATCCTTCGCGCTTCCCGCCCTTTTCAGGAGAGTTCTCTCAATGGCAAGGTGCTTCTGGTCCTGCGTGTAGTACTCCGGAAACAGGACTGGGCCCGGAGCAATGCCGTTGACTTGAATGTTAGGTGCAAGCGCTTTCGCGAGTCCCCGATTCACAGCGATGAGGGCAGCTTTAGAGACGCTGTAGACCAGATAACCCGGCCAAATTGTTTCTCCCGCAACGTCGACGAGATTGACGATCTTCGCCTGCTGCTGACGCAGCATCAGACGCGAGGCCCTTTGCGCGATGAAAAATGGGGCCATCGAATTCGAATCCATCTGCAGCTTCCAGAGCTCAGGCGTCGATTGCTCGAACGTTCCCGGATCGAATACGGAAGCGTTGTTCACAAGAATGTGGAGCGCTCCCATTCGCCGTTCCAGATCCGAGATCATTCCGTCCACGGCGGAATGGTCGGTAAGTTCCGCTTGAAACAGTTCACCTGAACTGCCGGCTTCCTGGACAAGGCGCAGTGTCTCGTGCGCTCCGGGCTCATCTGAACGATAGTGAATGGCAATGCGGGCTCCGCGGCGGGCCAGTTCCACGGCCGTCTCTCGTCCAACACGTTTGGAGGAACCTGTGATTAATGCTACTTTCCCGCTTATGTCCATAAGATCGAACGACATTATACCCGCGAGCGTCGTGACGGGGCTTTGCACAAAAAAGGCATCACGGGCGCTCATAGAGCGCCCCTACAGTCACACGCCGCAAGCTGTAGGGGCGGTCTATGACCGCCCTGGAGTTTTTGTGCAAAGCGTCGTGACGGCATGAAGGCGGTCGTTGTCCACGGGCACGGAGGACCGGAAGTTCTTCGATATCAGGATTGGGAGCGCCCGGAGCCCGCGCAAGACGAAGTGCTCATCGAAGTCCATGCAGCGGCGATCAATCACATCGATGTATGGATCCGAAAAGGTCTGCCCGGCGTGACCTTTCCCTTTCCGCTGATTCCAGGTTGCGATGCCGCAGGTATCGTTCGAGCAGCGGGCGCCGGTGTCTCCGGGATGCCTGCCGGCACTCGTGTGGCGATCAATCCCGGGATCAGCTGTGGTCGCTGCGAATTCTGCGCAGGCGGCTTCGGGGGCCAGTGCGATCGATTCCTCATGGTTGGAGAGAATCGTCACGGAAGCTACGCGCAGTTTCTGACGGTGCCCGCTCACATCGTTCTCCCGATTCCCGACACGCTGACGTTTGAACAAGCTGCCGCTGCGCCGCTCGTCACGCTCACGGCGTGGAGCATGATGGTTAATAAGGGACAGCTGCGCCCGGGGGAGGATGTGCTCATCCTCGGCGTCGGAGCGGGCGTGGGAACTGCAGCTCTCCAGATCGCCAAGATGACCGGGTGCCGCGTCTTCGCAGCTGCAAGCGCCGATGAAAAGCTTGAACTCGCGAGTTCCCTGGGCGCGGATTTCCTGATCAACTATGCGCGTGAGGAATTCGACAAGAAGATCCGCCAACTCACCGATCGGCGCGGCGTTGATGTTGTGGTCGACTACATCGGAGCGGAAACGTGGGTCCGCAGCCTGCGCTCCGCTCGAAAAGGCGGGCGCGTTCTCACATGCGGCGCAACAACGGGTTTCGATCCCAGGACTGACCTGCGCCAGATCTTCTACCGCCAGGTCCAGGTCATTGGCTCAACGATGGGAAGTCATCGCGATTTTCTCGACGCAATGCGGGCCGTGTTCCGCGGTCAAATCAAACCCGTCATCGATCGTGTGCTTCCGTTATCCGAAGCGGGCCGGGGCCACGAAGCCATCGAGAAGCGGGAGGTTTTTGGTAAGGTTGTTCTCAAGCCGTGGGACGGCGCTTAAATAAAAAGGAGACAGTGAATGAAAACCGGACAGAAGGCACCGGACTTCAGCGTGAAAGATGATGCCGGTAAAACCGTCAAGCTCTCAGACTTCAAGGGAAAGAAGGTGGTCTTGTACTTCTATCCGAAGGACGACACGCCGGGGTGCACCACAGAGGCATGCAACTTCCGCGATGGACTGGCTGCACTTCGAAAGAAGGGTGCGGCAGTTCTTGGTGTGAGCGCAGATTCCGTCGAATCACACAAGAAGTTCAAAGAGAAGTTCGATCTGAACTTTCCGCTTCTCGCCGACACCGACAAAAAGATCATCGAGGATTACGATGTGTGGAAGGAAAAATCCATGTACGGGAAGAAATACATGGGTGTTGAACGCACAACCTACATCATCGGTGAGGACGGGAAGATCACGCACATCTTTCCCAAGGTGAAGGTTTCCGAGCACGCCGATGAAGTGCTCGAAGCTCTGGACGAGTAAGAAAGTTCGCTACGCGGAGGCGATCCGATTGCCCCTCCTGGCCAGGAGGGGTGGACGCGACATCAAGAAAAATATTGCGAAGCTCCTTTGATGGAGCGGACGGGGTGGTGGTTGAACTTCGACAAATCTTTTTGATCTTGAGCAACCACCCCGTCTCTGGCCATGTGGTCGCTACGCGTCTTTTCCTTAATGCCAGAGACACCCCTCCTGTCCAGGAGGGGCAATAATTCAGGACCAGCTAGCGGCGGGCGCCGCCACCGGCGGGGGCAGTTCCACCTCCGCCAAAGGGATTACCTCCAGGTCCTGCGGGTGCTGCCGGGCCGCCACGCCCTGCACCACCGGCGCCACCGAGCGGGCTTCCACCTCCAAAGGTACCGCCGCC
>Ga0070675_100000502_pt1 | contig 26891 bp, 19 predicted proteins | sample KBSM43metaG_FD_65343 | JGI IMG/M metagenome (GOLD analysis project Ga0070675, IMG submission 65343) | Miscanthus rhizosphere microbial communities from Kellogg Biological Station, Michigan, USA - KBS M4-3 metaG | ecosystem: Host-associated > Plants > Roots > Rhizosphere > Soil ... | reverse complement strand
CGCGACATCGCCGAGGTGAAGGACACCACCGAGCAGCGCCGCTCGTTCATGCGCATCAACGGCAAGCCGGGCGTGCAGCTGCAGGTGCAGAAGCAGTCAGGCAAGAACACCGTCGAGGTCGCCCACGGCGTGAAGGAGGAAGTCGAGCGGGTCAACCGCGAGGTGCCCGGCATCCAGATGATCGTCATGCAGGACAACTCGCTCTTCATCGAGCGGGCGATCAAGAACGTCCAGGAGCACGCGCTCATCGGCGGCGTCCTGGTGGTGCTGATCATCTTCGCCTTCCTGCGCGACTTCCGCTCGACGCTGATCGTCAGCACCTCGATTCCGGTGTCGGTGATCGGCACCTTCGCGCTGCTCTACTTCGGCGGCTTCACCCTCAACACCATGACCTTCGGCGGCCTGGCGCTCGGCATCGGCATGATCGTCGACGCCGCGATCGTCGTGCTCGAGAACACGCACCGCCATCTGCACATGGGCAAGGACCGGATGACCGCCGCGATCGAGGGCAGCGAGGAAGTGTGGTCGGCGATCCTGGCGTCGACCCTCACCCACATCGCGGTGTTCGTGCCCCTGCTCTTCCTCTCGGGCACGGCGAGCATCATGTTCACGCAGCTCTCGGTCGTGGTCATGTTCTCGCTGGTGATGTCGCTGTTCGTGGCCGTGACCATCGTGCCGGTCCTGTGCTCGCGCTGGCTGCACACGCCCGACGAGGAGCGCAACGCCACCGGCTTGCTGGCCTCGCTCTACCGCGTCAGCGAAGGCTTCCTCGAGCGGATGGACGAGGGGTATCGCAAGACCATCCACGTCGCGCTCAACCACCGGCCCTCGGTCATCGGCGCGGCGGTGCTGCTGGTCGTGGCCACCTGGTGGATGTACCCGATGATCAGCGTCGAGCTGATGCCGCAGACCGACGAGGGCGAGGTGAGCGTGAATGCCGAACTCGGTGTCGGCACTCGCGTCGAGCGCACCGAGGAAGCGCTGCTCAAGCTCGAAGAACTCGTCAAGCAGCACGTGCCGGAGGCGACGACGATCATCACCAACGGCGGTGGCGGCGGCAACAATCAGGGGGGCGGCGGCGGCGGCGGCGGCGGGACCAACCGCGGCCAGATCCGCATCCAGCTCGTGCCACGCGATCAGCGCACGCGCACGAACGAGGAGATTTCGCAGGATCTGCGCCGGCAGCTCGCCGGACTCCCGGGCGTGATCGTGCGAGCCAACCCGGCCGGCGGCAACTTCCAGCTGCAGCGGCTGCTCGGCGGCGGCGGCAACAACCAGGACGCCCGCCTGGCGCTCGAAATCCGCGGCCACGACCTCGACGACGCGCGCCGCGTGGCGGTGGACGCGCAGCAGCTGATGGAAGGGACCCCGGGTCTTGCCGACGTCCGGATCGGGCGGGAGGAAGGGCGTCCCGAGATCTCGGTGCGTGTCGATCGGCCAAAGGCGGCCACGCTCGGCCTCACCGTGCAGGGCGTGGCCACGACCATTCAAACCAACGTGGCCGGCACCACCGCGGCGCAGTACCGCGAGCGCGGCAACGAGTATCCGATCGTCGTGCAGCTGCGCCAGTCCGACCGCGAAGAGATCAACGACGTCGGCGACGTGCTGCTGAGCACACCCACCGGCCAGGTCGTGCCGGCCAAGAACGTCATGATAACGACGCGCGATTCCGGTCCCGTGCAGATCGACCGCAAGAACATGGAGCGGGTGACGCGGGTCAACGCCCAGACCGAGATCCCGCTCAGCGAGGCGGTGGACGCGGTGCAGGCGCGCCTCGACCAGATCCGGGTGCCGCCCGACTTCTCCGTGGGCTTCGGGGCGGAGGTCGAAGAGCAGGCCAAGTCGTTCGAGCAGCTCCAGCTCGTGTTGTGGCTGGCCGTGCTGCTGGTCTACGCGGTGATGGCGTCGCAGTACGAGTCGCTGCGCGACCCGTTCATCATCATGTTCTCGATTCCGGTCGCCGGCATCGGCGTGGTGCTGAGCCTGCTGCTCACCGGGACGTCCTTCAGCATGCAGGCCTACATCGGCATCATCATGCTGGCCGGGATCGTCGTCAGCAACGCCATCCTGCTCGTCGACTACATCAACACGCTGCGCAAGCGCGACGGGGTGCCGCTGCGCGAAGCTGTCGAGGTAGGCGGCCGCACCCGGCTGCGGCCGATTCTGATGACGTCGATTGCCACCATGCTCGGCCTCGTGCCGATGGCGATGGGGGTCGGCGACGGCGGCGAACTGCAGGCGCCGCTGGCTCGTGTCGTCATCGGCGGGCTGCTGGCGTCGACGCTGGTCACGCTCGTCCTCGTGCCCGCCGTCTACACGCTGTTCGAAGAGGGGCTTGCCGGGCTGCGCCGCGGGGCGCGACACGCGGAGTAGCGTCGCGCCCGACGCGCAGCAGGGCGGGTAAGGCGGGTGGGGCTGGTAGGTCTGACAAGAACGCTCTTACCCGCCTGACCGGAGCCGAAGGCTCCGGCCCTGCCCGCCTCACCCGCCCTAGCTGTCCACCACTCTCAACAACTCCTCGATCGTCCGCCCCGTCACGGGATCGATCCAATCCGCCGCGATCTCGGCCAGCGGCTCGAGGACGAAGCGGCGGCGGCGGAAGCGCGGGTGCGGCACGACGAGGCCGGGCTCGTCGTGAATCTCCATTCCAAACAGGATCAGATCGAGGTCGAGCGTGCGCGGGGCGTCGGGATAGGGCCGGTCGCGTCCGAACTGCCGCTCGATCTCGAGCAGCGCGTCGAGCAGGCCCCGTGCGGTGAGTACGGTGTCGCCGGTGGCGGCGGCGTTCAGATACGCCGGCTGGGCCGTCCCGGCGCCGACGTAGGCGGTTTCGTGGGCGCTCGAGAGCGCGAGGCTGGAGAGCACTTCGCGCAGCGCCTCGGCGCCGCGCCGCAGCAGCGCCTCACGGTCGCCAAGGTTGCTGCCGAGGGCGATCGCGGCCCGCATGGACGGGGGCCTGCCGCTACTCCATCCAGCGCGCCGGCAGCACCCCGCCCACGCGCGCGACGCCTCCGGTGCGCTTGCCGAGCAGATCCTCGAAGCCGGCTGCGGCCTGCGCGAATAGACGCTGGTGCTCGAGCGACTCGCCGAGCACGACGTTCAGCATCGTGCGGTGGCGGGCGTGGGTCATGGCGTCAACCTGCGGCCGCCACTTCGTCACGAAAGCGCCGAGCGTGCGTTCGTCGTCCTCGCACAGCTCCTTGAAAGCGGCGGGGGCGACCTGCTTCCCGGTCTTGCCGATCGACGGCACCGGCAGCGCCGAAGCCGCCGGCGGCATGGCCACGCCGACCTCGGCGAGGGCATTCTGCAGCCATGTGAGCTGCGTTTCTTCGCGGGCAATCACGTACTGGTACGTGTTGTTGAAGTCGTAGTGGCTGACGACGCGGGCGCCGGCCTCGTGCCGCTCGATGAGCGCCACCCGATCGGCCGCGATTGCGGTCAAGAGCTGCTGCAGTTCGCTCTGCACTCGTGGTCTCCCCGTTCGCTCGGCGGTCTACGCCTTCTGTTTTTCCTTGCAGGAGATGCAGACGCGGGTCCAGGGAATCGCGTCGAGCCGCGCGTCGGCAATCGGCAGGCCGCAGTCGCGGCACAGTCCGAACGTCCCCGCCTCCACCCGCTGCAACGCCTCTTCGATGGCCTGGAGAATCTTGGCGTCGGTCTGTTTCAGCTTGAGCTGAATGTGCACTTCGTTGTTGCCGCTCGCCTGATCGGCCATGTCGCCCTGGCGCCCCGAGTTGTTCTCCATCGTCCACTGAAGCGGCTTGGCGGCACCGCCCAGCAGTTCGTTTCGCTTGCGCAGCAGCGCGTCTCGATACGTCTCGACGTCCATCATGCCTTCTGGCACTCCTTCGGCAGCGCCTCTAGGGCGCTGACAATCCCTTATTTTACCCCGCGACTCCTCATCCATTACATCCGGATCTACGGCGGGCCGTCAGCCCCTGGGGATTACATAGGGTGGGCCTCAGCCCCTGGGGATTACGTAAGGTACGTAGGGCCGGGCGCACCTTTTCACTCCGCACGCAGGGTGGCGAGGGGCTTGTGCCGGAGGACGTCGACGCTGGCCACGACGCCCACCACGGCGACGAAGACGGCGGTGACGGCGATCCCGATCAGCGTCAGCGCCAGGGCCGGTTCCCAGTTCAGTTCGAGGGCGTAGGTCGCCACCGCCCAACTCAGGACCACCGCCCCCAATGCGCCGACCGTGCCGGCGATGGCGCCGAGGACCCCGTACTCCAACACCAGCATCGTCGCGATGAGGCGGCCGCTGGCGCCGAGCGTCTTGAGGATGGCCGCCTCGTAGACGCGGCGGAACTTGGTCATCGACACGGCGCCGACCAGAATCAGCGCCCCGCTCAATAGCACCAGGGAGCCGACCACCGTCACCGCCAGCGCCACGTTGCTGACGATGCCCTGCACCGTCTGCAGGATCTCCCGGAGGTCGATGACCGACACGTTCGGGAAGCGCGTGACGAGGCCCGCCTGCATGCGCGCCCGGGTATCGGGGTCGTTCGGACCCTTCAACGACGCGATGAAGGTGTGCGGCGCCTGGTCGAAGACGCCGGGGCGGAACACGAACATGAAGCCGCCGGCGCGGAAGTCCTGCCAGTTCACCGAACGGATGCTCGTCACGCGCGCGGTGATGACGCGCCCCAGGACATCGAAGCTCATCTGATCGCCCACGTTGAGACGCGTGTTGCGCAGGAAGCCCTCTTCGATCGACACCTCGGGCTCGCCCGCCGCCGCCGCCTCATCCCACCACTTGCCGGCAATCACCTTCTCGTTGCCCTCGAGCGCCGGGCGGTAGGTCACGGTGAACTCGCGCGACAGGCCGCTGCGCCCGCGCACCTGCTCGTAGCTGTCGAGCGCGACGTCGCGGCCCTTCACGCCCACGACCCGGGCGCGCAGCACCGGGATCGTGCGCGGCGGCGGCGCCTCGCCGTTCTGCGCGTCGAGGAAGCGCGAGAGCGCGTCGCGCTGGTCCGGTTGGATGTCGATGAGGAACATGTCCGGCGCGTTCGGACCGATCTGCACCGCGAAGTCCTCGAGCAGATTGGCCTGCAGCGAGCGGACGCCGAGGATGAAGAAGGTGCCGAGCCCGACCGCGAGCAGGATGACGCGGGTCTGGTTGCCGGGCCGCACGACGTGCAACACCGCCTGCCGCAGCGCAAACGAACGCGAAAAACGCAGCGGCTGCACCGCCCAGATGAGTGCGACGCCGGCGGCGTGCAGCACGAGCGCAGTGGCCACGAAGCCGCCCGAGAGCATCAGCCCCACCGGCAGCGACCCGGCTTGCCACGCCGCTACGCCGACGAGTGCCGCCGCAACGGCGCCGGTAACGCCCCACTTGAGCCAGTCGACGCGGCCGGTCTTCGGCACGTCGTTGCGCAAGAGCAGCGACGGCTTCACCTGCCGGACTTCGAGCAGCGGTACCACCGAGAACAACAGCGAGACCAGCACGCCGATGGCGAACCCCTGCTCCACCGCCGACAGGCTCAATCCGTAGTCGATCTGGAGCGAGCCGGCGACGTTGCCGACGAACGAGGGCACCGCGGCAATCACGGCGGCGGCGAGCGCGACACCGAGCGCGCTGCCTGCCGCGCCGAGGGCCAGCACCTGTGTCATGTAGATGGCCAGTACGCGGCCGGAGGTGCCGCCCAGGCACTTCAGGATGGCGATGCTCCGCACCTTCTGCTGCACGAACACCCGGGTAACGCTCGACACGCCGATGCCGCCGAGAATCAGGATCACGAGCCCGACGAGACTGAGGTAGTTCTCGGCCCGGGTCAGGTCCTCGCCGATGCGGTCGGCGTTCTGCCAGTAGCCGCGCGCGCGCACGAACCGGTTCCTCAAGCCATCGGTGAGCGTCTCGCCGACCTCGCGCACGGTGGCTTCGGGCGCGCGCAGCAGCAACTGGTAGTTGGCGCGGCTGCCGAAGGAGAGCAGCCCCGTGGCCTGGAGGTCGGCGTAATCCACCAGCACGCGCGGGCCGAGGCTGAACGCGCCCAGGCTGCGGCCGGGCTCGGCCGCGATCACGCCGCGAATCTCGAAGGGCTGCGCCCCGATGAGGATGCGATCGCCGACGCGCAGGTCGAGCTGAGCCAGCAACTCCGGGCGCACCAGCGCCCCGCCTCCCTTCAGGCGATCGTGCGAGTACACGCCGTCGCGTAACGTGAGCGTGCCGTAGAAGGGAAATCCGGCCTGCACCGCCCGCAGTTCGACCATCCGCGCCGTCTCGCGGCCATCACCCGGCCGGACCATCGTCGCGATCTCCACGGCGTCGGTCGTCGCCGACACCCGGCCCGCCCGCTGCTCGCGCGCGACCAGTTCGCGCACCTCCGGCGCCAGTGGCAGGTTGCTGGAAAGCAGGATGTCCGAGGCGATGAGGGTCCGCGTCTCGCGCGCGAGCGCGCCCCGCACGTTCTGGATGACCGAGCGGAGCGCGACGATCGACCCGACGCCGATCGCGATGCAGACGAAGAAGAACAGCAGCCGGCGCCACGACGCGCGAATCTCGCGCAAGGCCATCACCAGGATGAAGGTCATCGCGACGCTTCCACCGGCACGTCCACCTTGCGTCCGTCGCGCAGCGTGAGGCGCGTATCGGCCAGGGCGGCAAGGTCGTGATCGTGGGTCACCAGCACCAGCGTGGTCTTGCGGGTGCGGCGAACGTTCAGCAGCAGATCCAGGACGATGCGGCCGGTACCCGAGTCGAGGTTGCCGGTCGGCTCGTCAGCCAGCACGATGGGCGGGTCGTTGGCGAGCGCGCGCGCGATCGCGATACGCTGCTGCTCGCCGCCCGAGAGCTGCGACGGATAGTGGTGGGCGCGGTCGGCCAGTCCCACTTCGCCGATCAGCTGCCGCGCCCGCGCCATGGCGTCGCGCCGGCCGACGATCTCCATCGGCACCGAGATGTTCTCCACCGCCGTCAGCGACGGCACCAGGTGGAAGAACTGGAACACGAAGCCGATCTTCTCGCCGCGCAGCTTCGCCAGCCCGTCCTCGCTGAGGCTGGTGATGTCGATGCCGTCGACGAGGATGTGCCCGGTGGACGGCTCGTCGAGCCCGGCGAGCAGCCCGAGCAGCGTGGACTTGCCGCTGCCCGATGGCCCCACCACTGCGACGAATTCGCCTGACGCGATCGAGTAGTCGAGAGGATGAAGAATGGTGAGCGGGTGATCCCCGCTCTGGACGGTCTTGGAAACGCCCCGGAGCTCGATCATCGGGATCCTGCCGCCGCCACCGGACTGGCGGCCGCGGCCGTCAGGAGGGGTTCGAGAACAGGCCACAGATTGTCAGCTACGATCGCCGCGCCCTTGGGGTTCGGATGCATGCCGTCGGCGATGTTGAGCTCGCGGTTTCCCGCCACGCCGTCCAGATAGAACGGCATGAAGGCCAGCTTGCGCGTCCGCGCGAGCTCGCGGAAGACGTCGCGGAACTCGCGGGTATACGCCGCACCGTAGTTTGGCAGCGCCTCCATCCCGACGAGGAGCACGGCGATGCCGCGGGCCTGGGTGCGCGTGACGATCTCGTCGAGGTTGCGCCGCATCGAGGCCACCGGGAGGCCACGCAGCCCGTCATTGGCCCCGAGCGCCAGCACCAGGATGCGCACGTCGCCGCTGAGCGACCAGTCCAAGCGGCTCAAGCCGCCCGCCGACGTGTCGCCGGACACGCCCGCATTCACGACCTCGAACGGGTATCCCTCGCGCGCGAGGCGCGCCTGGACCAGCGCCGGCACGGCCTGCGCCTTCTCGATGCCGTAGCCGGCCGTGAGACTGTCGCCGAGAAAGACGATGCGTGGGACCGAGACCGCCGGCACGGCGGGCGCCGGGGCGGCGTCACGGGCGGGGGCTGGGGGCGCAGCTTCGCCGACGCGCGTGTCGGCTGGCCCAGACGCCTCACGGCCGCATGCGGCGATCGCGATCGCCAGACCAACCACGCCGCAGATGACGATTGCGCGCGCGAGGCCACCCCTCGGGCGCGCGCGTTCCGCTGTCTCCATGAGTCCCAATCTCATTATGTTATAAGGACCAACGACGTGACCATGTTCACTATCGCCCCCGGGCCGCTCGCCGCGGCCTTCGAGGATGCGTGCGCCCGCCTCGACCGCCTGACCTTCGCCGACGCCTTGTGGAACCGGCGGCCCGACGTCTTCACCAAGGATCCTGCGGTGCAGCGGCTGGTGGCGAACCGGCTTGGATGGGTGCAGGTGCTCGACGTCGCGGCCGCGCACGTCGAGCAGGTGCGCGCGTTCGCCCAGTCGGTTCAGACCGCCGGATTCACCGACGTGCTGCTGCTCGGCATGGGCGGATCGAGCCTCGCACCGGAGGTCATCTCGCGGGTTGTCGGCGCAGCCCCCGGCTTTCCTCGTTTCCGCATGCTCGACTCGGTGGACCCCGACGCGGTGCGCGCCGCGATGGCCGACACGCGCGGGGTGCTCTTCGTCATGGCGAGCAAGTCGGGCTCGACCATCGAGCCCAGTGTGCTCGCCGCGGAGGCCCGCCGGCGCAGCCGCGAGGCCGAGGCCGCGCGCTGGGGCCCCAACGTAATCGCGATCACGGACCCCGGCACGGTGCTGGAGGCGCAGGCCCGGCGCGAGTCGTTCCGCGAGGTCTTCATCAACCCGCCAGACATCGGCGGTCGGTATTCGGCGCTGTCGCTCTTCGGCCTGGTGCCCGCCGCGCTGATGGGCGTGAACCTCGACGTGCTGCTCGGCGACGCGCGCGCCATGGTTGAGGCGTGCCGGCAGCCGCGCGCCGCCGCCAATCCCGGCCTCGCACTCGGCGCGCTGATGGCGGCTGGCGCGCAGAAGGGCCGCGACAAGCTGACCTTGCTCGTGCCGCCACGGCTCGCGTCCCTGGGGCTGTGGGTCGAACAGCTGGTCGCGGAGAGCACCGGCAAACAGGGCGCCGGCGTCATCCCGATCACCGGCGAAGATGCCGGCGCGCCGTTCGGGTCGGACCGCGTGTTCGTGGCGATCACGCTCGGCGAGGACGCGCCCGACCCGGCCGCGGTCGCGCGCGCCCGGGCGTCCGATGCTCCGTTCGCCGAGTGGCGGATGCCGTCTCCGCTCGCGCTCGGCGCCGAGTTCTACCGTTGGGAGGTGGCGACCGCGGCCGCGGGCGCGCTGCTCGGGATCAACCCGTTCGACGAGCCGAACGTCTCGCAGGCGAAGGACGCCACGCGGGGCCTGCTCGACATCTACCGCACGCAGCAGCGCCTGCCCGTCCCGGAGGCCCACGGCGCCGTGGACGGCGTGCGGTTCACCCTCAGCCACACCGCCCTGGAGTCGGCCGGCAGCGATCCGCTGTCCGCCGTCTTCAGCGCCGCGCGGCCGCCTGACTATGTGGCCGTGCTCGCCTATCTGCCTCCCGATATCGAGCCCTTCGACTCCGCCCTCCGCGAGGTGCGTGCGGCGCTCGCGGCCAGGACGGGGTGCGCCAGCATGTACGGGTACGGGCCGCGCTACCTCCACTCCACCGGCCAGCTCCACAAGGGTGGGCCCAACTCCGGTCTGTTCCTGGTGGTGACCGCGGAGCCGGAGGCCGATTTGCCGGTGCCGGAGGAGCCGTTCTCGTTCGGCGTGCTCGAGATGGCGCAGGCGCTCGGCGACTTCCAGTCGCTCGATCGGACCGGGCGCCGCGCGATTCACGTGCACCTGCCCCGCCGCGATCCGCAGTTGCTGAAGCGCGTCGCCGACCGGTTGTTGGGATGACGCGGGTCTGACGACCCGCCGCCTGGAAAGGGCCGTTCCCTGGGCGGGGCCAACGACCCGCGGCCACGTCTTACTTGCTGCTGCGCCGCAGCACCACGACGGTGACGTTGTCGGTGGCGCCGTTGGCCACCGCGGTCGACACCAGCGTCTCGGCCAGCGCCGGTACCGGCACGTTGGCGGACAGCAGTTCCTCGATCAGATCGGAGCGGAGAATGCCGTGCAGGCCGTCGCTGCACAGCATCAGCGTGTCTCCCGGCTCGAAGGCATGCTCCTCCGCGTGCGGGGTCAGATCGGCACGCGTCCCGACGACGTCGGTAAGGACGTGGCGCATCGGGTGCCGCTCGATCTCGACCTGCGTCAGCGCCACGCCCTCGGAGAGCAGCTTCGCAATCCAGGAGTCGTCCTTGGTCAGCTGGGTCAGGCGCCCCTCGCGCATCCGGTAAATCCGGCTGTCGCCGACGCTGGTGAGGATGGCGCCGGTGGGCGTCACCAGCGCGGCGGCCACGGTCGTTCCCATGCCCGCGCACTCGGGACGGCGCGCCGCCGTGTCGAGGATGTTGCGATTGGCGGCCCGCACGGCCTCTTCAAGGCTCCCGGGCGAGGGCAGCTCCTCTTCGCCGACAAAGGTGCGAATCGCTTCGACCGCAAGACCGGCCGCCACTTCGCCCGCGTTGTGCCCGCCCATCCCGTCGGCGACGACGAACACGCCGCCCGCCGTGTCGATCAGGAACGCATCTTCATTGCTCGCACGCGGACCCGGGTGGGTCACGCCGTACGCCGTCACACCCATTGCCTCGGATTATAGTCGCGAGCGTTTTGTATACTCCGACCGTGGCCACTTCCACGGTCCAGGCCGCGCTGGCCAGAGCGGCCTCGGCCCTCGAACGCGGCCGGGGCGCCGAAGCGGTCCAGATTCTGCTGCCCTACCACCGGTCGGGTGCGCTTCCCCGCGACGACGAGCTCTCGGTCCGGGCGCGGATTGCCGAGGCGTACCTTCTTCAGGACGACCTCACGCAGGCCGCCGCGGCGCTGGGACGGCCCCCCGACGTCTCGAAAGAGTCGCTCCCCGATGCCCGGCTCTCCACGCTGTGGCGCCTGCACGGACGCCTTGCGTTCGAGCGCGGCGAGCAGTCGCGGGCGATTGCCCTGCATACGCGCGCCCTCAAATTCGCCGAACTGGCGCGCGATTCCCGTCTGATTGGCCTGGCCCACTACGAATTGGCCATGTGCTACAAGCGGGTGGGCGACTCCGCCATCGTCCGGGAGCATCTCACCGAGGCCGCCAACGCTCTCCACGCCGCCGGCGACAAGCGCCACCTGGCCCTCGTGCACCGGCTGTCGGGCGTACTTCAGGGGCAGGAAGGGCGCATCCAGGAAGCCACCACGGCGCTGCGGCTGGCGGAACGGCTCGCCACGTCCATCCATGCCGATGACGTCCTGGCCGGAACCGCGCACAACCAGGCCATCCTCTCGCTGATGTCGCACCGGCTCGACGAGGCCCTGGCCCTCGCCGAGCGCAGCGTCGCCCTGTATCGCGCCCTGGGGGAAGGCCACGGCCTGGCGGTCACGCTCGCGACCCTGGGCCAGGTGTTCGTGCAGATCGGGGATCTGGAGCGCGCCGAAGACGTCCTGATGCGGGCACTCGAAGTCCGGAAGCCGGTGCAGTTCCACGTCACCACTGGCGCCGTCTTCGACACCCTCGCCCAGATTCACCTGATGCGGGGCACCTACGATCGCGCCAGCGAATATCTCCGCCAGGCCGGCGAGGCGTACGGCTCGTACGGGACCCAGACCGGCAAGTGGTACGAGTGGTCGGTGAAGGTGCTGGAGATCAAGCTCGCCGTCCGGCGCGGCACCTTCGACGACGCCATCGCCCGCGCGAACGACCTGGTGTCGTCGGCGGACATTCCGCCGGCCGACGCCATCCAGGCCGATCTGGCGGCATGCGAGGCGCTGCTCGAGCTCGGGCGCGTCGACGAAGCCACCGCGCGCCTCACGACCTGTGAATCGCGCTTCGACCCGCGGACGTCGCCGGCCAACTGGGGCGACTTCCTGCGCGTGCGCGGCGCCCTGCACTCGCGAACCGGGCAGCAGGCCCTCGCCTACCACGACTTCGCGCAGAGCGTGAACATCTTCGACCTGCTCGGCGAACGTTATCAGACCGCGCTCGCACACCTGGCGGTGGCCCGGCTGGCGGCGGAGACGGGCGCGCGGACGGTGGCCGAGCGCAGCCTGGAGATGGCGACCCCGGTGTTCCAGATGCTCGGGGCCCGGCGCGATCTGGCCGACGCGGCCACCGTGCGTGAGGCGCTCGATGCCGGTGCCACGCGCGGCGAGCGCTCGTTCGAGCTCGCCGCCGACGACGCCATCGTCACCCGGCTCACGGACGCGGCGATCCTGCCCGACCTGCTGGCGCGGGAGACCGTCACCACCGTGCAGGACGTCACCGGCATGGGCGCGGTCGTGGCCTTCGTCGCGGTCCGCGGCAGCGACCCCCGGCTTCTGGCGTATTGCGGCTGCGATGCCGCGGACGCGCTGGCGCTCGCCCGAGCGGCCGCCGACGGCGGCACGGAGCGCGACGGCGCGCCCTTGCTCACGGCGCTGCTCGACAAAGCGGCGGACGGCCCTCGTTTCTGCGTCGCCACCGGCCGCGGCACCATCACGGAGCCGCAGCGTCGAAGCTTCCGGCTGCTCACGGCGGTCGCGCGCCAGGGATTCGAGCTATGCGGCCTGCGCGAGCGCCCGAAGCAGACGGCCGAGCAGCACAGCGAGCGTACGCTCGAACCGCTGCTGCCCGGCTTCATCTGCGCCAGCGCCGCCATGGCCCGCGTCACCGACCAGATTCAGCGCGTGCAGGGGCAGACGCTGACCGTGCTCATTACCGGCGAGAGCGGCACCGGGAAGGATCTGATCGCGCGAGCGATCCACGCGGGATCGCCGCGGCGTACCTCGACTTTCCTGCCGTTCAACTGCACCACGATGACGCGCGAGTTGGCCGACAGCCAGCTGTTCGGCCACCGGCGCGGCAGCTTCACCGGTGCCATGACCGACCAGCAGGGCCTGATCCGGTCGGCCGCTGGCGGGACGCTCTTCCTCGACGAGATTGGCGACGTGCCCCTGGACGTCCAGCCCAAGCTCCTGCGCTTTCTCGAACAGGGCGAGATTCTGCCCATCGGCGAGACTCGACCCCTGGCCATCGACGTACGGGTGCTGGCCGCCACCAACGCGGACCTCGAACAGCGGGTGGCCGAGGGCAAGTTCCGCGAGGATCTCTATTACCGCCTGAGCGTCATCCGCCTCGAGGTGCCCCCGCTGCGGGCCCGACGCGAGGAGATTCCCCACCTCAGCACGTTCTTCCTGCGCGAGTCGTGCGAGAAGCTGGCCAAGCCCGAAGTCACACTGAGTTCGGCCACGCTCGACGTGTTTGCCCGCTATCACTGGCCCGGCAACGTGCGGCAGCTCTGGAACGAGATACAGCGCGCCGTAGCGATGAGTCTCGCCGGGGGCGTCATCGAACCCGAGCACCTGTCGCCCGACCTCACGGTGCAGCGGCTGGCGGGGGCATCGTCGATGAGCGGCGGCCCCGGCGGCTGGGCACCTGAGGCGGGCACCCTGGCCGAGAACATCGAGAAGGTCGAGCGCACCATCATCATGGCGACTCTCGAGAAGAGCAGCGGCAACATTTCCGAGGCCGCGCGGCTGCTTGGCCTCACCCGCAAAGGCCTGTACATGAAGATGGCCAGGCTGGGCTTGACGGCTGTGTCGGCGGATACCAAGTAACCAGGTATACAGGTCATATGGATATTTAGTATCCATGTGGCCAAAGCCGCCCGGCGGTGCTCGAGCCGTCAACCGATTGCAATTCAGTCAGTTACAGAATTGTGCACGGAAGAGCCTGTTCCTTCCGGCTGGGGTCCGCGACTTGATACAGGGGAAGGTGGACGCAGTCTTCGTCGCGTCACGGAGGAGCCCCCTGATGAACCGCCAAGTCGCCGTCACCATGCACCCGACCCCGGCCTTTCGTGACCGGATCGGGAGCCGCCGCCGCGTGGCCATCCCCGGCCGTCTGACCTGGCGCGACTCCACCGGGACGCTGCGGTTCGCCTCGGTGGTCACCCGCGACGTCAGCGACAGCGACGCGTTCGTCGAGTGCCAGATGCCGGCGTCGATTCCCCTCTACCGGCTGGTGCACTTCCAGGTGGAGCGCTCGGCCCAGGACCGAGCCGACCTGCCGCCGGTGCTGCGGCGCGGCAAGCTGCTGTCGGCCGTCTATCGCGTGGGCCCTTACACGCCGGCCACCGGCACACCGCAGGGCTACGCCATCCGCCTGCTCGCGGAGCCGAAGGCTTCGGCGCAACCTGCTGCCGAGAGCGAATCCCGAATTGCGATCGCGAATTAGGACGCGGCCGCTTCCTTTTTTCTCCAATAGCGCGCGAGGCCCGGCCACATCATCGTGAAGCCGGCGGCCGACTCGTATGCGGCCGTTCGCTCCTCTGACATGTGCGCGCGCAGCTCGGCGCGCATCCTCTCCTCGAAACGCGTCCGGCGCTCGTCGTCGGTCCCTTCCAGCGCCAGCGACTCGCGAACCAATGCCGCGGCGCGCTGCAGGTTGTCGGCCAGCGTCTGGAGGTGCGTGGGCACGCTGGTGACCGTGCCGAAGTGCGTGAGAAACAGCGTGGACGCACCCCAGCGCTCGATCGTCTGCAGGCTCTCGAGCCACCGTTCCACGTCGATGTCGGGCGGCGGCGTCGGCGGCAGCACGTAACCGCCGTCCACGCACACGCCGGCGGTGTCGCCCACGAAGGCCACGCCGCTCGCCCGGTCGAAGTAGCAGACGTGGTGCGAGGCGTGGCCGGGGGTGTAGGCGACGTCCCACGCCCGGCCGCCCGCCGCCACGGTCTCGCCGCCACGGCACACTACCAAGTTGCCTTCCGGCACCGGCGCCACTTCACCCCACAGGCGGTCCATCGCGCTGCCGTACAAGCGCGTGGCGCTGTCGAGCAGCTTCGAGGGATCCACCAGATGCGGTGCGCCGCGTTCGTGTACCACGACCTGGATCCCGGGGTGGCGGCGCAGGATGGTTCCCGTCGCCCCGGCGTGGTCGAGGTGAATGTGCGTGAGCAGAAGGTGCGTTACCGAGGCGAGCGACTGGCCGTGCCGGGCGAGCGACGCCTCTAGTGTGTCAAGACAGGAGGTTGGCCCCGGATCGACGATGGCGGTACCGGCCGAGCCGCTGACGATGGCGCAGGCGATGCGGTTGGAACGGCCCTGAAACAACAAGTCGAACCACGAGAGACCGGCCGCAAGCACAGTCTGGGAGGGCATCCATCGAGGATTATACTGACCGTCCTCCGTCATGCCCCATCCGGATCCCTCAGCCGTTCTGGCGGCGGTGGCCCGGCTCGTCGCCGAAACCCCGAGCCTGACCGACGTCGTATCGCGCCTTGCGGTGCTGCTGCGGGAGGGCCTCGTCTTCGATCAACTCTTCGTGCTTCGCCTGGACCGTCCGGAATCGCTGGTGGCCTACGCGGCGACCCCCGCCGGCGAGGTCCAGGTGACTGCCCACCGGATCGGCAGCGGCGTGGCGCCGTCCGGCCCGGAAGACGCGAACGCGCCGTCACAGCTGCTGTGCACCATCCGGCAGGGCACGATCGTGCTCGGGGCCACCTGGCTGACCTCGCACACGTCCGACGCGTTCGGGCGCGAGGATCAAGCCTTGATGGACGCCGTGGCCGATCTGCTGGCCCTCGCCATCCAGAACGCGGCGCTGAAGGAGCGCGAGTTCCTGCGTCGCGAGCGCATCGAGAGTCTCCGCCGCCTCCTGCACACCATGGCCGGCGCGCTCGACGTGCGCCAGGTCTTCCCGGAAGTGTCGGCGGTCGTACGCGGCGGCCTGCCCCACGACTTCCTGGTGCTCACGGCCTGGGACGAGTCGGCGACCTCGTCACGCATGTACGCCGTGGCCGGCGCCTCCACGGAGGATCCGGATTTCTGGGCGCCGATTCAACTGAGCGAACCGGAGCGCGCCCGGCTGCTCAATCGCGATCCGTACATTGTGCACGACGCCGACCAGGAGTTCGGCCGCAGCGGCACCCAGGGCCGGTGGTTCTTCCGGCTCGGCGCCCGCTCGGCGGTGCGCGTGCCATTGCCGCTCGGCACCGGCGTGTTCGGGTCGCTCTTCTTCGCGTCGCGCGAGATCGATCGCTTCGCCGAGGACGACATCGACTTCGCACGCCGCATCGCCGACCACCTGGCGCTCGCGCTGTCGCATCAGCACCTGGCCGAGGCCGCGGCCACGGCCGCCAGGCTCGAGGCCCAGGTGGCCACCCTCACGCGCGAGCTCGAGGCCCGCGGCGGGGTGCGCCGCGTCGTCGGACACAGCAAGCAGTGGAAAGACGTGCTGGCGCAGGCCACGCGCGTGGCCCAGACCGAGACGACGGTGCTGCTCACGGGCGAGTCGGGCACCGGCAAGGAAGTGATCGCGCGCTTCCTGCACCACGGCTCGAGGCGCAACCACGGGCCGTTCACCGCCATCAACTGCGCCGCGCTCCCCGACCAGTTGCTCGAATCGGAGCTCTTCGGCCACGAGCGCGGTGCCTTCACGGGAGCCGTCACCACCAAGCCAGGCCGCATCGAACAGGCGGCCGGCGGCGTGCTCTTCCTCGACGAAGTCGGCGAGATGGCCCCCACGGTGCAGGCCAAGCTGCTGCGCGTGCTCGAAGAGCGCGAGTTCATGCGCCTGGGCAGCACGAAGGTGATGCGCGCCGACATCCGCGTGATCGCGGCGACCAATCGCGACCTCCACGCGGCGATCCAGCGCGGCGAGTTCCGTGAAGACCTCTATTACCGGCTGGGGGTGTTCGAGATCCATCTGCCGCCGCTGCGCGAGCGCCTCGACGACATCATCGAGCTGGCCGAGATGTTCCTGGCGGAGATCGGCGAGACGGTGGGGCGGCCGGCCGCGGGCATCTCGCGTGATGCCAAGGACCAGCTCATGGCCTACGGCTGGCCGGGCAACGTGCGCGAGCTGCGCAACGCGATCGAACGGGCGGTCATCCTCGCCGACGGCGGCCACATCCGCGGCGAGCACCTGCCGGTCACGTCCCAGCGCGCACCGCTGCAGGCCCCGTCGTCGGGCACCCTGGCCGCCGGTGCGATGAACCTGGGCGAGATCGAGCGGTCGCTGGTGGTGAACGCGCTGGCGCAGGCGCGCTACAACAAGACGCGCGCGGCCAAGCTGCTCGGCCTCACCCGTGCGCAGCTCTACTCTCGGATCGAGAAGTACGGGCTCGAGGGGCGCGAACATTAGTGAGCATGCGCCTCTACGTGCCGCGGCCGCTCCGCGCCGCCATCGCCCTCGTGGTGCTGCTGGCGCTGGCCGGCGCGACATACCAGGGCGTCACCACGTCGCTGGAGCGGCGGCGCTACCCGCACCCCGGCCGGCGCGAAGACGTGGGAGGGCATCAGCTCCAGATTTACTGCACTGGCACCGGCACGCCGACGGTGGTCCTCGAAGCGCCAGCGGCCGGGCTGTCCGCGAGTTGGACGCGTGTGCAGGCGGCGCTCACGTCGCTCTCTCGCGTCTGCAGTTATGACCGGGCCGGCCTGGGCTGGAGTGAGCGCGGCGATGGAGGCTTCCATCCGGCGCTCGTGCCGGGCGAACTGCGGGCGCTGCTCGCGAGCACGCGCGAGCCGGCACCGTACGTCGTGGCCGGGCACGGACTCGGCGCCGCCTTTGCCGCGGCGTTCGCCACGCTGTACCCCGATATCACGGCCGCGGTGGTGCTGCTCGACGCGCCCAAGCCGAACCACCCCAGCGCCGACCGCGCCATTCTCGGACCCATGCCCGAGGCGATGCCCTGGCTCGCACGGGTCGGTGTCACCCGGCTGATGAAGGGACCATGGGGTCGCGATGGCGACCCGGCGGCGCGGGCGTTCATGCACCGGCCGGATCATCTGACGCGCGCGGCCCAGGAACTTGCGGCCTGGGACGAGGCCGTACGCCTGGCGTCGGCGCTCGGCGGCACCGGCAGCGCGCCTGCTAGCACGCCGGTGACGGCGCTGGATCTCCCCGCGCCACTCACAACGGAACAAGGTGCCGAAGCCGCCGTAACTGCCATCCGCCAGGCGGTCACACGGGTCCGGCGGGTACGCTGACACCGGCCCGCGACGGTCGCGCCCGGGTCTTCCGACCCCCGCGTTCGTGGCTACTGAACCTGGACTGTCAGCGGTGCGGTGAGGCGCGTCGAGACATTCGCGCCCGCGCCGAGCCGCACTTCTTTCCCCTTGGTCGCGAGCACCACGCCGGTGCCGCCGGCGCCGCCGATGGCCGCGCCCTTCGCCGCGCCGTCGCCGCCGCCAACGATCGCGCCCACGGCGGCGCCGATTCCGGCGCCGATGCCGATCTTCTTCGCATCCTCGCCCTTGGTGGCTGCGGCTTCGTGCGCGATCACCGCGGTTTGAATGGCGTGCCGCTCGTTGCCGAGGCGAAGCGACGTGAACCGGTAGGCGATGCGCGCGCGACCCTTTACGCGTCCCGACCCTTCGACGCCGGTGACGTTACCGGTGAGTTCAGTGCCGAGCGGCAGGACGGTCTCGGCGTTCACCGTGACGGCCTCGCGCAGCGTCGCCCGGACCACGTCTTCGACGCTGCTGGTGTCGGAATCGAGCGGAGTCACGAGGTCGAGCCGCAGCGCGGTGCCATCGGGAACCGAGATCTCCCGCACCACCGGAGCCGGCGGCGGTGTGTCGGCCGCAGGTGCACCCGTCTCGCCGGCGGCGGCGCCCGGCGAATCGGACGCGGCCGGTGTGGACCCGCCGCACGCCGCGCAGACCACGGCAACGATCCCTGTCAGAACCATCCGCTTCATCACGTGTCCCTCCTCACGAGCTACGCCTCTTTTCAATGAAGCCAGACTCAGCCGCGCGGCGCAAGTCGTCCCACCGCTCGTCCCAGCACGGAACTGCGCAAAAACATCTGCTATCGTGATTCACATGCGCAGACTTTTTCTCGTCGCGTGGGCACTATTGCTCGCGTCACCGGCGATGGCACAGCGACTGCCCGGCGGAGTCACGCCCGAGCACTACACCCTGTGGTTCGCGCCCGACCTCGACAAGGCCACGTTCCGCGGCCGCGCCACGATTCGCGTGAAGGTCGAGAAGCCGACGGCCGAGGTCACGCTGCATGCGGCGGAGATCACCTTCGGCGAGGTCTCGATCACAGCGGGCGGCCAGACGCAGCGGGCGCGCGTGACCGGAGACGCGAAGACAGAAACCGTGCGCTTCACCGTGGAGCGGGCGCTGCCCGCCGGCCCGGCGTCGATCGCGATCACCTACACGGGCACTCTCAACGACAAGTTGCGCGGCTTCTATCTGAGCGCGGCCAACGGTCGGAAGTACGCCGTGTCGCAACTGGAGGCCACCGACGCACGGCGCGCGTTCCCCTCGTTCGACGAACCGGCCTACAAGGCCACCTTCGACATCTCGCTCACCATCGCCGCCTCCGACACGGCGCTGTCGAATGGCCGCCAGATGTCGGATACGCCCGGTCCCGACCCGGGCACTCACACCGTGACGTTTGCGACGACGCCGAAGATGTCCACCTATCTGGTGGCGATGCTCGTCGGCGACTTCGTGTGCCGCGACGGCGGCGCCGACGGCGTCCCGATCCGGATCTGCTCCACGCCCGACAAGCGGGCGCTCACCGCGTTCGCGCTGAGCGCCGCCGAGCAGCAGATCACCTTCTTCAACCAGTACTTCGGGATCAAATATCCTTTCGGCAAGCTCGACATCATCGCCGTGCCCGATTTCGCCGCCGGCGCGATGGAAAACTCGGGCGCGATCACCTTTCGTGAGCGGCTGCTGCTGGTGGATCCCGATCGCTCGTCGGTGGACCTGCGCAAGAGTGTCGCCTCGATCATCGCCCACGAGATCGCCCACCAGTGGTTCGGCAACCTGGTGACGATGAAGTGGTGGGACGACGTCTGGCTGAACGAGGGTTTCGCCACCTGGGCGGCCAACAAGCCGCTGGCGGCGTGGAAACCGGACTGGCGGATGGACCTCAACACGGTGGAGGAAACGCAAACCGCCCTCGCCCTCGACGCGCTGCGGTCGACACGGGCCATCCGCACCCGTGTCACGACCACCGACGAGATCAACGAAGTGTTCGACCCGATCGCCTACGAGAAGACCTCGGGCGTGCTCAACATGATCGAGGCGTTCGTCGGCGCCGAGCCGTTCCGGCAGGGCGTGTCCTCGTATCTGAAGAAGTACTCCTACGGCAACGCCGCCGGCGAGGACTTCTGGGCGGAGATGACGCGGGTAACCGGAAAGCCGGTCGATCAGATCATGAAGACCTACGTCGATCAGAGCGGCGCGCCGGTGCTCTCGGTGCGCTCCAGCTGCAGCGCCGGCAGCACCGACCTGACGCTGACGCAGCAGCGGTTCTTCGCCACGCCAGAAGCCGCGGCGCCGTCCGCCTCCTCGTCGTCGCAGGTGTGGACGGTGCCCGTCTGCGTCGCGCAACCGGGCCAGGCGCCGCGCTGCGAGCTGGTGAAGGACACCACGCAGAGGTTCCGCGCCCCTGGCTGCGGCAACACCTTCATCAACGCCGAAAGCCGCGGTTATTACTTCTCCGAGTACACGCCGGAGGCCACGCTGGCGCTGGGCCGCGCCGCCGCCTCGCTCGAGGCGTCGGAGCGGGTGACGCTCGTCAGCGACGAATGGCGCATGATCCAGGCTGGCCGGCACGACATCGGCACCTATCTCGACCTCGCCGGAGCGGTCGCCGGTGACGACACGCCGTCGGTGATCGAGGACGTCGCCGCACGGGTGGCCGGGGTCGCAGGCGCGGTGGCCGACGAGCCCCAGCGTGGCCGCTACGCGGCGTGGATTCGCGCTCGTTTCGGTCCGGTGCTCGCATCGCTCGGGCTGCCGGGCCGGGCCGACGACCCCGATGGGGTGCAGGGCCGCCGCGCCACACTGCTCACGCTGCTTGGCGACACGGCTGACGATACCGCGGTGCAGCAGCGTGCGCGCACGCTGGCCGAGGCGTATCTGACGGACCGGTCCGCCGTGCCTCCCAGCATCGCCACCGCGGTGCTGCGAACGGCCGCAGCCGGCGGCGACAAGGCGCTGTACGAGCGCTACGTGGCCGAGCTCGCCAGTGCACACGCCGCGCCCGAGGAGTTCTACCGCTTCCTGAACGCGCTCGCCTTCTTCCGCGACCCGGCGCTCGTCAGCAGAACGCTGGAGTTCGCGCTGTCGACCGGGGTGCGGTCGCAGGACGCGCCCGGACTGATTTCGCTGATACTCGCGCAGCCCGCGTCACGGGAAATCGCCTGGGCCTTCGTCAAGGCGCGGTGGCCGCAACTGACCGAGCGTCTCGGCGTCTTTCAGGGCGTCCCCGGCATCGTCGGCGCGCTCGGCGGATTCTGCTCGATGGAACGGGCCGCCGACATCCGCGCGTTCTTCGCGAAGAACCCGGTGCCGCCGGCGGCGCGCAGCCTCCAGCAGTCGATCGAGCGCATCGAGGCGTGCGTCGCGCTCGACCAGCGTCAATCGGCGCCGTTCACCCGCTGGCTGGCCGCGGAGCGCTGACGTACGTGGGGAGCCGGCTTTAGGCGGCCCCTACTTCGGGAAGTTCGACGGCGCCGTGTCTTCGTAGCCTTCCCCGTCGAGCGCCTTCATCATCGCGACCAGCGCGTCGATCTCTTCAGAGGTCAGGCCGAGCGGCTTCCGCGGCATCTTGGGGTCGAGGTAGGGGTTCTTGTTGCCGCCGCGATTGTAGTACTCGACCACCTCGCGCAGCGTCGCCACCGAGCCGTCGTGCATGTACGGGGCCCGCCTGGTCACTTCGCGCAGCGTCGGCGTCTTGAACGCGCCGCGATCGGCGGCGCCAAAGCTTTCGTTGACCGTGCCTTTCGTCGCCACATACCGGCCCTCGTCGGCGAACGCCCGCGAGGTATCGTCCCACCCGATGCCGATGTTGTGAAAGTTGTTGTCGGTGAAGCGGCTGCCGACGTGGCACTGCACGCAACCGGCCTTGCCGAAAAAGAGCTCGTGCCCCAGCTTCACTTCGGCCGGCACGGCCGTGGCATCGCGCGTGCGCCGCCAGCGGTCGTAGGGCGAGTTGCCGCTGAGGCGGGTGCGCTCGTAGTCGGCAATCGCGTGGGCGATGCGCTCCTTGGTAATCGCCTCGCTCCCGAAGGCCTCGGCGAAGTATTTCCGGTAGCCAGGCACACCCGCGATGGTCGCAACCATCGCTTCGTGGGTGTTGCCCATCTCGATCGGGTTCGCCATCGGCCCGAGGGCCTGCTCCTCGAGCGACCCCGCGCGGCCGTCCCAGAAGAAGTGCGGATAGAGCGTGACCGCCTGGTTGATGAACGTCGGCGCCTTGCGCTTGCCCTTCTGGCCGCGGATGCCGGTGGCGACGGGCGTCCCCTGTGAGAACGCGTGCTCGGGCTCGTGGCAGGTGGCACACGAGACGGTGCCATCCGCCGAGAGCCTGGCATCGTAGAACAGCCAGCGCCCGAGACGGATCCGCTCGGGCGTCGGCGGCGTCTTGAGCGCCGCGAGATCGATGTCGGGGCCGATGGGCGATATCGGGAGCGGCCGGATGGGATTGGCGGCCTCCCAAGGCGGGGCATCAGCCGGCCCGCCGCAGCCCGCAGTGATGAGAGCGCCTGCGAGGGCCACAGCCCGCAGGACGGCCGGAGGCGTTCGAACCCGATGGATCACCAAGCCCAATTGTACAATGCGGCTCGTGACGTCCCGGGTGGGTCGAGCCTTGGTGCTGGTGGTCGCGACGAGCGCCGCCGCGGCTGCGCCCAACGCCCAGTCCCCGGCGCCCGATGCCCCGCGCCCGATGGCGCGCACGGTGCGAATCACCAGCCCGTCGCTCGGCAACAGCGAGTACGCATTCGCCGTGCTCCTGCCCAACAGTTACGACAGCTCGACCAAACGGTATCCCGTGCTGTACCTGCTGCACGGGGGCGGACAGACTCACACGGCATTTCCGTCGCGAGGCTGGTTCACCCCCGAGGCCGCGACGCGGGACATGATCGTGGTACTGCCCAACGGCGGCCGCAGCTTCTTCGTGAACGCCGCGGGTCAGCCGGACGCGCGCTACGAGGACGTGGTGGCCCGCGACCTCGTGGACTACGTGGACAGCCACTACCGCACGCTGGTCACGCGCGAGAGCCGGGCCATCGCCGGCATCTCGATGGGCGGCTTCGGCTCGGCGCTGATTGCGCTTCGCCACCCAGACCTGTTCGGAACGGCCGGACCGCTCAGCGCGCCCCTCGCGAGCGCCCGCGCCGAATCGACGGCGCCGCTGCAGATTTTCGGGGCGCCCGGCACCGACGAACGCCGTGCTCGCGATCCCCTCACGCTCGTCACACGGCTCGACCCAGGATCTTCGCCGTTCTTCTACGTCGCCTGCGGCCTCGACGATTCGCTGCTGCCCGCCAGCCGCGAATTCGCCCGTCTCCTGGCCGATCGCGGCCTGCCCCACCGTTACGTCGAGGTCCCGGGCAGCCACAGCTGGACTGTCTGGGACAGCCAATTGCGGGTGTTTTTCGACCTGCTGGCCACCCGCCCGGGCTGGACCGCAAAGTAGCGACGTCCCCTGGGCAATCCCGGGTTTCGAGCCGATAGGGGTAACGACGGGACCACCAGAACCATGCCTGCACTTGCGCGTCAGTTCAGTGGGGAGACTGCCCCACCGCCGGCTCCCGCGCCGAAAGTGAGCTTCTCCGTGCTGCCGCCCCTGCTCCAGGCTTACATCGTCGCGACCGCCATTGGCGCGGGCGGGATCCTCGGCTGGCAGGCCACCTCGCCGCGCTTCGACTCGCCCCGGCTCTTTCTCGCAGTCCTCATCACCTCGGTGGTGCTCGCGGCCACGAAGGTGCGGCTGCCACTTGTGCCGAGCGGCGCCACGGTGTCGCTGTCGTACTGCACCAACTTCGCGGCGCTCGCGCTGTTCAGCCCGTTCGAGGCGACGTTCATCATCGCCGTCAGCGTGTGGAGCCAGTGCGTCCTCAACAACGCCGGACGCACCACGGTCTACCGGACGGTGTTCAGCATCGCCAACATCGTCGTCGCCGCCGCGGCCGCAAACTCGATGGCCGGGCTGGTCGGCGGCCTGAAGATGGGCGCGGACTGGACCGCGCTGGTCGTCCCCACGCTGGCCGGCGCGACGGCGTTCTTCTTCTGCAACACGCTGATGCTCGCCGTGGCCGTGTCGCTCGAATCGAAGAAGTCGCCGGCGACGCTGTGGAGGGAGCAGTTCCTGTGGAGCGCGCCAGCGTGCTTCGTGGGCGCGTTGATGGGCATCTCGGCGGCGTACCTGATCACCACCGCAAGCCGCTTCTCTGCGTTCGTGGCCATTCCCATCATCCTGTTCTACTGGGGCTACCGCACCTATCTGGGCTTCATCGAGCGCCACCAGGCGATGCACATGGCCACCGTGGAGGCACTCGCGCGGGCGATCGGCGCCCGTGATCAGACGCTCGAAGCGTCGAAGACCGTCTCCGACACGCACGTCCGCCGGGTGCAGCGTCTCGCCGTGTCGCTGGCGCGGCGGGCGGGCATGAGCGAGGACGAAGTGAAGGGCGTGGAGGTCGCGGCGCTGCTGCACGACATCGGCAAGCTCGCCGTACCCGAACACATTCTCAACAAGCCGGGCAAGCTGACGCCCGAAGAGCGGCAGCTGATTCAGACACATCCCGCCGTCGGGGCCGAGATCATCGGCGCCGTCGACTTCGGCTACCCAGTGGCGCCGCTCATCGCGTCGCACCACGAGCGCTGGAACGGGGAGGGCTATCCGAAAGGCCTGCGCGGCAACGACATCCCGCTCGGCTCGCGCATCCTTGGCATCGTGGACTACTTCGACGCGCTCATCGCCGACCGGCCGTATCACAAGGCCCGGTCCGAAGCCGAGGCGCGCCTGACGATCAAGGCAGAGCGCGGCGTGGCCCTCGATCCGCGGCTCGTGGACATGTTCCTGGCGATCCTCGAGGAGGAAATGCCGCTGTCAGCCGACGCGATGGGCGCCGCGCGGCCGTCGCCGGCACTCGACGCCGCGCCAGCACGCGACCTGCCCCCGGCGCCGATCGAGCACGTCATCGAGAACATCGCCCGCGCCAATACCGAGATGGGCTTTCTCTACGAGCTCACCGAGGCCATGGGCTCGCGCCTGAGCGTGAGCGACACGATGGCGATGCTGGCGTCGCGGCTCTCCACGCTCGTCCCGGCCTCGTCGTGGGCGCTCTTCATCTGCGACGAGAGCGGCGGCACGAGCCGCTGCGTGTTCGCCTCGGGCCTCGACTCCGAGTGGCTGCGGCAGCTCGAGGTGCCCGCCGGCGCCGGTGCCGTCGGCTATCTGGCGCGGTTGGGCAAGTCGGTGCGAAACGCCCACCCGGCGGCCGACTTCAGGGCTTCCCGGCTACCCAACGCCGACCTCAGCCTCCAGTCGATGCTCGCCTGCCCCCTGCGCGTGCATGACCGGACCATCGGCGCGCTCGCGGCGTATCACGTCTGCGCCGGCTACTTCACAGAGGCCCACGAGAGCACACTGGAGAAGGTGGCGCCCAAGGCCGCCATCGTCGTACACGACGCGCAGGCCTTCGAGAAAGTGCGCACCGAGTCGCTGACCGATCCGCTGACCGGCCTGCACAATTCGAGGGCGCTGCTCGACCACGTCGAGAAGGAAATGTCGAAGGCGGATCGCTACCGGACCGAGCGGGCGCTCCTCGTCATCGACGTCGATCGGTTCAAGCTGATCAACGACCGGTTCGGCCACCCGGCTGGCGACCGCGCGCTGCAGTTCGTCGCCCGTGCAATCCGCGGATCGGTGCGCGTCTACGATTTCTGCGCCCGGCAGGGCGGCGACGAGTTCATCGTCGTGCTGCAGGAGTGTGACGCGATGCAGGCCCGGGAGCGCGCGCTCGAGCTGCAGCACGCCGTGGACGCGATCCCGTTCGAGCCGGCGCCCGGCGTCGCCGTTACGCTGTCGATCAGCGTCGGCCACGCGATGTACCCATCCGACGGCGGATCCTTCGATGCGCTGATCCGCCAGGCCGACGAACGCATGTACACCAACAAATCCGGCCGCAAGCGCCGTGGCCTCGAAGGCCTGCCGGTCCCCGCCGGCCTCGACCGCTGACGCCCGTCCGGGGCGGACAATCCTGTTACAGCGACACGACGAATGTCGTGAAATCGGCGGTCATTCAGGGCCGGACGCTGCTACTCTTGCTCCCGCAACCCCGCCCGCCGAGGTCACGATGAGACTTGCCGTGTGGCTCGTAGCCTTGATTCTTCTTTCTCCACTCGAGGGTTCAGCAAATGCGATCCTTCACCTGAGTTCCGATGAGTCGCGCATTACGTACGGGACCGACACCGCGTTTCATTCGGGACTGCCGCACTTCGGGTTCACTCTTCTCGTCGACGGCACTTCGATTCCTACTGACTGGACGATGAACCTGTCAGAATTTGCGGCGACCAGCGGTCCCTTGCTGCAGCACACCCTCCAGACCGACGGAAGCGGGGCGGTAACGCACAGCACGTACGTTTACGACGGCGGCACCTTCGAGATGACTCTCCGACTCTGGAACTCGGTTTCCGGCGAGTCTCTGGAAGGGGCTTTCCTCGCTCCGATCATTGGTCCATATGAACTCGTTGTCACCGAACGTGAGAATTCCCCTCAGGAGGGCGACTCTGTGGACGCCTTCTATCGTCTCGGTGCCGGAGTGTTCGACCCCTGGATAGCTGAGGCTCTGGGCATCGCAGCGCACTCGAAGGGCGGAACCGTAGACGACCCGTACCTCACATTCGGAACCGGAGATCACACGTCGCTCGAGCGTGAGGCGGGAGAAGGTGCGCCCACGGTGACCATCGACGTGCCCGAGCCGTCGTCAGTGCTGCTACTCACGATCGCCGGTGTTGGACTCCTGATTCGTCGCCGCGCCAGGGGAGCGTAGAGGCCGTCGTGGCCGCGGGTCTTCAGGCCCGCCTCAGGTTCGATGTAACGGGGCGGTCAGAAGGGGACGGCTCAGGCTTGCGCAGCCGAGCTTTTAGGTCCTCAACTGCTGTCCTTGATCCCCGCCGGTCACGACACCTTGATCTTCTTCTTCTGACCGTTGGCCGCGGCGACTGCCGCCTTGACGCGCGCGTACTCCTC
>Ga0070675_100000500_pt1 | contig 26911 bp, 24 predicted proteins | sample KBSM43metaG_FD_65343 | JGI IMG/M metagenome (GOLD analysis project Ga0070675, IMG submission 65343) | Miscanthus rhizosphere microbial communities from Kellogg Biological Station, Michigan, USA - KBS M4-3 metaG | ecosystem: Host-associated > Plants > Roots > Rhizosphere > Soil ... | reverse complement strand
GCCGGTACAGGTGCTCGCACTCCGTGCGGTCCAGCCGTAAGGTGCGGGCGATCGCGTCGAGCACTTGCACGCTCGCGTTGATGGGCCGGCCCTGCTCGAGCCACGTGTACCAGGTGACGCCGACGCCCGCGAGCTGGGCCACCTCCTCCCGCCGCAGGCCGGGCGTGCGGCGACGGGCACCCGACGGCAGACCGACGTCTTCCGGCCGGATGCGGGCCCGCCGGGTACGCAGGAACGCCGCCAGCTCCTCGCGGCGCCTGGCCGGGGGCAGGATCGTCGTCACGGGACCATGGTCACCCCTTACCGGACCGGCGTGCCAGGTACCAGGAGTACCCGGATAGCCAGGCTCTGTTACCGGTACCGGTGCGCGGCAAGGCTTGCGGCCATGACCCTGACGGCACCCGCCCCGCGGGTAAAGGGAAACGGCGCTGTGCTCGCCGTCGTGCTGACCGGCCAGTTCATGGCCATCCTCGACGTCACTGTGGTGAACGTCGCACTGTCCACGCTCCGCGCGGACCTCGGCGCCTCCGGCGCCGGCCTGCAGTTGATCGTCGGCGGGTACACGATCGCCTACGCCGTGCTGCTGGTCACCGGCGCCCGGCTCGGCGACCTGGCCGGCCACCGGCGGATGTTCATGACCGGCCTCGGCCTGTTCACCGCCAGTTCGCTGGCGTGCGGGCTGGCCACGAGCACCGGCATGCTCATCGGGTTCCGGCTGGCCCAGGGCGCGGGCGCCGCGCTGATGGTCCCGCAGGTGCTCAGCCTCATCCAGCGCTCGTTCGACGGCGGCGGCCGGGCGAGGGCGTTGAGCATCTACGCGACTGTCATCGCCGGCGGCGCGGTTGCCGGGCAGATCGCCGGCGGCCTGCTCGTCGAGGCCGACATCGCCGGTTCCGGCTGGCGCCCGGCGTTCCTGATCAACGTGCCGGTCGGGGTCGCGCTGCTGGTGGCCAGCGCGCGCTGGCTGCCGGGTGACCGCGGCGAGGCCAACCGCCGCCTGGATCGGCCCGGCCTGGTGACGCTCGCCGGGGCGGTGCTGGCGTTCGTCGTCCCGCTGGTGCTGGGTCGCGAACTGGGCTGGCCGCTGTGGTGCTGGCTCGGCCTCGGCGCGTCCGCGGCGCTCGTGGCGGTGTTCGTCTCGGTCGAGAACCGCGCGGTGAGCCCGCTGATCCCGGTCCGGTTGCTGCGCATTCCCGGCCTGCTGACGGCAACCGGCGCGATCGCCGCGATGATGGTCGCCTACGGCGGCTTCCTGTTCGTGTCGGCCCTGCACGTCCAGCGCGGCCTCGGGTTCGGCCCGCTGCGCGCCGGCCTCACGTTCGTCCCTGGTGCCGTGGCGTTCGCGATCGCCAGCCTCAACTGGCGGCGGGTCCCGCCGCACCGGCACCGCGCGATGGTCGCTGTCGGTCTCGGGGTCGCCGCCGCCGGGTTCGTCGTGCTCGCCGTGTCGCTTCGCGACGGGGCGACGACGGGAGCCGCGTTCTTCTGCGGGCTCGTGCTGTTCGGGTTCGGCATGGGTTCGGGGTTCAGCCCGTTGATGGCCCGGGCGCTCGCCGGCGTTCCGGTGGCCGACGCGGCCGACGCCAGCGGCATGCTCGCGACGGTCGTCCAGCTCGCTCAGGTCGTCGGCGTCGCCGTGTTCGGCGCGTTGCAGCTGAGCCTCGCCGGCGCGTTCACGGCGGCCGAGTCCGGGCACGCGTTCGCGATCACCGCGGTGGTATTGGCGACGCTGATGGCGATCAGTTCCGTGCTCTCGGTGACACCCACGCAACGATTAGAGCGAATCGAGGTATAGGGATAAACTGCCGCGACGAGTGCCGCGTCCCGGCCGTGGAGGAAACGTGACACAGCGACCCGATTGGGCTCCGGCTGACCCCGATGTCACGCGCCCCGGCGACGGGCGTCACGGATAGTGCGGACGCGGGCGGCGGTTGACGACCACGTGGTTGCGAGGGCGCAGCGACGCAAGCCGGCTGGCGCCGCGTCGCCGCCGGTTGCGCCGCCCCCGCTCGACCCGGCACCGCCCGAGCCCGGCCCGCCGCCGTCGGCGACGCTCGGCCACCCCGCCCTCGACGGCTACGCCGCGAAGTGGGCGAAGGCCGTCGAGCGGATCGGCTTCGTCCCGCTGAGCGGCGCCGAACTGCGCACCCTGCTGCGCGACCTCGCGGCCCGGTTCATCGACACTCTGCACGCCGAGCCGTTCGACTGCGCGCCGGCCGAGGCCATCGGTGCCGCCCTCGCCGACGCGGGATGCACCCATCCCGAGGCGCTCCGGGTCTCACTCGGGGTGCTGCGCGACCCGCCCCGGGCCGGCGCGGTGCCGCGGCCGCGCCGGTCCGAGCGGTTGGCGCGGCTGCACGCGCGGGTCGCGACCGGCTACGCGACGGCACTGCGCGACCGCACCCTCGTGGAGCAGGAGCGGCTGGCCCGGGCGATCGTCTCGGCCCACGGCGACGTCGAGCGGGCGCTGTCCGACAGCGAGTCCCGGTTCCGGGCGCTGTTCGAGGGCGCCGCGTTGGGCATCGGCATGGCCGACATCGACGGCCGGATCATCCAGGCCAACGCGGCCCTCGGCGCGCTGCTCGGGTACACGCCCGACGAGTTGTGCCGGTTGAACGTCGGCGACCTGGTGCACGCCGACAGTTCGCCGATCGACTGGGGCAGCCCCGCCAGCTCTGCCGGCGCTGCCGGCGGAGACCGGCTCCGCGACCACGTCCGCTTGGAGCGGGCCTACTACCGCAAGGACGGCACTGTCGTCTGGACCGACGTGACCGTGTCGCTGCTGCGCGACCAGGCCGGGGAGCCGCGGTACACGGTCGCGATGGTCGAAGACATCACCGACCGGCACGAGTTGGAGGAACGGCTGCGCTACCAGGCGCTGCACGACCCGCTCACCGGCCTGCCGAACCGCACGTTCTTCGCCGAGAGGCTGGCCGAGGCGTTTGCCGGCACCGACCCGAACGCCCTCGTCGGGCTCTGCTACCTGGACCTCGACGGGTTCAAGCGCATCAACGACAGCCTCGGCCACGACGTCGGCGACCGGCTGCTCATCGCGGTGGCCAAGCGGCTGCAGCGCACCGTCGCGGCCCGCGGCCACCTCGTGGCGCGGATGGGCGGCGACGAGTTCGTGATCCTGTCCGAGAAGGCCGACCACGACGAGCTCACCGCCCTGGCCGACCAGGTTCTCTACAGCCTCGACCTGCCGGTTCGTTCCGGGCCGCACGGCATGCGGGTCTCGGCGAGCATCGGGATCGTGGCGCAGCCCGTCGGCGCCAGCGGCCCGGCCGAGATCCTCAAGGCCGCCGACCTGACGCTGTACCGGGCCAAGGCCGCCGGCCGCGGGCGCTGGGCCCGCTACGACGCCGAACTCAACGCGGCACAGGTGGCGCGTTACGCCCTCGTCGAGGCGCTCCCCGACGCCGTGCAGCGAGGCGAGTTCAGCCTGCTCTACCAGCCGCTCGTCTCGTTGAGGACGGGCACCGCGTGCGGGGTGGAGGCGCTGCTGCGCTGGCACCACCCGGAGCGCGGCACGCTCTCGCCCGACGAATTCATCGATCTCGCCGAGGAGAGCGGCGTGATCAGCGCGATCGGCGGCTGGGTGCTGCGGGAGGCGTGCCGGCAGGCGGCGACGTGGTGGCGGCGGTTCCCGGACCGGGAGTTCTACGTCAGCGTCAACATCGCGACGGCCCAGACGTACGACCCGGCGCTCGTCGGCGACGTGCTGTCGATCCTGCACGAGAGCGGCCTGCCGCCGACGCTGCTGCAACTGGAGCTCACCGAGAGCGCGATGCTCAATGAGATCGCGCCGGTGGAGGCGCTGCGGGCGCTGGCGGAGGCGGGGATCCGGATCGCCATCGACGACTTCGGCACCGGGTACTCCAACCTGGCGTACCTGAAGACGCTGCCGGTCGCCGGCCTGAAGCTGGCCCGCCAGTTCACCGACGGGCTGGGCACGCCCGTCGACACGCACATCGTGAAGACGCTGATCGAGCTCGCGCACGTGCTCGATCTCGCGGTGACGGCTGAGGGCGTGGAGACGCCCGACCAGTTGACTCAACTCACGGAGATGAACTGCGACGTCGTACAGGGCTGGCACCTGTCGATGCCGTTGCCGGCCGACGAGATGACGGCGGTACTGGAGACCGAGGTCTGAACTCGGGCTTACGCGGGCTGGATCTCCGGTAGTGCGGCGATCGCCGCGAGGGTGCGGCGCACCCAGCACATGCGCGAAACAGCCGTATCCGGGTGGTCCCCGAACTCGCCGGCTACGGCGGCGGCGCACCCGTCGCTGCCGAGACGCAGGATCACCTGCTCGACGGCGGCCTCGATGACCGCTGCCGTGGGCGCCTGCGACGGCTGCAGGTGGGACGCGAACAACGCCTCGATCACCAGATCGTCTACCGCGCTGATCATGGCGTGACCCCCGTGGCTGTGCTGTGGTGCTTCACACCACAAGAACTACACGATGTAACCCACATAACGCTAGTGCGGGCCTTCGCGCAGCTAAAAGAGGTCGCAAATCGGTATAGAAATTAGACAGCGAGCCTAACAATCGTCACTCAACGCGACGGCGCTCTCCCGGCCGGCGGGCCGGTGCCTTAGCGCGACGAGCTGAGGCGGCGGCCGACCGCCGCGATGAGGCGGTCCAGCTCCGAGCCGAACGGGTTCTCGTGCACCAGGTAGGTCCACGTGGCGCTCGGGCGCACCAGATCCGCCTCGTCGGGCTGCCAGCCGTCGGTGATCTCGGCCTCCTCGAAGGTCTCGATCGTGTTCTGCTCGACGCGCGGGATCAGGTCGTTGAACGCCGGCACCGCGGCCCGGTGGAACTCGTCAAGCGGGTCCAGCCGGCCCAGCGCGCGCAGGTGCACGCCCTCGCGGACGTCGGCCAGCTCGGCCAGGTGGTCGGCCCAGGCCCGGTCGAGATGGAACAGCGCGATCGCCCGGGCGGCCCGCACGAGCACGTCGCGGTCCAGGTCGTCGGCCTTGACGCACTGGTCCATCAGCAGGTCGGCGGCGTCTTCGGTGGTGAGCAGCCGGTTGCGCAGCTCGGACACCTGCTGCCGCTGCTGCTCGATCACCACGCTGTACTTCCACGTGTTGCGGTGGATCTCGTGGGCCACGCCCTCGGCGACGCGCTGGGCGTGCTCGACGGCCCAGTCGATCTGATCGTCCTCGACCAGGCCCTCGTGGTTCATCTTCGGCAGCGACGGGATCGCGTCCGGGGCGTGCTTGACGATCAGGTCGTCTTCGAGGCTCACGAAGAACACCGAGCCGCCCGGGTCGCCCTGCCGCCCGGACCGGCCGCGCAGCTGGTTGTCGACGCGGCGGCTGTCGTGCCGCCCGGCCCCGATCACGTACAGCCCACCGAGGTCGGCGACCTCGTCGTAGTCCTCCTGCTTGCTGTTGCCCAGCCGGATGTCGACGCCGCGCCCGGCCATCTGCGTCGAGACGGTCACCGCCTTGAGCGCGCCCGCCTCGGCGATGATCGACGCCTCCTCGGCGTCGTTCTTCGCGTTGAGGACGTTCGACGGCACCCCGGCGGCGGCCAGCGCGGCCGCCAACTCCTCGGACTGCTTGACGTCGAGCGTGCCGACCAGCACCGGGCGGCCCGCGTCGTAGCACTCCCTGATCTGCTCGACCAGCGCCTCGTCGCGCTCGGCCCGCGTCGCGTAGATGCGGTCGGGCTCGTCGTCGCGGATGCACGGCGTGTTCGGCGGGATCATCGCGACCTCGAGCTTGAAGAACTCGCGCAGCTCGTCGCCGACGATCACCGCGGTGGCCGTCATGCCGCAGACGTGCTCGTAGAGCGCGATGTACGCCTGCACGGTGATCGTGTTGAGGACCTCGCCCTCGGCCGTCGCGGTGATGCCCTCCTTGGCCTCGACGGCGGCCTGTAGCCCGTCGGGCCAGCGGCGGCGCTGCGCCACCCGGCCGCGCATCTCGTCGACCAGCTCGACCCGGTCGCCGCGCACGATGTAGTCGACGTCGCGGCGCAGCAGCGCGTGCGCGTGCAGGGCCACGTTGATCACCGACAGCTGCTCGGCGTTGGCGCCGTCGTACAGGTCGACGCCGCCGAGCTTCTTCTCGATGCGGGCCAGGCCGGCGTCGGTGAGCGCGACGCTGCGGCCGTCGTCGGCGACCTCGTAGTCGCGGCCGGCCCTGAGCAGCCGGACCAGCTTCGCCGCCGCGACGTGCTTGGAGCTGCGGCCCTGGGCGATGCCGCCGGCCAGCACCATCGGCACCCGCGCCTCGTCGATGAGGATCGAGTCGGCCTCGTCGACGATCGCCGTGCACCGGGCCCGCCGCACCACCCGCTCGTCGGCGTCGGTGACCACCTCGTCGCGCAGGAAGTCGAAGCCGCCCTCGCTGACCGAGACGTAGGTGACGTCGCAGCCGTACGCGGCGACCCGCTCGTCGTGCGTCGACGACTCGTTCACCCAGCCGACGGTGAGCCCGAGCAGCTTGTAGACGGGCTCCATCCACTGGGCGTCGCGGCGGGCCAGATAGTCGTTCACGGTGATCACGTGCACCGGCCCGCGGCCGAGGCGCACGTGCCCGTACGCGGCGATCGCCGCCGCCAGGGTCTTGCCCTCACCGGTCGCCATCTCGGCGACGCGGTAGTCCAGCATCGCCATCACGCCGATCAGCTGGACGTCGAAGGCCCGCTGGTCGAGCGCCCGCCGGGCCGCCTCCCGGCCGATGGCGCAGATGTCGACGTAGCTCTCGGCCTCGCCGGCCGCCTCGGTGAGCTCCTCGTCGGTGAGGTCCGTCAGCTCGTCCTCGCGGGCCTCGATCTTCGGCAGGTGCCGCTCGAGCGGCCCGAGATCGACGGTGGTGCCCGGCCGCTGGAGGAAGCGGCGCATGCGGAGCTTGAGGCGTTGCGACAGACCCATGGCAGCAAAAGTAGCGGCTCCGCGGTCAGTCCGGTGGACCGGCTGTCACATCGGCGACGATCACGGTGACGTTGTCGGGCCCGCCCGCCTGCACGGCGAGCTTCACCAACTGCTCGGCGCACTCCTGCGGCTCCGGGTAGGAGGTCAGCGCGAGGCCGATCGCCTCGTCGGTGACGACGTCGGACAGACCGTCACTGCACAGCATGAAACGGTCGCCGAGCTGCGGTTCCAGGGTGCCGCCGGAGATCGTCATCGGGCGGCCCTGCACCGCCTGGGTCACCAGGGAGCGCTGCGGATGGGAGCGGGCCTGCGCCGGTGTCAACGCGCCGCGGTCGACCAGGGACTGCACGAGGGTGTCGTCGCGGGTGACCTGTTCGAGGGCGTTGTCGCGCAGCAGGTAGCACCGCGAGTCGCCGACGTGCACCAGCCCGAGCTTGCCGGCGGAGAGCAGCAGCGCGGTGACGGTGGTGCCCATGCCCTCCCGGACCGGGTCCTCGTCGACCATGTCGGCGACCCGGTTGTTGCCCTCCTCGACCGCGGCGGTGAGCAGCTTGAGCGGGTCGGCGTCCGCCGGCGCGCCGTCGAGCGGCGCGAGCGCCTTGATCACGAGATCGCTGGCCAGCTCGCCCGCGGGCAGGCCGCCCATGCCGTCGGCCACCGCGATCAATCGGGACCCGACGTGTGCGGAATCTTCGTTGTTGGTGCGGACCAGCCCAAGATCTGTGACCATGGCCGCGCGCAGGATGACGCCCATGACCAACAGACTGCCAAGTTCGCGGCCGGATGTCTCTACGAACTACTACGTATCGTGAAGTGATGCGGCCGGCGACCATGGTGGGACGCTCTACCCAATTGGGGGAGCTGGCCGCCGCGTGGGAGTCGCCGGACCGGCCGCGGACGATGGTCATCACCGGTGCGGCCGGGGTCGGCAAGAGCACTCTGGTCGCCGCCGCCCTCGACGCGTTCGCGCCGCCGCCCCTGGTGGTGCTCTCCGGCACCGCGCGGGTGCACACCCCGGCGCCGTACGACTGGCTGGCCGCCGTGCTGAGCGGCCGGGACACCGACGACCTGCCGGTACCGGCCGACGCCCTGGCCTGGCTGGCCCAGCACCCGGATGCTCCCCGCGAGCGCTACGCACCGGGCGCGCTGCTGCGGCTCGCGGTGCTGGTGGTGCGGGCGCTGGTCGGCGCCGGACCCGGCGTGCTCGTCGTCGAGGACCTGCACGCGCTGGATCCGGCCAGCCTGAACCTGATCGGGGAGCTGGCCGTCGTCCCCGACCTGCGCGCGCTGCTGGTGGTCACCAGCCAGCCGCCGGACGCGGCGGTCTCGCCCGAGGTCGTCGCCCGCACGCTGGCGCGGCTCGCCGGCACGCCGGGTGCGGTGCGCCAGCACCTCGGCCCGTTGACGCCCGCCGAGGTGCGCGAATTCCTGACCACCCGGCTCGACGGCCCGCCGCCGCCCGAGCTCGTTGCGGCCGCGGTCACCCGCACGGGTGGGAACCCGTACCTGCTCACGGAGCTCGTGGCCGCCGGCCCGCCGGCGCCCGCCGTCGACGTACCGGCGGGCGCCGAGCTGACCGCGCGTGAGCGCGACGTGCTGAACTGCCTCGCCGCCGGGATGTCGAACAAGCAGGTGGCGAGCTCGCTGGGGATCTCCATCCGCACGGTGGCCGTGCACGTGTCGAACCTGCTGCGCAAGACCCGATCCGCGTCGCGGACCGAGGTGGCCCTGTGGGCGGTGCGCAACCAGAGCTAGCGCGCGACCGCCGCGTCGAACCCGGCCGGCGGCCGCCAGGACGCGGTGCGGGCGGCGTTGGCCTGCAGCACCCTGGCCGGGACGGCGCGCACGACGAGGTCGCGGAGCGCCGCTGTCACCCGTCCGCGAGCTCCGAACACGTCGCCGGCGCGGCGCGAGTTGCGCACGAGCGCCGCCACGCGCGGACGCCGCGCCGCCTCGTACCGGGCCAACCCGGCGGCGATGTCCGCGGCCGTGGACGCCGACCCGACCTCCGCGGTGAGCGTGACCGCGTCCTCCAGCGCCTGCGCCGCACCCTGACCGAGGTTCGGCGTCATCGCGTGCGCGGCGTCGCCGAGCAGGGCGACGCGGCCGCCGAAGCGCATCGGGGGCAGCGGGTCGAGGTCGGCGAGCTGGTGGTGCAGCAGGTCGGCGGGGTCGGTGGCGGCGATCAGGTCGGCGATCGGCGCGTGCCAGCCGGCGACGTGCGCCTCGATCTCGGCCAGCTGCTCCGCCGGCGACGTGGTGCGCAGCGGACCCGGGGCGGCGGCGTACCAGTAGACGCCGCGGGCCCCGACCGGGGCGAGGCCGACCCGCCAACCGCGCGGCCCCACCGTTTCGCCGCCACCGGCGCTGAGGTCGAACTTGCCCGTGGTGATCGCCCGCCAGGCGATCTGGCCGCTGTCGCGGACCTTCGTCTGCGCCGCGAGCTGCCGGCGCAGCGCGCTGTGGATGCCGTCGGCGGCTATGACCAGGTCACCCTCTGTCGGGACGTCGTCGACGTCGACGCCGGTATGAACCTCGACGGATTCGGGCAGTGCCGCGGTGAGGATCTCGTGCAGGTCACCGCGGTGCATCGTGATCACCGGAGCACCGAGCTGACGGGCCAGCGCCGCGCCGTCCATCCGGTAGAGCCACCGGCCGTCGGAGCGCCGGATGCCGCCGCCGTCGCGGTTCGGCACGCCCGCGGCGGCCACCGCGTCGCCGACGCCCAGCGCGCGCAGCGCGTGCACCGCGTTCGGCCAGACCAGCAGGCCGGCGCCGGCGGCGGTCAGCGCGGGCTGCCGCTCCAGCAACGTCACCTGCCAGCCGGCGCGACCCAGGCCGATCGCCGTCGCCAGTCCACCGATCCCGCCGCCGACCACCGTCGCGCGCATCTCGCACCTCCGCTACACCTGTAGTGTCGGAGTGAACGCTACACCTGTAGCATGGCCGTGTGAAGAATGGTGACGCGGATCGCAAGACGCTGATCGCCGACGCTGCGATCGACGTTCTCGGCCGCGACGGCCTGCGCGCGCTCACCCATCGCGCGGTCGACGCGCGGGCCGGGCTGCCGCAGGGGACGTGCAGCTACCACCACCGCACGAGGCGCTCGCTGCTGGGGGCGGTGCTGCGCCGGATCGCGGAACTGGATCGCCTCGACATGGCCGGGGCCGGCGGTCCGGCGTCGGCGGGGCCGGTGGATCGCGCGGTCGAGGTGCTGGGCCGCTGGCTCGGCCCGGGACGCGTCCGCAGCCGGGCCCGCCTGGTACTCATGCTCGACGCCGAGGCACGGCGCGACCTGGGTGAAGAGGCCGGCCGGCTGGCGGGGGACTTCGTCACCGGTGCCACCGCGACGACGGGTTCGCCCGAGCGGGCGAGGCTGATGGTCGCGCTGCTGGACGGGCTGGTGGCCGACGACCTGGTGCGCGGCGCCGACGCCCCACCCCCGGAGGATGTGCTCCGAGGGCGCGTGGCCGCGGTCTTCGCAGCGCTCGCGCTCACCACCACCCCATGATCACGTCGATCTTGCAGTTGTGGTGCCGGGCAAAGTGGGCAAAGCAGTGCGAACTCTGGCACCACAACTGCAAGATCAACGGGGGATGCCGCCGGGCTTACGCGGGGCGGGGGACGCCTACGGCGTTGGGGTACGGGAGGACGCGTACGACGGCCTCCGTGACCGGGGTCAGCAACTCGATCAGCCGTTCCCGGTGGTGCTCGGTCAGCACCGTCCACGGCTGGGTGGCCAGCCGGTCGGTCTGCTCCTCCAGGTCGTCGTGCCGCTGCCGCCCGGCCGGCGTCAGGGTTCCGTCGGCGTCCAACCAGCCGAGGTCGGCCAGCCGCTCGCCGGCCGCCGCCCACTCGTCGTCGGTCCAGGCGCGGCTCTCCTGCAGTACTCTGCCCGGCTCACCGTCGTACGCCGCCCGCCAGCGCAGCGCCGCACACCCGTCGACGCCGGACGTGAGCAGGGCCGACATGTGCCCGTCGCCGCGGTGTTCGCGCAGCACCGTGCTCGCCTGCCAGAGGCGGGCCAGGTCGCCGTCGGGCATCGGCAGCGCCGCGTTCGCGGCGGCGAGCGGACGGCCGGTGATGTCGACGGCCGCGGCGGCCTCCACGAGCAGGTCGGCCGCCGCCTTCACCGACGGGCGAAGCTCCGCGGGCAGCGCGTCGTCGAGCGCCGCCACCGCACCGTCCACCCGGGCCCGCAGCGCGGCCGCCGGCTCGGCCCGTGACCACACGTCGGGCAGCGCCCGGGTGACCTGGCGCGGTGCGAACACGAAGAAGATCGCGATGACGGGTGCCGCGTCGACGGGGCCGAGCGGCGCCGACCGGCCGGCGAAGTAGCCGCGCCAGAACCCGCGCAGGTTGACCGCTTCGAACGCGGCCCGCGGCTGCGGGCAGAAGTACGTGACATCGTGGATCGGCTCGATGTACGTCCAGAGGCGGCGGGCCTCGATGGGCGCGACGGCGGCGGGCATGGGATCAGTCCAGCACGAGCGTCAAGCCGACGACTCCCCGACGTTGGCCCGCAGCCAGTCCGCCACCGGCTCCGACGCGTGCAGGAACTTGACCAGCCGGTCCTTCGCGCGCCTGGTCCCCAGCCAGGCCGCGGGCGTCCAGTCCTGCCACGCCACCAGGCCCTTGTTGCGCAGCAGGTCGGCGCGTGGATGCTCGCGCGGGTAGCCGCGCGGAACGGTCTTGAGCTGGTCGTGCCCGGTGACGCGGATCTTCTCCTTCGCGGCCGTCTCGATGATCCGGACCAGTTCGTTGCCGGTGCGGTCGGACGCGACCGCCTCCCGGTAGCGGGCCAACTGGTCGGGCGCCATCATGTACATCCCGCGACCGGCCATCAGGCCGTCGGCGGAGAGCTGGATGTAGCCGCCCTTCTCCAGGGTCGCGGCGATCGCCGTCTTGTAGGGCGACTTGTCGGCGCTGAACCGCACGTCGCGGTACGGCCGGAAGATCTTGCCGGCGCCGAACTCCGGCTCGAGCTCGGCCAGCAGGGCGACCATCGGGGCGTGGACCTTGTTGTCGTAGGTCGCCTTGTGCTCGGTCCAGTACGACTTTGAATTGTCGGCCTGAAGCCCCTCGTAGAACTCCAACGCCTCGGCCGGCCACCCGGTGAATCCCATGCCCGGCAGCGTAGGAGCAGTGTTGGACAAGTGCCAGCGCATCGGCAGCCGCACGCGTTACACCTCAATCGTCCGGCAATTTGTGTCCATTCGGCCACTCACGTACCGGGAGTATGGTCACGAAAACCCAAAGCAAGAGATCGACATATGCAGGCCCCACTTGGTGATGGTGCAGACTGTCCCGGTGGACGCAGGGGTCGTGCTGGGTGGCCGGTACAAGCTGGCCGAGCGCCTCGGTGAGGGCGGCATGTCCGTCGTCTGGCGTGCCCGCGACGAGGTGCTGGCGCGCGACGTCGCGGTCAAGCTGCTGTCCACGCGGTACCTGACCGACTTCTCGTCCCGCCAGCGCATCCGCGCCGAGGCGCAGGCCGCCGCCAAGCTGTCCCACCCGAACATCGCCGGCGTGTTCGACTACGGCGAGTCCGAGCCGGGCGTCGGCGGCGCCGGCGACGAGCGGGTGCCCTACATCGTCATGGAACTGCTCACCGGCACCACGCTGGCCGAGCAGTTGGAGAAGGGCCCGCTGCCGGTGCCGCGCGTGCTGCGGGTGGGCGCCGAGGTTGCGGCCGCCCTCGCCGCCGCGCACGAGCAGGACATCGTGCACCGCGACGTGAAGCCGGCCAACGTCATGGTCACCGCCGGAGGGGTGGCCAAGGTCGTCGACTTCGGCGTCGCCGCGGTCATCGGCGACCTCGCCGAGCACCGGTCCGACGCGGTGCTGTTCGGAACGCCGGCCTACGTGGCGCCGGAGCGCCTCGAGGGTGGGCCGGTGGTCTCCGGCACCGACGTCTACGGCCTCGGCGTCCTGCTCTACCGGATGCTGACCGGGCACATGCCGTGGTCGGCGGAGTCCACCACCCAGATGCTCATCGCCCACATGTACGTGGAGCCAGAGCCGCTGCCGCCGCTCAGCGGGCTGCCGACCGACGTCGTGGAGATCTGCCAGGCGTGCCTGGAGAAGGATCCGGCCGACCGGCCCGCCGCGGCCGACGTCGCCACGATCCTGACCGCGGCCGCCACCGCGCTGGAGAGCGGTTCCACACCGAAGCCGGCTGGCCGCGTCAGGTCGGGACCGAAAGCGGCCGCGGCCCTGCGCGGCCGCCGCGGGCGCCGGTTGGGGGTGGCCGGCGCGGCCGCCGCGGTGATCGTGGCGGCGGTGGTCACCGCCGCCGTCGCGCGCCCCGACACGACGCCGCCCGCGGGCTCGGGCGCGGTCGCCGCGCAGGGCGGCGACCCGGTGGTCGATCCGGAGGTCTCGGCCGGTGTCGGCGGCGTGCCCGGGGCGTCGAACGGGGCGGCGAGCGGAGTGCCCGGCCAACCCGGGGGACCGGTCGATCCGCGGCAGGCCGGCCAGCCGACGATGACGACATCGGTACCGCCCGCCGGTGGCAACCCCGGTAGTGACCCGACGGTGGCGCCGCCCACGACGCCCCCGCCACCGGATCCGGTCGACGGCTCTGACAATTACCTCGGCAACTCCGTGACCGTCCGCTGCGTCGGCGCGGTGGCGACGGTTCTGGCCGCAACGGCGGCCGACGAATGGGTCGTCCGCCGCGAGGAGTCCGGCCCGACAACCGGGCGGGTGCGGGTGAAGTACCGCTCGAGCACGATCGAGCCGTACACCTTTGCTTTCCGGGGCTGGTGCGTCAACGGGGCTCCGGTGATCGAGCGGACTGCCGACTGACTGCGTCGGTCGTTGGGTAAGCCGCCGGCATGACGCTGTACGGCATCCACGCCTCGCACGAGCAGATCCACCCGTCCCGGCTGCTGGCCGCGGTGACCCGGGCCGAATCGGCCGGGTTCGCCGCGGCCATGTCGTCGGACCACTTCTCGCCGTGGAGCGAGCGGCAGGGCCAGTCGGCGTTCGCCTGGTCCTGGCTGGGCGCCGCCCTGCAGGCCACCAGCCTGCCGTTCGGCGTGGTCAACGCGCCCGGGCAGCGCTACCACCCGGCGATCATCGCGCAGGCGATCGGGACGCTCGCCGCCATGTACCCGGGCCGCTTCTGGGCCGCCCTCGGCAGCGGCGAGGCGAGCAACGAGCACATCACCGGGACGGGGTGGCCGGCGAAACCGCTGCGCGAGGCGCGCCTGCGCGAGTGCGTCGACGTCATCCGGGCGCTGCTGGCCGGCGAGGAGGTCAGCCACCGCGGGCTGGTGACCGTCGACCGGGCGAAGGTGTGGACGCGTCCCGCCGAGCCGGTGCCGTTGATCGGCGCGGCGGTCAGCGTGCCGACCGCGCGCTGGTGCGCGTCCTGGGCCGACGGGTTGATCACCGTGAACGCGCCGGCCGACCACCTGCGCGAGATGATCTCCGCGTACCGATCCGCCGGGGGTCGGGGTCCGCTGACGCTGCAGGTGCACCTCAGCTACGCGCCGACCGACGCCGAGGCCTTCGACATCGCCTACGACCAGTGGCGCAGCAACGTGTTCGCGCCGCCGGTCTGCTGGGACCTGGAGCTCATCGACCACTTCGACGAGGTGTCCCGGGAGGTGCCGCGCGAGCGCCTCGAGTCGGTGGTGAACATCTCGGCCGACCCGGCCCGGCACGCGGACTGGCTGCACGGGTACGCCGAACTGGGCTTCGACCGGATCATGCTGCACCACGTGGGTCAGGAGCAGGACGAGTTCATCGACGTCTTCGGGTCGAAGGTGCTGCCCCAACTGCGCTGATACGCGACGAGGCCCCGGCGGCAGAACCGCCGGGGCCTCGCGGGTGAGCTGTCAGCGCAGCGCGTCGCGCACGTCGCGACCCGCGTCGCGGACGTGGTCGCCGGCCAGCTTCGCCTTGGCGGCGGCGCGCTCGGCGGCACCCTCGGCCTGCATCGACTCGTTGTCGGTCGCGTCGCCGATCTTCTCCTTGGCGGTGCCCTTCATCTCCTCGGCCTTGTGCCGGAGCTTGTCACCGGTGCTCATCGTCCAACCCCTTTCGAGTTGTTCGATTACTAGCTTTCCCACCCGAACCAGGATGAAAACCCGACGCGCGCGGCTGCCTACGCAGCCGCGCCCGACGCGCGCGGCTGCCTAGGCAGCCGCCTCGGGCGGTTCGCCGGGTTCCCACTGCGGTACTTCGGGAGCGAACGTCGTGTGGTCGTGCTCGATGCTTTCCACCAGGTGCTCGACGGCCGGCGGCACGTGGACTACCTCGTCCTCGCTCAACACGTCGCTGACCTGGTCGTCTATCACGTCCGGCGGCGTCTCGGTGATGCGGTTGGCATCGGTCATGGTGATCGCGTACCCGCCGGAGCGACCCGATTAACCGATCCGACCCGACCAGCCGAGGAGCACCGCCGTCGCGTCGTCCTGCAACTGCTCGTGCTGGTAGTCGAGGATGGCCCGGACCAGGCGGCGCATCGTCTCCGGCGCGGGCACCCGGTCGGCGAGCGTGCGCACCACGAAGTCGACGAGCCGCTGCCGGCCGAAGAACTCACCGTCGGCCGAGCGGGCCTCGATCACCCCGTCGGTGTAGAAGAGCACGTGGTCGCCGGGCTCCAAGGCTTCCTCGACGATCTCCGGCCCGTCGCCCACCAGCGTGCCCAGGCCGAGCGGCATTCCGGTCGGCGCCGGCAGGTCCTTGACCCGCTGGCCGTCGCGCAGCAGCAGCCCGCCCGGATGCCCGGCGCTGATCGTGCGCAGCACCCCGGTCTTCAGGACGAGCTCCGCGAGCACGGCGGTGACGAACTGGTCCGGGTACTGGGCCCGCAGCCACTTGTCGATCGAGCGGCACGTGTCGAACAGGTCGAGGCCGCACCGCCGCGCGTTGCGGTACGCGTTGACCGCCATCGTGGTCATGGCGCTGGCACCGATGCCGTGCCCGACGGCGTCGAACAGCGCGACGTGCAGCATCCCGTCGCCGACGGCGTAGTCGAACGCGTCGCCGCCGACCTCGTAGCAGGGCTCCAGGATGCCGGTGACCTCGGCCTCCGGCGTCGTGAGCGTCAGCGGCGGCAGCAGGCTCCACACGATCTCGGTGGCCAACTGCATGGGCAGGCCGCGGCGCAGGTGCTCGATCGCGTCGCCGTACAGCCGGCGGGTCGCGACGAGCTGGGCCAGCAGCGTGGCCATCGCCGCGAGGACCTCACGATCCGCGTCCGCGAGCGCCGACGGCGAGACGACCTCGAGCACGCCGACGCGGTGCCCGCAGTCGGTCATCGGGAGGTACGTCCGGTGTGCTCCGCCGTTCCCCGGTGTCTCGGTCGGTTCGCAGAGCGCATAGGCGCGGCCGGCCAGCGTCCCGTCGATCGAGACGCGGTCCGCCGGCGGCACGGCCACCGGTGTGCCGCCGGCCGTGAAGGGCGTGAGGAAGGTCTGCGCGTAGTCGACGAGGTACATGCGTACCGACCCGGCGCCGAGAATGTCGGCCGCGTCGCTCGCCAGGAGCGGCAGGTCGGCGGGCGCGGTGTCCGCACATCCGAGCAACAGCCGTTGCATCGCGGCCCGGGCGCGCCGGGCGTGGTCGGCCGTCACGCCGCCAGCCTTCCACGTGGCTGGCGGATGTTGGAAGCGGTCAGTAGCGGGGTATCCGAGTTGTCGTGCTTCTCCGCCTGGTGCTCCGTCTCCCGCGCGATCCGGTCTCCGTCCCGGTCACGCGCCGGACCGTCGACGGCGCGCTGGAGGCGATCGGCGTGTCGGAGGAGTGCCGGGGCGACGTGACGCTCGCGCTCACCGAGGTCTGCGCCAACGTCGTACAGCATGCGGCGGAGTCCGACGACTACACGGTCATGGTCACCGCGACGGCGAACCGCTGCACGATCGACGTCTGCGACTCCGGTACGGGGCTGCCCGCCGATGTCGCCAAGGGGCGCCGGCGCCCGGGGTCCACCAGCGAGACCGGCCGCGGGCTCGGCATCGTGCGCACGGTCATGGACGCCGTCCAGGTGGTCGCCGGCCCGAGCGGCGTGGCGATCCACATGGTGAAGCAACTGATCTTCGGAAAGCGCGGCTACCTGCGCCGCCTGCCCTCCAAGACCTGACTCCCTCCCCAAACCTTGTCGGGCCGGTGCCAACGGCGGCACCGGCCCGGCAAGGTTTTGCGCTGATGTCTCAGCCGACGAGCCGCAGGCCGTTGCCGTCGGGCGCCTCGAGGATCAGCGCGGTGCCGTCGATGCGGAAGGTCAGCGGCTGGTCGAGCACCCGCAGCACGCTGGCCTCAAGGTCGCCGGCGGCGCCCTCGCACGCCATCTTGGTCATCACCAGCTCGCCGAAGGTGATCTTGTTTCCGTCGACCTTTGCGGTGCCGCCGAACGAGTTGCACCCGGTCGAGCCGGCGACCTTGCCGTCGGCGGCGAACGTCATGAACGCGGCCGTTCCGGCCGGCACCGAGCTCGACGCCCCGGCCGAGACCAACGTTTCGACCATCCAACGGGTGCCGACCAGCGGGCGGGCCGGTTGCGCGGTCTCATTGTCGACCATCTTCAGTTCGAGATCCTTTCCGGTCAGTACCAGGTTCTCGCCGTCGAGGCGCCAGGCGGGGCGCGCGCGGAAGAACCCGGTGATCCACTCATCCTGCTGGTTGAGTGCCTCGTCACAGCCCATCTCGGTGGTGGCCAGGTCGTCGACGACGAGCGTGCCGGCGTCGAGTCGGGCGGAGCCCTCCGCGGTGTTGCAGCCGGCCTGCACGGCGATGCGGCTCCCGTCGAGGATCCGCAGCCGGATGCTGGTGCCGGTGACCAGTTGCTTCGCGGTGCCGGCCTGGGTCACGCCGGTGGAGACGAACGTGCGGCCGGCGGGCAGGGCGTCCGCGGGGGCGCCGGGCCGCTCGCCGGCGGTGCCGCCGGCGGCGCCGTCGCCGGTGGCACGTTCGCCGGCACAGCCGGCTGTGGTTCCGAGAAGAAGCAGGATCGAGGCGGCGATCAGCTGTGCTCTCATACGTGATGTGACGCAGCGGGCGCTCATTCGGCTCCCAGCTGTTTGACGAAGATCGTGAATATCTCCTGCTGGCCCGCTCCGCCACCGTTGCCCAGGTCACCGCCCGTGCGGGCCTCGATGGGCGGGCGCGCCCACTGCCGGTAACCCTGGCGCCGGTATAGCCGGATCGCGTCGGCGTTGTCGATGCCGACGCCCAGCGCGACCCGATCGTGGCCCATCGTGCGCAACCGCGTCTCGGCGCTGGTCAGCAGCGCGGTGCCGATGCCCTGGTTGCGGTGCGGCGGGGCAACCGCGAGCCGGTTGAGCAGCGGGACGCCGGGCAACTCGGCCCGGATCTGGTACTCGTGCGCCCGGTCCAGCCAGAGGTAGACGTGCCCGACCGGCTCCGCGTCCTTGAACGCGACGAGCAGGATGCCAAGTCCACGACGCTGGAGACCGAGCCGGTCCCGGAAGAAGTCCGCCGAGTTCAGGTGGCGGACAAGACAGGGGAGGTCAAAATCCTCGGCGCGGCGGATATAGGCGGGTCCCACCCATTTACTGTTTCCGATCCGAGGCGGAGCGACAACCGTGGCAGACCGGGACGCATGTCGCAATTGACCAGGATGCCCAGCTCCTTGCACGCCACGTCGGCGAGTCGCGGAGTCACCGCCATCGGGTGTTGCCGCAGGTGCCGGCGCCAGGCGGCCCGGTCGCGGTGCCACGCGTTCATGTACAGATTGCAGGTCTCCGGCGTGATTCGGGCGTGCGCGTCCCGGGCCGCACCCAGTGACGCGATCAGCTTGGCGCGCACGTCCGGTTCGGTCGGCGCGTTCACCATCCGGCGCTCGATGTGCGCGATCAGGTCGCGCCGGCGACGCAGCGACTCCCGCCAGTACCGGGTGTCGGCGTGCCGGATCGGCGACCCGCGGTCGAGCAGCCAGTAGATGCCTTCCGCGACGCAGTCGCCGAACTCCTGGCTCTCCGCCCGGGCCGTCGTGTCGTACGGGTCGAACGCCCGCTGCTTCATGGTGCCGTAGACGGCAACCGACCCGAGCGACGTTCCGTGCAGCAGGAACAGCCAGTCCTCGTTGTAGATGTGCGGGAAGAACGACGAGTTTGCGCCGGGACGGACGACCATCGCGCCGCCGCCGACGAAGGTGTCCTGCCTGCCGCCGATGTGCCGGAGCGCGTGACAGACGACGGAGTTGTCCTCGAAGCCGGTGTTGTGCAGGCCGACGGCGTCGAACCGGTCCGCCGCGGCCGCGACCGCCTCCAGCTCGCTCGGGTCCGGGACGTCGATGTCGTCATCGAGGAACAGGATCCGCTCCCACCCGGCGGTGCGGGCGATGAGCAGTCCGAGGTTCCGCTTGAGGCTCAGGTCGCCGGACTGGTAGCGCTGGGTCCGCTGGTGGACGTCGGTCGTCTCGAAGTCGGGCATGAGTCCCCTGACCCCGGTGATGTCGACCGCCGTGATGTTGGCTCGCCCGTGGAGGGCGACTACGTCGGACGCCCTGGCCAGCCCACTGCACAGCACCAGCAGTTGGGTCCTGGCGGCGCGCGCCACCTCGACGACGCCGGCCAGCAGGGCCGCCGGACGGATGGTCGGGACGATGATGGCGTTCAGCGCCGTGCGGCCCGGGTCGCCCACGACCGGCCGCAGCAACCGCCGGTGCGACAGGTGGTGGTACTTCTCCACGCCGAGGGCGGCCGGGGGCGCGGGGTGGAAGGCGACTGTCATGTCGGTTCCTCGGACTCGGGCCACTCGTGAAGCCGGAGGATGTCGCGGTTCCAGTCCGGGGTCATGACCTTGCCGTTGGTGATCCGCACTCGCATGAGGATGCTGAACGCCGGCTCTCCCGCGAATCGCGCCGCTACGTACTCTTCGTTCCGGTCGCGGAAGCGCATGTCGGTCAGCGCACGAACCGCCCCATATACCCCCCGGCCGTATATGCCGTTGCAGATCGTGATCGTCCGCTTGGCGTTGAAGGGGTTCGGGCCGCGATAGAAGTAGCCGACGTCCTCGCGCAGGACCGACCGGCCCTGCATCTGCTCCACCCGCGCACGGTGCTCGCTCCGGTCCGGTCCCGTCATGATCTCGAACCAGGCGTCTAGGCTCTCGGCGTCGTCGGTGTTCCTCGACACCTGGCGCACCGGCAGGTCGACGACCTCCTGCACCTCCTGCAGCAGGTCGTTCCAGTCGACGCCGCCGAGCAGCACGAGGTGGGTGGTGTAGTCGTCGCCGACGAGGTCGCTGGAGAGCTTGAAGTGGACCTGGACGTGCGGGTTCACCGCCCGGATATGCCCGTGCAGCTCGACCAGCGCGTCGAGATCCGCGTAGCGGTGCAGGTCGATGTAGTCGGGTGCGTTCGGGTCGGCGTACGGCATCCGTCGCTGCAGCTCTTCCGACAGCGGGGCGCACACGATCGTCACGGTGTTGAGATCGGCGAAGGTCCACGTGGGCGACGCGATGGCCGGCGCCGGTGTCGGTGCCGGTGCGCTCAGCGGCGGGTTCGCCACGGTCGTCGGCCGCAGCGCCTTCAGCTCCGCAAGCAGCCGATCGCGGGCCTGCGTCTCATCGGGGGTGAGCTCATCGCCGCGCAGGACATGAGGTTCGCCCTCGAGGGACCGGCGGGTGGCGAAGAAGGTGGCGTAGGCCTCGATCCGGCTGGGCGGCGGAGTCTTGGTGCCGTTCTCCCATGCGGAGATCAACGGGCTGCTGGCCGAACGGTCGCCGCTGAGAGCCTTCGCGAGCTGCGACTGGGTCAGCGGGGCATCCCGCCAGTGTTCCTCCCGTAGCGCGCGCAGGCGCTGGGGGAGGCTGCCGCTCGGGCCGCTCGGCATCTGACTCACCTGCGCAAACCTCTCTTAACTTAAATTTCACGTGTCGACGTGACGTGGGTGTCTACCGAGTTCAGACACCGTAGTACACGCCGCCTCGGCTCAGCATGAGCGACCACGAGTTGACATGAATTTGGGACCTGAACGGGCGTTCACACTTGCGCGATGCTGCGGTTAAGAGCAGAATCCGAACTTAACCTCTTCACGTGAAGCTCGGTAATCACATAACCAGGTTATCCGACCTTCACTGAAGTTGCACCCAGAACTTTGGGGGTGTCGTGAAGCTCATGGCCAGCTTCGGCAAGAAACCCGACCCTCGCGCGCCTCCGCGGCAGCGGCTCGAGGCTGCGCACCGCATGCGTCACCCGCCATGAGGCCCGTCGCGGAACGAGAGATGGTCATGTTCGCACTCCAGTCCCACCTCGCTCAGGTCGGCACCGAAACTGCAACCGCTACAACGCCCGCCGGTGCCGACGAGGTACGCACCGCCGCACTGCTCCTGGTCGTCCTGTTGGCGACCTTCACCGCCATGCTCGCCAAGCTCGCCGAGGCCGTGGACATTGTCGTCCGATCCGTCGTGCGGGTCCTGAAGGCGCTCCTGATCGTCCTGGTGGCGAGCCTGATCGTGGCCTCGGTGGTGATCCTCGCACTCGCCGATCTGATGGCCGGCTAGAGCGGATCGAGACAGGAGGACGCCATGTTGCGCGTACCCAACGACGACGCCCGAGCGCTCGCCCGGCGCCTGCGGGAGCTGCGGACCGCCCAGTTCGGGCGCACCGTGCCGCAGTCCCGCCTCGGCGCTGCCCTCGGGTGTTCCGTCCCGCTGATCTCCGCGTGGGAGAGCATGCGCGGCTCCGCGGTACCGAACGAAGAGCGGCTGCGGGCGTACGCGGCATTCTTCAGCACCCCGCGCTCGCTCTCCGGCAACGGCGGTTCCCGGCTGCTCCCGGCCGCCGAGTTGACGCCTGCCGAGGCGGCCGAGCGCGACCGGTTGGAGCGCGAACTGCTGGCGCTGCGCGCCGTCGCCCCGGCGCCGGCACCGCGAGTGTTCGACCCGTGGCGCTTCCGTGCCGGCGAGCCCATCCGAATCGTGTGCCCTCCGGTGCCCGGCGAGAAGCTGCAGCGCATGCCGCACGTCGATCCCCGCGATCCGGACCACGTTGCGCTCTACCGGTACGGCGGCCTGGACGCGCTACTCGAGCTTTACGGCTACCTGCGGGCGGTGAACCCGGACAGCCCGATCGAGGTGCGGCTCGCCTCGGACATGTCGGCCGGCGACTACGTGGAACACATCGTGCTCCTCGGCGGCGTCGACGCCAACGGCGCCACCCGTTACATGATCGATCAGCTGCACCGGAGCCGCCGGATGCCGGTGCGCCAGGAGTCGTTCGCCGATCGGGCGGACGCCGGGTTCGTCGTCGGCGCCGAGCGCTTCCGTCCGGTCGTGGTCGCCGCCGCCGATGCGCCGCGCCGGGGACGGCTGGTCGAGGACGTCGCGCACTTCTACCGCGGCCCCAACCCGCTCGCGGTCAACCGCACGGTGACCATCTGCAACGCGATGTACGGCCGGGGCGTGCTCGGCGCGGCGCTGGCGCTGACCCGGCGCGGCTTCCGCGAGCGCAACGCCGGCTACCTGCGCTCCCGCTTCGCGGGCAGCTCGGTGGTGAGCGTGCTCAGCCGGGTGCGGGTCGTCCGGGGCCAGGTGCTACCGCCGGACTGGACCAGCGCGGCGGACCGCCTGCACGAGTGGGCGCCCGCCGGGCTCAAGCCGCTCAGGCCGATTCGCGGATGAGCCGCGAACCGGGGCTAGGCCGATTCGCGGATGACCAGCTGGGTCGGCAGCATGTACGCGTCCTCGACGTCCTCACCGTCCAGAAGCCGCAGCAGCTGGCGCGCAAGCCCGCGACCCAGGTCCTGGATCGGCTGGCGGACGGTGGTCAGCGGCGGGTCGGCGAACGCGGCCACCACGTTGTCGTCGAACCCGATCACCGCGACGTCGTCGGGCACCCGCCGGCCGGCCTGCCGCAGCATCCGCAGCGCCCCGTCGGCCATCAGGTCCGAGGCGGCGAACACGGCGTCGAGGTCGGGTGCGGTGGCCAGCAGTTCCCGCATCGCCGCCGACCCGGACGCCCGGGTGAACTCCCCGTACGCGATCAGCGGTGGCGCGCCCTCGAGCGCGGACAGGTATCCGTTCAGCCTGTCGATGCCGGCCACCATGTCCTGCGGCCCGGCGATCGTCGCGATCCGGCTCCGCCCGCGCGAGCGCAGGTAACGGACGGCCTCGGCCGCGCCCCCCTCGTTCTCCGCGTCGACGTACGGCAGGGCCGTCTCGCCGAGCGGCCGCCCGTTGCACACCACCGGGATGCCGAGGCGCACGAGCGTCGCCGGCAGCGGGTCCTCGCCGTGGATCGAGAACAGCATGACGCCGTCGACGTGCCCGCCCGCCGCGTACCGCTCGACCCGCGCGTGGCTCTCCCCGGACGCCGACATGATCAGCACCAGCTGCTTGCCGGCCGCCTCGAGTTCGGCGCTGACCCCGTGGATGATGCCGGGGAAGAACGGGTCGTCCGAGAAGATCCGCGAGTCCGGCTCGGGCACCACGAGGGCCAGTGCATCCGTACGCTGCGTGACGAGGCTGCGGGCCGCCTGGTTCGGCACGTACCCGAGCACCTCGACCGACCGCATGACGACGGCGCGCAGGTGCGGAGCGACCGACTCCGACCCGTTGACCACCCGGGACACCGTCGCCCGGGAGACGCCGGCGTGCGAGGCGACCATCTCCAGGGTCGGCCGCTCCCGTGCTGATCCGCGCTCCGTCACATCAGTGACCTTACGAGATCGTCACCACGATCCGTTGCGCGCGATCACGTCGGCGAAGAAGCGGGCGCTGGATTTCGGGATCCGCTGCTGGGTCTGGTAGTCGACATAGACCAGCCCGAATCGCTTCTCGTAGCCGTACGCCCACTCGAAGTTGTCGAGCAGCGACCACGCGAAGTAACCCCGCAACGGCACACCCGCCTCGATCGCCTCGTGGCAGGCCCGCAGGTGCGTCGCGTAGTAGTCGACCCGCTGCGGGTCGTCGACCTCGCCGTCCGGCCCGACCTTGTCGTCGAAGGCGGCGCCGTTCTCGGTGACGTACAGCGGCACCGCCGGGTAGTTGTCGGCCACCATGCGCAGCGTCTGCGTCATGCCCGCCGGGTCGATCTCCCAGTCCATCGCGGTCGTCGGCAGGCCGCGCGGGACCGGCCGCACGTGCTCGCTGCCCGGGAACACCGCCGGTCCGGGCTGCGCGGGCGGTTCGCCGCCGGCGACCATCGACCCGCGGTAGTAGTTGATGCCGAGCAGGTCCAGCGGCGCCGAGATCACTTCGAGGTCGCCGGGCCGCACGAACCCGAAGTCGGTGATCGCGGCCAGGTCGGCGCGGACGTCCGCCGGGTATCTGCCGAGCAGCAGCGGGTCCAGGAACAGCCGGTTGGTCAGCCCGTCGGTACGCCGGGCCGCGTCGACGTCGGCCGCGGCGTCCGTCGCGGGCCAGACCGCGCCGAGGTTCAGCGTGATGCCCACCTCGGCCTCGGCCCGGCGCGCCCGGATCGCCGACGCCGCCAGGCCGTGCCCCAGCAGCAGGTGATGCGACGCGGCCAGCGCCGCCGCCGGCTCGGTACGTCCCGGCGCGTGGATGCCGGCCGAGTAGCCGAGGAAGGCCGACACCCACGGTTCGTTGAGCGTCGTCCACCACCGGACCCGGTCGCCGAGCGCGTCGAACACGATTCCCGCGTACTCGGCGAAGCGCTCGGCGGTGTCCCGGTTCGGCCAGCCGCCGGCGTCCTCGAGGTCCTGCGGCAGGTCCCAGTGGTAGAGCGTGACCCACGGCGCGATGTCGTGGGCCAGCAACTCGTCGACCAGGCGGCGGTAGAAGTCCAACCCGGCGGCGCTGGCGGGACCCCGGCCGCCGGGTTGGACGCGGGGCCACGCCACCGAGAACCGGTACGCGGCAAGCCCCAGCGACGACATGAGCGCCACGTCGTCGCGGTAGCGGTTGTAGTGGTCGCAGGCCACGTCGCCGGTGTCCCCGTTCGCCACGGCGCCGGGTCGCCGGCTGAACACGTCCCAAATGGACGGTGACCGCCCACCGGCCGCAACCGCGCCCTCGATCTGATACGCGGCGGTGGCCGCGCCCCATAGGAAGTCGGGCGGGAAGCGCACGGTGGAGTCCTCTCGTTAGGCGGGCTGCTTGACCGCGGGCTCCGCTGCGCTTCCGCCCGCTGGCAGCCCGCGATTCAGCGTTGGAACGTGAACCAGTTGACGTTGACGAAGTCGGCCGGTTGGCCGCTTGCGAACCGGAGGAAGACGGTGTGCACGCCGGTCACCGGCGAGATGTTCGCCGGCACCGTGCGCCAGGATTGCCAGCCGCCGGTGTTGGCGATCGCGAAGCTGCCGATCGGGGCGTTGTTGATGTTGTCGAGGCGCACCTCGACCAGTCCGCTGACGCCGCCGCCGGCGCCCGAGGCCGCCCGCGCGACGAACGTGCGGGCCGGTCCGCTGGTGCCGAAGTCGATGCCGTCGAAGCGAACCCAGTCGCCGTTGGCGAGCCAGCCGATGTTCTGCCCGCCGCCGGTGTCGGTGGTGTTCTCGGTCTGGACGCCGCTCTGCGCGCTGTAGCTCTCGGCCTGGATCGTGCCGTAGGCGCTGCCGTTCGACGGCGGTTGGGTCGGCGGCTGGGTGCTGCCGCCGCCGCGGGTCTGCACGGTGACGTAGTCGACGACCATCGGCCGGCCCGACACCGTGTCGCCGGTGGGCGTGCCGAAGCCGGCGACGCCGTTCGGGAAGCCGCCGCCCATCGCGACGTTCAGCAGGATGAAGTAGCCGGCGTGCGAAGTCATGTTCGACCAGTGCGGCTCGCCGACCTGGTTCTGCGTGACGGTGTGGAACTGCTGCCCGTCGACGTACCAGCGCAGCTGGTTCGGGCTCACCGACGTGTCCCACTCGAACCGGTAGGTGTGGAACGCGCTCTGGCAGCTCGAGCCGGGGCAGGCCCGGTTGGCGCCGATGCCGTTGAACTCGTTGCACGGCCCGCCCGGTGCGACGCCGCAGTGCAGCACGCCCCAGACGGAGTTGATCCCGTTGACGTTCTCCATGATGTCGAACTCGCCGACGGCCGGCCAGTTCTGGTAGTTGCCCCGGTACGGGGAGCCGAGCGCCCAGAACGCCGGCCAGTAGCCGAGGGCGGCGTTGCCGGTGACGTTCGGCATCTGGATGCGGCCCTCGATGGCGAGCACGCCGCCGGACGGTGGCTTGAAATTGGTCCGGGTGGTCTCGATGCGCGCCGAGGACCAGGTGGTGCCGTCCTTGAGCGGGGTGATGCGCAGGTTGCCGCCGCCGTCGAGGGAGACGTTGCGGGTCTGGTTCGTGTAGACCTGGATCTCGCCGGTGCCCCAGTTGGCGGGGCCGCCCGGGTACGAGGTGCCGGTGTCGATGATCCAGTTTGCGCCGGACGGGAGGCTGCCCGCCGGGCCGTCGAAGTCGTCGGTCCAGACGGTGCTCCATCCGGACGGCGGCGGTGGCGCGGAGGCGCCGGCATTCGTGGCGGCGACGAAGGACGCGGCGAGGATCAGGGCCGTCGAGGAGCCGGCGATGAGGGTTCGGGAGGTTGGTGCGCGCCGGGGGCGGGCGCCGGGGGGCGGGGACATGCGCGGGCCTTCCTGTTCTGGGCGGGCCGTGCGGTGCTGGCGGGCCCGCCGGGGCCGGCGAGGTGCGGAGATGCTGCGCCCGTGGCCGGCGGGCGGGCCGGCCACGGGCTTCAGCGGGAGCATGTGGCGCGTGCGTTGGGTCGGGGTGTTGCGTCGGACAGGTCAGAGAGCGCTCTCTGAGGCGTGAGTGTGGCTGGTTGGTCGACCGATGTCAATGCTGTGCCGGTCCGGGTAGCGGGCCGGGGAATGGTAAGGCTAACGGGATGGCGCGCGACCCCGGCGGGCGCGAGAGTTGACCCGTGATTGCGATGCGGGAGTCAGAACTGGACGGCGGGTTCGACGTTGCCAACCCCGTCGCAATGCGGCGTTCCGGGACGGAGCGGGCCGGCCGGGCGGTCCGCTACGTCGGCCTGGTGGCCGCCTGTTACGTGGCGATCAACATGTTCATGCTGGCGTTCGCCGCCGAACCGTTCCGCTGGTGGGCCAACTTCATCATGCTGCCCGGCCTGGTCCTGCTCGCGCT
>Ga0070675_100000499_pt1 | contig 26930 bp, 23 predicted proteins | sample KBSM43metaG_FD_65343 | JGI IMG/M metagenome (GOLD analysis project Ga0070675, IMG submission 65343) | Miscanthus rhizosphere microbial communities from Kellogg Biological Station, Michigan, USA - KBS M4-3 metaG | ecosystem: Host-associated > Plants > Roots > Rhizosphere > Soil ... | reverse complement strand
ACGCCGGCGCGCTCGCGCCCGCGGCGCTCGCGATCGCGCCGCGGATCGGCGCGCTCGAGCGCCGCTGCCGGAGCGTCGGCGTGCCGGTCGTCTTCGTCAACGACAACCGCGGCCGCTGGCGATCGGAGTTTCGCGAGCTCGTCCGCGCGTCGATCGCCGAGAGCACGACCGGCGCAGCGATCGCCGAGCAGCTGCAGCCCGGCGACGACGACTATTCGGTGCTCAAGCCCAAGCACTCGGCGTTCTACGCGACGCCGCTCGACCTGCTGCTGCGCCACCTGCGCGTGCGGCGCATCGTCGTCACCGGCGTCGCGAGCGACCAGTGCATCGTCATGACCGCCGCCGAGGCGCACATGCGCGACTACGAGGTGATCGTTCCGCGCGACTGCGTCGGCGCGCCGAGCGCGGCGCGCAACGCCGCGGCGCTGCGCCAGCTCGCCGAATCGCACGGCATCGCGACGCCGCTGTCAACGCGGCTGCGCCTGCCCGCGCGCTCGCGCAGGAAGCGCAGCGCCTCGAGCTGAAAAAAGGGGACGAAAAAACGCCCGATTCGAGCCGGGCCGTCAGCCGCCGAGCGAGCCGTACTCCGAGTTCGCGAACTGCCACGCGTCTTCTTGCGACGCGAAGACGTGATCGCCGAGGCTCTTGGCGGGGCGCTCGCCGCGGGCGTCGCCGGCGCTCAGCAGCACGCCGGCCTTCCAGCCGGTGTCGCCCCAGGGCTCGACGATCGGAATCGCGTGGTAGGCCTCGCCCCATGAGGAGGCTGCGCGCTCAGACATGGCTCGCTCCTTCGTCGGCATTGCCCTGGAACTGGAAGGAAGCGAGCGCCAACTCGACCGGAATCAGCTCGGTCGCGATGCGGTTGATCCGGTTGCTGTCCCAGACGGGTGCCGCGTAGGCGGCATCGAGTTCGTTGCGCAGGTCCTGGTACCTGCCGTTCAACTCCTCCAGTTGCATGGGTCGGGCTCCTTCGAGACGGAGATGCTGCGATGCGGCACGCTCGGCAAACTCCGTGCCTCGCGTCCGTCGCCGCGGCAAGTCAGCCCGGGGAAATGCGGACGTTGGCGCGGCATCGCGCTGCTACCGTCGGGCGGTTCCACCTAGGAGGAGACCGGCATATGTCGCCACCGATCCGGCGCCGCGACGCCCTCAAGCAAGGCGCAGCCCTCGGCGCCGCCGCAGCGCTCGGCCCCGTCGCCGGCAGCGTTTTCGCGCAGGCCGACGACCTCGCGCCGTACCGCGCGGCGAAGATCAACTGGAAGCAGGCCGAAGGCGAGACGATCACCGTCGCCGTCATCCCGGCGAGCTACTTCGAGAACCTGATCTCGCTCGAGCCGCAGTTCGAGGCGCTGACCGGCGTCAAGGTCCGCTTCGAGAAGGTGCCGCCGGGGCAGATCCGGCAAAAGGCGCTGCTCGACCTGTCGTCGAAGACGGCGACGTATGCGACGCACGCGGCCGACCCGATGTACTACCCGCTGTACGTCTCGAACCACTGGGTCGATCCGCTCGACAAGTACCTGAACGACGCGACGCTCACCGACAAGGCCTGGTTCAACTACGACGACATCCTGAAGGCGTGGCGCGACGCCGATTCGATCGACGGCAGGCCGTACGGCATCCCGTACGACGGCGAGGTCACCGTGCAGGTCTACCGCAAGGACCTCTACGACGCCAAGGGGCTCAAGCCCGCCGACACGCTCGAGCAGCTCGTCGCCAACGCGAAGGCGCTGACCGACGCCAGCGCGCGCACCTACGGTCTCGCGCTGCGCGGCTTCGCCGGCGCCGGACAGAACATGTACATCTACCCGTCGCTCTTTCGCGAGTTCGGCGGCTCGTGGATGCAGGGCAATGCGGTCGTCGTCAATTCGCCGCAGGCGGTGCAGGCGCTGCAGTGGTACGTCGACACGCTCACCGCGTACTCGCCGCCCGCCGTCCGCAACTGGAACTGGCCCGACATCGCCGACGCGTTCTCGCAAGGGACGGTCGCGTGCTACATCGACGCGCACTCGTCGGCGGCGGTGATCACGAACCCGGAGAAGTCGAAGGTCGTCGGCAAGGTCGCGTACGCGCGCTGGCCGAAGGGCCCGAACGGCAAGAGAGTGACCTCGATCTGGAACTGGGGCTTTCCGATCAACGCCGCGCTGAGCGACAAGCAGAAGAAGGCGACCTGGCTCTTCATCGAGTGGGCGGCATCGGCCGAGACGCAGGCGCGCACGTCGTGGAAGTTCGCCGGGCCGGCGAAGCGCTCCGGCGTCAACCGCGTCTCGGCGTGGCGGTCGAGCGAGTTCGCCGCGGCGATGAAGGACGCCGGCGACAACTTCATCGCCGCAGCGCTCGAATCGCTCGAGAACGACACCGACGTCGACTGGCGGCCGCGCGTCCCGCAGTGGCCCGCGATCGGCGAGACGATGGCGACCGCGATCCAGGCGGCGCTCGTCGGCCAGAAGAAGCCGAAGGAAGCGCTCGACGAAGCGCAGGCGCGGATCACGCAGATCCTCAAGGGATAGCAGGCCTGCCGGCATGCGCGCCGGAACGCTCGAGCAGCAGGAGCGCAGCTTCGCGCTCGCGCTGCTCGTGCCCGCGCTCGCCGTGCTCGTGCTGACGACGACGGCGCCGCTCGTCTATCTCGGCTGGAACAGCCTGCACCGAATCGACCTCGGCATGCCGTGGCTCTCGGGCTTCGCCGGGGGTGACAACTTCGCGAAGATGGGCAGCGACCCGCGCTTCTGGAACTCGCTGCTGCTGACCGCCATCTACACCGCGACGACGGTCGTGCTGCAGGTCGCCGTCGGCCTCGCGCTCGCGCTCCTCGTGCTGCAGATCCCGAAGGGGCAGGGGCTCCTGCGCGTCGCCGCGATCCTGCCGATCGTGCTCGCGCCGGTTGTCGTCGGCCTGTTCTGGCGAACGCTGGTGCTCGCCCCCGACGTCGGCCTCGTCGACATGGTGACGCGCGCGCTCGGCCTCGGCAGCCACAACTGGCTCGGCGACCCGCAGCTCGCGCTGATCTCGGTGATCGCGATCCACACCTGGCAGTGGACGCCGTTCGCGTTCCTGGTGTTGCTCGCGACGCTCGCGACCTTGCCGCCCGATGTCTACGAAGCGGCGCGGCTCGACCGCGCCGGTGCGTGGCAGCGCTTCTTGCACTTGACGCTGCCGCTGATCCGCCCCGCGGTCGTGATGGTCGTGATCCTCCGGACGATGACCGCGCTCTCGGCGTTCGCGGCGATCTTCGCCGCGACCGGCGGCGGCCCGGGTTCGGCGACCGAGATCCTCAACCTCTACGCGTACCGGACGTCGTTTTCCGAGCTCAACCTCGGCTACGGCGCATCGCTCGCGGTCGTGCTGCTCGCGATCACGATGGCGATCTCGTACGCGATGTTCCGTCTGCGGAGGGCGCGCCGGTGACGACGACCGGCGCTCTGCCGCGCCCCGGCCGCGCGATCGCGCTCTACGCGCTCGCCGGCGCGGTGCTCGCGGTGTGGGCGTTCCCGGTCGTCTGGGGTCTCCTCACGTCGTTCAAGACCGAGCGCGATGTCCTCGCGTATCCGCCGGTCTGGATCTTCACGCCGACGCTCGCCAACTACCGCGACGTCCTCTTCGGCCCATCGTCGATCGTGCCGAACCTCTTCTCGAGCCTCGTCGTCGCATCGCTCGCGACCGCGCTCACGCTCGTCTTCGGCATCCCGGCGGCGTACGCGATGGCGCGGCTGCGCTTCCCGGCGAAGAAGACGACGGGCTTTTACGTCCTCGCGACGCAGATGCTGCCGCCGGTCGGGCTCATCATCCCGTACTACCTGGCGCTGCAGAAGGTCGGCGGCCTCGACACCTACGCCGGGCTCGTCGTCATCGACCTCACGTTCTCGCTGCCGTTCGCGATCTGGCTCCTCGTCTCGTACTTCGAGGACGTTCCGGTCGAGATGGAGGAGGCGGCGCTGCTCGACCGCGCCGGCCGCGTGCGCGCGCTCTGGCACGTCATCCTGCCGCAGGTGAAGGGCGGCATCGCGGTGACGACGATCTTCGTCTTCTTGAACGCGTGGAACGAATTCATGTTCGCCGTCGTTCTCGGCGGCAATCGCGTGCGGCCGGTGACGGTCGCGATGTTCAATTTCATTTCGGTCGAGCAGACGCAGTGGGCGCGCCTCGCGGCAGGCGCGATGCTCGCGATGGCGCCGGTGATCCTGCTCGGCCTCTTCGCGCAGCGCCACATCGTCAAGGGCTTGACGGTCGGCGCGGTCAAGGGCGGAGGGCGGCGATGAATTTCCAGACCTTCGGCGGCTACCAGGAAGACCTCTGGCCGCAGGCCTTCGCCGACACCGACGTCGAGCTCGCGCCGGCGAGCGCGACGCCGAACCCGGCGAAGGTCGGCAGCGCGAGCGTGCGCATCGAGGGCGTCGTCAAGCAGCACGGCGCGACGAGAGTGCTCCACGGCATCGACCTGCAGATCGCACCGGGCGAGTTCTTCGTCCTCCTCGGACCCTCGGGGTCGGGCAAGACGACGACGTTGCGCATTCTCGCCGGACTCGAATCGGTGAGCGCCGGCCACGTCTACATGGACGGCGCCGACGTGACGACGAAGGAGCCAGGTCTGCGCGACGTCGCGATGGTGTTCCAGAGCTACGCCCTCTACCCGCACATGACGGTCGAGCAGAACATCGGCTTCCCGCTCAAGATGGTCGGCACCGGCAAGGAGGTGATCGGGCGTTCGGTCGACCGCGCCGCGGCGATGGTCGGGATCGCGCATTTGCTGCAGCGAACGCCGGGACAGCTCTCGGGCGGCCAGCAGCAGCGCGTCGCGCTCGCGCGCGCGATCGTCCGCCAGCCGCGCCTCTTTCTCCTCGACGAGCCGCTCTCGAACCTCGACGCCAAGCTCCGCCTCGAGACGCGCGTCGAGCTGAAGCGCCTGCAGCGCTCGCTCGGCGTCACCACCGTCTACGTCACCCACGATCAGGAAGAAGCGATGACGCTCGCCGACCGCATCGCGGTCTTCATGGACGGGCGCATCGTCCAGGTCGGCTCGCCGCGCCAGATCTTCGCCAAGCCGCTCTCGATCGACGTCGCGTCGTTCATCGGCAGCCCGCCGATGAACCTGCTCGTCGGCGAATGGGAAGGCCACGCCGTCACGGTCGGCGGCTCGACCGTCGCCGTCGCCATCGAGTCGCCGCAGTCGCGCGACGTCGTCATCGGCGTGCGGCCGAGCGATCTGCGCCTCGCCGATGGGGGCCTGCGCGCGCGCGTCGAGGGCGTCGAGCACCTCGGCGACAACGTGGTCGTCGACCTCGTCGTCGACGAGCGCCTCGTCAAGCTGAAGACCGACCGCGCGCCGGTGCTGCGCGAAGGCGAGGCGGTGTTCGTCGCGTTCGCTCCCGAAGACGCGCATCTGTTCGACGCCGAGAGCGGTGCGCGCATCGCCTGATTCCTTCCTGAGCTCCAGATGGCAACGAAGACACGACCGAACGTCGTCCTCATCCTCAACGACGACATGGGCTACTCCGACCTCGGCTGCTACGGCGGCGAGATCGAGACGCCGAACCTCGACCGCCTCGCCGCAGGGGGCCTGCGCTTCAGCAGCTTCTACAACACCGCGCGCTGCAGCCCGAGCCGCGCCTCGCTGCTCACCGGCCTGCATCCGCACCAGACCGGCATCGGCATCCTGACGTACGACTCTGGCCCCGAAGGCTACGCCGGCAACCTCAACCACCGCTGCGTGACGATTCCGCAGGTCCTGCAGGCGAACGGCTACCGAACGTACATGAGCGGCAAGTGGCACGTCTCGTCGAACCTGAAGACGCCGACCGACTCGTGGCCGATGCAGCGCGGATTCGACAAGTTCTTCGGCACGATCATCGGCGCCGGCAGCTTCTACGACCCGAACACGCTGACGCGCGGCAACGAGAACGTCGAGCACGAGGCGCGCCGGCCCGGCTGGTTCTACACCGACGCGATCAGCGACCAGGCGGTGGCGTACATCGACGAGCACTGCCGCGACACCAACGGCACGCCGTTCTTCGCGTACGTCGCCTACACCGCGCCGCACTGGCCGCTGCACGCGCACGACGAGGACATCGCGCGCTACCGCGGCCGCTTCGACGCCGGCTGGGACGCGCTGCGCGAAACGCGCCTCGAAAAGCTCGTCGCCTCCGGCATCCTGAAGGCCCACTGGAAGCTCACCGACCGCGACCCGACACAGCCGCCGTGGCGCGAAGCTGAGCAGGACGAGCAGTTCCGCGCCTGGACGCTGCGCTGCATGGAGGTCTATGCGGCCCAGGTCGACCGCATGGACCAGGGCATCGGCCGCGTCGTGCAGGCGCTCGAGAGGAACGGCCAGCTCGCGAACACGCTCGTCATCTTCCTCGCCGACAACGGCGCATGCGCCGAGGACATCCCCGAAGACGTCACCGTCGACGAGCTCGTCGACAAGCTGATGATCGCGCGGCGCGAGACGCGCAGCGGCGAGCCGGTCCACTTCGGCAACGACGTGACGCGCATGCCCGGCCCCGAGAACACGTACCAGAGCTACGGCGTCGCGTGGGCCAACCTTTCGAACGCGCCGTTCCGTCTCTACAAGCACTGGATCCACGAGGGCGGCATCTCGACGCCGCTGATCGCGCACTGGCCGGCGGGGATCGACGCGAACGAGAACGGCACGATCCGCCACGCACCCGGCTATCTCCCCGACATCATGGCGACGATCGTCGACGCCTCCGGCGCGACGTATCCGTCGACCGTCGACGGCCACGCGGTCGATGCGCTCGAAGGCCAGTCGCTCCTGCCCGTCTTCGCCAAGGACGCGACCGGCGAACATCGCCGCCCGATGTTCTGGGAGCACGAAGGCAATGCCGCGGTGCGGATCGGCAAGTGGAAGCTCGTCAGGCGCTATCCGCGCGCGTGGGAGCTCTACGACATGGACGCCGACCGCACCGAGCTGCACGACCTCGCGGCGGGCGAGCCCGAACGCGTCAGGCAAATGGCGGCGCAGTACGACGCATGGGCGAAGCGCTGCGGCGTCCTCCCGCGCGACCGCATCGTCGCGCTGATGAAGAGCCAGGGCGTGACGCGAGCGTTTTGGGAGAAGGACGAGGTCTGAGCGGGAACGACGGCTTTCGACCCCCGAGGAGTCATCCGCTGTCCTGATCTCGTTGCTGCAAAGCTGCCGGTCAGACGTGAACCCACGCATCTGAGGGATGTCCGCCCCGGCGGGCACTGGTCTGCGGTCAGCGTCGCAGCGACTGAGCCGCGGCGTGCGGCTTGAAAACTCTTGCGGTCCCCTTGCAATCCGCCCGTGCGGCCGCTATAGTGAACCGAATGGTTCAGTATATAGGCACCCGCCTCGATGCCTCTTTTGCCGCGCTCTCTGACGCCACCCGACGTGGCGTTCTGGAGCAGCTAGGGCGCGCTGACGCTTCCATCACGGACCTGGCTGAGAAGTTCCGCATGACCCTCACGGGAATGAAGAAGCACGTCGGCGTCTTGGAGCAGGCGGGGCTCGTCACCACGGAGAAGGTCGGGCGCGTGCGAACTTGCAGGCTTGGCCTGCGTCGACTGGAGGAAGAGGTGATGTGGATTGAGAGCTACCGCCAGCTCTGGGACGCCCGCTTCGACGAGTTGGACGAGGTTGTCGAGGAATTGAAACGCAAGGAGAGAGTCGATGGACGCAGGAAGAAATAGTCAGGCCAACCCCATGAAGAATCGAACGTCGGTGGAGCGGAAGTCCGAGCGTGAGCTCGTCGTCTCGCGAATCATCAATGCCCCGCCGCGCATCGTGTTCGAGGCGTGGACCAAGGCCGAGCTGTTCCAACGTTGGTGGGTTCCGAAGTCGTTTGGCCTGACGCTGCTTTCCTGCGAGCTCGATGTTCGCGTGGGCGGCGTGTACCGCCTCGTGTTCCGCCACCCTGATGCTCCGGAGCCTATGGCATTCCACGGCAGATACCTCGAAGTGGTACCGCCTTCGCGCCTCGTCTGGACCAATGAAGAAGCGGGCGACAACGGGCAGGTCACCACGGTCACGTTCGAGGAAAGAGGTGACAGGACGCTGCTCGTCATGCACGACCTCTACCCTTCGAAGGAGGCGCTCGACGCTGGCTCCGGAAGCACGGATGGGATGGACGAGACGTTCAACCAACTCGACGAGCTCCTCGCCGGCCTGAGCGCGGAACGAAGCTGACCGTCGATCAGGACATCACGGAGGACTTCGAAAACATGCCGGCTGATCGGGTCCGAATCGCGCAAGGCAGGGCAACCCTGCCTCGCGCGATTCGTTCAGTGCTCGATCAGCCCAAGCCTGCCGATCAAACGGGGACGCGAGCCGCGCGTGTCGACTACCGAAGCACGCACGTGAAGGAAGCGGCAGCGTTGATGTCGCCCGTACCGTTGTACCGCGCCCATTTGGGAAAGTCGCACAGCGGCCTGGTGCGGCCCAGCACGCCGACCGTGTCGACGGTCACCTGATTCGCGGGTGCGACGCCGCCCTCCACCCACTGCTCCAGCGCCGTGAGCGAGTCCCAGGTCGCATTGAACTGGCTGCTGACGGCGTGGCCGAACCCCGGAACCTCGTAGAAGCGCACGAAGTTCTTGACCGTGTCGCGCCCGAACAGGCGAATCAGACGCTGGTAGTAGTCCTCGGTCGCGCGGGCGCTGACCAGCACGTCCTGCAAGCCGTGCGCGAGCAGCAGCTTTCCGCCCCGTTCGACGAACCCTGCAATGTTGGGGGAATCATCGATCATCAGGCTCAACTGGTGCCATTGACGACCCCACGGGTTGCGCTGCTCGGGGTCGAACGACAGCGGATTGAACGTCGGGTCGCGCGTGATGATGTACTTCAGCACTCCGTCGACTTGCTGGCTGACGTAGGGCGCCGTGGCCGGCATCGGATTGGCAGGCTGCGCCGAACCGAGGTTGAGGAACACGACGGTCGGCTCGACGGGCGACGTCGACGTGATGCCGAGGTCTCCGCCCCAGACGTTGTAGCCGGGGTAGCTCTCGTGGCCGCGGGCCAGCGGGAACGCGAAGTTGGCCGGCTCGTTCATCTTGCGAAGCGCCGCGATCTGCGCATCCGAGAGGCACGAGTCGCCGGTGTCGGCCCCGCCGGGGCAGCGCAGCGGCGACGCATTCAGCATCGCCGTCGCCGGGTCGAACGTGGCATTGCACGCATCCTGGTTGGCGATGAGGCCGTCGATGAGCCCGTCGAGCCCGTCGCAGGCCTGCATGGCCGACTGGAACAGGGCCAGGCGCTTGTTCGAGTTGGGATACGCCCCCGGCTTCGAGAGCGCAATCGTCGCCACCTGCCCTCCCAGCATCGCGGCCGCCTGGTTCCAGGCCGGATACCAGGCGATCGCTCCGTCCCAGTCCTTCGGCCAGCGCCGGATGCTCTCCAACGACTCGCGGCCGCCGGTGGAGCCGCCGGCGAAGTACGACTTCGCCGGCGCCATGCCATAGCGGGCCGTGATGATGTAGACCGCCGCGTCGCGGGTCTTCTTCAACGCGTCGCCGCCCCAGTTGGCCAGCGCCTCGTCGTTGAGGCCGAACGTGCCGTCGAGCGACCCGCGCGCGCCGGCCTGGTGACCGGAATCGCTGCCGAAGACCGCATAGCCGCGCGTCACGGGCAGTGCCTTGTCGGTCGCGCCTTGCGGAACGTTGCCGGCGACGTTGGGGATGCTGCCGTCGAAGCCGCCGCCGCCATACATCAGCGCCTTCTGATTCCAGGCGGTTGGCAGGGCCACGCGGAAGAGGATCTTGGGCGCGGTGGGGTCGACAGGCGAGATGCTGGCGCTCACGCGGCAGTACTCGGCCACGAGGGCAGCGCCGGAGCCGGTGGCGGGCGTGAGGGTGGCGGCGGTCACCGTGCCGCCCGTGGTCGGCAGCCCGATGGCGCCGGGGGGGATCGCCAGACCGACGAGATTGGCGCACGACGTCTGCGCGGCTGCCATGGGCGCAGCGCAAGCCATCAGGATGAGCGCGGCCAAACTGCGGCGCGACAAGCGGTCCGCTGGCAGAACATGCGGGAAGTCCATATCGTCTCCTTGGGCACAACTTGATTCGCTCGGTAGTGTCTGTACCCGCACCGGTCGCTTCAATATGGAGGCGATACACACCTGGGGGCAGCCAAGTGTTCTCGGCGTCCACCGCACAAACCCTAGCGCTCTGACAGGCGACGCTTCATCGCCGTCAGCGCGAGAGCAGCGGCAGCACATGCCAGGCGAGCAGCAGCGCGCTGGCGACGATCACCAGTGCGGTCAAGCCGGCGCCGGCCTGGCGTGGCGGCGTCGCGCCGAGCGAGCGGCTGAGGCCCCACGCGCTGACGAGGCGCGCGACGACGAGCGCCGCGCCGAGCGCGTGCACGACCACGCCGCTCGTGCCCGCCAGGTCGACAAGCACGAGCACGAGCAGCGCGATCGGGACCTGCTCGGTGAAGTTGGCGTGCGCCCGGATCGCCTGGCCGAGCGCAGCGTCGCCGCCGTCGCCGGCCTGGACGCCGGTGCGGACGCGCCCGAGGATGACGCGCACCGTGAGGACGACCCCGATCAGGGCGAGCAGGACGGCGTAGAGGGAAGAGACGACGGGAAGGACGGGAGACATCGCGATTCCTTTCGAGCGCCGGGAGCGGCACGACGATGACGTGCGAGCCGGCAGGGTTTCGACAACCCACAATCGGGCCACGTGGTTGGCGGCCGATCCGCTGCCTTCACGAGGAGATCGACGATGCCGTTGCCGCCGCTCGAAACCACCCGCTACGACGTCTCCGACGGCATCGCGACGATCACGCTGCACCGCCCCGAAAAGCTCAACGCCTACAACGGCAAGATGCGCGAGGAGATCGGCGCGCTCTTCGACGAGACCGACGCCGACGACGCGGTGCGCGCCGTGATCGTCACCGGCGCCGGCAAGACGTTCTGCGCCGGCGCCGACCTCTCGTCGGGCGGCGACACGTTCGACCGCGAGGCGCCGCAGCACCAGCCGTATCTGGAAAAGCTCCGCGGGCCCGACGGCGTCTACCGCGACGGCGGTGGCACCAACACGCTGCGCATCTACCAGAGCCTCAAGCCCGTGATCGGCGCGATCAACGGCGCCGCGGTCGGCATCGGCGCGACGATCCAGCTGCCGATGGACATCCGGATGGCGTCGACGAGCGCGCGTTTCGGCTTCGTCTTCGCGCGCCGCGGCATCACGCTCGAAGCGGCGTCGTCGTGGTTCCTGCCGCGGCTGGTCGGCATGCAGACGGCGCTCGAGTGGTGCATGACCGGCCGCGTCTTCGATGCCAACGAGGCGCTCGCGCGGGGGCTCGTTCGCTCGCTGCACGCGCCCGAGGAGCTGCTGCCAGCGGCGCGCGCGCTCGCGCGCGAGATCGCCGAGAACGCGGCGCCGGTCTCGGTCGCGCTCACGCGGCAGATGCTGTGGCGCCTGTCGGCGGCACCGCATCCGATGTTCGCGCACCGGATCGACAGCCGCTCGATCCAGTCGCGTGGGCAGTCGGCCGACGTGAAGGAAGGCGTCGGTGCGTTCCTCGCGAAGCGGGCGGCGGTCTTCCCCGATCGCGTCTCGAGCGACATGCCAGCGTTCTTTCCGTGGTGGGACGAGCCGCCGTTCGAATGAACGCCTAACGTTCGCCTAACGCCGCCTCGCGGCAGTGGGCATGGGATATGCCGTTGGACTGCAACGGCTTTTCAACCTTCTGCGAGGCAACGCATGGCCGAGCTCATCAGGCACGTCGAGAAGAGCAGCGTCGCTCGCGCGGCCGCCCCGCTCTACCTGCTGCTCTTTCCCGTCCCCGTCGTTCTCTTCATCGCCGCGTTGGTGACCGACATCGCGTATGCGAAGAGTGCGTCGATCACGTGGCTGAACTTCTCCGAGTGGCTGCTCGCCGGAGGTCTCGTGTTCGCAGTGCTCGCCGCGATCGTGTTGATCGTCGAGTTCTGCGCGAGCCGTGCGATCCGCGCGGGCATCGGATGGGCGCACCTCGTGTTCTTCTTCGCCGCGCTCATCGTCGAGCTGTTCAACGCGCTCATCCACACGCGGGACGGCTGGACTGCCGTGGTGCCGACCGGGATGACGCTCTCGATCCTCGGCACGATCCTCGCGCTCGCCGCGGTCGCGACGCTCTTCCGCCTCCCCGTCACCTGGGTCGCCCATCGAGCAGTGACCCACTGGGAGGTGCTGCCATGAACGCTCGCACCACGCTCGCGATGGTCACGTGCCTGGCGCTCGCTGCCTGCCAGAGCGGCCACGACAACTTCGACAAGTCGACCCAGTACGGCCCCGACCCGCAGCTCCCAGCGCCTTCGCGCGCATTGCTGCCGGGCGTGAACGTCTCGAAGGTGATCGGTTGGAGCCCGGGCGAGACGCCGACCGTGCCGCAAGGCTTCAAGATCGAAGCGATCGCGACCGGCCTTTCGAACCCGCGCAACGTCCTCGCACTTCCCAACGGCGACCTGCTCGTCGTCGAATCGCAGAAGAACGGCAAGGAGCCGATCGAGCGGCCCAAGCGCAAGATCATGGACTGGGTCGAAGCGAAGGCGCACGGCGGCAGCGGCAACGGCCCGAGCAACCGCATCCTGCTGCTGCGCGACACCAACGGCGACGGCAAGCCCGACGCGCAGAGCGTCCTCATCGACAAACTCAACGCGCCGTTCGGCATCGCCCTCGTCGGCGACCAGCTCTACATCGCCGACACCGACGCGATCCTGCGCTACCCGTACAAGGTCGGCGACACCAAGGTCGGCGGCGACGCGACCAAGGTCTGCGATCTGCCGGCCGGCGCCATCAACCATCACTGGACGAAGAGCCTGGCGGCGAGCGCCGACGGCTCGAAGCTCTACGTCGGCGTCGGCTCGAACAGCAACATCCTCGAGCGCGGAACGAGCGCGGAGATGAACCGCGCCGACATCCTCGAAGTCGATCCCAGGACCGGCGCCTTCAGCGTCTTCGCGCACGGCTTGCGCAACCCGAACGGCCTGACGTTCTATCCGGGCAGCGACGTCCTCTGGACCGTCGTCAACGAGCGCGACGAGCTCGGCCCCGACCTCGTTCCCGACTACATGACGTCCGTCAAGCGCGGCGCGTTCTACGGCTGGCCGTACAGCTACTGGGGACAGAACGTCGACGAGCGCGTGCGGCCGCAGCGCCCCGACCTCGTCAAGGCGGCGATCAAGCCCGACTACGCCTTGAGCTCGCACGTCGCTCCGCTCGGCCTCGCGTTCTACACGGGCAGCTCGTTTCCGGCGCAGTTCAAGGGCGGCGCCTTCATCGGCGAGCACGGCAGCTGGAACCGGCCGGAAAGGAACGGCTACAAGGTCGTGTTCATCAAGTTCGAGAACGGCAAGCCGGTTGGCCAGCCGATGGACTTCGTCACCGATTTCCTGAAGGGGCCGAACGCGCGCGGTCGGCCGGTCGGCGTCGCGATCGACAAGACCGGCGCGCTGATCGTCGCCGACGACGTCGGCAACACCGTCTGGCGAGTCACCGCGAGGGGCGCGAGCTCGTGATGCGGATGCGGCCAGGCTCGTCGACAGTTTCTACGCCGACCGAGCGCGCCGCCCGCCCTCGGCGCACTTGTAATCGACGACGAGCTGAATCTCGGTGAGTCCGTCGAGGTTGACGGCAGTCTCCGACGGATCGATGGTCAGGCGCCACAGCGCGGTTGGGCTGCGACCCCAGAATTTCTGGTCGCCGATCGGGTCGAGGAGCGAGGCATCGACGGTCGCGGCCACGATCGAGCGCCGTGGGGGTGCTGACAGAATGATCGGGGTCGGGCTTGACTGCTTGCGATTCTCGGCGTTGCCGGTGTGCTCCAGCGCGACCAGGATGGTCTCGTTCTCGCCGACGGCGCCGGTGAGCGAAAGGTAGACCTGCAGGATCTTCAGCTCAGAGCGGCTGGTCGGGATGCTGCTCAGGGGAATTCGAACGGCGGCCTGGCCAGTCGTCCGCAAGGCGTCCAAGATCTCGGGGTCGGTGAAGTTCCAGTATTGATGCTGGACCGTCGTCAGGTCTGCGTCGTAGGCGTCGTAGACTGGCTTGAGCAAGAACGGATCCGGGAGGGTGCTGACCGTCTCTTGATATTCGGCCACGAGCGCTATGAACTGGTCCTTCTGACCGTCGTCGACGAGCAGGAGCGCATCGGCCTCGTGGTCGGGGTGGATGTAGCCGAGGCCGAAGTAAAACGTCGGCGCGTAGTGGTCCTCCAACGTGTAGAGGTCGAGCGCCCGTGCGGCGAAGAACGCATATTGGGTATAGAGGTCGACGTAGACCTGCGCGCTGCGCATCAGCCGGCCCGCGAGGCCGGCGAGGATCGCGAGATCGGAGCCCAGGTTCGCCGCCAGCTGTTCGATCGCCTGCTGGTCTTGCTCCGCGACGTGCTTGACCTGAATCGCCGAATCGAGAGCGAGCCCGGCTTGGAGCTTCTTCAGCTCGAGCAACCGACGCTGAAATTCCAGCTCCGCGAGCTGGATCGTCAGATCCTTGTGGCGCTTCGCGGTCTCGTCGTCGACGTCGGTGTCGAAGAGGTCGGCAACCACCTTTGCCTTGTCGTAGAAAAGCTTGGCCTTGTCGACGAAACCCTCGATCCCAGCCACCATGTCTTTGTACTCTTGGGAGTCCTTCCATTCCCCCAAGGACTTGCCGTTGATGTCGTACTCGCCGGCCTTCGCGTCCCAGATCTTGCTCTCCAGCACCTTGGTCGCGTCAGCGATGAGCCCGAATGCGGCCGGCAGCGCAGCGAGCGTGGCCCCGCCCGAGTACGCGGCCCCGACCACTGCGACGAGGGCGGTGGCGACGCCGAGCACGGTTTCGAGCGGGTCCACGCCTTGTTCCTTCATCTCCTTCTCGACCGCCTTCAGCTCGGCGATGAGAGTATCGATCCGCATCTTGTTGAGCTCGAGTTCGCCCAGCGCGAACGCGTTGCCGACTTGTGCGCTCGCGATCGCAGCGTCCTGCACCGACTGCAGGCCTTCGACGCTGGCGAGCTCCTGCTCGAGCTTCGACTTGTTGTTGCTGACGTCGGCGGCGTGCAGCAGCAAGCTCGTGGCGACCGTCGTCAGGCTCTGCACCATCGGGCCATAGTCGGTGATGACCTCCTCGAACATCGAGAAGTCGGGCTTGAGGTCGTGGTCGTAGGCCACGCCGAGCGGCGTCAGATCGGCATGGATGTACTTGCGCAGCCGGTCCGCCTCCGCGTGCTGCACGAGCGTGACGGCCGCGTCGAACTCCACCAGCGCCGCTGGCGCGTTGCCTTCCACGCGCCAGCGGTACTTTCCGACACGCGTCCGATGATCGGCCCACTGCCAGCGCGCGCTGGCAAGCGTCGCGCGCGCCTTTGCCCACCAGGGGCCCGGCCTTAGGAGCGCCTGCTCGGGTGGCACCGACGCGCCAGGCTTGCCAGATTTGCCGGGGTTTCCCTCGTGCGGAGTCGGGCCCACTCCGGCCCCCGAACCGACCTTGCCCCCGAGTCCCGCCAGGCCGGCGTGTCCGCCGCCGCCGTGAAGTTCGACAGAGTGCGTCGGCACAGCCGTGTAAAGCTTGATCTGTGCCGCGTCGCCGCCAACGCCGCCGTCGCCGCCGTCGCCGCCCGATCCGCCCTTGCTGCCGTCGCGGTCCACCTTGCCGTAGATGGCTTCGGCGCCGTCGCCCCCCTCGCCACCGGAGCCTCCGTGACCGCCGGCACCGCCCTCTGCGATCAGGCGCAGGTCGTGGACGCTGTACGCGACCAGGGTGAGCGGGGAGGCTGAGGTACCAGGATCGCCATTCTTGCCGTGACCACCGGTGCCGCCGGGTGTGGAATTGGCGAGCGCTTTGCCCGGGGAGCCCTTGAACCCGGATTTCCCAGCGGCGCCGGCGCTACCGCTGGTATCGATCGCGCCGCCGTTCCCGTCATAGGAGTCGGCCGCGATCACCAGCGGGTAACCCTCGACTCTCAGTACCACGCCTTGCTCGTGCTTGATTTTCCGCGCCGCCAGCTTCAGGGTGGTGCCCTTCGCAAAGCCAGCGGCAATCGCCTGAACCCGTTTCACGAATGCCTCGTCGACCACGATCTCGTCGCGCACGTACACGCGGGGGTCGGCTGCCGTGTGCAGGACGTGCATCGCCTCAGACATCGCGTCCGAGATCGGAGCGTCCGACTTGGCTTGCAGGGTGATTGCCATACGAAATACCTCGCTGTCGGTGAGCTTGCGGACTGCGGCTACGGAACGATCAGCCGGAACGGCCGTCGTTCGTGCCATCTGCTATGCGCTAGGACAACCCAGATCCACGAGTGACCCCGTGAGGAAGATGCTCCTCGTGTCGGTTCTCGCAACTGCCCGAGGGAAGAGTTGTGTTCGCCTAGCGGCCAGCCCAGAATGTTGGATTTGCTTCGCATCGCGCGCCAGACAGAGCGCGCAGTCCCTCCGTGGGCGCGACGCGCCACAATCCCCGCGGTCACGCACGACCGGCGAGACGCCGCATGTCTGAAGATCGCTTCAAGCCTCCCGCCGCCCATGTCGAAGATCCCGGCCGCGGCAAGGGCTCGACCATCAAGGGCGTCGTCGTCGGCCTCGTCGTCGACTGGGTCAGCACCATGCTGTTCGGCGTCGTCGCGAGCATCGGCTGGGGCGTCGCGCTCGGCGCCGCCGGACACAGCCCGCAGGAAATCGAAGCGGCGCTCACGCGCGCCGACGCCGATCCGCTGTTGTCGGCGACGTTCCTCGCCGTCGGCGTGCTCTGCTCGGTGCTCGGCGGCTACGTCTGCGAGCGCATCGCCAGGCGCGGCGACTACAAGGCCGGTGCGATCCTCGCCGCGCTCTCCGCGGTGCTGGGGCTCGCGATGGGAGCATCGAGCACTTCGATGCCGATGCTCGCGCTGCTGATCTTCCTCACCATCGGCTCGGTCCTGCTCGGCACGCGGCTCGCGTTTCCGGAGAACGCGGAGCGATCCGCCCGCTAGCGCGCCGAAGCGTTGCGCGGCGTCACGTCCCTTCGCTTCGACATCGCATGACCGCGCGCGCCGACACCGCACCCGAGCTCGCCCCTTTACCAGCGCCGCACGGCTCGATCCGGCGGACGGCGATCTTCCTGCCGCTCTTCGCGCCGTTCGGCATCAGCGGCGGCTACGTCGGCGTCACGCTCGCCTTCCTGCTCGGCCGCTCGGGGCTGAGCACGCTCGAGATCACGACCATCATCGCCGGCACGCTCTGGGTGCAGACGTGGAAGGTGCTCTGGGCGCCGATCGTCGACACGGTCGGCAACCCCAAGCTCTGGTACGGGCTCGGCGCGGCGGGGATCGGCGCGACCATCTTGTCCATGAGCGTGCTGCCGGCGACGGCGCGCGGCGTTCCTGCGATCACCGTGCTGGCGCTCGTCTCGTCGGCGGCCTCGACGTTGACCAGCATGTCGTCCGAGATCTTCCTCGCGCAGAGCGTGCCGTCGGAGATGCAGGGCCGCGCGAGCGGCTGGGCGCAAGCCGGCAATCTCGGCGGCGGCGGCGTTGGCGGCGGCCTCGGGCTGCTGCTCGCGGAGCACGTCTCGCAGCCGTGGGTGTCGGGCGCGGTGCTCGCCGCGATCTGCCTGCTGTGCTGGGGCTGCGTGCGCTTCGTGCCGCCGGTGCGCCGGACGCGCTCGGTCCCGCGCTATCTCGACGCGCTGAAAGGCGTCGTGCGCGATGTCTGGGAGGTGGCGCGCTCGCGGGTCGGAACTCTCGCGCTCATCCTGATGGTGTTGCCCATCGCGTCCGGCGCGGCGCCGTGGTCGGCGATCGCGGGCGAATGGGGCGCGGGCGCCGATCTCGTCGCGATCGTGAACGGCGTCGTCGGCGGCCTCGCCGCCGCCGCAGGCGCGCTGGTCGGCGGCTATCTGTGCGATCGCAATAGCCCGGGTCGCGCGTATTGCGTGTTCGGCCTCGTCGCCGGCGTCGCGTGCGTCGTGATGGCGTGGTGGGCCCGCACGCCGGCGGCGTTCGTCGTCTTCACGCTGGCCTATTCCGCTGCGGTCGGCTGCGGCTTCGCCGCCTATTCGGCGATCGTGCTGCAGGCGATCGGGCAGCGCTCGGCGGCGACGAACTTCAATCTGATGTCGGCCGTCGCCAACGTGCCGCTTGCCGTCATGACGAGCTTCGACGGCTGGGTCCACGACCGCTACGGCACCGACGCGATGCTCTACGGCGAGTTGCTGTTGCCCGCGGCCACGATCGTCGGGTTCGCTGTCTTCGTCGTTGCGACGAAGCCGCGGCCGCGAGGGCAGCGCGCCGTGGCCCCGCTCGTCGATTGAGGCGGACGACATGATCACGCTCTACGGCTTCGGCACCATCTTTCCCGAGGGGCGCGGCGAGACGAAAGACCTCTGGGCGCAGTGGGCGCTCGAGGAGACGGGCCTCGCGTACCGCGTCCACGCGATCGACCACACCGGCGGCGAGCACGAACGCGACCCGTATCGCCGCATCAGCCCGTTTCGCCAGGTTCCCGTGCTCGACGACGACGGCTTCGTCGTCGCCGAGTCGGCCGCGATCGCGCTCTACGTCACCGAGAAGGCGGGCAAGCTGATCCCGCGCGACGCGCAAGGCCGCGCCCGCGTCGTGCAATGGTGCTTCGCCGCCACGAGCACGGTGGGGCCGACGCTGACCTGCCTCGACCTGATCGGCATGTTCGACAGCGCCCGCTCGTCGCCCAAGCTTCACGCCGAGGTGCGCAAGATCGCCGACCGATGGCTGGGCGAGGTCGAGCGGCGGCTCGACGGCCGCGAGTGGATCGCGTGCGACGAGTTCACGGTCGCCGACATCATGATGGCGTGCGAGCTGCGCAGCATTCGCAAGACCGACCTGATGCAGCCGTTCCCGAAGCTGCGGGCGTACTACGAGCGCTCGTTCGCGCGGCCGGCGTGGCAGCGCACGCTCGCGCTCTATGCCGAGCGGCTCGGCGTCAGCGTCGACGAGATTCGCTAGCGCCCCGCGATCAGCGCGTCACCGCGACGGTGTTGTCCTTGTCGTCGCGATCGATCAGTTTGCCGAGCGGATCGATTCCGGCCCGTACCGCGCCGCCCTTCGCGACGGCGAGCGTGATCCGGTTCTCGCCGGACTTCACCCGCCGTTTCTCGAGCGCGACGACGCTCCCGTGCGCGTCGAGCGCGCCGACGTCGACTTCGCCATCGAAAGGCACTTCGGTCTCCTTGCCGCTGCCGTCCGCGCGGACCTTGCGCGCCGAGACGACGAGCTCGATCGCGTCGCTGCCGTCCGCCTGCTCTTTCGCCGCCGCGCTCACCGCGCGCACGTCGTAGAGCGTGATCGTCTCGAACAGATCGTCGATCAGCGGCTGCAACGGCTGCGGCGTCACGCGGCGGAACTCGGCGAGCAGGTCGACCGAGCGCGCGTACGGCGGCCCGGCGAACTTCCACTTCCGGAGGAACGACGAGATCGCATCGTCGATCGCCGCCTCGCCGATCGCGTCCTGCAACGCGTAGAGGGTGAGCGCGCCCTTCTGGTAGTGCACGTACGCGGCGCCGTCGGCGCGCACGAGCGGCTGCTCCTGCTTGCTCTCGGTGCCCCGTCCGAGCAGGTAGCGGTCGAGCTCGTACTTCAGGAAGCGATGCATCTTGGCGTCGCCGTACTTGGTCTTCAGCACCATCAGCGCGGCGTACTCCGAGAGGCTCTCGGTGATGAACTCGTCGCCCTGCACGTTGGCCGGCACCTCCTGGTGCGCCCACCACTGGTGCGCGACCTCGTGCGCGGTGACGAAGTACGGGTAGTCGATGTCGTCCGGGTCGCGGTCGTCGACCTTGGCGGTGAAGCCGATCGCCTCGTTGAACGGCACCGTGTTCGGAAACGACTCGGCGAACCCGCCGCCGCGCGAGAAGCGCGGGAACTCGACGATGCGCACGATCTTGTGCTGGTACGGCCCCCAGTGCTTCGTGTAGTACGCGAGCGCGTCCTGCACGCCGGCGACCATGCGCCCGAGGTTGTACTCGTGGCCGCGGTGGTAGTCGATCTCGATCGCGACGTCGCCCTGCGGGCCGTGCCAGACGTCCTTCCTCACCGCGTAGCGCGCCGAGACGAACGAGAAGACGTGCGTCATCTTCGAGTCCATCCGGTAGTCGATGCAGCGGCGGCCGTTCTCGGTCACGTCCTTGACGACATAGCCCGAGGTCACCGGCAGCTGGTCGGCCGAGGTGCAGAAATGCGCCCGATAGTCGATGAAGTCGGCGTCGCGCGTGAGCGCGTTCTGCATCACCTGCTGCTTGTCGTTCAGGTCGGGCATGCGGGGCTTCGGCGGCAGGTCGAACTCCTTGCGGTCGCGGTCCGACGAGAGCTCGCCGTCCGCGCCGTAGCCAAAGCTCGGGATCAGCGAGGTCTCGGGCGTCAGCCCCGGGTTGAGGAACGTGCCGTTGCCGAGCACGACCGGATCGGCGCCGTCGTTGGCGAAGCCCTGCGCACCGTACTCGAGGTCGAAGCGAAAGTCGGTCACCGCGCCCGGGGCGAGCGGCTGCGCGAGCACGTAGTGGTGCCAGCGCATCTCGGACGCCTCGTCGGCGAGCGTGGCCGGGACGCCGAACGCGATCTTCTGCGCGCGCGCGCGGCGCGGGTAGAGGACGTAGACGTCGCGGATCGGCACGTCGCTCTTGTTCGCGATCGTCAAGGTGCCGGAGATCCGCGCGAGCAGGCGCTCGGGCTGCAGATCGACGCTGACGTCGACCGCCGTGACCCGCGGCTGCGCTGCGCCGGCGAACTGCTTGTAGCGCTTCTCGTAGTCGGCCTGCAGCCGCCGCGCGTCCTCGCGGCCGACGAAGCCGTTGACGACGTGCGTGTTGTGGAAGATCCACGCGCCGGTCGCGACGAACACGACCGCGGCCGTGCCGGCGATCGCCCAGGCCGGCGCGCGCATCCGCGCCGCCGCGTTGCGCAGCCGCGCGGCGACGCGGGCCTCGCGCCCGCGCACCCAGAGCGCGTACGAGCCCACCATCAGGACCGCCGCGAACGCGAGCCAGTAGAGCCGGAACCAGAAGAACGCCGGCAGGAAGTGTCCCCAGCCGTTCAAGTCGGAATAGATCAGCCCCGGCGCGCTCCCGTAGAGGTAGAGGCGGTCCTCGAAGCCGAACAGCGGCAGCTGGACGAGGACGAGGAAGACGATGCCGACGAAGAAGTGGCCGACGTACTTGTTGTCGACGAGCGTGTGCACCGTGAGCGCGAGCACCGCGAGCAGGATGTCGCCCGAGAGCTGCAGCACGAAGAGCTGCATCAGGTACTGGCCGATCTCGATCTTGGTGAAGCCGTGCAGCAGCTGCACCGCGATGCTGCAGACCATGACGACCGCGAGCAGGACGACCTGCAGCACGATCACCGTCGCGAACTTGGCGAGGAACGCGAGCCAGGTCGGCGCCGGCATGCTGTCGGCGATGTCGTCCATCCGCGCGTCGCGCTCGCGCCAGACGAGCTCGCCGGTGTAGATCGCGGTCACGATCAGCACGAAGACGTTGAAGAGCCCGGCGACGACGTCGAGCACCTTGTACGTCAGCGGGTAGGTGTTGGTGCCGTAGAACGAGCCGAGCGTCGCCGCGTTGCCGATGACGAGCAGCACGCCGCCGAGGACGATCGTGAGGAAGCGCGGGCTCTTCAGGATCTCGCCGAGGTAGAGCCGCGCGAGGCCGGGCAGCATGCGCGCGTACGCGGCGGCGCTGCGGTCGGGCACTGCATGCGGCAGCGGCGTCGCGTGGGCCGATGCCGTGCCGACCGCCTCTCCTTCGACGTCTTCGACGACCTTCTTCTTCGCGCGGCGGCGCAGCGTCGGCGCGACCGACTCCATCCGGAACGCGCGGTAGCCGAGGAACGTCACGATCGTGCCGATCGCGGCCCAGAGCAGCCGGTTCCAGAGGATGACGCCTGCGAGCGGAATCTCCTGCTCGTTCTTCTGCGCGACGCTCCAGTAGCGCGTGAAGACGTCGACCGCGGTCGAGCCCGAAGGATCGATCAGCGCGGCGAGCGTCTTGTTCTCCATGTCGGAGAGCAGGTTGACGGCGAACAGGTAGCCGACGAGCGCGATCACGCCGGCGATGTAGACCGGCGCCATCTGCCGCGTCAGCGCGGCGAGGACGAAGAAGCACCCGCCGAGCCAGAGCACGTTCGGGATCAGCACGAAGAGGTACGGCCGCACGAAGCTCTGGACGGACGGCGACGCTGCGATGCGCGCCGAATCGACGCCCGGCCAGTGCGACCCGATCACGATGCCGATCGCGACGCCGGCGAAGATCATCACCAGGGTCGCCCACGCGCCGACCAGACGTCCGAAGAAGTAGTCGCGCTTGCTGATCGGCGCGCTGAAGAAGAACGGGTGGATGCCGACGTCGAAGTCCTGCTGCACCGCGCGGCCCGTGACCGAGCCGATCACCGTGATGCCGATGAAACCGACGATGCCGATCGCGATCCCGAGCGCCAGCGTGCCGTTGATGAGGATCTTCTCGCCCCCGAAGCTGACGCCGACCCCGCGCACGGCGCCGCCTGCGGCGGCGATCCACAGCCCGGCGAGCACGGCGTAGAGGACGAGGTAGAGCCACGTCGACACCATCTTCAGGCGCTGGACGAAATCGAAGCGGGCGATCGCCCAGAACGCGGAGGTCATCGCGTCAGGCCGCCACTGCGGGAACGTCGACCGCTTCGCCGACGTAGCCGGCGATGCTCGAGAAGTAGACGTCCTCGAGCTCGGGGTCGACCGGCTCGAAGCCCGGCTCGGGCGGCGCGCCGTCGCCGTAGGCGCGAACGACCGTGTGGCCTGCCTGCAAGCGCGTCGAGATGAGCCGCACGCGCGACTTGATCGCCTCGACGTCGCTCTTGTCGATCGTCTTGCGCCAGATGCGGCCGCGCAGGTCGGCGACGAGCGCATCGGGCTCGCCGGCGACGAGGACACGGCCGGCGTCGATCACCGCGAGGTGATTGCACAGGTCGGCGACGTCGCTGACGATGTGCGTCGAGAGGATCACGACGACGTCCAGCGCGATGTCGGCGAGCAGGTTGTGGAAGCGCACGCGCTCCTCGGGGTCGAGCCCGGCGGTCGGCTCGTCGACGATGACCAGGCGCGGGTCGCAGAGCAGCGCCTGCGCGATGCCGAAGCGCTGCCGCATCCCGCCCGAAAAGCCGCCGAGCTTCTGCTTGCGGACGGCGAAGAGATTGACGCGCTGGAGCAGCGCACGCACCGTCTCGCGCCGCGCCTTCGCATCGACGACGCCTTTCAGGCGCGCGAAGTGGTCGAGCAGGTCCTCGGCAGTGACGCGCGGGTAGACGCCGAAGTCCTGCGGCAGGTAGCCGAGGACGCGGCGCACTGCGTCCTTGTCGCGCAGCACGTCGATGTCGCCGCCGCCGTCGACGCCGATGAGTTTCGCGCTGCCGGCGTCGGCCTCCTGCAGCGTCGCGAGCGTTCGCATCAGCGTCGACTTGCCGGCGCCGTTGGGCCCCAGCAGGCCGAACATGCCGGTGGGAATCGTGAGCGACACGCGGTCGAGCGCGCGGACGCCGTTGGGGTAGGTCTTGGCGAGATCGCGGATCTCGAGTCGCATGTGGTCGCTCCAGGATGCGCGGCGTGCGGCGCCCGCGGGTGGCAGGCGCGCCGGCGCCAGCGCGGTCGCGATTCTGCCGTCGGGCGCCCGGCCGCTCCTGCGGTCTGCGACGGCCGGTCGCCGGATGCGACGGACTGCACCCGGCTGCGACGGGCGGCATCCGGGCCGCGCGGCCGGCACGTCGTATGCCCTGGGACGACGAACGGCCCGCGGGGCCGAACCGTCAAGGAGCTGAGAACATGTTGCTGCGCAGACTCGCGACCATCGCGGCGCTCGCCGCCGGCGGCTACTGGCTGAAGAAGAAGATGGGCCCGAACGTCGGGCGCGGCACGGGCGAGCTCTCGTTCGTGCAGGACTCGATCGAGATCGACGTTCCGATCAGCACCGTCTACAACCAGTGGACGCAGTTCGAGGAATTCCCGAACTTCATGAAGGACGTCCTGGACGTCCGCCAGATCGACGACACGCACCTGCACTGGCGCGCCAACATCGCAGGCAAGCCGGTCGAGTGGAGCTCGGAGATCACGACGCAGATCCCCGATCGCCGCATCTCGTGGCGCAGCACGAGCGGGCCGCCGAACTCGGGCGCGGTCACTTTCGATCGCGTCACTGACCAGCGCACGCGCGTGACGCTCAGGATGTCGTACCGCGCGCCGGGAATCGCCGAGAAGGTCGGCGACGCGCTCGGCCTGGTGCGCGCCGAGCTGAGCGGCAATCTCCATCGCTTCGCCGACTTCATCCAGCTGCGCCAGCGCGAGACCGGCGCGTGGCGCGGCACCGTGGGTGGCGGCACGGCGATGACGGGCGCCGCCGGCGACCGCTTCGGCGCGACGAGCATCGATCCGAGCGGCGTCAATCTCCCCTAGCGCCGAGCAGCCGCGCGACCTCGGCGGCGATCGCGAGGCTCGCGGTGAGCCCCGGCGATTCGATGCCGTAGAGGTTGACGAGCCCGGCGACGCCGTGCCCGTCGGGCCCTTGCAGGACGAAGTCGCGCGCCGGCTCGCCGGGGTTCACGAGCTTCGGGCGCACGCCGCTGTACGCGGGTGCGAGCGCGTGTTCGGGAAGGCCGGGCCACCAGCGGCGGATCGCCGCTTCGAATCGTTCGCCGCGGGCAGGGTCGACGGCGTAGTCGATCGCGTCGGGTGCGAGGCCGGGCTCGAGCCATTCGACGTCGGGGCCGAAGCGCGCCTGGCCGGCGAGATCGAGCGTCAGATGGACGCCGAGTCCGCCGGGCTCGGGCACCGGATAGATCAAGCGCGTGAACGGCGAGCGTCCGGTGAGCGCGTAGTAGTTGCCCTTTGCGAAGCGCTCGCGTGGGATCGTGCTCGCGCCGAGGCCGTCGATGCGGCGGGCGAGCGACTGCGCGAAGAGTCCGCCGGAGTTGACGACCGAGCCTGCAAGCAGCTCGATCGGTTCGTCGCCGCCGACGCGCAGCACGATGCCGTCGCTCGTCACCGTCGCGCCTTCGACCGGCGAGCGCACGACGAGCGCTCCGCCCGCGTGTTCGACGTCACCGAGGTAGGCGAGCATCAGCGAATGGCTGTCGATGATCCCGGTGACCGTCGAGAGCAACGCGGCTTCGGCATTGAGCGCCGGCTCGAGCGCGCGTGCCTCCGCACCACCCAGCCAGCGCAATCCTTCGACGCCGTTGGCGAGCGCGCGCGCTTCGATCGCCCGAAGCGCCTCGATCTGCGCGGCGCTCGCGGCGACGACGAGCTTGCCGCAGCGCCGGTGGCCGACGCCGTGCGTTTCGCAGTACGGATAGAGCAGCCGCCTTCCCGCGACGCACAGCGTCGCCTTCAGCGAGCCGGGCGCGTCGTAGAGACCGGCGTGGATGACCTCGCTGTTGCGCGAGCTCGTGCCGTTGCCGATGCCGTCGGTTGACTCGACGATGATCGTCTCGCGCCCCGCGAGCGCGAGCGCGCGCGCACAGGCGAGGCCGACGGCGCCGGCGCCGACGACGACGGCATCGACGCGCTCCATCGCGTGAGCGTCAGACCGGCTGCTTGAACGACTGCACGGTTTCCCACGCCGTCGCCTGCAGGTGGGCGGCGACGTCGGCCGGCAGCCCAGCGGTGTACGTGTTGCCGACCGGCGAGACGCCGTAGACCGTCGCGAGCACCGTGCACGCGGCGAGGTACGTGCCGGCGAGCGTCGGGTGGCGCTTGTCGGCGACGTAGAGGTTGACCTCGGGGCGCTTCGCGATCGAGCGCGCGAACGCGTATCCCGCGGGAATGACCTTTGCGTGGTTGGTCGCGCCGGCCTTGACGTACGCGGCGGCGAGCTGCTCGGTCATCTCGGGCTTGTCGGCGTACGCCCACGACATGAAGAAGATCGGCTCGGCGCCGTGGCGGCGCGCGATCTCGCTGTCCTTCGCCGTCGTCTCAACGAAGAGCTTCGACAGCTCGGGATGGATCGGGCACTGGCTGCAGTCCATCATGATCACCACGTCGAAAGGCTTGTCGAACGTGTTGAAGACGACGTTGTTGTTGCGGTCGAACGAATACGAGCCGACGCCGCCCGGCTTGAAGTGCGCCTCGAGGTCCGCCCAATTGAGCCCCGAGCCGCTGATCGTCGCCGACGTCGATCGATAGCCGCGCTCGTCCGGCCGCGCCGCGGCGAGCAGCTGGCCGACGTGGCCGTGCATGCTGTTGTTGTAGTAGAAGAAGCTGTTGCCGACCCAGAGCGCCGTCTTCGGCGGTGCCGCCGACGCGCTGCGCGGCGCGGTCGACGCGGTGCTGGTCGTGGTCGTCGTGCACGCGCTCGTCGCCGCGATCGCGGCGATGCAGAGCGCGGCCGCCGCGCCGAAGTGTCTGCCCATGTCGTCTCCTCTCGGGGTCGTCGCCGCATGCTACGGCAACACTCGCGCGTCAGCGTGCGTGCAGCGCGTCGACGAGGCGTTCGAGGTCGACCGGCTTGACGAAGTGCGCCTCGAACCCCGCGGCCTTCGTCCGCGCGCGATCCTCGGCGAGGCCGTAGCCGGTCACCGCGATGAGGCGGCAGCGGCCGTCGGTCGCAGCGCGGATCTTCGCGGCGAGCGCGTAGCCGTCGACTTTCGGCAAGCCGATGTCGAGGACCGCGACGTCGGGAGCGAACGCCGCGACGAGCGCGAGGCCCTCGTCGGCGTCGGTCGAGAAGCAGACCTCGAAGCCGACCAGCCCGAGGTAGTCGGCCATCGCCTCGGCGGCGTCGGCGTTGTCGTCGATGACGAGGATGCGCTGGCTCGCGGCGGCCGCCGACGAGCGCTCGACGAGCGGCGCCGGCACCGTCATCGCGTCCGGGTCGTCGACGGCGAGCGGCAGCGTCACGGTGAACGTGCTGCCGTGGCCGCGGCCGGCGCTCGCCGCGGCGACGCTGCCGCCGTGCAGGCTGACGAGGTTCTTGACGAGCGCGAGCCCGACGCCGAGGCCGCCGCTCGCGCGCTCCGGACCCTGCGCACC
>Ga0070675_100000497_pt1 | contig 26931 bp, 25 predicted proteins | sample KBSM43metaG_FD_65343 | JGI IMG/M metagenome (GOLD analysis project Ga0070675, IMG submission 65343) | Miscanthus rhizosphere microbial communities from Kellogg Biological Station, Michigan, USA - KBS M4-3 metaG | ecosystem: Host-associated > Plants > Roots > Rhizosphere > Soil ... | reverse complement strand
GACGATACTCGAGGGTCGTCCCTGACCGGATGCGGACGCGGCGATCACGAGCGAAGCGATGACTGCCAGTGCGCGCATCCAGGTAGCCTCCGCGCCGCACGGTGGCGCCGCCGGATGGTAGATCGGATCGCGGCGTCTGGTGCGGGTTCGGCGAGGTCCGCCGCCCGCCAGTGTGCCAGGTCGTGGCTGGCGCGCGGCCAATCGGAGTAGAGTGACGCGATGTCCACGATTGGCGACCGTTACGTGCTGGGAGCCGGGCGTTCGGACCACGATCGGCTGAAAGTCATCAGCGACATTCACGACCTGCGGACCCGGGAGCTGCTGGTGCGGGCGGGCCTGACCGGGGGCCACCGGTTCGTCGAGTTCGGCTGTGGCCTCGGCTACGTCGTGCGCTGGGCCGCCGCGCGCGGCGCGGACGCGACCGGGATCGATCTGAACCCGGAGCAGGTGGCGGTCGCGCAGGCCATGGCGCGCGATGCCCGGCTCGAATGCGCCCGCTTTCGCGTCGCCAACATCTACGAGCCCGGCCTCGAGCCGCAGAGCCTCGACATGTCGTATTGCCGCTGGCTGCTGGTGCACCTGAATCGTCCGGTGGACGCGCTGCGGGTGATCTACGCGGCGTTGAAGCCGGGGGGCATGATGGTGTGCGAGGAAGCCGACGTGAGCGCGATCTACGCCGAGCCGCGCTCGGCGGCTTATGAAGAGCTACGCGACATCTGCCTGGCCGGGGGGCGTCAGCGCGGCGTGGACTACTCGGGCGGCCGTCGCGCGCACACGTGGGCGCAGGAGGCAGGCTTCGATCTGGTGAAAGTGGATGCCTATCACCCGCACTACCTGACCGGCGAGCACAAAGGGTTCTGGAACTGGACGCTGCGCAACATCGCGCTCACGCTCGTCACGGAAGGGTCGCTCCCGATGGCCAGGCTCGAGGAGCTCGTGGCGGGGATGACCGAAGCGGACCGGTCACCCGATACGCTCGTCGCGCACTGCCGGATGCATCAAGTGATCGCGAGAAAGCCGCTGTAGCCCGCTTCTGGCCACCGACCCGATGCCGAGTTACCGGACGCTCGAGGAACACCTCGATCCCACCGTCACGCCCAAGCGCATCCTGTCGCTCGACGGCGGCGGCGTGCGCGGTATTCTCACGCTGCAATACCTCGCCGCAATCGAGGCGCTCCTGCGCGTCCGCTACGGCGATCCGAGGCTCGTGCTCTCGGACTACTTCGATCTGATCGGCGGCACGTCCACCGGGGCGATCATTGCCGGCGGTCTCGCGCTCGGTCTCGACGTCGCGACGATCGAGGGCATGTATACGGATCTGGCGGCGAAGATCTTCAAGAAGCCGTTCTTCCGCATCGGCGCCTTCGTCCCGAAGTTCGGCAACCACGCGCTCGAGGCGGCGCTGAAGGAGACCTACGGCGCCGACACCACCCTGGGCTCGCCGCGGCTCGAGTGCGGGCTCCTGATCATGACCAAGCGCATGGACACGGGCAGCCCGTGGCCCGTTACCAACCACCCGGCGGATCCGTACTTCGCGCCCGTCCCTGGCAAGCGGCGGATCGGCAGTTCCAACATGCTGCTATGGCAGCTCGTGCGTGCCAGCACCGCGGCTCCCCACTACTTCAAGCCGGAGCACGTGGTGGTTGGATCGTGGCTCGACCCGCTGACCGGGCAGCTCCAGACCGACCACGGGCTGTTCGTCGACGGCGGCATCTCCACCGCGAACAACCCGTCTTTTCAGTTGCTCAAGGCGGCCCTGCTCAAGGGCTTTGCGTTCAACTGGCAGCCCGGACCCGAGAAGCTGATGCTGGTGGCGGTGGGGACCGGCCTCCGCAGCCGGATGTACGGCGTCGCCAAGGGCTGGCGCGCGACGGCTGGCGCCTTTGCGGCGAGGTCGGTGCTGTCGATCATGGACGACTGCAACACCGACGTCGAGACCACGCTCCAATGGCTGTCCGCGAGTCCGACGGCGCGGCGAATCAACGGACAGATCCTGGATCTCGCCGGGGAGTTCCTGGCCGGGCAGCCGCTGCTCGCTTATCTGCGCTACAACGTGCACTACGACGCCGCGTGGATGAAGAACGAGCTTGCCGAGGTGCGGGCGCAAGGCGAACTGGACGCGCTCGCGCAGATGGACCAGCCCGGCAACATGAAGGCGCTCGCGGCCCTGGGACGGAAAGCGGCGGCGGCCCAGGTGAAGGCCAGCCACTTTCCGTAGCTGTCGGCCGGGTCTGAAGACCCGGCCCTACGAATTACTACTCGATTCGTACCAGCTCGATGTCGAACACGAGCATGCCGCGAGGCGATCCCGACTGGCCCTTGTAGGCGAGGTCCTGCGGGATCCAGAAGCGGGTGCGCTCGCCCTCGACCATGAGCTGTACGCCTTCGGTCCAGCCCCGGATCACGTCGTCGAGGCGCATGGTCGTGGGCGCGCCGCGGGGGATCGAGCTGTCGAACATCTTGCCGTCGGTCGTCCAGCCCGTGTAATGGACCGTCACCTCGCGCAGCCCGTCGGGGTGCCGGACGCCGGTACCCGGCCGGAGCACCTTGTACGCGAGCCCGGAGGCGGTGCGCCTGGCGTCGTCGGGCGCCTTGGCCACGTCGGGCGGGGGAATCGTTGGCGAGGGCCGCGTGTCCAGGAGGTCGATGTCGAACACCACGGTGCCCGCCGGACGTCCGGCCTGACCCTTGTAGGCCAGATCCTGCGGCACCCAGCACCGCCGCTTTTCGCCCACGACCATCAGCTGCACGCATTCGCGCCAGCCGGCCATGACCCGGTTCAGGCTGAACGTGGACGGATTGCCGCGCGCCACCGAGCTGTCGAACATCGTCCCGTCGCTCGACCAGCCGGTGTAGTTGACCGTCACGACGTCGGTCGCGGCCGGCTTCTCGCTGTTCGTGCCCGGGCGCACCACTTTGGAGATGAGGCCGGAGGCGCTCTTCGCGGCGTCGGACGGCGGCGAGGTGAGATCGGGCGGCGCCGCCAGATCGCCGGCCTGCGCGGCGGCGGCGCGCGGGTTCCACAGGGCGGCGATGGCAAGGGCGATCGCGACGACGGGGCGGATCGATGTGCGCATATGCTTCGGCAGAGAACCACTTCCGCCCGCCCGGAGGGCGGGCAATTAGACACCTTCCTAGCGAGGCAGAGCCTGGACGCTCTCTGAGGCGGAGCCTCGCTAGCTCTCGAGCAGCAGGTGGCCCGGGTCTTCGATGAACTCCTTGATCTTCACCAGGAACTGCACGGCTTCGCGGCCATCCACGATGCGATGATCGTATGACAAGGCGACGTACATCATCGGCCGGATCACGACCTGTCCGCCGACAACGACCGCGCGGTCCTGAATCTTGTGCAGGCCGAGGATGCCCACCTGCGGCGGGTTCAGGATCGGCGTGCTGAGCAGCGAGCCGAAAACGCCGCCGTTGGTGATGGTGAAGGTGCCGCCCGCCAGATCCTCCAGAGTGAGGGTGCCGTCGGACGCCTTCTTCGCGTACTCGCGGATCGCCGTCTCCACTGCGGCAAACGCCATCGTTTCGGCGTTGCGCAGCACCGGCACCACCAGCCCGCCTTCGGCGCCCACCGCCATGCCGATGTCGTAGTAGGGCTTGTAGACGATCTCGGTGCCCTGGATTTCGGCATTGAGCTGCGGGAACGCCTTGAGCGCGGCCACCGCCGCCTTCACGAAGAACGACGCGATGCCGAGGTTGATGCCGTAGCGCTTCTTGAACGATTCCTTCTGGCGCTCGCGGAGCGCCATGATCGCCGTCATGTCCACCTCGTTGAACGTGGTGAGCATGGCGGCGTTGTGCTGGGCCTCGACGAGGCGGCGCGCGATCGTCTCGCGCCGCTTGGTCATCCGCACGCGCGTTTCGCCGCGGCTGCCGGCAGGCACGCCCGCAGGTTTCGCTGCGGCGGGCCGCGCCGCCGCAGGCGCCGCACTCGGGGCGGGCGCAGCCGCCGTCCGGGCCGCGGGCTTGTCGGCCGCGGGAGTGGCCAGCGCCGCCTGGACGTCCTGCTTCATCACCCGGCCGCCGGTGCCCGAACCCTGCACCGCGCCGAGGTTCACGTCGTGATCTTTCGCCACCCGCCGGGCCGTTGGCGTGGCGCGCGCGTCGTCGGCCGGAGCACCACTTGCCGATCCGTTGGACGTGGGGACCGCGGATTTGGCGTCGGGCGCGGCTTTGGGCTCTGGTGCACCCTTGGACTCGGCCGTCGCGGCCGCGGGCGCGGCGCTCTCGTCCACCACGGCCAGCAGTTCACCGATCTTGACGTCCTCGCCTTCCTGCCGCGCGATGCTCTTGATGACGCCGCCCTTTTCCGCGCTCACCTCGAGGTCGATCTTCTCGGTCTCGAGCTCCACGACGGGCTCGCCGACTTCGACGCGGTCGCCGGCCTTCTTCAGCCAGCGCGCGATGCGCGCCTCGACCACCGATTCGCCGAGCTCCGGAACAACGATGTTGGACATGACTCTCCAGCCTTCCCGCACACAGGCGCGGTGGCGTTCGACGCCCGCCCCGAGGGCGGACAATCAGACACTGTACTAGCGGGGCGCAGCTTCCATGCTCGTCGACCTCAGGCGGAGCCCGCTACTTCTTGGCGGTCGCGGTGGCCAGGGTCCGCACCGGCTTCGACCACACGACCGACGGGGAAAGCGCGTCAGCCTCGAGATCGAAGGCCAGCTCGACGAGCGCCTTCTGGTTGACCTGGTGCCAGGCCGACGAGCCTTCCGACGGGCTCGAGTTGCGGGCGCGGCCGATGTAGCGCAGCGGGCAGCGGTCGGCGAGCAGGTCCTCGAGCCGCGGCCGCATGAACTCCCATGCGCCCATATTCGACGGCTCTTCCTGCAGCCACACCACTTCGTTGAGCGAGGGGTAGTGCTCGAGCACCTCGCGCAGCGCCACGTTGGGGAACGGGTAGAGCTGCTCGACGCGGCAGATTGCCACTTGCGTGGCCGCGGCGCGCTTCTCGTGGCCGACGACATCCACGGAGACCTTGCCGCTGCACAGCACCAGCCGCTTCACGCTCTTCGCGCGGGTCAGCGCCTCGGCGTCATCGAGCACCGAGCGGAAGTGCCCCTCGGTGAGCTCCTGCGGCGTCGACGCCACGGCCGGGTGGCGCAGCAGGCTCTTCGGCGTGAGGATGATGAGCGGGAGCGGATCCCGCTCGAGCAGCGCCGCCTGGCGCCGCAGCACGTGGAAGTACTGCGCCGCGGTCGTGCAGTTGACCAGCCGCAGGTTGATGTCGGCCGCCGCCTGCAGGAAGCGCTCGGGGCGCGCGCTCGAGTGCTCGGGCCCCTGGCCCTCGTAGCCGTGCGGCAGCAGCAGCACCATCGATGGTTTCAACCCCCACTTGGCGCGGCCCGAGGTCAGAAACTGGTCGAGGACGATCTGCGCGCCGTTGATGAAGTCGCCGTACTGGGCCTCCCAGAGCACCAGGTGCCGCGGCTCCTGCATGTTGTAGCCGAACTCGAAGCCGATGGTCGCCGCCTCGGTAAGCGGGCTGTTGTGGATCTCGAACGAGGCCCGCGCCTGCGGCAGCTGCTGGAGGGGCACGTGCTCGATGCCCATGTTCGCGTCGTGCAGCACCGCGTGCCGATGGCTGAACGTGCCACGCTGCACGTCCTCGCCGGTGAGGCGGATCGGCGTGCCCTCGGCCAGGATGCTGGCGAGCGCCAGTTCCTCGGCGCCGGCCCAGTCCACGGTGCGCTCGTTCGGGCTGGCCAGCATCGCGCGTTTGCGGTCGCGCCCGCGTTCGAGCTTCTTGTGGACCGTGAACCCCGCGGGCGTCGCGAGCAGCGATTCGTTCAGATCGCGCAGCAGCTCGATCGAGACACCCGTCTGCGTCTTCGCCGCGAGGCCGGGCGCCGCCGGCGTGGGAATCGGCGGCACGAAATCCTGCTCGGGCTGGAGCGATGCCAGCGTTTGTTCGAGCACCGTGTAGTGGTTCTTCAGCAGCGCGTCCACGGTGTCCTGTGGCAGGATGCCGCGCTTGACGAGCGACGTGGCGAAGAGCTCGCGCACCGTCGGGTGCGCGCTGATGGCGCGATACATCATCGGCTGCGTGAACGCCGGCTCGTCGCCTTCGTTGTGGCCGTGGCGCCGATAGCCGACCAGATCGATCAGGAAATCCTTGCGGAACCGCGCCCGGTATTCCCACGCCAGCCGCGCCGCCTCGAGACAGGCGGCCGGATCGTCGGCGTTCACGTGGACGATCGGGATCTTGAACCCGCGCGCGAGGCCGCTGGCGTAGCTGGTGCTGTACGACTCACCGGGCGTGGCGGTGAAGCCGAGCTGGTTGTTGGCGATGATGTGGATGGTGCCGTCGGTGTGGTAGCCGTCGAGCCGCGACAGGTTGAGCGTTTCGGCCACGATGCCCTGGCCGGGGAACGCGGCGTCGCCGTGGATCAGCACTGGCAGCGTCATCGTGCCGTCGAAGATCGGTGCGCCGGCGCGCCCGGCCAGCGTGCCCGCGGCGCGGGCCATGCCGGCGACGACCGGGTTCACCGCTTCGAGATGACTGGGGTTGGGCGCCATCGACACCCACATGTGTCCCTCTGGCGAGGCGGTGGTGGCGCCGGCGTGGTACTTCACGTCGCCCATCCAGCCGAGATCCATCCGCAGTATCTGCCGGGTGATCGGATCCTTGAATTCCGCCAGGATGTGCGCATACGGCTTCTGCAGGATGTGCGCCAGCACGTTGAGCCGGCCGCGGTGCGCCATGCCGAGCATCAGATGGCGCGTGCCGGTGCCCGCCGCCCCGACCATGACCTCGTCGAGGACGGGGATCAGCATGTCGAGGCCTTCGATCGAGAAGCGCGTCTTGCCAGTGAAGGTTCGCTGCAGGAAGCGCTCGAACACTTCCACTTGGGTGAGGCGGTCGAGCAGCGCTTCGCTGCTCTCGCGGTCCATCAGCGGCAGGTAGCGCCCGGACTCGGCGGCCTCGCGCATCCACGCGCGCTCCTCGGGCACGAAGAGATGGGCGATGTCGAATCCAGTGGTGGAACAGTAGACGCGCCGCAGCTTCTCGATGGCCTCGTAGGCGTTCGATGAACTCTCGGCCGGCGGACCGCCGACGAGCGAGGCTGGCAGGCGCTTCAAGTCGTCGTCGGTGATGCCGTGGGTCTTCGGTAGCAGCGTCGAGTCGCCAATCTGCGCGGAACCCAGCGGATCGAGCTTGGCTGCCAGATGGCCGAAGCGGCGGATCGACTCCGCGAGGTTGGCGGTGCCGACGATGACGTGCAGCTCCGAGGGCGACGCGGCGGCCGGCGCGTCGGCCGCCGCCTGTCCCGTGGCGTCGGCGGGGGTCCACGACTCGAAGACCTCACGGGTCGCCGGGTCTACCGACTGGGGGTCGTGCCGGTATTTTTCGTACAGCTCGAGAACGTATCCGGCGTTGATTCCCGAGAACCGATCCAGTGTCATTCCGCGATTTCCTGTAACTTCCTATGCTAATCCACGAAGGCTTCGGGCTTCGGGCCTCGGGCTTCGGCTGGCTTCAGGCCCGTTGCAAGTGCTTACCTGAAGCCCGAAGCCTGAAGCCTGAGGCGAAGACCCCTGATGATCCAGCTTATCGGCATTGACGTCGACGGCACGCTGCTCGACTCCGCGGGCCGGTTTCCCCCGGCCAACCGCGCCGCCATTCACGCTGCCGTGGCGGCCGGGGTGCACGTGGCGCTCGTCACCGGCCGCAGCTACCCGTTCGCGCGGCCGGTCGCCGAGGGGCTGCCGGAAAGCCTCACCCTGATCGTCAGCAACGGCGCCGTCGAGCGGGGCATGGATGGGGCCACGAGGGTCCGGCGGCTGCTCGACAAAAATGTGGCCCGCACGGTGCTCGACGCCAACGCCGGGCACCGGGCCGCCACGGCGCTCGTCTTCGATCGCGACGTGCATGGGCAGATCGTCTTCGAGACCATGGACTGGACCCACCCTGGCCGCAAGGGCTACTGGGCGCGCAACAAGGCGCTCATCGCGCGCAGCGTGCCGCTCGAGGACGCGCTCGTCGAGGATCCGATCCAGGTGATGTTCAACGGCGGCTTCGAGGCGATGCGCGAACTGGCCGGCGCGATCCGCGCGCAGGGGCACGAGGTGAACGTGTCGCTCACCGAGTACGTGGATCGCGACTTCTCGCTGGTCGACATCACCAGCCCCATCGCCACCAAGGGGCACGCGCTGGCCAGCTGTGCCGCAGCCCTCGGCCTCGGCCGCGAAGCGGTGATGGCCATCGGCGACAACTTCAATGACGTCGAGATGCTCGAGTTCGCCGGCACGCCGGTGGTGATGGCAAACGCCGTCGAGCCGCTGAAGGTGCGGGGATTTCATCAGACCGGAGGGCAGGACGAGGCGGGCGTCGCGCAGGCGATTCATCGATTGGTCTTGAAGCAACGTACGTAGGCTTGAGCCGGCCCAGGGCCGCCTGAAAGGCGGCCCCTACGTCTGAGAGTCGTAAGTGGCCGTGACGACGGTTTTGATGCCGCCGCGTACCGTGAAATCACCCACCACGGTCATGCGGCGGGGGCTGCACGCCTTCACCAGGTCGTCGAGGATCTGGTTGGTCGCCGCCTCGTAGAAGATCCCCTGGTTGCGGAAGCCCACCATGTAGTACTTCAACGATTTCAGCTCGATGCAGCGATCCGCCGGCACGTAGGTGATGCGGATCTCCCCGAAGTCGGGCAGGCCGCTCATCGGGCACACCGACGTGAACTCAGGGCAGCTGATCGTGATCTCGAACTCGCGCTCGGGCCGTGGGCTGGGAAAGGTCTCGAGACTGGCCGTGCTTGACATGCGCCGGAAATTTTAGCATTTTGGCGCGTTTTTACTGGTTTACCGGCCCCGATTCGTTGACACGTGATCGGGCGCACGATAGCATGGGGTCCGTTTTTCTTAGGTTTTCCGCGGCAGTGCGACGCGCGCGCCACTGCACGGGCTAACGGATGCGCGCATCAGGGATTGGGGGGACGCAATGGCAGAGGCCCGACGCATGGGCAAATCCGAGCTGTTCTCGCACTTTGCCGACCGCTTCGAAATGAAGCGCACGCAGGCACGCGAGTACTTCGACGAGTTGACCGCGCTCGCGGAGAAAGAGCTGAAGCGGTCCGGCGAGTTCGTGCTGCCGGGCATGGTGAAGCTCGTGGTCCAGAAGCGCAAGGCGCGCATGGGTCGCAACCCGGCGACCGGTGAGGCCATCAAGATCCCGGCCAAGACGGTCGTGAAGGCGCGCATTGCCAAGCAGTTGAAGGACACCGTTCTTCCCAAGAAGTAGGCCGGCGTCGTTCTCCCCGGTTCAACGCGTGCGGCCGCGATTAGCCGCGACGGTACCCCCCTTTGGACCCGGCGCCGCTGTGCGCGCCGGGTTTCTTTTGTACCGGCGGCCGCGGGTCGGGCGGTGCCGTGCCGCCGCGGATGAAGCGCTTGATCTCCTGCACCTCGAGCTTCGTCATCTTGAATTTCAGCGTGCTGAGCGGCATGCCCAGCGCCTTGGCGGTGGCGGTGGTGTTCCAGCCGTTGGTCTCGAGCGCGCGGATCAGGTAGTTGCGCGCGAAGGCGTCCACCGCCTGATCGAAGACGTTGCCGCCGGTCGGCGCCGTGGAGGCGCCGGGGTTTACGAGGAAGTCGTAGGGTAGATCCTCGTCGGTGATCCACTCCTTCTCGGTCACCGCCACGAGGCGCGCGATCAGGTTCTCGAGCTCGCGGATGTTGCCCGGCCACCAGTGCGCCGAGAGGATTTTCAGGGTCGACTCGGCAATCCCCTGCACGTTGCGGCGATAGCTCACGTTGTAACGCCGCAGGAAAAAGTTCGCGAGCTCGGGCAGATCCTCGATGCGATCGCGCAGCGCCGGCATGCGAATCGGAATGATGTTGAGGCGGAAGTAGAGATCATCGCGGAACCGGTTCTCCCGTACCGCCTTGTCGAGATCGACGTTGGTGGCGGCAATCAACCGGAAGCTGGTCTTGATCGGGTGGGTGCCGCCGACGCGCTCGATCTCGCCTTCCTGGATCGCGCGCAGCAGGCTCGCCTGCAGATCCATCCGCAGGTCGCCGACCTCGTCGAGGAACAGCGTGCCGCCCGACGCCAGCTCGAACTTGCCGATCTGCTGCTTGATCGCGCCGGTGAACGCCCCTTTCTCGTGGCCGAACAGCGTGCTCTCGACCAGGTTCTCGGGAATCGCCGCGAGGTTGACCGCGATGAACGGCGCGCCCGGGTCGCCGGCCTGGCGGTGGATGAGACGCGCCAGCAGCTCCTTGCCCGTGCCGCTCTCGCCGAGCACCAGCACCGTGGCGGGCCGCCGGGCGATGCGCTGCACCAGATCGACGATCTCGCGCGTGGCCCGGCTGGCGCCGACGACGAACTCGCGCTCGCCCTGTTCGGCGAGCTCGGCGCTGAGCCGCAGGAAGCTGCGGTTCTGATCCTGGCGTTCGCAGGCGCTGGCCACCAGCGTGCGGACGGCGTCGTCGCCCGCGTTCTTCGCCATGTAGTGGAAGGCGCCGTGGCGCATCGCCTCGATGGCGACGGCGAGCTCTTCCACCGGCGACGTGACCACCACCGCGACGTGCGGGTAGTTCTCCTTGACGATCTTCAGGACGTCGATGGCGCTGATGCCGGGCAGGGTGACGTCGAGGAGCATCACGTCCACGCCCTCGCGCTCGGCCATGTGGAGGGCGCTCTCGCCGGTGGCGGTGCGCAGCACCCGGTGGTCGCGACGGAGCGCGCCGCTCAATCCTTCGCGGCTCGCCTCGTCGCTGTCCACGACGAGCACCGTCTTGCGGAGCTCGGCCATGCGGCCGAGTATACCGGCAGTGTCTTTTGCCCGCGCTCCGCGCCGGCGCCCGGCTGCGCACGGGCGCCCGGCCACGCGCGCGCAATCCTTGACACTACTGATTTGCCCCGACTAACGTCCCAAGGCGAGGACACTGCTTGGCGAACGCATACGATGTCGTAGTGATTGGCGCGGGAACCGGCGGCTACGTGGCCGCGATCCGCGCCTCGCAGCTCGGAAAGAAGGTGGCCGTCGTCGAGAAGCAGAAGGCGCTCGGCGGCACCTGCCTGATCTGGGGCTGCATTCCCACCAAGGCGCTGCTCGAACACGCCCACGCGCTGAAGGTGATTCAGAGCGCCAAGGAGTGGGGCGTCACTCTCCCCGCGGGGACGCCGTCCATCGACATGAGCCAGGTGCAGACCCGCAAGGACAAGATCGTCGGCGGGCTGACCAAGGGCATCGAATACCTGTTCAAGAAGAACAAGATCGACTGGATCAAGGGCACCGCGCGCCTGGCCGGCAAGGGGAAGGTGGTCGTCACCGAGGGCGACGCGCAGGAGCTGCAGGCCGCCGAGATCATCGTCGCCACCGGTTCGTACGCGCGCAGCGTGCCCGGCATCGAGATCGATCGCACGCGGATCATCACCAGCGACGAGGCCATCCACCTCAAGGCGGTGCCGAAGTCGATCGTGATCATGGGCAGCGGCGCCGTGGGCGTGGAGTTCGCCTCGATCTACCGCCGCTTCGGCAGCGCCGTCACGATCATCGAGCTGCTGCCGCGGCTGGTGCCGGTGGAGGACGAGGCCGTCTCCGCCGAGCTCGAGAAGTCGTTCAAGAAGCAGGGCATCACCGTCATGACCGGGACCAAGGTGACCAAGGCCGTGGCCGGCGCCAAGGGCGTGGACATCGAGGCGCAGACACCGGAGGGGGAGACGAAGTCGCTCTCGGCCGAGCTCCTGCTGGTGGCGACCGGACGCGGGCCCGTGACCACCGGGCTGGGCGCCGAAGACGTCGGGCTGACCCTGGAGCGCGGCTACGTCAAGGTGGACGAGCTCTATCGCACGTCCGTCCCCAACATCTCGGCGATCGGCGACGTGGTGACCCTCGGCGATGGCGTCCATCCCCAGCTCGCGCACGTCTCGTCGGCCGAGGGCATCCTGGTAGCCGAGCGCATCGCCGGTCACGAGGTCAAGCCGCTCAACTTCGACCATGTGCCCGGCTGCACCTACTGCGACCCCGAGATCGGCAGCGTCGGGCTCACCGAGGCCGAGGCGAAGAAGCGCGGCTACGACGTGCAGGTGGGCACGTTCCCGTTCGGGGTGCTGGGCCGCGCGAAGATGGCGGGCGAGTCCGAGGGCTTCGTGAAGATCGTCGCCGACAAGCGCTACGACGAAGTGCTGGGCGTGCACATGATCGGCCCGCGCTCCACCGAGCTCGTCGCCGAGGCCGTGCTGGCCCTCCGGCTCGAGTGCACCGTGGAGGAGCTGATCAAGACCATCCATGCGCATCCGACGTTCTCGGAGGCGGTTGCGGAAGCCGCCCATGCCACGCATGGGGCGGCGATACATCTGTAGGTGGACGGCTCAGGGCTCAGGGCTCAAGGCATGGAGCGGCTGACGCACAAGAGAGTACGCTTGCGAAGAGCTCTGGTCCTGGCCGTGGCGGGCCGGGTTTGATACGCGTACTGTCCAAGTGTTCTTAGTGAGCAACCACGCCTTGAGCCCTGAGCCCGAAGCCTTCTGACCATGCCCACGCCCATCGTCATGCCCCAGATGGGGGAGTCGATCGCGGAAGGCACGATCGTCCGCTGGATCAAGAAGGTCGGCGACGCGGTCGATCGCGACGAGCCGTTGTTCGAGATCTCCACCGACAAGGTGGACGCGGAGATCCCGTCGCCCGCGGCTGGGGTGCTGCTCCAGATCCGCGTCAACGAGGGCGAGACGGTTCCGGTGGAGAGCGTCGTCGGCCTCATCGGCGCTGCTGGGGAGGCCGTCCCGGCCGGCGAAGCGGTTGCCGGTGGCGAGACCGCCGCGGCTGCACCCGCGGCCCCGGCGGCTCCGCCTGGTGCCACGACGCCGTCGCGCGGGGCGGATCGTTCGGTTGTCGTCCGCGGCACCGAAACCACTGCGGCTCCTGCGCAGCCCTCGCCCTATCCCCGTGCGAACGGGCCGGCGGCGCGGCGCGGCACCACCCTCGACGACTTGCGCCGCCGCAAGTCGTCGCCCGTGGTGCGGCGCATCGCGGACGACTACAACATCGACATCGAAGCCCTCACGGGATCCGGCATCGCCGGCCGGGTGACCAAGCGCGACATCCTCGGCTACATCGAGCGGACGGAGTCGCCGTCCACGGCGAAGCCCGGTGGCGCACCGGCGCCGCGTATTCCCGCGTACCAGCCGGGCGAGAGCATCGAAGTGAAGCCGCTGTCGGTGATGCGGCGCAAGATCGCGGACCACATGGTGTTGAGCCGGCGCACGTCGGCCCACGTGCACACGGTCTTCCACGTGGACTTCACCACGGTCGACGGCATCCGCCGGCAGAAAAAAGCGGAGTTCGAGCGCGCCGGGGCCCGGCTCACCTATATGACGTTCATCGCCCGGGCGTGCTGCGAGTCGCTGCGCGCCTACCCGGTACTGAACGCCGCGCTCGACGGCGACACGATCGTCTACAAGAAGGACATCAACCTCGGCGTCGCGGTCGCACTCGACGGCGGGCTGATCGTGCCGGTCGTGAAGCGCGCGGACACGCTCAGCGCGGTCGATCTGAGCAAGGCGATCGTGGATCTGGCCGAACGCGCGCGCGCCAAGCAGCTCAAGCCCGAGGACGTGCACGCCGGCACGTTCACCATCACCAACCCGGGGCAGCTGGGAGCACAGTTCGGCTTGCCGATCATCAACCAGCCGCAGGTGGCGATCATGGGCGTCGGCGCCGTGGAGAAGCGGCCAGTGGTGGTGAACGACGAGCTCGTCATCCGCACCATGGCCTACCTCACGCTCGGCTTCGACCACCGCCTGATCGATGGGTTCGCGGCCGACCAGTTCATGGCCGACCTGAAACGCCGTCTCGAGCAGTTCGATCCCGCGGAGCTCTGACGCGATGAGCCCGGCCGTGGCCCGACGCGTCCTCCAGGTGCGACGGCTCGGGACGGTGAGCTATCCCGAGGCGCTGGCGATACAGCGCGCGCTCGTCGAGGAGCGGCGAGCGGACCGCGTCGGCGACCTCCTGCTTCTCTTGCAGCATCCGCCGGTGATCACGGTCGGCGTCAAGGGCGACGGCGGACGCGCCAACGTCGTCGCCACGCCCGGGCGGCTCGCCGGGCTGGGCATCTCGGTGGAGGAAACCGGGCGCGGCGGCGACGTCACCTACCACGGCCCGGGCCAGGTCGTGGGTTATCCGATCGTCGATTTGCGGCCCGATCGCCAGGACGTGCACCGCTACGTGCGCGATCTCGAAGAGGTGATGATCCGCACCTGCGCCGATTACGGGCTGGAGGCCGGGCGCATCAAGGGGCTGACCGGCGCGTGGATCGGCGCCGACAAGATCGGCGCCATCGGCGTCCGCATCTCGCGCTGGATCACCAGCCACGGCTTTGCGTTCAACGTCTCGACGCGGCTGGATCACTTCCAGCTGATCGTCCCGTGCGGCATCGCCGACCGCGGCGTGACGTCTCTGGAGAAGGCGACCGAGCGATCGATTGAGGTCGAGGAAGTCGAAGACCGAATCGCGGGGCACTTCGGCGACGTTTTCGAACGGGAGATTCGGACGTAGGGCGGGCCTTGAGGCCCGCCTGCCCGGGGCGGCCGAAGCCCGGCGCGGCTGAAGCCGCGCCCTGCGCAGCTATTCAGGGAAGAGATCCCAGCGCAGCCCCGCGTACACCGCGTGGAAATGCCCCTCGTGCGCTTCGTACACCTGCAACGGCTCGCTGAACAAGCCGCCCTGGATGTTGATCCCCGAGAGCTGCAGGACGCCAGAGGCCGGGTTGTAGGCAAACGATCCGCCGCTGAGCGGCAGGTTGTAGATGCCGTTGCCGGCCTGCACGTGGAACGTCGAGTCCGGGTTGAGCGCCAGGTCGAACGCCATCTGCTGGTTGTCGTGCTGCACGGCCCGGTAGCGGCCGACGGGCGTGAATCCGGTGCCGGTGCGCGCGGGCGGCGCCGGCTCCGGCTCCGGCTCCCGCGCGGTCCTGGCCACGTCGGAGACGCGCTCCGCGGGCCGCGGGGCGGGCGGTTCCGTCTTGGGGTCCACGGCGGGAACGATCGAGCTGCTGGTGGTGGTCGAGTCCTCCGAGCTCTTGAACTCGCTCCGGATCTGCATCACGACCAGCGCCACGACCACCGCGAACACGGCGGCGATGGCGGCCAGGGTGCCGAAGGTCCAACGCCGCACGGTGGAGCGTGTGGACTCGGACGACACCTCGCGCTCGAGCTGCGCCATCAGCTCGTTCACGCCACGGTAGTTGCCGCCGGCCACGCGCACCTGCCGGAACTTCTGTAGCGCGGCGGCCTTCTTGCCGCGGTCGTAGAGCTCCTGCCCCTCGGTGAAGAGACCGCTCAGCTTGCGCTGTTCGTTGGCCCACTTCAGGCGGGCGCTGATCTCGAAGTTGTTGGGCTCGAGCGACAGCGCCGCCTGCAACGCCTGGATCGCGCCGAACCAATCCTCGACGCCGATCGCCGCCTCGGCCTCGCCGCGCAGCGATCGAGTCTTGGCGTCGGCCTGTGGCGCATTGTCCTTGGAGGCCGGTTCGCCGAGCTCCGGCACCAGGCTGCGCACCAGCTTGTCGATCGCCTCGTCGTAGTAGTCCTCGACGATACGGATCGCGTTCCAGCGGCTGAACGGACGCAGATCCTCGGGCAACTCGTCCTCGCTGACCATCTCCGCGTCGCCGACGAGAACTGGAATGATGCGGATCTTTCGCGCCAGCGCGGTGCGGATCTCGACACGCACGAAGTCGTTGGTATCGTCGAGGCGGCGGCCCCGCTCGTCGGCCGCCTTCGTCCAGTCAGGGCCGATCACGGCGATGAGCGCGACGCTCGCGCCCACGGCGCGCTCGACGTGGGCGACGAAATCCACGCCGACGCCAATCTCGCTGACGTCGCGGAAGAACATGCCCGGGAACGCGCGATTGAGACGGTCGTACAGCCGGCCGGTCTGGGCCTGCGAATCGCTGCGGCGATAGCTGATGAAGACCTTGGGCTGTGACACGGCGGCTCGATGATACCCAGAACGATCGACGAGGCGCCATCGAACGCCGCTCGATCGTGGTGGCAAATGGCTGAGCTCGCGGTCTGTCGCCGCGTTGGACTGGCCGGTAGGGCAGGTAGGTCAGGTCGGTCTGGTGGGTCAGCCTACTCCTTGTAATCCTTGGGGGGGGAGGGCAGCTTGGTCATTGCTGCTTCGGCGACGCCGCGGCCGGCGACGGCGGTGACCTCGATGCGGACGTGGCTCCATGTGACCACGTCACCCACGACGGCGGGACGCTCCAGCAAGGCGAGCACCAGTCCGCTCACGGACTGGACGTCGGGGTGTTCCAGCGTCAGGCCGAGGGCGTCGCCGGCGCTTTTCAGGCGCACGGTGCCGCGCACGACCACCCGGCCGAGGTCGTCGCGGGCAATCGGCGGGCGCCCGCGGTCTTCGTCGATGTCGCCGACGACCTCTTGGAACAGATCGCCAATCGTCACCACACCGGCGGTGCCGCCGTGCTCGTCCATCACCACTGCCATGTGGGCGCGCGCCCGGCGCATCACCGCGAGCACCGCGTCGAGCGGCGTGGTGGTGGGCACGTGCGGCAGCGGCTGCGCGTCGCGCGTGGTGGGCGGCGTGCCGGCCACGATGTCGCGGAGCAGCGCCTTGATGTGGACGCTGCCGGCAATGTGATCGAGGTCCCCGGTATAGACCGGGTACCGCGTGTGCGGCGCGATGCGGATGATCTCCTGCACCGCGTCGATCGACGTCCCGGCGGGAATCCCGACCAGGCGGACGCGTGGCACCATCACCTCGCCCGCGGTCAGGTTGCCGAACTCGAACAACTCGCGCAGGATGCGCCCCGATTCGCCGCGCAGCAGCCCGCTCTCGTGGCTCTCCTTGATGATGAACTGCAGCTCCTCGCTGGTGTGATAGCGCTCGGCCTCGTTCTCGGTGCGCTTGATGCCAATCAACGCCAGCAGCCCGTTGCCCGCGGCGTTGAGCACCCACACCAGCGGCAAGAGCGCGAGTTCGAGCGCTTCGATGATCGGCGAGACGTACAGCGACGTGCGCAGCGCCGACTGCAGCGCGAGCCCCTTCGGGACCATCTCGCCGATCACGATGTGGATGTAGGTGAGGAAGCCCACCGCAATACCGCTGGCGAGGGCATGGCTCGCGACCCAGCCCATCGTGTCGAGCGGGGCGAGCCACACTTCGATGTGTTCGGCCAGTACGCGCTCGCCGTACATGCCCAGGCCGAGGCTCGCGGCCGAGATGCCCACCTGCGTGGTGGCGATGTAGCGATCGAGCCGCCGCGGATCGGCCAGGATGCGCGCCACGCGCGCGGCCAGGCGTCCACCCTGTGCGGCCTGATGATCGACGTTGGCGCGCGGAGCGCCGACGATCGCGAACTCGGCGGCCACGAACAGCCCGTTGGCGATGGCGAGCGCCGCGATGATGGCAAACGGAACCAGGAGCTCGTTCATGCCTCGGCTCCCTGGTCGTCGGGCGGGGTGATCCGGGTGGCGACGACCGAATCGACGGCGCGATCCGTCACCCGCTCGACGCGGAAGGAGTAGCCGTCGATCGTGACCGTGTCGCCCGGTGCCGGCAGCCGCCCGAGCGCTTCGGTCACGTAGCCGCCTACCGTGGTGGCGTCGGTTTCGATCGGCGTGTCGAGCGCTGCGGCCGCGTCTTCCACGGCCATCGACCCCGGCAGCCGCACCTGGCCGCCGACGATCGCCTCGGCCGCTGGCTCGGCGGACTTGAACTCGTCACCCACCTGACCCAGGAACTCGGCCAGTACGTCTTGCAGCGTCACGACTCCGGAGGTGCCGCCGAACTCGTCGACGACGAGGGCCTGATGCGACCGGCGCTCCCGCATGTGACGCAGCACGCGGTCGGCGGTGACGCTTTCGTGCACGGCGCTGATCGGGCGGGCGAGCGTTTCGAGGGTCGTTCCGGACTGGCGGCCCTTCACCAGCCACCGCACGAGGTCCTTGGTGTGCAGCACGCCCACGATGTTGTCGAGCGAGCCGCGATAGACGGGCAGCCGCGAGTAGGGGCTGGCCACCACCACACGGATCGCCTCCGACAGCGGCGTCTCGACTTCGAGCGCGGCCATCCGCGTGCGCGGCACCATCAGCTGCTTGGCCTGCCGCAGGCTGAGGCGCAGCGCCCGCTGCAGGCGCCGGTGCTCGTCGGGCTCGAGCAACCCGCCGTCGCGGCTCTCGGCAATCAGCAACTCGATCTCGTCTGGCGAATGGATGTGACGGTGCGTCTGCTGCGGCGCGCCAAGCAGGCGCAGGAGCACCAGCCCGCTCCCGTTCAGCCAGCTGATGAACGGGCGGTAAATCCAGAGCGAGGCCACCATGGGCGGCAAGGTGTACAGCGCCGTCGGTGTCGGGTACTGCAGCGCCAGCGACTTCGGCACCAGCTCTCCGAAGATCACCTGTGCGGCGGTCAGCACGAGCAGCACGATGGCCGCAGCCGTGGACTGTGCCGCCAGCGGCTGCAGGCCGCCGAGGCTGGCCAGCTGCGGGGTGAGCCAGACGGCAAGCGTGGATTGCGCGTAGGCCCCGAGGCCAAGGCTCGAGATGGTGATGCCGATCTGGCACGCGGCGATGTAGCGATCGAGCGCGGCCGGTGTCCCCAGCCGCGGCAGCAGCCAGCGCGCGAACGGGTGGCCGTCCGCCGCCATTTGCCGCAGCCGGCTCTGACGCACGCTGACGGCCGCGAACTCCGCCGCCACATAGACGGCGTTGACGAGAATGAGAGCCGTCGCGACGAGAATGGCCACGAGGACCATGACGGTCAGCGCTGCACGAACTCGGGCCGCGTCGGTCGTGCCGCCAGACGGGCCGCGAGCTCGAAGGCGAGCGTCGCGATCTGCGACGTGCCCTGTGCGTCGATCTTCTCCCAGTCGTCACCCGGGCGGTGATAGTCGCCGTGGAAGCCGGTGAAGAAGTTGATTGCGGGGATGCGCCGCGCCTGGAACGAAGAATCGTCGCTGCGCCCCGCGCCGGGTCCCTCGCGCTTGATGCTCAGGCCGCGCAGTCCCTGAGCCGCGCCTTTGAGGTCGGCCTCGATCGACGGCGCGTACTCGAGACCGCTCACGTCGACGTTGCCGCGGGCGCGGCCCACCATGTCGAGGTTGAGCATGGCGACCGTGTCGGCCACCGGCACCGTCGGCTGCTCCACGTAATGTGCCGACCCCAGCAGCCCGCGCTCCTCGCCGGCAAACGCGACGAACACCACGCTGCGTGGGAAGCGCTCGCGCTGGGTCGCAGCCTGCCGCGCGATCTCAATCACGGCCGACGTGCCCGACGCGTTGTCGTCGGCGCCGTTGTGCACCTCGCCCGTGCGCTCGGGCGACATCGACAGGTGGCCGCCCTTGCCCACGTGGTCGTAGTGCGCCCCGACGACGACGGCTTCTTTCGCCAGGCTCGGGTCGCTGCCGGGGAGCACGCCCACAACATTGCGCACGGTCCGGCGGTTCTTCGTCAGGTGCTCGATGTAGGTCATCGTGGCGCCGTTCAGGGCCATCGATCGCGGCGCGAGGTCGGCGTCGATCTGGCGGGCGAGGCCGTCCAGTTGATACTGGTCGACGAGCGTCTGTATCTCGCGGCGGCGCACGCGCAGCACCGGTATCGGCCGGTCTTCGGCGTCGGGGTCCTTCGAAAACAGCGTGTAATCGGCCTGGTCCAACTGGTGGGACGGGTCGCCGATGACGATGAGCGCTCTGGCACCGCGCGAGCGCGCGGCCCCTTCCTTGGCGGCAAGCGTGGACTCCATCACCGGCCGCGCGCCGTTCATGGCGCTGCTCGACAACCGTTCCTGCGGCTCGTGGCTGAAAACGACGACGGCCTTGCCCGACACCTCCACGCGACGGTAGTCGTCGTAGCCGATGGACGGCACCACCAGCCCGTAACCGGCGAAGACGAGCGGCACGTCTTCGAGGGTCGTGGAGGGAGTGTCCGTCGAGTCGCTGGCGGGCGACGCGAGCGGGTAATAGCTCGAGCCGAGCATGAAGCGCGCGGTCTTGCTGCCGAAGCTGAACGAGAGCTCGTTTCGCTCGCCCACCGTGATCCCGGCCACGAGCTCGAAGGGTTGAAACCAGGAGTCGCCGTCGCCGCCCGGCTGCAAGCCGATGGCGCGAAACTGCTGGGCCACGTAGTCGGCGGCGCGCTCGAGCTCGGGCGTGCCGGCGCCGCGCCCCTGCAGCTCGTCCGACGACAGGAACTTGATGTGCTCCAGCAGAGAGGTGGGCGGGATATCGCCCGGAGCAGCCGCGGCGGCACCGGCGAGCGCGAGCACCGCGGCCGCAACCAACGAGCGCATGCCACGAATCCTAGCAGGTAGGCAGGTGAGCAGGTAGCGGGTGAGGAAAAGGCCTGTTCCAGGCTAGGCGAGGGCCGTTTCGAGGAGGACGCGCTCGCGCGGCGTCAGCGACGGGGCGTAGGCGTGGGCGACCCCCCGGGCATCGAGGAGGGCGGGCAGGGCACCGACCCGGTTGCGGACGCCGAACTCGCCGTCGAGGACCGTGAGCACGTTGAGCCTCCGGCGCGACGCGGTGATCACGGCTTCGGCGGCCACGGCCGCGGCAAGTCCCAGCGCGTACGGCCCGGGCGGCCACAGGCGCGTGATGCGCGACTCGAGGCGTGTCATCTGCACCGGCGTGAGCGCCCGCTCGAGCGAGAACCCGCCGATGGCGGCTTCGCTCCAGGGAACCACGAGCCCCTTCGGCGGCACGCCGAGCACCGCGAGCACGACCTCGGTAGGGGAGCAACCGGCCTCGAGCGCGACCATCGATCGGATGGCCGCCGCAAACGCCTCCGTCGATGTTCCCAGCAGCCGGGCGCGGGAGACGTGCTGCTCGCGGGCTGCCGTCTGCATCAGCGCGGCCTGCGACGGACCGGCGAAGACGAGCGGCGCGTCGCCGGCGCACGGCAGCAGTCTGCGGATGAGCGCCAGCCCCTCGTCGCCGGCCCACTCGGCCGTTGGCGGGCCGTGCCGATCGGCGATGACGCAGGCGGAGGCACCCATCACGCGGGTGAGATCGGCGGTGCCCTCGAGCCGCGCGTGGGAGCCCGTCACGGCCCCCGACTGCTGGATGTCGAGCGCCTTGCCGGCCGCCACGTTCGCGGCGTCGTCCACCAGCAGTACGCGCGACACCCGGTCCCGCGCGGCCAGGGCCTGCGCGACCGCGGCGCCCACCTCGCCCGCGCCGATGACGGCCACCGATGTCATTGAGTGCGTGAAGTATTGTAGTGATTATGCGAGCGATCACTGGTTTGGCTCAGGACTCAAGGCTCAGGGCTCAGGCCAGAACACTCTGCGGTAACGGCTATGGCTCGAGCCTTGAGCCCTGGGCCTTGAGCCAACTCCAACGGCTCTCTCAACTCGTGTGAGCCGTTGCACGATATGACCGGAAAGGTGGCGCTCGTCACGGGGGGCTCGCGGGGCATCGGGCTTGCCACGGCTGTGGCCCTCGCCGCGCGGGGCGCCGCGGTTGCCGTGACGGCCACGTCCGACGATGGCCTCGCCTCGGCGGCGGCCGAGCTCGAACGGACCGCGCCTGGCTCCTGTCTGACGTTGCGCGCCGACGTGCGCAGCGCCGCCGACATGGCGAGCGCCTGCAAGGCGGCGGTCGCGAAGTTCGGCGGTCTCGACGTGCTGGTCAACAACGCCGGCGTCGGCGTGTTCGCCAACGTCGCCGATCTCCCCGACGACGACTGGCGGCTGATGTTCGACACCAACGTGACCGGCGTGTTCAACGCCACCCGCGCGGCGCTGCCGCACTTGCGTGCCCGGGGCGGCGGCTGGATCGTCAACGTCAGCAGCCTTTCGGCAACCGGTCCGTTTGCCGGTGGCGCCGCCTATTGCGCCACCAAGGCCGCCGTGGATGCCTTCACGGCGGCCCTGATGCAGGAAGTCCGGCACGACGGCATCCGGGTCGCGGGCGTGGCCCCGGGCTCGGTGGACACCTCGTTCGGCAGCGGCCGCGACAAGAGCGGCTGGGCGCTGCAGCCCGCCGACGTGGCGCAGGTAATCGTGGATCTGCTCGGCCATGCCTCGCGCAGCCTTCCGAGCCGCATCGAGGTGCGACCGTCGCAACCTCCCCGAAAGGCCTGACCGTGTCCGTCTTCGACAAGCACCGCAAGCAGCTCGAAGTGCACGAGACGATGATGGGGGCGTCGCGCGGCCGGCTCGCCGTGGCGCTCGATCTGCTCACCGACGCGCTGGCGATGGTGGGACAGCACGGCGTCTACTGTCAGAGCGCGCGGACGCCCGGCAAGCCGACGCTGGACATCGCCTTCGTCATCGAGCAGATTGGCGACGCCAAAGAGCTGCTGCAGACCGTGATCGAGTCCGACCGACCGTGAACGCTCCAGGCCCGATCGGCGTCGTGGCGCATTACAACCTGCTCGAGCAGCTCGAGCCGGCGGGCCCCGGCGATCTCTATCGCGCCCGCGACACTCGCCTCGGCCGCACCGTCGCGCTGCGGCTCCTGCCGGCCGATTTCACGGCCGGCGCCGACAGCCGTACCACCCTCGTGGCGCAGGCGCGGGCCATGACCGTGCTGTCGCATCCCAACGTAACCACGCTGTTCGACGCCGGCGAGCACGAGGGACGCGTCTACCTGGCGTTCGAGTTCCTCAAAGGACAATCGCTGCGCGCCGAGATGGCGGGGCGGCCGCTCAACGTCCAGCGTGCGGTCGAGACCGCGATCCAGATTACCGACGCCATCGCCGACGCGCACGCCAACGGGTTCGTGCACGGCGGCTTGAGCCCCGAATCGGTGGCGATGACGCAGCGCGGGCACGCGAAGATTCCAGCCTTCGAGCTGGCCGCGCACGGCGGGTTTGCCGCGGCCGGCGGACCCGGCGCCGAGGTGCGGTTGCTGGACTACGTGTCGCCGGAGGAGGCCAACGGGCAGCCCGCTGACGACCGCTCCGACATCTATTCGATAGGGGCGATCCTCTACGAGACGCTCACCGCGAAGCGGCCCAATCCCAAGGGCGCCGCGGCCCCCAGCGCGTCGAACCAGCACGTACCGCCGGAACTCGACGCCGTCGTGCTCCGGGCCGTGGCCCCCAATCCTGACGCGAGGCCGCAGTCGGCAGCGGCGCTCGCGTCGGAACTGCGAGGGGTCGTGGCCCTGATCGATGCGCAGGGCGGCGCCGGCGACGAGGCCGACGAGGGACACGTGCCTTCCACGAGCGTCGGCCGCGTGATGCGCTTTGCGGCGATCGTGCTGGCGCTCGCCGGAATCGCCTGGTGGTTCTGGCAGTCGAGGTCGGGATCCTAGCCGCCGGTTGACACGGCCTTCACGCGGGCCTCGCCATCTGGAGCGCCTGCTCGCGCGTGAGCTCCATCGCGTGCACGCTCTTCGCGTGCTCCTGGGCCTTCTTCACCACCTCGTCGTCCGAGGCGCCGCGTAAGACGAAGCCGCACGGGCAGTTGATGATCTTCTCCATGGGTGCCTCCTGAAGCCGCTACTATAGCCACGGCACCTTGTCGCCACCTTGCGAAAGGATTGCAGGCTGCGTGGCCACGCGGATCTATCTCACGGGGCGCCTCGCCATCGAGCACGCGGGGCAACTCATCCTCGATGAAGCCGCATTTCCCGGCCGTCAGGGTCGTCTCGTCTTCGCCTACCTGGCTGCGGACGCGCACCGAACGGTGCCCCGCGGCGAGCTCAGCGAGGTGCTGTGGGGAGACTCGCCGCCCCGCGAGGCGGATACCACGCTGAGCGCCGTGTTGAGCCGGCTGAGGGCACTTCTGCGACGCATCCCGTCAGGCGCGGACATCGCCGGCCAGAACGGGGTGATTGCGCTGCGCTTCCCGGCGGACGCCTGGCTGGACCTCGAGGGCGCCGCCAACGCGATCGACGAAGCGGAAGGAGCGCGGCGAAGGGGGGATCACCCGGCCGCGTGGAGCCATGCCAACATCGCGGCGGTCATCGCACGACGCCCTTTCCTGCCGTCGGAAGAGGCGCCGTGGATCGAGCGACAGCGCCAACGGCTCTCGTCGGTACTGCTCAGAAGTCTGGGATGCCTCTCGGCCGTTGGCGCCGAGACCGGCGATCTCGCGTCGGCCGTGCAGTATGCCACCCAGCTCGTGGACCTCGACCCGCTTCGCGAGTCGACCTACCGCCAGTTGATGAAGCTTTACGTCCGCACGGGCGACGCCGCCGAGGCGCTGCGCGTGTTCGCGACCTGCCGTGAGCGCCTTCGCGACGAGCTCGGGGCGAGCCCCTCGCCGGAGATCGCGCAGCTCCATCTGTCCATTCTCCGTGGCGAAGTGAATTGAGAACGCGATCGCCGGCGCCCGGCGGTTCGCCGCGGAGGAGCCTGAAACGGGAGACTGCTACGTAGCGGAATTGTTGGACGACGGGGCGAGGATCGATCCCAGCTGATCGACGAACGCCGATCGCGCGAGCACCTGGCCGATCCCGGCGGCCCGCGCCGCAGCGATGACGTCGGCGTGGACGTGCGACACGAAGCCGATGGTAGGGACGTCCCGCAGCGCCGGGTCCGCTTTCATCGCCGCGATCGCCTCGATCGGCCGCATCTTCACGCTGTCGAGGTCGAAGATGACCAGCCGCGGCCCCTTGGCGCGCACCGCTTCGAGCACCTGATCCGGGACCCGCTCGAAATACACCTCCGTTCCCAGCGTCTTGGCCGCGGTCCTGATTTTGACGGAGAAGAAGAGGTCGTCGAGGACAGCGATGATCATGGGAAGGCTCAAGGCTTAGGGCTCAAGGCTCAGGGCGTGGATTGCTTGCTGGCGCTCGTACAGTCCGCTTGTGACAAGCGTACTCTCTGTGCGTAAGGAAGCGGCAAGGCCCTGAGCCTTGAGCCCTGAACCGTCCAGCGAAGTACGATACCGCCCATGATCCTGGAGGTTCGAGCGGTAGGGCCCTTCTACAAGAACGGCTTCGTGGTCGGGTGCGAGCGCACGCGCGAGGCGGTGCTGATCGACCCGGGCGACGAGGTGGACGAGCTGCTGGGAGCGGCTTTCGAGGCCGGCGTGCAGGTCCAGCGCATCCTGCTCACGCACGCTCACGTGGATCACGTTACGGGCGTCGCCGCGGCGAAGGAGGCGCTCGACATACCGGTGCACCTCCACCGCGACGACCTCTTTCTCTACGAGCAGGTGGTGGAGCACGGCCGCATGTTCGGCCTCACGGTCCGGCCGCAGCCGCCCATCGACGCCTTCTACGACGGCTCGTCGCTCGGATTCGGCGACTATGCCGTTACGGTGCACCATACCCCTGGCCACTGCCCCGGTGGTGTGTGCCTCCAGATCGGCCGTCCCGGGCAGGCGGATCCCCCGCATCTCTTCGTCGGGGACACGCTCTTCGCCGGGTCGATTGGCCGCACGGACCTGCCGGGCGGGGACTACGGCGTGCTGATGCGGTCGATTACGGCGGTGTTGTTCCCGCTGGGTGACGAGGCGGTGGTCCACCCCGGCCACGGGCCCGACACGACCATCGGCCGCGAGCGCCGCACCAACCCGTTCGTGCTTGAATACGTCTCCAGAAACCGGGGATAGGGCGAAAATGACGGTGAGGCGGCGGTTCTGACAATGAGGCGGGTCTAAGGACCCGCGGCCACTCTACTCGTCGCGGAGCGCCACCAGCTCGACACGGCCCACCCGGACGCGGTCGCCGGAGGCCAGGCGTGCCCGCTCGACCCGCTCGCCGTTGACGAAGGTCCCGTTCGTGCTTTCCAGGTCGCGCACTTCCAGCTCGCCATCCCGGAGGGCCAGCAGCTGGCAGTGAACCCTGGACACCAGCGCTGCGTCTAGGATGAAGTCCGCTCCGGTGGATCGCCCGATGGTCCGGGCCACTCCCGGCAGGATGCGGAAGGTCTGCTCCGGCACTCCCTCGGTGGTCGTTCTCAGGATCCACATGCAGTCGAGCGGCTCGCGGCGCGAAAGGGCAACTTTTCCAGGGTAGTCGACGTCAACTGTGCTGTCGGCTCATGCGGCCGTCTTCAACGAGGTAGGAATGCGGAAATCCAGGAAACTCGCCCTGCTGGCGGCCGCGGTCGTGGTTCTCATCGCCGGGGTCTGGGGGTTTGTCGGGCTCAACGGCGCCGTGCCCGCCATCGACCCCTCGAAGATCGCCGTCGTGGAGCAGGGCACGATGACCCGTTCGGTCGTCGCGACCGGCAAGGTCGAGCCCATCACCAAGGTGGAAATCAAGTCGAAAGCCAACGGCATTATCGAACGGCTGCTGGTCGAAGTCGATCAGGTAGTGGATGCGGGCCGCGTGCTCGCCGAACTCGACAAGGAAAATCTTAACGCACGCCTGCGTGAGGCTCGCGCCAACCTGCAGGCGGCCGAGGCCGCGCGCGAAGCCGCCGCGGCCCAGCTGAAGAAGAACGAGATCGAAGCCGAGGCGCCCGACGTGGCGTTCGCCCAACGCAATCACAAGCGTGCCGAGCAGCTCTTCGAGCAGAAGCTGGTGTCGCAGTCCGCGCTCGACGATGCGAGCAGCGCGCTCGAGCAGGCCGAGAATCGCAAGCGCGCGGCGAGCGGCCAGCTGGTGATCGCGCAGGCGCGGGTGGTCGAAGCCACGGCCAACGTCGCCCAGGCCCGCGCCGCGGTCGAGCGCGCGGAAGAGGAGCTCGCCAACTCCACGATCAGGGCACCCATCCGCGCCACCGTGCTCACGCGCGACGTCGAAGTCGGGAGCCCGGTGTCGTCGATCCTCAACCTCGGCGCCAACGCCACGCTGGTCATGACCCTCGGCGACATCCAGCAGGTGTTCGTACGTGGCAAGGTGGACGAAGCCGACATCGGCCGCGTGCGGCTGGGCCAGACCGCGAAGATTACCACCGAGAGCTTCCCCGACCGGGCCTTCGACGGACGCGTCACGCAAATCTCCCCGATCGGCGTCGAAAAGGACAACGTGACCACCTTCGAGGTGAAGGTGTCGATCGACAACGCCGGCAAGGAGCTCAAGGCCAACATGACGGCCAACGCC
>Ga0070675_100000496_pt1 | contig 26949 bp, 29 predicted proteins | sample KBSM43metaG_FD_65343 | JGI IMG/M metagenome (GOLD analysis project Ga0070675, IMG submission 65343) | Miscanthus rhizosphere microbial communities from Kellogg Biological Station, Michigan, USA - KBS M4-3 metaG | ecosystem: Host-associated > Plants > Roots > Rhizosphere > Soil ... | reverse complement strand
GACGCAAACACCCGCACCTTGGCGAATCCGCAATTGCGCACGTCAGAAGGAATCGCAGCGTTGGCAAAATTCGGCGAACGCGTGCCGGTGCCGGTGACGACCTTCGCGCCAATCGCGACCGGCGGCACGCCGCAACAGCCGATCACATCGTTCAACTACGAGAATATTGGTGTGAACATCACCATCACGCCGCGTACCCATCATGACGACGACGTGTCGCTGGCGTTGGCAATTTCGGTCACCAATATTTCAGGGACTGGCTTCGGCGGCCTGCCGACTTTCGGCAATCGCGAGATCAACACAGTGATCCGGCTGCGGGACGGCGAAACCAACATGCTGGCCGGCCTGATTCGCGACGAGGAGCGGAATTCGATTGAAGGAATCCCTGGCTTGAGCGACATCCCGGTGGTCGGTCGCCTGTTCGCGCACAACACCAAGAAGACGGATCAGACCGACATCATCCTGACGTTGACGCCGCACATCATTCGCGTGCTCGACCTCAGTGAAGCTGACCTGCGGCCGTTCCGCGTCGGCCGCGACTCGCTCGCGCCGATTACCGAGTTACCGGCACTCGAGCCGCCACGCCCGCAGGAACCGCCCAAGGAAGAAGCGGCGGCAGTGCCAGTCAAGAAACCAGGCGGCCGTTAAGGCAACCGCGCGACCTTCGCTCCCAACCCCTGCAACCGCTCCACCAGCCGTCCGTAACCGCGTTCTACTGTCTCGAGCGGCACGAGCCGGCTCTGACCATCTGCCGCGAGGCCCGCGGCGATCAGCGCCATTCCCGATCGCAGATCGCGGCTGTCGAGTGGCCGCCCTTTCAGCCGCCGTGGGCCGGTCACAATTATTCGGTGCGGATCGCAGAGGAACAAGTCGGCACTCATCGCACTCATCTGCTCGAGTGCGAACAACCGCAGTTCGTACATCCAGTCGTGAACCAGCGTCTGGCCTTCGGCCTGGGTTGCCAGCACGGTGACCAGGCTGACGAGATCGCTGGGGAACCCGGGCCATAGCCCGGTGGTGATCCGACCGGACGCACGCGGTTTGGATTGCTCGACGCGAAAGACCTCGCCGTCCATCCGGCACTGCACGTCCATGCGTTTCAGCACGGCCGCAACCACTTCGATGTCTTCCGGGCGAGCGCCATGGACATCCACATCACCGCCGGTGATGGCCGCCACGACGGCCCAACTGCCGGCCTCGATGTAGTCGCCCCACAGCGTGTGTTTCGCGCCGTTCAACCGCGCGCCGCCCTCGACGCGAATCGTCGACGTGCCCTCACCGGTAATGCCGACGCCAAGTTTCCTCAGGAAGATGCAGAGTTCGACAACGTGCGGCTCGCAGGCAGCGTGCCGAATTTCTGTCAAGCCAGGCGCGCGGGCCGCCGCCAGCAGCGCCGTTTCCGTACCGGTGACGCTGGCTTCGTAGAGATAAATCGAGGTCGGTTTCAAACCGGTCGGCGCTTCGAGAATATGACCCGGGCCGGAAACCGCCCGCACGCCCATCGCCTGCAACGCTTCAAGATGCGTCGCGATGCTCCGTCGCGCCGGAAAGTCGCCGCCTGGCGGCGCGATGTGGGCACGACCGCGGCGCGCCAGCAGCGGGCCGAGCAACAGCACGGAACCGCGCAGCCGCCCGACCAGTGCGCCGTCCGGTTCGTCACGCGTCACCTCGGGGCAGCGAATGCGCAGTGTCGTGCTGCCGATGCCGTCCACCTCGGCGCCGACGTCGAGCAGCAGTCTTGCCATCACCTCGACGTCGCTGATCCTCGGCACGTTGGTGAGAATGCATTCTTCGGTCGTCAACAGGCACGCGGCAAGCAGCGGCAGCGCGGAATTCTTGTTACCCTCCACTTCCACCGATCCCGACAGGCGCTGACCACCTTCTATCAGTAAGGTCGACATCTGGTTCGCTCGTCTCTCGTTGCTCGTCGCTCGTCGGTCGCTGCTCGTTGCCTGCTACTTCTTACCAGTCTCCGAGGTAGACGATTTCTTCGCGCAGCGACACGCCGAATCGATCGCGCACTGTGCGCTGGCATTGCTCGATCAGTTGCCGGATTTCGGTCGCCGTCGCTGCCCCTTCGTTGACGATGAAGTTGCCGTGGACTGGCGACACACGTGCGCCGCCGACCGCGACCCCTTTCATGCCGGCGCGGTCCACCAGCGCGCCAGCCGACCAGGGAATGCCGTCGGGTACAGCATCGATTCCAGGTTGCGGGTTCTGAAAAATGCAGCCTGCGCTTGGCGTGTCGAGCGGCTGCGTCTGCTTCCGAAATGCCAGCGACTCGCGGGCCACTGCCCGCAGCACTGCCGGCTCGCCGCGGCCGACCGGGAAATCGGCCGTCAACAACACTTCGCCTGTTTGCTGCAATCGGCTGCGATCGTATCCGAAAGCCATCGCATCCGCTGCAACCGTCCGAACGTCGCCGGCACGGCTGACAAGTTGCACCGAAGTGATCAACTCACCGATGTTGCGGCCGCTGAAATGGGCGTTGCCGAACACCGCGCCGCCGACCGTCCCGGGTGTACCCGCCCATGCCTCGAGCGCCGCCAATCCGTGATTGATCGTCCAGCGCACGAGTCCGTTGATCGTCAGCGCGGCATCGGCGCGAACCAGCGTTGTGGAACCGCTTGAGACGCAGCGCGCTTCTCCACCACGCGGACGGACGACGAGGCCGCGAGCCCCCCCATCCGATACCAACACATTCGAACCACCGCCGAGGATCGTCACATCGACGTGGTGGCTCGCCGCCAGCCGTAATGCGGTGACGATCTCTTCGCTGGCTCGCGTTTCGATGAAGAGGTCGGCGGGGCCGCCGACCCGGAACGTCGTCATCGGCGCCAGGTCAACTCGTTCCTTGACGCGATCCGCGCCAAACGCCTCACGGAGCGACGCGGCCAGCGCCTTCACAGCCCCTCCACTCGCTGCAGCGCTCGCTCCTGTGCTATCAGCGCCGCTATCGCTTCACGCGGGGTGCACACTTGGAACGAAATCTTGTCGCCCGCCACGAGTTGGCCGGCGATGGCCAGATCCGCGGTGATTACCGTCGCGATTTTTGGATAGCCGCCGGTGGTTTGACGATCGGCCATCAATAGGATTGGCTGGCCCGATGCTGGAACCTGCAGCACGCCGAGCGGCGTCGCGTCCGAAATGATGTCGGGACTGCCCGCATGCTTTAGCCGCGGACCTTCGAGCCGAAATCCCATTCGATCCGAATTCTGCGCAATGGTGTAGGGGCTTGATTGCAATGCGTCGAGCGCATCGGGAGCGAACAGTTCGAGCTGCGGGCCCGGCAACACGCGAACCAGCGCGTGCGCGCCGGGCAGAGGTACTACCGGCAACCCCGGACCGGCGGGCGCTCGAGCCACCGGCACTCTCGCACCAAGCGGCAGCGTATCGCCGCTTCGCAGCGGACGGCCTTCAAATCCACCCATTCCGCTGATGACGTGCGTGGCGCGGCTTCCGAGCCGCGGTGGAACAGAGATTCCCCCCTCGACCGCGAGATACGCCCGCGCCCCGCGCTGCCGCCGGCCGAAACGGAGCCGACTGCCCGCCGATAGCGTCACCCGGGTATTCAGTGGAACGTCAACGTCGTCGATGGTGACGTCGAACTCCGCGCCCGTCACTGCGATCGCGCGCACATCTTCGAAGATCAGTTCGGGTCCTAGCAACGTGACCTCGAGCGCGGAGGCGTCGCGCCGATTGCCGACGATGGCATTGGCCAGGCGAAACGATACCGGGTCCATCGGCCCTGCGACCGGCACACCGCGCGACTGAAAGCCCCAGCGGCCGGCGTCCTGAACGGTGGTCAACATACCCGGCTTGACTACGACGATCGCCACCCGTCGTACTCCGTGCGGTTGATTGGAAAGAACTGAACCGAATCCCCGGCTCGCATCAGAAACGGTTCGTTGCGATCAGCGTCGAACGGTTTCAGCGGCGTCCGGCCGATCAAGCGCCAGCCGCCGGGTGTCTCCGCCGGGTAGACGCCGGTTTGCACGCCGGCGATGCCGACCGAGCCAACCGGCACACGCACGCGCGGCGTTCCGTGCCGCGGCATCGCGATACGCTCCGCAACGGTACCCATGTAGGCAAAACCAGCGACGAAGCCAACCATGAACACCCGATAGGTTGCGCCCACGTGCAACCGGATCACGTCGTCAACGGTCCCGCCTGCGAACGTCGCGACATCGTCGAGGTCTGGCCCAAAGTCGCCGCCGTAGCAGACGGGAATACGAATCGGTTCGCGGACGTCCGCCGCCGAATCCGGTGTCTGGCGCGCGTCGACCTGCAGCCGCTTCAGCAACCCGTTGTAATCGGTTCGCAGCGGATCAAAGTAGATCGCTACTGACCGGTAGGTCGGCACGACGTCGCGTACGCCGGCAAGGTTGGCATTCTGCACGGCATCGGCTAGAGCGATCGCACGCGCGTTTACGACCGGATCGATGCGTGCTTCAAACTCCACCACCACGGCAGAGTCGCCCGCCGGCACGATGCGAAACGTCTCGCTCACGCCCCTAGCGCCTGCACGAGCTTGCGGTGAATGCCACCAAACCCGCCGTTCGACATCAGCACGACGTGATCGCCGGGCCGGTGTTCGCGGACGATGGTGGTGATGATGTCGTCGATCGAGTGGGTTTCGCGCGCCGATTGGCTGGCACAGCTCAAATCGTGAATCAGCTGTGGAATGGATAAGCGCTCGGCCTCTGGAAGGGTCGAGCGAAAAACCGGCGCAATCAGCACTTCGTCCGCGCCGGCGAATGCCTTGGCGAAGTCGGCCTGGAAAACGCGACGGCACGACGAGGCCGAGCGCGGCTCGAACACCGCCCAGATGCGGGCTTCGGGATGGGCCACACGCAGTCCGGCAATCGTTTCGGCAACCGCCGTGGGATGATGCGCGAAGTCGTCATAGACAGTGACGCCGTCGGCGACGCCAACGACTTCAAGCCGCCGCTTCACACCGGCAAACAGTCTCACCGCTTCGGCAATCCGCTCGACACTGATCCCGACCTCGTGAGCAACCGCGATTGCCGCCGTGGCATTTCGCACGTTGTAGGCGCCAACCAATCCCATTTCGAAAATGCCGAATGGTGACGCGTGATAACGGACCTTGAAACGCGTGCCGTCGGGAGTCGGTTCGATGTCGTGCGCCTGCCAGTCGACATCCTCGCCGGTGCCGAAGGTCTGCACCCGTGAAACCGCCGTTCCCACCAGAGCTCGGGCGCCGGTGCTGTCCGCGCCGACCAGCAGCAGGCCTCGTCGCGGTACGAGACGCACGAGCCGCCGGAACGCCAGCGCCACTGCGTCGAAGTCGGCGTAGATGTCCGCATGATCGAATTCGACGTTGTTGACGATCGCGATATCGGGCAGATACTTGAGGAATTTCGCCGTCTTGTCGAAAAACGCGCTGTCGTATTCGTCCCCTTCGATCACGAAATCGCGGCCGTGGCCGATGCGGTAGCTCGACCCCGATTCGCCGAAGTTGCGCGCGATCCCGCCGATCAGCACGCTCGGGTCGAGGCCGCCATGGGTCAGCAGCCAGCCGGTGATCGACGTGGTCGTCGTTTTTCCGTGAGTGCCAGCGACAACGATCGAGCGCGCACCCCAGAGAAAGTGTTCGCGTATCGCCTCCGGTAGTGAGCAATAACGAATCTTGCGATCGAGAACTTCCTCGAGTTCCGGATTACCTCGCGAGATCGCGTTGCCGACGACCACCTGATCGAGGTCGCCGGTGATGTGATCCGCGTGATAGCCGGTATAGGTTGGAATTTCCTCTGCCGCGAGGAAGTCGCTCATCGGCGGATAGACGTCCTGATCCGATCCGCGGACGTCTACACCCTTTCGCTTCAGCATCGCGGCCAGCGTCGCCATCGCCGTCCCGCAAATCCCGATCAAATGCACCTTCATCGAACGGCGCTCTCCTCGATGATCAGTGTCGGCGCTGCCCCGCCGACGACGCGGGCGCGAACGCCAAGTGGCAGGGTCATCGCCGGCCCGGTGGTGTGGCCTGACGGCAAGCCGATCAGCACCGGTCCGGGAAAATCAGCAAACAGATCGGCCATCACCGAACGCGCGGTCGGATCCCCGCCCGGCTCGTCGCAATTCGGCAGTTCGCCGATCACGACCGCCGACGCGCGCGCAAGAATCCCCGCCTGCCGAAACTGAGTGACCATACGATCGAGTTTGTACGGCCGCTCGCCGACGTCTTCAAAGAACAGAACACAACCCTGTGGCGGCGAGAAGGCGTAGGCCGTCGCCAGGGACGACAACAGCTGCGTCATCGTGCCACCGAAGATTGGGCCGCTGGCTTCTCCCGGTCGAATCGTTTCGAGACCGGGCGCGGTCAGCTCTCCCATCGGCTCGGCCCGCGTCAAAGCGTTGACGAACGAGGGCCGATCGTATCCGTCGGCGCCTTTTCCGAGCCGGCCGGCCAGCATCGGTCCATGAAATGCGACGAGCCCGCAGCCGGTCGTCAGGAAGGTGAGGATCGATGTCACGTCGCTATAGCCGATGAATGGCTTATTCGCTGTGCGGGCGAGCGTCGCATCAAGCAGCGGCAGCAGATGAGCGCTGCCGAATCCGCCGCGGACACCGATCACGCCCGCGATCGAGGGGTCCTGCCAGGCTGCGCAAATCGCCGCAGCGCGGGTTGTGGCTTCGCCGGCGACATAGCGGCGCTGCTCGAAGACCGATTCATCGTAGACCGGCTCGAAGCCGAGCCGGCGAAGCTCGTCGATCCCCCGATCGAAGTCGTCGCGCTTGAACGCACTGGCAGGGGCAACGACGGCGACGCGGTCGCCTGAAGACAACGCACGCGGTTTCTGCATCACAGAAACTGAGACATCTCGTCGGCGATCGCGCGATGCTCTTCGCCGCCGATCGCGGCGCGCAGAGCCCGGCCCGACAACGGACGCGCGCCGACGGTCGATGTCAGAAAGCGTTCCTTGGCGCGCTGCTGCCGCTTCAACGCATCCTCCACCCGCGTCATCCGCAGCCGATCCTCTTCGACCGCGTGAATCAGGGCCTCGAGCGACGCCGCCTGCGTGGCATGGTCGCCGCTGCAGATCAACATGCCGTCGCAGCCAGCCTCGATCGCCATCACCGCTGCGGCCGGCACCGCATATTCCTTCGCGATCGCTTTCATTTCCAGGTCGTCGCTCAAAATGACGCCGTCGTAGTGCAGCTCGTGGCGCAGAATGCCGGTGACGACTCGCTTCGACAGCGTTGCCGGCCGCTGCTCGTCCAGCGATGGCACCAGCACGTGCGCGGTCATGATCGTAGCAACGCCGGCGGCGATCGCTGCTCGAAACGGCGCGAATTCGACTTCGCGCAGACGTTCCGGTGGGTGCTCGACCAGCGGCAGTTCGAAATGCGAATCGGTGCTGGTGTCGCCGTGGCCGGGAAAGTGCTTTCCGCAGGCGGCGATGCCTTCGCGCTGCAACGTCTGAACAATTGCGGCGCCGAGGCGGGCGACATCCGCCGCTTTGTCCGCGAGCGCCCGGTCGCCGATCACCGGATTCTTCGGATTGGTGAGGATGTCGAGAACCGGCGCGTAGTCGAGCGTGACGCCGACCGCCTTCAGTTCCGCGGCAAGCGCCCGCGCAAAACGCTCGGCCAGCTTGTCGTCGCCGGCACGGCCGAGCGTCGCCATCGGCGGCCACTCGGTGAACGGCGCCTTCAACCGCGCAACGCGGCCGCCTTCCTGATCGATTGAAACCCAGAGCGGCAGATCGGGCACCAGTTGCGACGCCTCGAAAGCCACCTCCGCCACCTGCTCGGGCTCGGCAACATTCCGCGCGAACAGGATCACACCGCCAAGGCCGAACTCACGCGCCAGCGCACGAAGTTCCGCGGGAATCTGGTGACCATCGAAACCGGCGATCAAAAGCTGTCCAATCTGCCGGCGGAGCGCGCTGGGTGACATAGGCTGACCAGATTCTACCCGTATAATCGCCGAGTGAATCGTCGGGTGACCTCTTCGGCTCCCACGCGAATCGATCTGGCGGGCGGCACTATCGACATCTGGCCGCTCTATCTGTTTCACGACGGCGCATCAACGCTGAATGCCGCCATCAGTCTGCGGGCGCACGCCGAAATCACCGCACGAGCGGACGGCCGCATCGAACTACGCTCCATCGACACCGATCGGGTCGTCTCCGCGGCTCGCTGGCAGGATCTCGACGGCGGCGGCGAGTTGTCGCTGCTCGCGCTGTTGGCACGTTACTATCAGCTCGAAAACGCGACGCTGACCACGCGCGGCGAGTCACCGGCGGGCGCGGGTATCGCCGGTTCCTCGGCACTCAATATTGCGGTCTGCGGGGCTCTCGCGCGCTGGACCGGCGGTTCGGAAGATGCCGAGCAGCTATTGCGCATTGCCAAGAACGTCGAATGCCAGACAATCCGCGTTCCGACCGGAGTGCAGGATTATCGGCCGGCGATGTACGGCGGCGTCGCCAGCATCGAACTGCGCACGGACGGCATTCGCCGGACTGGACTGGCCGTCGATCCCCGCGCACTCGAGCAGCGAGTTGTGTTGGCCTATACCGGAGCCCCGCGGAATTCGGGCACCAACAACTGGGAAATCACGAAGCGCCACATCGACGGCGACCGGCACATTTTCGACTGCTTCGAGCGGATCCGCGATACCGCCCTGGCGATGCGTGCGGCGCTGGCGCGCGAAGACTGGGACGAGGTCGGCCGGCAGATCGGCGTCGAATGGGACAACCGCAAGCGGTTGGCGCCGGGCGTCACGACACCGGTGATCGACGATTTGATCGGGCGTGCGCGTGCCGCCGGTGCGACCGCGGCAAAGGTCTGCGGCGCCGGCGGCGGCGGCTGCCTGTTTTGCTTTGGTCCGCCTGCGGCACGCTCCGGGATCGCCGCCGCGCTCACCGCCGGCGGTGCCCGCGTGCTCGATTACCACATCGAGACCGACGGCCTGGTCATCGACGGCCAGCCGGCCCGTGCCTAGCCAATGGACAACGCCGGCGTCGCGCGCATTCTACGCGAAACAGCAGATCTCCTGGAAATCAAGGACGAAAATCCGTTCAAGATCCGGGCGTATCGTAACGCGGCCGACATCGCCTCCAATCATCCCCACGATCTCGTCACCCTGGATGAAGCTGGCCTACGGGAGATTCCTGGCATCGGCAAGGATCTGGCGGCGCGAATCCGCGAGATTGCCGAAACCGGCGACACCGCTTACCACCGCGGCCTGGTCGCCGAGTTCGCTCCGACCATTCTCGACCTGTTGAACCTGCAGGGCGTCGGTCCGAAAACCGTCGCCACGCTCTATCGCGACCTCGGTATTCGCACGCTCGACGACCTTCAGGCCGCCGCTCAAGACGGACGGATCCGATCGCTGAAAGGAATGGGCGCAAAAAAGGAAGCGCTGATCCTCAAGGCACTCGACGAGCGGAAGCGGTTCGCCGGGCGCCACCTTTTGCCCGACGCACACGACGCTGCCGCAGCCCTCGCCGAATATCTGCAAGGACGTGCGCCCGGCGTCGCCATCGATGCCGTCGGCAGCCTGCGTCGCGGCTGCGAGACCTGCGGCGACATCGACCTGCTGGCTTCCGGCGGACCGCCATCATTGATGGACGACTTAATCGCATATCCGCGGGTCGCGCGAGTGCTCGGGCACGGCGACACGAAATCGAGTGTGCTGCTCCAAGGCGGCCTGCAGGCCGACCTCCGGCTAGTCGCCGCTGACAGTCGCGGCGCCGCCATGCAGTACTTCACCGGCTCGAAAGCACACAACATCGCGCTGCGGGATCGTGCCATCGGACTAGGCTTCAAGTTGAACGAATACGGCCTGTTTCGCCTTGCCGACGATGTCAGGGTGGCCGGCGAAACGGAGGAGACCATCTACGCCGCGCTCGGCCTCGACTGGCCGCCACCCGAACTACGCGAGAATCGCGGCGAAATCGAGGCCGGTCGATCGCACACCCTGCCAAGGCTGATCGAGCGCGCCGATCTTCGCGGCGACCTGCACATGCACACGACCGAAACCGACGGTAAGGACGACGTGCGGGCGATGGCGCTGGCGGCCAAAGCCGAAGGCCATGAATACATCGCGATCACCGATCACACGCAGGCGCTGGCGATGGCCAACGGGTTGGACGAACGGCGCGCGCTGGCCCATGCCGCGCGGATCCGTGCCGTTGATGCCGAAGGCCTGGGCATCCGGTTACTGGCCGGCGTGGAATGCGATATCCGGCCGGATGGAACGCTCGATCTCGCGGACGACTGCCTCGCCGCCCTCGACGTCGTCGTCGCGTCGGTTCATTCCGCGTTCAACCAGGAACGGCAGCAGATGACCGAGCGGTTGCTGCGCGCGCTCGAAAACTCGAACGTCGACATTCTCGGCCATCCGACCGGGCGGATGATGCCCCGCCGCGAAGCCTACCCGTTCGACATCGAAGCAGTGGTGGACGCCGCGTTCCGCCGCGGTGTCGCGCTGGAGATCAACTCGCAAGCCTATCGGCTCGATCTGAACGACAGCCATGCGAAAATGGCCCGCGACCGCGGTGTCAAGCTGGTGATCTCGAGCGATGCGCATTCAGTGAACGCGCTGAAAGTCTTGCGCTGGGGCCTCCTGGTGGCGCGACGCGCGTGGTTGACGCCCGCTGATGTGCTGAATACGCGGTCGTTCGACGATTTCAAGGCGGCTCTCAGACAATGACTCAGTTGAAGATGCTCAGCGCCGACGACAAGATCGCGGAAATCCGGCGCTTGTATTTCACGACCACTCGGGAAAAGGTCCAGGAAGATCTCGCCAAGGCGCTCGACCTGCTGAAGTCGATGACCACCGAAGAAGAGCGCGAGCGGGCAACTGTCTACATGGAAGGACTTGCCCAGATGCGCTCCGATTGGCATAAGGCGGGACAAAACACCAGGAAACGTCGCAAATAGCGAGCAACGAGTCTCAGCCGCGATTGGATACGACTTTCTTGCGCGCCGCGACGCGAAGCGGTTCCGGCACGTTCCGGTCGACCGACAGCCGGGTCAGATCGCCATCCTGCAGCCGATTCATCAGATTCATCGACATCGCCAGTGGTGTTTTCGAGTTTTTGCAGAGCCGCAGCACGACCATGTAGTTCTTGACCCACTGTCGGTTGTTGCCGATGATGCGCAGCACTTCGTCCGATACGCTGCCCATTCCGGCGATTGCCTCGACTTCCGGTTCGGACAGCTTCGGACTGCTGAGAACCGCCGCCGCGATCATCTTGTTGGGATCACGGATCAGAATGGCCCGCATCTCGCGCGACCCTTTCGACGCTGCCTTGAGCCGCTCCGTAAAACCCATTTTGGCGATTTTCTGGGTGGCCGATTCCTTCGTCTCGTTCGGATCGTCTTCGACCTCGTCGCCAGTGGCGATCAGTGGATCGTCAGCGGGCGGTTTCGTCGGACTCTCCTCCGGCACGACGCCGCGGTTGGCGAAGAACTCTCGCAGGCTGACCGACACGTCCGATCGCGCGAGAAAATTCTTGAGGGCTTCAGGCGGAATCCGGTTCAGCGTTGCCTCGGCGGTCTCGCGAACCTGCTGATCGCGGTCCTCGAGCAACACCACCAGAATGCCCAACTGCTCCTGCGCTCGGGTGGCGAGGCCGCCCTGGGCGGCCAGTATCCGCACTTCGCGGTCGACTTCGCCGCGCTTGAAGAGGTCGAGAAGCGGAGTGGGTACGGTCACCGGGCCAGGTAGTCCTTGTAGTTGGTGAGGTTGATGCGGACGGTGACGACTTCGGCGGCTTTCCCCAGTGGTCGTCCGTCGGCGCCGTTCAATGTCAGAGCGAGCGCCGCCGCGTCGCCCGCGGTAATCACCATCTCACGCTTAACGTCGATGGTCTGCTTCTCCCCAGCCTGCAGCAGCCCCCTGATTGCCTGCCGTCCGTCGACGGTGGCGTTCACCCACACTGGCCCGCGTGCGGATAAACCGATCGTCAAGCGGTCCGACACTGCGTCGGCGGGTTGAGCTGGCGCTGGCGCCGGCGGCGGCGTCGCGGGCTTCGTCGCGGATGGCGGCGTGACGGGCGGTACCGTGGCTGGTGGCGGCTCACTGGCCGGAGCCGGCGCCGACGCGCTTCCGGTCGTCGGCGACACCACGGCCGGCGCGACTTCGGGCAGCACGGCCGACGCCCGCCGGTTGATCATGCTGAAGTAGATCACCGCACCGGCCAGAGGAATGCTGATCGCCAATATCGACAGCACCGTGGTTGCCATCCGGCGATCGTTTTCGAGGCTCTCGAAATCCTCGACAGGGGACGATGTCGGATGCCCGGCGGTGACGGAGTCGTGCGGAAACTGGGCGATGAACTCCTGAATCGTCGTCTCGGGATCGAGACCAACTTCCACGGCGTACGAGCGCACGAACGCGCGGCTGAAGATGCCGCCGGGCAGCCGCGCGACGTCGTTGCGTTCGAGCGCTTCGAGCACGGCGATCGAGATTTTGGTCTTGCTGGCGATTTGGCGAAGCGACACGCCCTTCCGCTCGCGCGCGGCGCGGAGCTTGGTGCCGAAATCACTCGCCCGGTCGGAGGCCATCAACGAAGGAGCCGCGCTTATGTTAGGGACGCGCTTTCACGGTGTCAAACACCGCGCGCGCCGCTTTTACGATTTCGACCAGCGAGCCGTGTGCGAATAGACCGATCGCCGCCACTCCGGCAGCGCCGGTCGCGGCGATGGCCGGCAAACGATCGCGTGTCACCCCACCGATCGCCAGCACCGGTACCGTTGACGTCTGAACGATCGCCCGAAGGCCCTCGACCCCGAGACACGAAACGCCAGGTTTCGAGGAAGTCGGAAAGACCGTGCCGGCGATCAGATAGTCTGCCCCGCCGGCCGCACCCGCTTCGGCCGGGTTGTGCACCGACCGTCCGACCAGAAATCGCGCCGGCGCCAGGCGGCGGGCGTCGGCCGGTGTCATCGAATCAGCGCGCAGGTGCACGCCGTCTGCGCCGCACGCCATCGCCACGTCGAGCCGATCGTTCACGGTGACGCGCGTGGACGAAGAGCGCGCGATGCCGAGGACGGACGAGACCAGTTCAGCAAGCGGCGCGGCCTCGAGGTCCGGTTCGCGGACCTGGATGACGTCGACGCCGGCGTCAACCGCACGGCGCGTCTGTTCGAGGACGTCGCTTTGCCGGCGGTCGGTGACCAGGCAGATCGTCACCGTTCGAAGCCTTCAGGTGGACCGGCTGGCCGCTGCGAGCTCTGTTGAAAGATCAGCGCGAGATCGGAAAACCCGGCGAACAGGTTCACCAGCCCGAGGCCGGTCACGGCGCCGCGCAGGAAATTGTTGGTCAAGAGCGGCTCGAGCGCCGGCCAGCGCTCGACAAAGTAGTTATGGTCCCAGAGCGCCGGCCACCACGGCATGATCACGAGCAGCAAACCCACTTCCAGGAAGAAGGCGACGTAAACCAGCCGGCGGATCAGAACCTACTCCCGCGCTTGGACCTTCGCGAGGCGATCGATACGGGTGTTGATGTCGCGATAGGCACCAGCGTCAGACTGTAATTCAAGACAGATCGCCAGTGCACGTCCCACTTCGCCATTCGACTCGAGCGCCTCGGCCAGTTCGAACAGCAGCTGGTGGTGTTCGTCGGGGTTGTTGGCCGGTGCCTGCGCCGCCCGCTCCATCCACTCGAGTGACTGCACGGTCATGCCACGCTGCTTGAAGATGCGGCCCAAACGCGCGGCCACTGCGAAGCGCAGCTTCGGCGAGCGCGCCACCGCTTCGAGCGCACCGATCGCGCCGTCGAGGTCCCCCGCTTCATGAAGTGCCACACCGCGCGCGAATTCACTCTCGGCATTGCCATTTCCAGACCGGCGCGACGCTTCGTCGCGGAACTGCTCGAACACCCGATCGAGCTCGGCGGTCTTCACCGGCGGGCCGGCGACGGCCGGGCCGCCGTTCGACTTCTCCGGGCCACCGTTCGATTTCTCGTTGAGCACGATGCTGAGATCGACCTCGACGCTTTCCGTCTCGGCGTGCGCCTTTGATGGCGCAGCAGCCTGTGCGTTGAGCATACTCCCGATGTCGACCGTCTGCGCGCTGGCTGCCGGCGGAAGTTCTGTCGCGGCGTTGACCGGTTCGACTGTGGTCTGCCGCGGCCCGGGCTCGGCTGACGTCGCGGCGGCGGCGGGTGTGGGCGTCGGCGCGGGCGCTTCGAACGGCGGGAAGAAATCGGCGCTCAGATCGGTGCTGGTGAACGGCGCTTGGCCGCTCAACCGTTCCGCAATAATCGCGTCCGGATCCGGCTCGTTCGTCATCACCAGTGTTTTGCGGAACCGTTCGATGTTCGCGCGATCCCACGGCTCGCGCGCCACCAGGTCTTCTGAAATGAAACGCGCCTCGGTCGCCATGCCGGCCGTGATGTAGGCATCGGCCAGCTGCGCCTGCGCGGTGTAGAGCGTCGCTTCAAGGCTGCCGTCAACGCAGATCTCGACCAGGCGGCACAACGCGGCGATGTGGCTCGGTACGCGGGTCACGAACTCCTGCAGTGCGGCCGCCGCTGCACCCCAATCGTTTTCACGCGCCGCCAGATCAGCCGCGAGTTCGACGACCGCGAAACCCGCGTCAGGCGCCTGTTCGGCAACGTTCCAACCGACCAGCGCCACCTGGTCGCGGCGTCCCGGATCAGCGTCGAGCACCCGCCTGGCTATCGCAAGGCCTTGATCGATCTCGCCCGCTCGGAGACGCATCTCGGCAACCGTGAGGAGCAGTTGCGAGTCGTTGCCGGCCGTCTCTTCGGTGAGGTATTGGGCTGCCGCGGACATGTCACCGCGCGCGACAAAGGTCTTCGCCAGGTGGACGCGCAGTTCGGTGTCGGCGGGGTCGAGGCGCGCCGCCGCGCACTGCATCTCGAGCGCTTCGCCGGCGCGGCCGGCGGATTCGAGGGCGCCGGCGAGCAGTTTGAATTGCGCGGCGGTGGTCGCACACTCTCCCGCTCGCGCCAGATCATCCGACGCGAGGTAGACGTCGAACAGCTGCGTCCGGATCGACTCGTCGTCAGGTGCGAGATTGCCGGCTTCGCGCAACGCCTCAACCGCTTCCGCCGGGCGCTTCTTTCCGGTGAGTTCGACGGCGATCTCCTTGAGATCGCGAACCGCTCCGTGCGTGTCGTTGATGTCAATCCGTGCGCGAGCGGCGTTGATGCGTGCCGGATAGTCGCTGGGATCGAGGTTGCCCAGCCGGATCCGCATCTGCGCGTTGCCGCGCTTGTCGCCGGCTGCCGCTTTCTTCTCGGCGACGACCGTCAGATAGGCGCGCGCGTCAGCATAGAGATTCTGGCTCGCTGCGATTTCAGCCGCCTGGAGAAGCGAGTGCTCGTGGTCCGGCTTGATCTTGATGACCTTCTTGTAGAGCGCCGCCGCTTTCGGCAGAAAGCCGTCTTCGCTCAAGGCGTCGGCGATGCGCACGAATTGCTCGACTGCCCTGTCGATCTGCCTGGCCCTGACGTAGAGGTCGCCAAGCAGATTGACCGAGTTGAAATCGCGCGGTTGGTCTTCGACGATCCGGACGTATTCCGCAATGGCAGGCTGCAGCTTGCCCTGCTTGAGCAGCTTGTCGGCGTTCTTCAGAATTGCAGCACGATCGATCGGCACCTGGGTTCCCCGGGCAGCCGCCAGACTGCCATGTACAGCCTGCGAATTGGCAGCCTGCACTCTGGGTGTCGGTCGTACTCGGCTCAGTCTTCAGTGGCGGTGTCGAACCCTTTTTCCGTTCCGGACACGACAACCGTGGACGGGTCGAGTGGTTCAGCCTGGACGGCGATGGCGTCGAACAGCGTCGGCGGACGAAACGAGCGACGGTGTGCATCGGAATAGCCAAACCGTGCAACGGCGTCGAGGTGATCGGCGGTGGCGTAACCCTTGTGGCGATCGAAGCCGTAGCGCGGGTCGCGGGCGTGGAGTTCGAACATCATCCGGTCGCGCGTCACTTTCGCGACGATCGAGGCCGCGGCGATCGCGGAACATCGCCGGTCGCCGTGCAGCACACCGCGCTGCGCCATCGGCAGGTCGGGTACGCGAAACGCGTCAACCAGCACGATATCGGGGAGGGGCGCCAGCATCAGGATGGCGCGTTGCATCGCGCGCAGCGATGCCTGATGAATGTTGATGCGATCGATCTCGGTCGGATCAGCGGCCGCCACCGCCCAGGAAACCGCGTGCTTCAGGATCTGTTCGTAGAGACGCTCGCGCTCGGCGGCCGGAACCGCCTTCGAGTCGCAGACTCCGGGAATGTGCCGGTCGGGATGCAGCACGACGGCCCCGGCGACGACCGGTCCGGCCAGGCAGCCGCGCCCGACTTCGTCGGAACCGCCGACATAGACGAACCCGGCCCGCCGCAGCGAGTTCTCCAGCGTGCGAGTTGCTGGAACGCGGGTCACGCCGCCTACTGCTTCGCGCCGTCCTTCATGCGGGCGGCCTTGCCCTTCAGATCGCGCAGGTAGTACAGCTTGGCGCGACGGACGCGAGCCGACTTGGTGATTTCGACCTTCTGGATGGTCGGCGAATGGAGCGGGAAAATGCGCTCGACGCCCTGGCCAAACGACACCTTGCGCACCGTGAACGACGCGCGCGTGCCGCCGCGGTGAATGCCGATCACGACCCCTTCGAAGATCTGAATGCGCTCTTTGTCGCCTTCGCGGACCTTCACGTGCACCTTGACGGTGTCGCCCGACCGCATCGCCGGCCGCTCTGCCAGCTGTGCCTGTTCAACGAGTTCAATTGCGCCCATTGCCTGCTCCTTTAAGCTCTCGCAAGATCTCTTGCTCTTCTTCGTCCAGAATTGCGCCGTCCAGTAGATCCGGACGGCGTTCCAATGTTCTCGTCAGCGCTTCCCGTTTCCTCCAGCGCCGAATCGCCGCATGGTTCCCCGACAGCAGCACGTCCGGAACGTCCAGCGAACTCTGTCCGTGTCCAACCCGCGTCGTGATCGCCGGCGGCCGCGTGAACTGCGGGAAATCCAACAGCCCGCGGCTGAACGAATCCTCCGCCACCGACTGCTCGTCGCCGACGACGCCCGGCACGAACCGCGACACCGCGTCGAGCACGACCAACGCCGGCAGTTCGCCGCCGGTCAACACATAATCACCGATCGATAGTTCCTCGTCCACGCGTTCGCGGACTCGATCGTCGAACCCCTCGTAGCGGCCGCACAACAGCACGACCTGACCATAATCCGCCAGACGCCGCGCCTCGGCTTGCGTGAAGCGCTCTCCTTGCGGCGACGTCAGCACCACCCGCGGGCGCCCGCCGCGTTCCGCTTCAATCGCGTCCAGCGCGCGGAAGATCGGGTCTGGCTTCAGCACCATCCCCGGTCCGCCACCGTACGGCACATCGTCGACGATCCGGTGTTTGTCGGTCGTGTAGTCGCGTAAGTCGCGAACTTTCACGTCCAGCAAACCGGCCGCGATCGCGCGGCCGACGATTCCCGCGGCCAGCGGGCCTTCGAGCATCGCCGGAAAGATCGTGACGATGTCGAACGTCATGGCTGCGTTGGCGAATTCAACTCCAGCAAGCCCTCTGGCGGCGCGACCACGATGCGCTTCGCCCCCACGTCGATCGCGCGGCAGATGTCGACTGCCAGTGGAATCAGCACTTCGCCGCGTGCTCCATTCACGACCAGCCGGCTGGGACCGCCAGAGTCTTCGACCGCTGTCACCGTCCCGATCGCCGCGCCGCCAATCGTTTCCACCGCACAGCCCACCAGATCGTGGTGGTAATACGTGCCGGGCGGTAACGCCGCCAGCGTGTCGCGCGGCACGCGCAATTCCAAACCGGCGAGCGCTTCAGCGTCGGTCATCGTCTCGACGCCCTCGATCGCAATCACCGGCCGATCGTGTTGAAAGCGAACCGTCTGCACCGTCAGCCGATCCGCCCGCCCGTTGCGCTGCACGAACAACTCCGCGCCGGGGCGGAATCGCTGTTCCGGAAAGTCGGTGTCAAGGTTCACGATCACCTGGCCTTTGTTCCCGTGGGCCCGCGCGATGCGACCCACGACGGCCATTTCTTCCCAGATCATTGCTGTTTCGGATTCACCGGCTCTCCCGTATCTCCAGCGTCACGTCCTTGCCTTCTTTTTCCCCCGCGGTCGCGGCGAGCGTCCGCAGTGCCGCCGCGGTTCGTCCTTGCCGTCCGATTAACTTGCCGAGGTCCGACGGCGCGACGAACAGCTCGATCAGCGTTTTGTGCTGGTGCTGCGATTCGGTCACCTTCACGTCGTCAGGACGATCGGTCAACGCCCTGGCGAGTACCTCGACGACTGCCCGCACCCCGGTCGTGTCCGCCATGGCTATTTCGTGGCGGCGGCTGGTGCCGGTGCCGCGGCGGGAGCCGGCGTCAGGTGATTCTTGATCAGCGTGCGTACTGAGTCCGAAGCCTGGGCGCCTTTGCCGAGCCAGTACTGGACGCGCTCGGCGTCCACTTGCACGACCGCGGGCTTGGTGCGCGGGTTGTAGTGTCCGAGGATTTCGACGAACGAGCTGTCGCGCGCGGCGCGCGAATCGGTGACGACGACGCGGAAGAACGGGCGCTTCTTGGACCCGGCCCTCCGTAAACGGATGGCTACCACGATCTCTCCTATGGCTCGCGCGCTCGAAACGCTTGCCAGGTTCGCTATCCGCCGTCCCCGCGTGGACATCCATGCGGGCTGTGGCAGACCCGCCGAGCGGCGTTGCCGCCTGGGCGGGCGTAATGTCCGAGCTCCGCGGTTACCCGCGGTTACGCAGCATCTGCATTGCCTGACGACGGCCCTTTTTGCCGCCGCCGGCCAAACCGGTCATGCCGCCGAGTTGTTTCAGCATCTTCTGCATCTGCACGAATTGCTTCAGCAGACGATTCACTTCCTCGACCGACGTGCCACTACCCCTGGCGATCCGCTTGCGGCGGCTGCCATTGATGATGTGCTGTTTGCGCCGCTCTTCGAGCGTCATCGACCCGATCATCGCCTCGATCCGCGAAACCTGCTTCTCGTCGGGCTTATTATCCGCCAGCGCCTTGAGATTGCCCATTCCCGGCAGCATCCCGATGATCGACTCGAGCGGTCCCATCTTCCGGATCGTTTTCAATTGATCGCGGAAGTCTTCAAGCGTGAAGTCGTTCGCCCGGATTTTCTCTTCGAGCGCTTCGGCGTCTTCAGCGGAAATCGCGGCTTCGGCTTTTTCGATGAGCGACAGCACATCGCCCATTCCGAGCACTCGCGAAACCACCCGGTCGGGATGAAACGCCTCGAGATCGTCCAGCGTTTCGCCGCTGCCGGCGAACGCGATCGGCACGCCGACCACCGACACCACCGACAATGCCGCGCCGCCGCGCGCGTCGCCGTCCATTTTCGTCAGCACGACGCCGGTTACGCCGACCCGCGCGTTGAATTCGCCGGCGCTCTTGATCGCGTCCTGGCCGGTCATCGCGTCGGCGACAAACAGCCGATCCGAGGGGTCGGTGACATCGCGAATCGCCACCAACTCCGTCATCAACTCGTCGTCGATGTGGAGCCGCCCGGCGGTGTCGACAATGACGACGTCGAACCCGAGATTCGTGGCTTCGGCGAGCGCGCCTTTCGCGCGCGCCACCGGATCCATTACGCCGGCCGGATCGTGGACGCGCAGTCCGGCTTTTTCACCCACGAGGTTCAGCTGTTGAATCGCGGCAGGCCGCTTGACGTCGGTCGACACGAGCAAGGGATACCGCCCCTGCTTCTTCAGCCATTTTCCGAGCTTGCCCGAAGTTGTCGTCTTGCCGGCGCCTTGCAGCCCGAGCATCAGGACGACTCGCGGCTTTTTGGCTGACGGCTGCAGGCCGCCTTCGGCATTGCCGAACAGCGCCAGCATCTCGTCGCGGACGATCCGCACCACCTGCTGCACGGGCGGCAAGCCGCGCAGCGTGGTGTCTGCCGATTCTTCCTGAATGGCGTCAATCGCGCGGTCGCGGACGCGATCGATGAACGCCTTGACGACCTTGAAATTGACGTCGGCTTCGAGCAGGGCGAGGCGTATCTCGCGCAGCGCGGCTTCGATCGACTCCGGGGTCAGCCGCGTCTCGCGACGCAGCGACTGGAAGACGTCCTGGAGCCGCCCGCTCAGAGACTCAAACATGGATCACCAAGGCCCGTAACATGCTCTAACGCAAACTCTTATCGTAGCGGACGAGCCGGTTGGGTGTCAAACAGTCGGGACTACTTCCGCCGACGATAACGGAACTCGAGCGCGAACGGCTTGCCGTCCTGCGTGCCCTCGACGCGCGCAATCAGGCCGCTTTCTCCGTCACGACGATATTCAATGCGGTGCACACGATCTTCGCCGGCGATGTTTTCGAAAACGAACCGCCCACTCTCGCTCGACGTCAGCCTGAACGACACCGGCGGGCGGCCGCCAGGCTGCGGCACATAAAACAGATCGGCACCGCGTTTTTCGATTCGCAGAAACTCGAACTCTGCCGTCCGATCGCCGGCAACCGTCCGACTCATCCCGATCATCGCGTTAGCCGTCGGCGTCGTCCAATACTCTTCGACCACACGATTACCCTGCGTCGCTTCCCAGGTGCCCGCCAGCCATGTGAACGACGACAGATTTCCTTCCTGGGCGGATGGGGCCGCGGCCAGCACCGCGAGCCCGCCGACGATCGTCAACCAACGACGCATGTTTTGACCTCCGACACGAGCCAACGGAGGGGACGGAGATAACGGGATGTGCTTTTTGTCCTTTTTGTCCTTTTTGTATCTTTTGTGCTTTGCACTTCTTGATCTCCGTTACCCCGTTGCTCCGTGTTGATCCCGTTATCTCCGTCCCCTCCGTGTCTCAATCATCGAGGAAGCGATCTCGCAGATCGGGCGTGGGCACCATGCAGACATCACGTTTGCCGAACCACGCGTAGCGGTTGCTGGCCACCCAGTCATAGACGGCGTCGCGCAGGGGTTTGGGGACAATGATGAACCCGTAGGAGAGATTCCAGGGAAAGCCGAGTCCGCGGGCGACTCGGAGTGCGGCCGTCGACTGCGTATAGATCCGACCGTCTTCGACGAGCCATACGCTGTCCGGTACTGGACCGTTCTGGATCCGGCCGTTCAGCAGGGCTCCGGCCGCGTTCGACTGCAACGAGGCAAACCGAAAACGAGCCTCCGGGTCGCGTGCGATGACGAACTGCACGAACCCGTTACACAGGTTGCAGACACCGTCGAAGAGAATGACCGGATGAAATTGGTGAGTTGGTAAGTTGGCAGGTTGGTAATGTGGAGCTGGTTGATTGACCAATTTACCAATTCACCAAATTACCAATTACACCGATGACAGCTTGTGCCCGAGCTTTTCTTTCTTCGTCTTCAGGTAGCGACGCGTCGATTCGTGCGCCGGGATCTCGAGCGGCAACCACTCGGTCACGCTCAGGCCGTATCCTTCGACGCCGACCAACTTGCGCGGGTTGTTGCTGAGCAGGCGCATCGAACGGACACCGAGATCACGGAGAATCTGCACGCCCATGCCGTAGTCGCGCTGATCCGCTTTGAATCCGAGACGTTCGTTCGCTTCGACGGTATCGAAGCCTTCGTCCTGCAGTTCGTAGGCGCGAATCTTATTCGCCAGCCCGATGCCTCGGCCTTCCTGATTGAGATACAGCAGCACGCCGCGTCCTTCGGCGGCGATTTTTCGCATCGCGGCGTCGAGTTGCGCACCGCAATCGCAGCGGATCGAATGCAGCCCATCGCCGGTCAGACACGAGGAGTGGACGCGCACCAGCAGTTCACGGCCGTCGCCAATGTCGCCCTTGACCAGCGCCACGTGCGTCTGGTGGTCCACCTGGTTTTCGAAGGCGTGCACGCGGAACTCGCCGTAGTCGGTCGGCAATTTCGCAGTAGCCACGCGCTTGACCAGCGACTCGGTGTGCATCCGGTACTTGACCAGGTCGGCGATCGTGATCAGCGGCAGGTTGTGCTTGCGGGCGAACTTCGTCAATTGCGGCACGCGCGCCATCGTGCCGTCTTCGTTCATGATCTCGCAAATCACGCCGGCCGGATAAAGGCCGGCGATACGCGCCAGATCAACCGAGGCCTCGGTGTGGCCAGTGCGCGCCAGCACACCGCCAGGGCGTGCGCGGAGCGGGAATACGTGGCCCGGACGGACCAAGTCGCGCGGCCGCGTGTCCTCCGAGATCGCCAGGCGAATCGTCCGCGCGCGGTCGGCTGCCGAGATGCCGGTCGACACGCCGTCCTTCGCGTCAATCGACATACAGAAAGCTGTCTCGCGTCGCGCCGCGTTCGACGACACCTCGAGAGGAATGTCCAGATGATCCAGGCGTTCGCCAGTCATCGACAGGCAAATCAACCCGCGCCCGTAGCGCGCCATGAAATTGATCGCCTCGGGCGTCACCTTCTCGGCCGCGATCGTCAGGTCGCCCTCGTTCTCGCGATCCTCGTCGTCGACGACGACAACCAGCCGGCCGGTGCGAATCGCTTCGATGGCGTCTTCGATGCGCGTGAACGGGGTGTCTTTGGGACGCGCGATCGACAGCGCGGGCCTCTTTCTGCCCTCGACCTTTTGCTTTTTAGCCTTCATACGATTTATCCGGCCGCACCGCGGAGAGCGTCAGCCCGGCCAGTTCGGCTGCGCGCACCACATACTTCCCTACCATGTCACATTCCAGGTTCACGCGCTCGCCGCGCTGGATCGAACCAAGATTGGTGTGCTCCATCGTGAACGGGATCACCATCACATCGAAGCGGCCTGGCGCCAGGCCGGCGACCGTCAGGCTGATCCCGTCAATCGCGATCGAGCCCTTGCTCACGATCAGCGGCGCCAGACCGTCGGGATAGCTGACCGTCAGCCAATGGAAATCCTGTTCGCGGCGCAGTTCGTCGACGCAACCGATCGCATCGACGTGCCCCTGGACGAAATGGCCGCCGAACCGGCTGTCGGCACGCAGCGGCCGCTCTAAATTCAGTCGCGAGCCCTCCGATAGGGATCCGAGCGTCGTGACGCGCACCGTTTCGGGACCGATATCGGCGTGGACTTCACCATCCTGGGCGGTAACCACCGTCAGACAGACGCCGTTGACGGCGAGGCTATCGCCCGGTGACAGTTCGGGCGCCAGCGTCGACGCGATGCGAAGGCGGAAGCCGCCGCTGGTCGACTTGCGTTCGAGGAGTTTGCCGGTCGACTCAATGAGGCCCGTGAACATATCCTTCGATCAACACATCCGGGCCGAGCGTTTCTACCCGCCGGCCGATCAATTCCGACGACGAAAAATGGCAGCCAGGCAGCAGCGCCACGCCGCCACCGAGGCTGCGCGGTGCAACATATAAGCGCACGAAATCGACACTCGACTCGCGCCACGCGGCGGCGTGCAGCGTCGCCCCACCTTCGAGAATCAAGGATCCGATATGACGAGCGCCAAGCTGCGTCAGCGCCGAGCGAAACGTGCCGTCGCTGGTCAGCACCTCGGCGCCCTGCTGCTCGAGACTGCGCCGCGCCGACGCGGTCATTCCCGAATGGCGGCTGGTCACGATGATGACAGGCCCGGCGTCGAGTGTCGAGAGGACCCGCGCCGTCGGCGGCGTCCGAAGACGCCGATCGAAAATGACCCGCGTCAACGGTCGTTCGCGGTATGCGCTGCGAGCGGTCAGCACCGGATCATCAGAGAGGATTGTCCCCACGCCGACCGCGAGCGCGTCGATCTGCGCGCGCATCCGATGGGCGTGTCGATGGGCTGGCCCAGACGTCAGCGCGGTCGGCCGATCGGCGCTTGCCGCGATGAAACCGTCGGCGCTGACGGCGGCTTTCAGCGTGACGAAGGGCCGGCCCTCGCGCATCAACGTAAAAAATGGCTGATTCATTGCGATCGCGTGCTCCGCACCCCTCCCGATGTCGACGGCCACTCCGTGGGCGCGCAGGTAAGCGAAGCCACGCCCGCTGACCAGGGGGTTTGGGTCCTCCACTGCGGCAACGACGCGGGTGATGCCGGCGTCGACAATCCGCGCGGCGCACGGGCCGGTGCGGCCATGATGCGCACAGGGTTCCAGCGTGCAGTACAACATACCGCCCTGCGCACGCGAACCGGCATCCTCGAGCGCACGCACTTCGGCGTGCGCCTCGCCGGCGCGTTCGTGGTAACCCTGTCCCACCAGCACGCCATCAGGCGACACGACGACGGCGCCAACCAGTGGATTGGGACTCGTCCGCCCAGCCCCGCGTGCGGCGTGAAACAACGCGCGGTCCATCCAGCGGGCGTCGGACATCACCACTTCTCGGCGAACAGTCCCTCGACGTATTCGTCGGCGGAAAACGGCACCAGATCGTCGATGCCTTCACCGACGCCGACATAGCGAATCGGCAGTTTCAGATCGTTGGCAATCGCGACCGCGACGCCGCCCTTGGCCGTGCCGTCGAGCTTGGTCAAAACGATGCCGTTGACGCCGGCGGTTTCCATGAATTCGCGCGCCTGCGTCAGGCCATTCTGTCCAACGGTTGCGTCGAGCACCAGCAGCACCTCTTGCGGCGCGCCGGGCACTTCGCGTGCCGCGATACGGCGAATCTTGTCGAGCTCGTTCATCAGGTTGACGCGCGTATGCAGCCGGCCGGCCGTGTCGACCAGAATCGGATCCCGCGCCCGCGCCTTGCCGGACGAGATCGCGTCGAACACGACGGCCGCGGGGTCCGACCCGTCGCGCGCGCGGATGATGTCCACGCCGGCCCGCTTCGCCCAGATCTCGAGCTGCTCCACCGCGGCGGCGCGAAAGGTGTCGGCGGCGCAAATCAACGGCGCGTGTCCCTGCTGCTTCAGCAGGTTGGCGAGCTTGCCGACCGTCGTGGTTTTCCCCGTGCCGTTCACGCCCACGATCAACATAACCGTCGGACGCTGCGCGGTATTCGGCGGTCGATCGACTCCGGCAAACACTGTCTTGATTTCCTGTTTGACGAGATCGCGAAGGCTGGTGCCGTTTCGCGGCCGGGTTTTGACGGCGGCGATGATGCGATCGGTGGCGGCCACGCCGATGTCCGCGGAAATCAGCAGCTCTTCGAGCGCCTCGAGCGTCTCGACATCAACCGGGCGCGAACGACGCTCCGGCTGATCGGCGCGCCCGACGATGTCGTCAAAGCGTTCAACCAGCTGCTGTGTGGTGCGGGAGAGACCCTGACGAATCTTGTCGAAAAAGCCCACGATGCTAATTTACCCAATTCCCGATCAGCTTTGTTCCGCGCGCTGGGGGCGGAGCATCAGCGTTTCAATGGCTGCGCGCACGTTCGTGTTGCCCGACAGCACCTCGGCCATCTGTTCGGCGATCGGCAGCTCGACGCCGTAACGGGTGCCGAGCGCCAGCGCCGCGCCGGTTGTCCGCACACCCTCCGCGATCATCTTCATGCCCGCCAGCACTTCCGGCAGCGCACGACCGCGTGCGAGCTCGGCGCCGACGTGGCGATTGCGGCTGAGCGTTCCGGTGCAGGTGAGCACGAGATCGCCAAGCCCGCTCAGGCCGGACAGTGTTTCGCGGCGGCCACCCGCGGCACACGCCAGGCGAGTGATTTCGGCGAGCCCGCGAGTGATCAACGCGGCGAGCGCGTTGTGGCCCAGGCCCAGTCCTTCGACAACGCCCGCGGCAATCGCGATGACGTTTTTCAGCGCTCCACCGATCTCAACGCCGACGATGTCGTCGCTGGCGTAGAGACGAAATGCCGGTCCACGAAACTCCGCCTGAACGAGCGCAGCGGCGACAGCGTCGGACGACGCCGTGAGCACCGCGGTCGGCAGCCGCTGCGCCACTTCGACCGCGAAGCTGGGCCCGGACAGCACGACCACCGGATGCCTCCGATCGGTTTCCTGCGCAATCACCTCAGACATCCGCAAGAACGTGTCGGCTTCGAGCCCCTTGGTGGCGCTGACGAAGACGGCGTCCGCGGCCGCGTACGGCGCGGCCTGTTGGATCACCGCGCGGCAGCCGTGCGAGGGGATCGCCGACACGATCAAGTGCGCCGCATCGAGCGCGGCCGCGACATCATGGGTGACGGCGATGCGCGGCGGCAGCGATACGTCGGGCAGGTAGACCGCATTCGCTCGCCGCGTCTGCATGTCCTCGACCAGCGAACGGTCGCGTCCCCAGAGCGACACGTCATGGCCAACCCGCGCCAGATGCACCGCCAACGACGTTCCCCAGCTTCCCGCGCCGAGCACGGCGATCGATTTCATACTCGGGCGCGGCCGCGCGAAGTCAGCGCGTGACCACCGCCAATCCGGCGTTCGGTGCCGGCGCGCATGCGCGCCAGATTCGATCGGTGTCGAAACAGAATCAACGTGGCGGCGGCGATGGCCGAGCCGACGACCGGCGCCGGTGAACCCAGCGCGTAGGCAATCGGCGGCAGCGCGACGGTCGCCACGATCGAACCGGCCGAAATGAATTTCGTCAACCAGACGGTCGTCACAAACAGCACGAGCGCTGACGGCACCACGGCCGGCGTCAGCACCGAAAAGACGCCGCACGCGGTTGCCACACCTTTGCCGCCACGAAACCGCAGCCAGATCGGATAGATGTGCCCGACGATCGCGGCGAAGCCGGCGAGCGCGGGCGCGGTGACATCGTCTGCCAGACGCCCCGCGATCATCACGCTGGCCGCGCCCTTCGCTACGTCGAGCAGCGCCACCAGCACGCCGGTTTTCACGCCTGACGCGCGCATGACGTTAGCGGCGCCAAGATTGCCGCTGCCGACCTGCCGCAGATCCGTGCCTGCAAGACGCGAAAAAATCAGCGCGAACGGGATGGACCCGATCGCGTATGCGAGAGCAATCGACCCGATCATCGTGGTGCCAGCGTAGCATGCGCCAACGCCGTGTAGGTGGGCCCGGTCGACGACAGTTGACTGCGATACAATGTCGCGCGGCTGATACGGACGTGTGCGATCTCTGCGCTCGGAGCTTCGCTCTCGTAACGGCGCCGGTCCGCTGAACGCGAATCCCTCCAACGACCCA
>Ga0070675_100000489_pt1 | contig 27047 bp, 22 predicted proteins | sample KBSM43metaG_FD_65343 | JGI IMG/M metagenome (GOLD analysis project Ga0070675, IMG submission 65343) | Miscanthus rhizosphere microbial communities from Kellogg Biological Station, Michigan, USA - KBS M4-3 metaG | ecosystem: Host-associated > Plants > Roots > Rhizosphere > Soil ... | reverse complement strand
ACGCTCACCCTCGGCGGGCTGCTCAAGCACCTCGCCGCCGTCGAGGACCACACGTTCACCCGCAAGCTGACCGGCGACCCGATCGGTGCGCCGTGGGACACGAACGGCTACGACGGCACCAACGCCTGGGAGATCGACTCGGCCGGCGAGGACGCGCCCGAGGAGCTGTACGCGCTGTGGGACGGCGCGGTGGTGCGCTCCCGCTCGCGGTTCGACGCGGCGGTGGCCGCCGGCGGCCTCGACCAGCCCGTCCACATGACCTGGTCGGACGGCCGGCACGCGAACCTGCGGCGGCTGGTGTTCGACCTGATCGAGGAGTACGGCCGGCACACCGGGCACGCGGACCTGCTCCGCGAGGCGGTGGACAACCGGGTCGGCGAGGATCCGCCGGACGGGTGGCGCGCTGCGTCGGGTCGGTCGCCGGTCGGCTGCTGAGCGGGGCCGGCCCGCGATGCCGTCGGTCAGCACCGTCAGCACCGCGGCCGGGGGTCGCCCGCCGCCGCGCTGCCTGTTAGCGATCACATCAATCGGCGCGGGTGTTTGTAGCACCCGCACCGTGCGCCCGTCAATGTCACCCGGCGTGGCGGCCGGCTCCAGTCGACACGCGCTTTAGCTGCCACATCGTTACACGGGCGTTGCGAAGGCGCGTCTTGACGCCGACAGATGTTATCGCTAACACTGGCCGAACGATCGGCCGAGCATCCACCGTGACGGCGCGCCGCCGTTCCCGGTGACGACGTTCCAACCCACCTTTCGTCCCTACGACACACCGAACGCCCACCCCGCGCAGCGTCGAATGCGCGGACCGACCACCGCCATCGCCATCGAAGGAGATCACATGCTCGGGACCGGAAAGGCCGCATTGCGGCGTTCCCTCGCCGTTCTCGCCGCCACCCTGCTCGCCACCGGCGCGTCCGCGTGTGCGAACAGTGACAAGGGCGGCAGCGGAACCACGGACGACGGCAAGATCACACTCGGCTTCTCCCAGGTCGGCGCGGAGAGTGGGTGGCGTACCGCGAACACCACCTCCATCAAGGACGCTGCCGCGGCCGCGGGCATCGAGCTGAAGTTCGACGACGCCCAGCAGAAGCAGGAGAACCAGATCAAGGCGATCCGCAACTACATCCAGCAGAAGGTCGACGTGATCGCGTTCTCGCCGGTGGTGGAGTCCGGCTGGGACACGGTGCTCAAGGAGGCCAAGGACGCCGGCATCCCGGTGATCCTCACCGACCGTGCGGTCGACTCGCAGGACAAGACGCTGTACAAGACGTTCCTCGGGTCGGACTTCGTCAAGGAGGGCAGGCTCTCCGGCGAGTGGCTGGTCAACGAGACCAAGAGCGCGACCGGCCCGCTCAACATCGTCGAGCTGCAGGGCACGACCGGCTCGGCGCCGGCGAACGACCGCAAGGAGGGCTTCGCCAAGGCGATCGCCGCGAACCCGAACCTGAAGATCATCGCGTCGCAGACCGGTGACTTCACCCGGGCCGGCGGCAAGGCCGTCATGGAGCAGTTCCTCAAGGCCAACCCGAAGATCGACTGGCTGTTCGCGCACAACGACGACATGGGCCTCGGCGCGCTCGAGGCGATCACGGCCGCCGGCAAGGTGCCGGGCAAGGACATCAAGATCATCACCATCGACGCCGTGAAGGACGGCATGCAGGCTCTCGCCGACGGCAAGTTCAACTTCATCGCCGAGTGCAGCCCGCTGCTTGGCCCACAGTTGATGGATCTGGTCAAGAAGGTCCATGCCAAAGAGTCGGTTCCGGAGCGCATCCTGACCGAGGAGACCACCTTCACCCAGGAGCAGGCGAAGGCCGCTCTGCCGACACGCAAGTACTGATCGGGTGGTGAGGGCCGCCGCACGCCGCCGAGAACCGGGGGCGTGCGGCGGCCCGATATCGACCGACGACCCAGAAAGGTCGGATGGGATGACCGATCCGGTCGTGACGATGACCGCGATAAGCAAGTCCTTCCCGGGCGTGCGGGCGCTCGACGGCGTCGACTTCCGGCTCCTCCCCGGTGAGGTGCACGCGCTGATGGGGGAGAACGGCGCCGGCAAGTCCACCCTGATCAAGGTGCTGACCGGTGTGTACGGCATCGACGCCGGCATCGTCACCCTCGGCGGCGAGCAGGTCGCCTTCACCGGTCCGATGCAGGCCGCGGCGGCCGGCGTGAGCACGGTGTACCAGGAGATCAACCTCCTGCCCAACCTGTCGGTCGCCGAGAACGTCTTCATCGGGCGCGAACCGCGTCGCTTCGGCGCGGTGCGCTGGGGCGAGATGCGCCGCCAGGCCCGCGCGCTGCTGGCCCGCCTCGACCTGTCGATCGACGTCGCCGCGCCGCTGAGCACGTACTCGCTGGCCGTCCAGCAGATGATCGCGATCGCCCGGGCGATCGACGTGCAGGCGCGGGTGCTGATCCTCGACGAGCCGACGTCCAGCCTGGACGCCACCGAGGTCACCCAGCTCTTCAAGATCATGAGCCAGCTCCGCGACGACGGAATCGCGATCCTGTTCGTCACGCACTTCCTGGATCAGGTCTACCGGATCGCCGACCGGATCACCGTGCTGCGCAACGGACGCCTCGTCGGCGAGTACCTGACCACCGACCTGCCGCAGCTCGCGCTCATCGAGAAGATGATCGGCAAGGAGCTCGACGTCCTGGAGCGGATCGAGGAGCAGCAGCCCAAGCGGACGGCGCGGCAGGGCGGCACGCCGTTCCTGCAAGCCACCGAGCTTGGCCGCAAGCGCTCGGTGGAGCCGTTCAGCCTCACCATCCACCAGGGCGAGGTGGTGGGCCTGGCCGGGCTGCTCGGCTCCGGGCGTACGGAGGTCGCCCGGTTGCTGTTCGGCGCCGACCGGGCTGATCACGGGCAGGTCACGGTCGACGGGAAGCCGGCGGCGCTGCGCACCCCGGCCGCGGCGATCGGCCACGACATCGCGTTCAGCTCCGAGAACCGGCGCACGGAGGGGTTGGTCGGCGAGCTGACGGTGCGGGAGAACATCATCCTGGCCATGCAGGCGGCCCGCGGCTGGCTGCGGCCGATCCCGCGCCGGCGCCAGGACGAGCTGGTCGCCAGGTACGTCCAGGCGCTAGGCATCCGGCCCACGGATCCGGAGATCCCCGTGCGCAACCTGTCGGGCGGCAACCAGCAGAAGGTGCTGCTGGCCCGCTGGCTCATCACCGAACCGCGACTGCTGATCCTCGACGAGCCCACCCGCGGCATCGACATCGGCGCGAAGGCGGAGATCCAGAAGCTCGTGGTCCAGCTGTCCGACGGCGGGATGGCCGTGCTGTTCGTCTCGGCCGAGCTGGAGGAGGTGCTCCGGTTGTCGCACAACGTCGCGGTCATGCGCGACCGGCAGCTGGTCACCGAGCTGGTCAACGACCAGGACCTCGACGCCGACAAGGTCATGCAGGCGATCGCGAGCGGCTCCCGAGAGGTGACGGCATGAGCGAGCGAATCATCAACTCAGCGTCGCGCGAATGCATCGCCGGGCGAAGCGAGGCGATTGCATGAGCACGACGTGGCGGGGCCGATGGGCGGTGGCGACCGCCCATCCGCTGTTCTGGCCCGTGATCGCGCTGATCGCCATGCTGGTCGCCAACACGATCTACCGGCCCAGCTTCCTGTCGATCGAGATGCGCAACGGGCACCTCTACGGCAGCCTGATCGACATCGTGCGGCTCAGCGCCCCACTGATGATCGTCGCGCTCGGAATGACGCTGGTGATCGCCACCGGCGGCATCGACCTGTCGGTGGGCTCGGTCTGCGCGATCGGCGGTGCCATCGCCTGCCTGTACATCAGCAAGCAGCCCGACCAGAACAGCGTCGTCGGCGTGCTGACGGCGCTGACGCTGGCGTTCGGGCTCGCCCTCGTGCTCGGGGCGTGGAACGGTGTGCTGGTCGCCGTCATCGGGATCCAGCCGATCATCGCGACACTGATCCTCATGGTGGCCGGCCGCGGCCTGGCCCAGCTGATCACCGAGGGGCAGATCATCACGATCAACTCGAGCCCGTACCGGATGATCGGCGCCGGCCAACTGCTCACGCTGCCGTTCGCCATCTTCATCGCGGTCGCCGTGGCACTGGTGATCGCCGCCGCGACCCGACGCACCGCCCTCGGCATGATCATCGAGTCGGTCGGCGGCAACGCCGAGGCGAGCCGCCTCTCCGGCATCCGGTCGAGCCGGATCATCTTCCTCGTCTACGTCGTGAGCGCGGCCTGCGCGGTGGTTGCGGGCTTCATGATGACGGCGAACGTCTCGTCGGCCGATGGCAACAACGCCGGCCTGTGGGTCGAACTGGACGCGATCCTCGCCGTGGTGATCGGCGGCACCTCGCTCGCCGGCGGGCGGTTCTCGCTGGCCGGGACGGTGCTCGGTGCGCTCATCATCCAGACGCTCACGACCAGCGTGTACGCCATGAACATCACGCCGCAGACGTCGCTGCTGTTCAAGGCGGTCGTCGTCATCGCCGTGTGTCTCATCCAGGCGCCGGCGTTCCGGGCCAAGTTCGGCCTGTTGCGCCGACGACGGCGCCCCGGGCCGCCGCCCGCGGCCGTCGCCGCCGACCCGCGCAAGGAGGAGGTGCCGGCGACATGAGCGAGCGAAGCGAGCGAATCATCAACTCAGCGCCGTGCGAATGCATCGCCGAGCGAAGCGAGGCGATGGCATGAGTTCGACAACGCTCGCCGCTGAGCGCACACGCTGGCGGATCCCGCAGAGTTACGTGCCGGTGCTCGCCACCCTGGCCCTGCTCCTCGTGCTGTATGCGATCGGCGCCTCGCAGTACACGGCGTTCTCGAACATCCAGGTCGTGCTCAACGTCTTCATCGACAACGGGTTCCTGCTCGTCGTCGCGGTCGGCATGACGTTCGTGATCCTCACCGGCGGTATCGACCTGTCCGTCGGCTCGGTGGTCGCGATGACCGCGATGGTCTGCGCGTCCCTGCTCCGCGCCGACCTGCCGGCCCCGTTGGTGCTGTTCATCGCGCTGGCGATCGGCCCGACGCTCGGGTTCGGGATGGGCTGCATCATCCACTTCTTCGAGATCCAGCCGTTCATCGTGACGCTGGCCGGGATGTTCTTCGCCCGGGGCATGTGCACGTTCATCAGCGGTTCGTCGATCCCGATCACGGACCGGTTCTGGACCCGGCTCGCCCAGGACCGCATCGGCGACCCGCGCGGCAACTTCGTCTCGATCAGCGTGCTGATCGCGTTCGCCGTCGTCGCGATCGCCGCCTACGTGCTGGCGTACACGCGGCTGGGCCGCAACGTGTACGCCATCGGCGGGAACTCGCAGTCGGCCCTGCTCATGGGCCTGCCGGTCGGCCGTACCCGAATCGCCGTCTACACGATCAGCGGGTTGTGCTCGGCGATCGGCGGGATCCTGCTGTCGTTCTACACGCTCTCCGGTGCGCCGCTGATCGCGATCGGCATGGAGCTCGACGTGATCGCGGCGGTCGTCATCGGCGGCACGGTGCTCACCGGCGGATCCGGGTACGTGTTCGGCACCGTGCTCGGCGTCCTCGTACTCGGCACGATCCAGACCCTGATCACCTTCGACGGCCGCCTCAGCTCCTGGTGGACCAAGATCGTCATCGGCGGCCTGCTCTTCGCCTTCATCCTGCTCCAGCGCCTGATCGGCATCCGCAAGAAGTGACCCTCTCCCCGGAAGGCACGCACATGACGACGGATTCCCGGCCCGAGATCTGGTTCCTCACCGGCAGCCAGGGGCTGTACGGCGAGGAGACGCTCCACCAGGTCGCCGACCAGTCGCGCGGGATCGCCCGCGCGCTCGACGAGGCGTCGGGAATCCCGGCGCGCGTCGTCTGGAAGCCGGTCCTGACGTCGCGCGAGGAGATCCTGCGCGTGTGCCGCGACGCCGCCAGCCAGGGCGCGGTCGGGGTGATCGCCTGGATGCACACGTTCTCGCCGGCGAAGATGTGGATCTCCGGCCTGGACGCGCTCGACACGCCGCTGCTGCACCTGCACACCCAGGCCAACGTGGAACTGCCGTGGGCCGAGATCGACATGGACTTCATGAACCTGAACCAGGCCGCCCACGGCGACCGGGAGTTCGGGTTCGTCCAGACCCGGCTCGGCGTGGCCCGCAAGACGGTGGCCGGGCACGTCAGCGACCCGCGGGTGGTGGCGCACGTCGCGGCGTGGGCGCGGGCCTCGATCGGCTGGGCGGCGATGCGCTCGCTGCGGCTGGCCCGCTTCGGCGACAACATGCGCGACGTCGCGGTGACCGAGGGCGACAAGGTCGAGGCCGAACTGCGCTTCGGCGTGGCGGTCAACACCTACGGCGTCAACGACCTGGTCGCGGTCGTCGACGGTGCCGACGAGGGCGCCGTCGACGAACTGGTCAAGGAGTACGAGCAGCGCTACAACGTGGTGCCGGCGCTGCGCGCGGGCGGCGACCGGCACGAGTCGCTGCGCTACGCGGCGCGCATCGAGGTGGGCCTGCGCACCTTCCTCGACGAGGGCGGGTTCCGCGCGTTCACCACGAACTTCGAGGACCTCGGCGGGCTGCGGCAACTGCCCGGCCTGGCCGTGCAGCGGCTGATGGCCGACGGGTACGGCTTCGGCGGCGAGGGCGACTGGAAGACCTCGATCCTCGTCCGGACGTTGAAGGCCATGGCGCCGGGCGGCCCGACGTCGTTCATGGAGGACTACACGTACGACCTGACGCCCGGTCGGGAACTCGTGCTCGGCGCGCACATGCTCGAGGTCTGCCCGTCGATCGCGGCCGGAACGCCGAGTGTCGAGATCCACCCGTTGGGCATCGGCGGGCGCGAGGACCCGGTCCGCATGGTGTTCGACGCGGCCCCCGGGCCGGCCGTCGTGCTCGGCCTTGCCGACATGGGCGAGCGGTTCCGGTTGGTGGCCAACGAGATCGACGTGGTCGCGCCGCCGCAGCCGCTGCCCAAGCTGCCCGTGGCCCGCGCCGTGTGGCGTCCCCGGCCCGACATGCCCACCTCGGCCGCGGCGTGGATCACCGCCGGCGCGCCGCACCACACCGTGCTCTCGCAGGCGGTGGGCGTCGAGGAGCTGACCGACCTCGCGGAGATGAGCCGCACGGAGCTGGTGGTCATCGACGCCGCGACGACGCAGCGCGGCCTGGCCAACGAGCTGCGCTGGAATCAGGCCTACTTCCGCCTCGCGCGTGGGTTCTGAGTTCGTGACATGAGTCCGCAACCGGGCACGCGCGCGGTGATGAGCGACGTCGCCCGGCTGGCCGGGGTCTCGCACCAGACGGTGTCGCGGGTGCTCAACAACCATCCGAGCGTCCGGGACGAGACCCGGCAGCGGGTGCTCCGGGCGATCCGGCAGCTCGACTACCGTCCGAACGCGCTGGCGCGCGGGCTCGCCGGGCGGCGGCTGCGGGTGATCGGCGTGGTCAGCTTCGACACGATCCTGTACGGGCCGGCCGCGACGCTGCTCGCCGTCGAACGGGCCGCCCGGCACGCCGGCTACGGGATCACCATCGTGACGCTGGAGGAGCTCGACCAGGTCAGCGTCGCCGACGCGGTCAGCCGCCTCGCCGAGCAGGCCGTCGCCGGCGTCGTGATCATCGCGCCGCTGCTGACGGCCGCCGCCGCAGTGACCCACCTGCCCACCGGCGTGCCCGCGGTGGTGGTGGAGTCCGACGCGGCCGGCAACCTGCCGACGTTCTCGGTCGACCAGATCGCCGGAGCCCGGCTGGCCGTGGAGCACCTCCTCGAGCTGGGGCACGAGACCGTCTGGCACGTCAGCGGTCCGCGCGACTGGCTCGAGGCGCGCGACCGGGTCGACGGCTGGCGCCAGGTGCTGGAGGCGGCCGGCCGGCAGGTCCCGCCGGCGATCAGCGGCGACTGGAGCCCGCGGTCCGGCTACGACGCCGGCAACCGGTTGGCGGCGCGCACCGACGTGACGGCCGTGTTCTGCGCGAACGACCAGCAGGCGCTGGGCATGCTCCGCGCGCTGCACGAGCACGGCGTCGACGTGCCGGGTGACGTCAGCGTCGTCGGGTTCGACGACATCCCCGAGGCCGAGTACCTGTCGCCGCCGCTGACCACGGTGCGCCAGGACTTCGACGAGGTGGGGCGGCGCTGCCTCGCGGCGCTGCTCGACCTGCTGGACGCCGACGAACCGCCGGTGCCCGTCAACCAGCCGAGGGTCCCGCCGGCGCTGGTGGTGCGCGCCAGCACCGCGGCGGCCCGAGCCGCTTGACCGCTGGGGGGCCGGCGGCCCTTTTCAGCGATCGTGGACGCCTACTACTGCTGGGGGCCGCAGCGAACGTCCAAGATCGCGGGAAGCGGCAGAACCCGGCCTCAGCCGCCGATCTCGCTGACCTCGGCGAACGGGCCGTTGTTGTGCCACACCGCGTGGATCACGAAGAAGTGGTTCTGCTGGAGGAACTGCACCGCCAGGTTGCCCGGTTCGTTCTGCGTCGTCTCCACCCGGTAACCGGGATTCGGCGTCGCCGTCAGCAGGTGGACCCGGCCCTCCGTCATCCGGATCACCGCCGTTCCACCGTCGACGCGGAACGAGCGAACGTACACCCGCTTGCCGTCGCCGTCGGTTGTCACCGTCCAGCCGTCGATGACCGTCGGCGGCGCTGACCGCGTCGCCCCGGGCGAAGTCGGCCGAGGCGACGAGGACGCCGACGGCCCGGAGCCCGACGGCGCCGGCGCGGTCACCGCATCGGGGGGCGGCTCGGCAATCGAGACGCCGGCGGCCAGGTCGGAGCCGCGGGGCGTGCCGGTGCGCAGGACCGGCAGCAGCGCCACCGACGCCAGGGCGATGCTGGCCAGGGTGGCCGCGCACCACCCCAGGACCGGCAGCACTGCCCGCGAGGACGGCATCCCAGCACCCTAAACTACGGTGCTGCGCATGGCCGTGATCCTGCTGGTCGAGGACGATCCGATCATTTCCGCGGCGCTGCACCGCTCGCTCACCGACGCGAGCCACGTGGTGCGCACCGCGAGCCGCGCCACCGACGCGCTGCGGATGGTCACCGACGACCGGCCCGACCTCGTGATTCTCGACCTCGGCCTGCCCGACATCGACGGCGCCGACGCGCTGCGCATGATGCGCTCGGTGTCGGACGTGCCGGTGATCGTGGCCACCGCCCGCCGCTCCGAGCGCGACATCATCCGGCTGCTCAACGACGGCGCGGACGACTACGTCACCAAGCCGTTCTCCGGCGGCCACATCCTCGCGCGGATCTCCGCAGTGCTGCGCCGCAACCGCCCCGCCGCCGGCCAGGTAGAAGACATCACTGTGGGTCCGCTCACCATCCACCCGCAGCGACGCCAGGCCACCCTCGACGGCGAGGTCCTCACGCTGACCCGCCGCGAGTTCGACGTGCTCGCCTACCTCGCGGAGCGGGCCGGGCGGGTGGTGAGCCGCCGCGAGCTGATGACCGAGGTCTGGCAGCAGGCGCACATCGGCGAGGAGCAGACGATCGACGTGCACATCTCGTGGCTGCGCCGCAAGCTCGGCGAGACCGCCGCGCAGCCGCGCTTCCTGCACACCGTGCGGGGGGTTGGCGTGATGATGGTCGTGCCGTCATGAGGCTGGCCCTGAACCGGCTCGCCGTCGCCATCACGTCGATGGTGGCGCTCGCGTTCCTGGTGCCGCTGGCCGGCGTCACCCGTCAGTTGGCCCACGACCGCGCGCTCGGCGACGCGCGCCAGCAGGCCGCCGCGATCGTCGTCGCGATGGCCGTCGACAGCGGTCCCGACCCGGTGGCCCGCGCCGTCGCGAGCACGGCCGCCGGCAGCGCCGGGCACCTGGCCGTGCACCTGCCGGGTGCGGCGCCGATCGGCGTCGCGCGCGCGGCCGCTGCCGATGTCGCGGCCGCGCGCAGCGGGCGGGCATTCACGCGGACGAGCTCAGCCGGGCTGATCTACCTCCAACCGAGCGTCCTCGACGGCAGCCGCACGGCCGTCGTCGAGGTGTTCGTGCCCGCCGGCGAGGTGTATCGCGGGGTCTGGCCGGCATGGCTGGCGCTGGCCGGGCTGGCGGTGGTGCTCGTGGCCGGCTCGACCCTGTTCGCCGACCGGCTCGGCAGCCGCATCGTGCGCTCGACGCGGGACCTGGCGGCGGTCGCGCGCCGGCTCGGGTCGGGCGATCTGACCGTGCGGGTGCGCCCGACCGGCCCGCCCGAACTGCGTGACGCCGCCCGCAGCTTCAACGCCATGGCCGACAACCTGCGCGAGCGCATCGACGCGGAGCGCGAACTGGCCGCCGACCTGTCGCACCGGCTGCGCACCCCGCTGACCGCGCTGCGCCTGGACGCCGAGGCGATCCCGCCCGGGCCGGTCGCCGACCGGATGCGGCAGGCGTGCGACCTGCTCGACGCCGAGTTGGAGGCGATCATCACCGGCGCCCGGCTCGGCGCCGGCGCCCGCACGGACGAGCCGACCGACCTCGTCGAGGTGCTGGCCGACCGGCTGGCGTTCTGGTCGGTGCTCGCCGAGGATCAGGGCCGCGCGACGACGGTGGTCGGCGGCGAGCGCCCGGTTCCCGTCGTGCTGCCCCGCGACGAGCTGATCCTCGCGATCGACGCGTTGCTGGGCAACGTCTTCGCGCACACACCGGAGGGAACTGCCCTGCGGGTCACGGTTTCCGGGCACGGGCTGGTGGTGGAGGATGCCGGGCCGGGCATCCGCGATCCGGCCGCGGCGGTGCGGCGCGGCGTCAGCGGAGCCGGATCCACCGGGCTGGGCCTTTCCATCGCGCAGCGGGTGGCGCGGGCCGGCGGTGGGCACCTGTCCATCGGCGCCAGCCCGCTGGGCGGGGCCCGGGTCGCCCTTGTTTTGGACGGCTTTCCGGAGTCGTTAAGGTCCCGTTAGGACTGGCGTCCATAGTGTCCGGTCCATGCCTCGGGTCACCCTCACGAAGATTGCCGTCTATCCGTCGGTCGTTCTCGGCGCCGCCGCCGCGGGTCTGCTCGCGACCGGCACCGTCGCTTCCGCGCACGGCTACGTCTCCGCGCCGCCGAGCCGCCAGGCCCTGTGCGCGCAGCGCGTGGTGCCCGACTGCGGGCCGATCCAGTTCGAGCCGCAGAGCGTCGAGGGGCCGAAGGGCCTGAAGCGCTGCGACGGTGGCCTGCCCCAGTTCTCGGTGCTGAACGACAACAGCCGCGCCTGGCCGGTGCGGTCGGTGGGCCGCACGGTGACGTTCACCTGGGTGTTCACCGCCCGGCACCGCACCAGCAACTGGGAGTACTTCATCGGCAACAGCCGCGTGGCCGTGGTGGACGGCGGGAACCAGCAGCCGGCCGCGGTCGTCGACCACCGGATCGACCTCAGCGCGTTTCCGGGCCGGCACACCCTGCTCGCCGTCTGGAACATCGGCGACACGCCGAACGCGTTCTACAGCTGCGTCGACCTGTTCGTGGGGGGTGGCGGTGGGCAGACCTCGCCGCCTCCCACCCAACCGACCGGTGCCCCGACGGCTCAGCCGTCGGCGACCGGTCCGGCGCCGGCCTCTCCGCCCGGAGGTCGGCCGCCCGGGGCCCAGCCGACCGGATCCGGCGCCTGGGCCCCGGGCACCGCGTACCGCGTCGGCGACGTGGTGACCTTCAACGGCCAGCGGTTCACCTGCCGGCAGGCGCACACGTCCATCCGCAGCTGGGAGCCGTCGATCTTCACGCTCGCGCTGTGGCTGCCGGTATGAAGCGGCTCGTCGTGTTGATCGGGCTGGTCATGCTCGCCGGGTGCGGATCCGACCCGCGGCCGGCGGGCGGTACCGGCGCCGCCGGGGCGCCCGAGGCCGCCGGGACGGCCGTCGTGGCCGCCGTCCAGGCGAGTGCCGAACACAACACCGCGGACGTGATGTTCCTCCAGATGATGATCGTCCACATCGGACAGGGCACGGAGCTGGCCCGGATCGCCGCCGACCGCGCGGAAAGCGCCGAGGTCCGCGACCTCGCGGCCGCGATCACGGCGACCCAGACCGAGGAGGCGCAAGTCATGACCGGCTGGCTGAAGGGCTGGTCGGAGCCGGTGACCGCGGCGCACGACCCCGCGGCGCACGCCGCGCACGGCGGGACGCCGGCCGTGACCGGGGAACAGGTCGACGCGCTGCGCGGTGCCGCCGCCGACACCGTCGACAGGATGTTCCTCACGCTGCTGACCGGTCACCAGCACAACGCGGTCGAATGGGCCGACGCGGTGACCAGGGACGGCCGCAACCCGGAGACGAAGGACCTCGCCCGGCGGGTCAAGGAGTCGCGGTCCGACCAGATAGCGCTGATGCTCCGCCTGTCTGCGGGCTGACTGTGGGACGCGGACGGGTACGCAGCACCCCGGCCAGGTGGTCGGCGGCGCCCCGGAGCATGAGCAGGGCGTCGGCGAGCATCGGGTCGGGGTGGTCGGTCCAGTTCTCCAGGACCTGGACGAGCGTGCCGAGCGTCGTGGTGACGGTGTCGGCCACCGGGTGCTGGCGCGGCCCGCGGGTGCGGGTGATCGCGTGGTGCGCCCAGGCCAGCCGGGTGATCTGCAGGTCGATGGACGGATGCCCGGCGGCCCGGTCGGCGTTCCAGTGCAGGTCGGCGCGGTCGTCGACGTCCATGCCGGCCTCGGCGCGGGTCAACTGGGCGACGATGCCGGCCGCGATGTGGGCCAGCAGGTCGGCCCGCTGCCGGGTCTCGGAATGGTCCTTCGTCAGGTAGACGGGATCGTCGACGACGCCGAGCACCGCCGCGATCCCCGCGAGCTGCTCGGACGTCGGTGACGGATCGGCGGCGACGACCATGATTGGCTCCTTCGGCGGCGTTGGGGTCAGGCTACCGGCGCCGGTTCCGGCTTCTCTGCCTGCTTCCGCACGCGTCGGCCGAGCAACAGGGCGAGCCCGCCGGCGAGCAGCCCCCAGAACGCCGATCCGACGCCGAGCAGCGACAGCCCCGACGCCGTCGCCACGAACGTGATCACCGCCGCCTCGCGCTGGTCGGGTTCGGCGAGCGCGCCCGCCAGGGCCGAGCCGAGCGCCGGCAGCAGCGCGAGGCCGGCCACCGCGACCACCAGCACCGGCGGGGAGAGCAGCACCAGCGCGGTGGCGAGGCCCGCGCCGAGGCCGAGCACCAGTTGACCGGCGCCGAGCGCGACGGTGGCGATCCAGCGGCGGTCCGGGTCGGGGTCCGCCTCCGGTCCGGCGGTGAGCGCGGCCGTGATCGCGGCCAGGTTGACGGCGTGCGCGCCGAACGGGGCCGCGGCGGCGCTCACCAGCCCGGTGGTCACCAGCGCGGCGCGCAGCGGCGGCTCGTAGCCGAACGTGGCCAGCACCGCGGCGCCCGGCACGTTCTGGCCCGCCATCGTCACCAGGAACAGCGGGACCGCGATGCCGATCAGGGCGGGCACGGTGAACGTCGGCGGGGTCAGCACGACGGTCGGCGCCAACCGCGCGTGCGAGAGCCGCTCGCCGGCGCCGGTGGCGGCGATGGCGGCCACGGCCGCCACCAGCGCGCCGGGTACCGCCCACGGCCGGGCGAAGCGCAGCAGCACCGCCCAGGTGAGGATCACCGGCAGGGCGAGTTCGGGGACGTCGGCGAGCGCGCGCAGCGGCGCCGTGCACAGCGGCAGCAGGACGCCGGCCAGCATGGCGCCGGCGATCGGGCGTGGGATCGCCGCGACCGCGCGGCTCAGCCAGGGGACGAGGCCGGCAAGCAGCACGAGGCCGGCGCAGACGAGGAACGCACCCACAGCGGATCGGAAGCCGCCGGCCACCGGGCCCGTCGCGGCGAGCAGGGCGGCTCCCGGCGTCGACCACGCGATCGCGATCGGCATCCGGTAGCGAAGCGACAGGAACGTCACCGCGATCGCGATGCCGACGCACAGCGCGAGCAGGCCCGACGCCGCCTGCGCCGGCGTCGCGCCAACCGCCCGCAGCCCCGTCAGGGCGACGGTGAACGCGCTGGCGTACCCGACGACGGCGCTGACCAGACCGGTCGAGATCGGCTGCAGGTTCCGCACGCGTGTCCCCTTCTTCAATCGTTCCGTTTACGGAACGATCGTCGGGTGACACCATAGGCCGGTGATCGCGCGCGGGACAAGCAAATACGATCCCGCCGGGGCTGCCAGCGGGCGCAGCGAAGCGAAGCCCGCGGTCAAGCAGCCCCGGCTGGCAACCGGCATAGCGATCGGACGCCGGCTGCGCGACCTGCGCGCGGCCCGCGGGCTGTCGCTGTCCGCCCTTGCCCGCGCCGCCGGCGTGGGCAAGGCGACGCTGTCCGGCCTGGAGAACGGCACCCGCAACCCGACCATCGAGACGCTGTACGCCATCGCCGCCGCGCTCGGCGTCCCGATGAGCGCGCTGACCCTCGACCCGGGCGCCCCGGCGAGCACGGCCAGCGCGGTGCGCGGCGCGGCCGTCGTGTCGACGCTGCTCGAGGTGTTCACCGAGCCGGCCGCCACCTACGAGCTGTTCCGGCTCCGTGTCGTTCCGGGCGTCGAACAGACCTCGCCGGCGCACCTGCCCGGCGTGACCGAGCACCTGACCGTCTACCGGGGACTGCTGCGCACCGGGCCGGTCGACGCGCCGCTGACCGCCGGCGCCGGGCAGCACGTGTCGTTCGCGGCCGACAGCCCGCACACCTACGCCGCGCTGGGCGCCGAGGAGGCGCTCGCGTCGCTGCTCATCCGGACGCCGCGCGGCTGAGCGCGCCCGCGCCGCTCAGCCGGGCGAGGATCGACTCGGCCTGCTCGACGGTCCGCCGGACGATCGTCGCGGCCGGCAGGACCTCGCCGATCAGCCCGCTCGACTGGCCCGCGAACGGCGCGTACTGATGGCCCTGCCCCGCCGCCACGGCGGCCAGCAGGCGCGGGCCGATCTCGTGGAGCCGGGCGGCCAGCGCGTCGGGGTCGGCGATCCAGTCCTCGATCACCGGCGTGCGCAGCACGCGCGGCAGCACGTCGGAGTGCGGGCGGTTGAACGGCGGCAGGAGCATGTCCACGACCGGCGACTGGATCGCGTCGAGCGCGTCCGCGTCGACGATCATCCGCTTCCATTCGGCGTCGACGGCCATCTCCTCGCTCGCGAGGAATCGCGTCCCCATCGCCACGCCCTGGGCGCCGAGCGCGAGCGCGGCGGCCAGGCCGCGACCGTCGGCGATCCCGCCGGCGGCGACCACCGGCACGTCGCCGGCGATGTCGACGACCTGCGGCACGAGCACCATCGCGGCGACGGATCCGCTGTGGCCGCCGGCCTCGCCGCCCTGCGCGACGAGCACGTCCACCCCGCGTTCGAGGGCGGTGCGGGCCTGCGCGACGTCGCCGACCTGCTGCATCCACAGGATGCCGGCCGCATGCGCCCGCGCGACCAGGTCACCGGGATCGCCCATGTGGTAGGAGATCACCCGCGGGCGGGCCGCGATCGTCGCTTCGAACGCGTCGGCGTCGAAGGGCCGCGGGGTGTGGTTGATGGCGAACGGTCCATCGGTTCGGGCGCGCAACCGGTCCCACTGGGCCCGCAGATCCGGTAGCGCGCGGGCGGCGGTGCCGAGGCTGCCGAGTGCGCCCGCTCCGCATACGGCGGCGGCGAGGTCCACCTCGTCCCACGGGCCGAACGGGGCGCAGATCACGGGCACGTCGATGCCCAGCAGGTCACACAGCGGTGTGCGAATCATGACGTTCTCCTGTGCGGTGTAAGGAATCGGACGGTGCCAGCGTCCCGGCCGCACGGTGGGTCCCGCGTCGTGCGGACCCCCGTAGACTTTTGCGGTGGCGGCGAAACGTTCCGCGTTGCTGGAGCGGGATGCCGAGCTGCGGCTGCTCGCGGCGTCGGCCGCCGCGGCCCGCGCCGGTACGGGCGCGGTGGTCGTGGTCGAGGCGGCCGCCGGTCTGGGCAAGACCGGTCTGCTGGGCGCGGCCGCCGACCTGGCCCGGGCGGGCGGGCTGCGCGTGCTCACCGCGCGCGGCGGTGAACTGGAGAGCGACCTCGCCTACGGCGTGGTCCGGCAGCTGTTCGAACCGCCACTGGCGGGCGCGTCGGCCGGCGGGCTCGGCGCGCTGCTGGACGGGCCGGCAGCGGTCGCGGCCGGCGCACTCGGCCTGGCGACCACGGCCGACGGTCCACTGTCGACAGACGATCCGGCGGGCGCCGTGCTCCACGGCCTGTACTGGCTGGCCGCCAACCTCGCCGCGGTGGGACCGGTTGCCCTGCTGGTGGACGACGCGCACTGGTCCGATGCCGCCTCGCTGCGGTTCCTCGTCTACCTCGCGCTCCGGCTGGAGAGCCTGCCGGTCCTGCTGGTGGCCGCGACCAGACCGGCCGGCGAACCGGCGTCCGCAATGCTCGACGCGTTGAAGCGGACACCGGCGGCGTGCACCGTGGCGCCGGCGCCATTGAGCCGGGCGGCGGTTGCCGTGCTGGCGGCCGAGGTCATCGCGGACGACTCGTTCTCCGCCGCCTGCCACACGGTCACCGGCGGCAACCCGTTCCTGCTGCGGGAACTGCTCGCCGCGCTGCGGGCGGACGGCCGGACCCCGGACGCCGCCGCGGTGAGCCGGCTGGCCGACCAGGCACCCGGCGCGCTGTCCGACACCATCGTGCTCCGGCTGGGTCGGCTGCCGGCGGCCTCGATCGCGTTGGCCCGCGCCGTCGCCGTGCTCGGCACCGAGGTCGTGCCCCGCCACGCCTACGCGCTCGCCGGGCTCGGCCGGCCAGCCGGCGACGCGGCCGCCGACGCGTTGCACGCGGCCGGGATCCTGCGCGCCGGACACCCCCTGGAGTTCGTGCACCCGTTGGTGCGCGCGGCGGTGCTGGGCTCGGTCCCGCCGGCGCAGCGGGCGTCGCTGCACCGGGCGGCGGCCGATCGCCTGCGCGCCGAGAACGCCGATCCGCAGCTGATCGCCCCGCACCTGCTTGCCACCGACCCGGACGCCGACCCGCAGGCGGTGACCACGCTGCGGTCGGCGGCCGCCGCCGCGGCCGGCCGGGGCGCGCCGGAGGTGGCGGTCCGGCTGCTGCGCCGCGCGCTCGACGAGCCGCCCGGACCCGACGTCCGCCCCGCCGTGCTCGCCGAACTCGGCAAGGCGGAGGTGCGCACGGGTGAACCCGCGGCGGCGGTCGCGCATCTGACCGCGGCGCTGGCCGGCGCCACCGACGCCCGGGCCCGCGCCGCGCTGGCACACGACCTGGCGATCGGGCTGGTCGCACCCGGCCACTATCGCGAGGCGGTGGGAGTGCTCGCCGAGGCGGCCGCGGCGGCCAGTGCGACCGACCCCGAACTGGGTCTGCGGCTGGAGGCCGAACTGCAGATCGCGGCCCGCCTCGACGCCGCCACCGTGGACCTCGTCGCCGATCGGGTCGCCCGGCTGCCGGTTCCGCCGGGACGCACACCGGGGGAGCGGATGGTGCTCACCACCCTGGCGCACTGGCGGATGATCCGCGGCGCCGCGGCGGCCGACGTCCACGACATGGTGGCCCGCGCGGTCGATGGCGGACTGCTCGTCGAGCAACCCGGCGACACCGGGGTGGTGATCGACGCGCTCGTGACGCTGACAGTCGTCGAGGACCTGGTCCGGGCCGACCGCGGCTTCGCGATCGCGTTCGCCGACGTGCGCGCCCGCAACTCCGTCATCGGCTTCGCCCGGCTCAGCTGCATGCGCTCGATCCTCGAGTACCGCCGCGGCGCGCTCGCGGCGGCGGAGAGCCACGCCCGCAGCGCGATCGAGACCGGCACCGGACCGGGCTACCGGGTGGCGCGCATGGCGCACGCACCGTTGCTGGACGCGCTGATCGCTCAGGACCGGTTGGCCGACGCCGAGTCCGCGCTCGACGCCGCCGACCTGTCGGCCGACATCCCGGACACGTACATGTCCAACTACGTCCTCGCCGCCCGCGGGCGCCTGCACCTGGCCCGCGGGCGCGTCGCCGACGCACTGGCCGACCTCGGCGAACTGGACCGTCGGGAACGCAGGTGGCGGGCGCCCAATCCGGCCGTGCTCGGCTACCGTGACGACCTCGCGTTGGCCCACCACCGGGGCGGCGACGTCGAGGCCGCCACCGCCGTCGCCGTGGAGACGCTCGACGCGGCCCGCTCCTGCGGCATCGCGTCCGCGGTCGGCACGGCGCTGCGCACGCTGGGGCTGGTACGCGGGGGACCGGACGGGATCGACCTGCTGACCGAGAGCGTCGGCGTCCTCGAAGCGGGCCCGGCCCGGCTGCACCTCGCGCAATCGCTCGTGGAGCTCGGCGCGGCGATCCGCCGGGCGGGCCACCGTACGGCCGCGCGGGAGCCGTTGAACCGCGGAATGGACCTCGCGCACTCCTGTCGGGCCACCGCGCTGGCCGAGCGGGCCCGGGCGGAGCTCGTCGCGGCCGGCAGCCGCCCCCGACGCATCCCGCGCTCCGGGGTCGACTCGCTGACCGCGAGCGAACACCGGATCGCGACGCTGGCCGCCGACGGGATGACCAACCGGGAGATCGCACAGGCGCTGTTCGTGACGGTGCGGACGGTACAGGTGCACCTGCAGCACGCGTACCGGAAGCTCGGGATCGACGCGCGGGCCGACCTGCCGGGCGCGCTCGGCAGCCGGTAGCTCTCCCCGATACGTGCCGCCTCCCGCGCCGCCCGAACCGCCCCGCCGGCCGCCGCGTGAACACCGGACAAGAGCCTCGGTGACTCGAAATCGCGCCGATCTCACCCCACCCAGCACGTCATCTGCGAGAAGGAGACACCGTGGCACCGGAGATCGTCGGTCGGGAAGGTCCGCTGACCGGGCAGCGTTTCGCCATCGGGCTCGGCCCCCTGACGCTCGGCCGCAACGCCGACAACAACGTCATGATCGCCAGCCCGCAGGCGTCGCGCGTGCACGCCGAGGTTCGCCGGGCGCCCGACGGCGGGTGCGTCATCCTCGACCGCGGCAGCAGCAACGGGACGATGGTCAACGGCGAGCGGGTGGCCGCGCAGCGGCTCCGCCAGGGCGACCTGATCGAGGTCGGCGACGAGCAGTTCCGGTTCGAGGAGTCGGACCTGAGCGAGACCGTGCTGGGTCTGCCGCCGGTTCCGCCCCTGGCTCCGGTACGGCCCGACGTGCTGCGGGTGACCGTCGCCGGTGGCGGCCCGGTCGGCCTGAGCCTGGCGCTGCTGCTCGACCGCCTCATGGGTGCCCGGGTCGCGGTCACCGTCTACGACGGGCGCTGGATGCGCGACGGCGACCGCGTCGTCTGGAAGGGCGAGGCGCAGGGCAACGTGCGCCGGCAGCAGGTGGTCACGATCCAGAGCCGCCAGTACCTGAACCTGCCCGAGGAGGTGCAGGAGCGACTGTTCACCGAGGACGCCTACACCGAGATGTGGCCCGCCGGCCCGGACTCGATCCGCGGCTACGGCCCGCGCAACGTGCGCATCGCCCACGTGGAGGATGCGCTGCTGGCGCTGGCCAACGAGAAGTCGGACCGCATCACGCTGGTGCCGGAGAAGTTCGACGCCGTCGAGCGGCGGGAGTCCATCATGGACGGTCACGTGCTCGCGATCTGCGAGGGCAACAAGTCGCGCACCCGCGACCACTTCCAGCACAAGTTCGGCAGCCCGGACACGTCGATCTACTCGCTGGACGGCGAGCACCTGCAGGATGTGGTGCTCGGCCTGCGGGTCAAGTCGACCCTGCCGGACCCGATGAGCGTGCTGCTGACCGTCGCGCAGAACCGGTTCCTGCTCAACTCGCTGCGCGGCGAGGGCTTCCTGAACATGCGGCTCACCGACGCGGAGGCCGAGGAGGTCGTCGGGATCGACCCGGTGCGCCGCACGTTCAGCGAGTGCATCGCGTCCCGTCCGTGCGTGATGGGCCGCGACGAGGACGGTGACTTCCGCTGCCCGACCCACGGCACGCTGTTCCTGCCGTCGCTCATCAAGGGCTCGGCGCTGTGGAAGCGGGTCGTCGACGGGTTGGCGCTGTTCGGCGTCGCCGAGGGCGACCTGAGCGCGGTCACCGCCTTCCGGTTGGACATGGTGCAGCGGCCGCGGTTCACCGCACAGCTGTTCCCCGCGACGTCGCGCACGCCCGGCACGTACGGCTTCCTGCTCGGCGACGCGGCCAACGCCATCCACTTCTGGCCCGGCCGTGGGCTGAACAGCGGTCTGGCGTCGGCCATCTCGCTCGCGCGGACCCTGCACGCCGCGTGGCGCGGGCGGCCGCTGCGCGACGCCGACTTCATCCGCCACGAGGCGGCGATGTCGATGCTGCAGTACCGCCACAAGAGCCGTGCCTGGAAGGCGATGGTGACCAGCGACGAGAACGGTGAGAGCGTCGCGATCAAGGACAAGATCGCGCAGAGCGTCGAGCCGGCGGCGACCGCCGCCGGCCGCCTGGACCGTGACGCGGACATCGAGACGCTCATGGGCAAGTTGCGGGCCATCCGCGACCGCCTCGCGCCGCGGCTGCCGGGCCTGCCCGACGACGCGACGCTGCGGGCCCACCTGTCGACGCTGCGCGCGGAGACCCTGCGCACGCTCGTCGCCAGCGGCGAGTGGGACACCCTGATCGTCGGCGGCGAGGAGGTCGACATCGACATCTTCTACCGGCCGGAGGCCGAGTCGCCGGCCGTGCCGGCTGCGCCCGCAGCGCCCGCAGCGCCGGCGGCGCCCGTGGCGCCTGCTTCGCCGGCGGTGCCGGTCCGCGTGCGGGAACTGGTCGCGGTCTGACGCTCAGCGGGTGACGACGAGCGCGCCGCCGGCGTAGGTCCGGGAACCCGGGCCGGCGCCGGCGGCGCACTCGCTGGCGGGTGTGTCGATGTCGCGCGGGAACAGCACCACCGTCGACCCGACGGCGGCGCCGACGCACGGCCCGCCGTCGTCGACCGGGCGAACCGTCTGCTGCGGTCCGGTCCGCAGCACGTTCAGGAAGTCGACCCGCTTCGGCTGCGCCGGGTCCTCCACGCGCAGCCGGAACCGGATGGGGTCGCCGTTCGCGATGTCGTCGCTGTGCGGCGCCGGTTCGGACGTCACGGTCGCGCCGGCCGGCAGCAGCGTGTCGACGGTGAACTGCTGGCCCTTCGGACTCCGCATCGTCGTGCGGTGGCCGTCGACGTGCGGCTCGGCCGGCAACTGCAACCAGAACCGCTTGAACCGGCCGTCGGCGTTGGTCTCCGCCCGGTCGTACACCACGATCGTGTCGGGCTCGAGCCACACCAGCGAGCGGGTGGCCCGCGCGACGCCCGTCGACTTCTCGTACGGGTTGTTGTAGAGGTTCGTCGCGTCGCCGGTGACGGCCACGACCTTGCCGCCCGTGGACATGGCCGTGATGCGGGGGTCGCCCGCCGTGTCGACAGTCCACTGTGAACCGCTCTCGGCGAGCTGGTGCCGGTAGTCGTCGGGTTCGTTGTGCTCCGGGTCGTCGTTGCGGATGCTGACGCCGTTCGTGTAGTCGGTGGAGTGTCCGGAGTAGGCGACCTGCTGTTTGGTCAGCCACTCGCCGCCCGAGTACCACTCGAACGAGTTGCCGTCGGCGCGCTGGTGGTCGACTCCCTTCCAGCCGAGGCTGTAGGTGAGGATGCCGTCGTGCGGTCCCCAGCCGGTGCGGGCCAGCAGCCGGCCGGCGCCGGGCGCGAAGTGGGTCAGCGGCAGCGCGGGCCGCGGGTCGGCCGGTGCCGGCGCCGCCGGGTCGAGCAGCAGGAAGTACAGGATTGCCTTGAACACCTCGCCGGAGTCGTCGATGCGGTCGGCGATGTGCTCGGCACCGCCGGGCGCGGCGTTGATCTCCAGCCAGCGGATGGCGTCGACCGCGGCCCGGTCACCGCGCTCGGCCGCGTACAGGGCGAGCGGCGCCACCGACTCGATCATGTCGGGCGAGTAGTAGTCGAGGCCGTCGCCGTACCAGGCCGGCAGGTACACCGGCCCCTGGTCGTCGTCCAACACGACGGGTTGCGGCGGAAGAGAGTGCAGGATCGCGGGTACGAACGACGACCAGAACGGGTTGTTGCCGAACACAACCTGCGGACCGAACCGGGCCGGGTCGTCCATGCCGGCGGTGTGCAGGGCCAGCTCGAGTTGGGCGACGTAGCCGGCCGCCTGCGGCCCGTACTCGAAGCCCTCCGGCGTCATGCCGCCCTCGGCGTCGGAGCGCAGCGCGTGGTCGCAGACGTAGAGGAACGAGCCGGTCGCCGTCTCCAGGTAGTGGTGCAGCGTGCCGCCGGGGTCGTCGCCGTCGTCGAGGGCCATCGCCATCAGGCCGAGGTTGCGGGCGTGCGCCGTGTAGTAGTTGTTCAGCGACCAGCGCACCGCGGTGCGGTCGGCCAGCAGCGCCGGGTCGTTGCGGACGCCGATCGGCTCCGGGTGGTTGTAGTCGGTGGTGTGCGCGTGCACCTGTTCGTCGGCCCAGCGCAGGAACGTCGTGCGGACGGCCGCCTTCTCCGCCCCGGAGAAGTACGGATAGGCCCAGTCGACGGTCAGCGCGAACGCCTCGCCCGACCAGCGCGACCGGTCCGAGGTGGAGAACGGCTCGGGCAGGTCGTCGTCGCGCAGCACGTCCATGACCAGGCTGCAGGCCCGCCGGCCGTAGTCGTCGCGGGCGGCCCGGTCCGGCACGACGAGCGACAGGAACGCGAACAACTCGGCGTAGGACTCGGTGGGGTACTCGTCGTAGGTGTCGCTGCGCGAGTCGCTGCCGGGCACCTCGCCGGCGTCCATCATCCGCTTGCCGGCGGCAGCCTGCGCCGCGATCCCGTTGGCGTACACCGGGTTCTGCGGGGTGGCGAAGCCGCGCAGCCGGTCGAGGTCGCTGCTCTTCACCAGCAGCCGGGGGTGCCCGGCCACCGGCTCCGGGCTGCGCGGCCCGGCGCACGCCTTGGCGTGCCTGATGTTCCGGTGCGCCACCAGGTAGGTGGTGACCCCGGCGGCGACGAGCGTGACGGCGAGGCCGGACGCGATCAGGACCTTCGATCGGGTGCGCACGCGTCACAGTTGCCGGCATCGCCGGACGGCTGTCAACCGGGTGTCGGGTTGCCGACGCGCATCCGGCCAGCCCGGCCAGAGATCTAATAGGGCATGACGGGTAGCTGGGCGCGGCGGACCGTCGCCGCTGTCGTGGGCGAGGGCGCGCTGACGTTCGACCTCTCGGTGCCGTGTGAGGTGTTCGGCCTGGACCGCTCGGACATCGCCAGCCCCTGGTACGAGTTCCGGCTCGTCAGCGTCGACCCGACGCCGATCCGCACCAGCACCGGGTTCACCCTCGACACCCCGTACCGGCTGGCCGACCTGGCCGGCGTCGACACCATCGTCCTGCCCGGCTGGTCCGATCCCGAGCACCGGCCGTCGGACGACCTGGTCGCGGCGCTGCGCGACGCGCACGGCCGTGGCGTGCGGATCGTCTCGCTGTGCACCGGGGCGTTCGTCCTCGCCGACGCCGGTCTCCTGGACGGGCGGCGGGCCACCACCCACTGGATGTACGCCGACCGGCTGCGGGCCCGGGCGCGACGGGCCACTGTGGACGATCGGGTGCTCTATGTGGACGATGGCGGCGTCTTCACCTCGGCGGGCACGGCGGCCGGCATCGACCTGTGCATCCACCTGGTCCGCCTGGACTACGGCGCGGCGGTGGCCAACTCCGTCGCCCGTCGGATCGTGATGCCGCCCTTCCGCGAGGGCGGGCAGGCCCAGTACGTGGAGCAACCGGTGCGGGCCGCCGACGAGCGGTCGCTGGCCGCGCTGCTCGACTGGGCCCGCAGCGGTCTCGGCGACGGTGTCGACGTGCGGACGATGGCCCGCCGGGCACACCTGAGCCAGCGGTCGCTGCGGCGCCGGTTCGCCGAGAGCCTCGGGGTGGCGCCGGAGGAGTGGCTGCGCCGGGAACGGCTGCGGCTCGCGCGGCAACTGCTGGAGACCACCGACCAGCCGATCGAACGCGTCGCCGGAATGGCCGGTTTCCCGTCGCCGTCGGCCATGCGCGCGCAGTTCGCGGCGCGGCTGATGGTCTCGCCGCGCGCCTACCGCCGTACGTTCCGGCAGTGAGCCTTGTGCTGCAGCACATGACGGACGGGGGCGAGATCTACGTGGAGGTCGTGCCGCACCCGGGCCCGGATCGCCGACGAACGCCGGCGCTGCGGTCCATCCACGATGCGGCGGCCGCTACGCCGTAGGCGACAGCCGGTACAGCGAACTGCTCGCGGAGTCGGTGACCCACACGGAGCCGAACCCGATCGCCATCCGGGCCGGGATGCGGATGTCGCGGGTCTCGGCCCGGACCTGCCCGGTGTTCGCGTCGAGCTTGAGGACCGCGCCGACCCGGCCGGCGCGCCGGATGCCGACCCAGATCGCGTCGAGGCCCACCTCGAGCGAAAGCACCTCGGTGGAGTTCGCGAGGTCGACGGTGCGGGCGACGGTGCCGGTGCTCGCCTGGATCGCCCAGATCCGGCTCGGCGCCGCGCCCCAGACCAGGCCGTCGCGGAACAGGAACGGCACGCCGCCGCCGACGTCGATCGTGGTGCGGGCGCCGGTGCGGGCGTCGATCCGGGTGAGCGCGGTCGTGTCGCTGGCCACCCAGACGGAGCCGGCTCCGTACACGGCGTTGATGTGCGCGTTGCGGTCGAGGGTGACCTCGAAGCGCTGGGAGACCCTGTTGGTTGCGGTGTCGACGCGCTGGACGGCGCCGCGCGGGTCGACCACCCAGACCCCGCCGTCGCCGGCCGACAGGTCGCAGCAGACCTCGCCCGCGTCGACAGTCGCCACCACCCGACCCGTGGCCGGGTCCACCCGGTAGAGCGCCGAGTCCGCGGGGCCGCCGCCGTACCCGGCGACCCAGATCGCGTCGCCCGTGGCGAGCGCGCTCGCCGCGTGGGGGAGCGGCACCGACCGCGTCACGGCGTTCGTCGCCGGGTCTACCTTCGACATGGCACCGGCCCGGAACGCGATCGCCCACACCGACGTCGCGTCGACGGTCAGCCCGTACGCCTCCTGGGCCTTGAGGTCGACGACGGCCTGGACCGTCACGCCGGACGGCGACGGTGGCGGGCTCGCGGCGGCCGACGACGCCGGCAGCGGCCCGGCGCTCGGCGGCGGCCCGGCCGCCGGCGGCTCCGGATCGGCCGAGCAGCCCACCACCAGCAGGCCCGACGCGAGGACGAGCACCGACGACCGCAGCGCACCCATCCCGTCATCGTCGTGATCCCGCCCGGTGCGGACCATCGGCACGCGGCCGAAGACCGCCGTTTCCCGGCCACCCCGCGGTCCCGTCGCATTCGGGACCTTGGTCCCGAAGAGGTCCCGGATCGGCGCGCATCTGTTCAGTTGCCGCCTGGCGCCGACGACGATTCCCGTGGGCGGCGCCGGAGGTCGGCGCGCACGGACGGAGTTGGGAGCGGATGAACACGATGGTGAACCGAGGACTGCGCGCGCTCGGCGCGGGTGCGCTGGTGCTGGCGGTGCTGGCGGTTCCCGGCGTCGCCAGTGCGCACGAGAAGTGGTTCGTGGACGAGCCGGGCCGCTACCCGACGGACTGGTCGTTCGTGGCGCGGCCGATCTCGCTGGGTCTGATCGCGGCCGTGGTGTTCGCGACGCTGGTGTGGCGGTACGTGGCGGTGCGGTTCCTGCCGACGCCCGAGCTTGCCCCGCTGCGCTTTCTCGGCCGGCTGGTGCCGTACGTGCCGCGGCTGCTCGGCATCCACCTCGGGGTCTCCCTGCTCGCCGCCGCCGTGTCCGGGCACTTCCTCACCCACGACCTGTCGCTCGAGCACGTGGCCGGCGGCGACCTGCTGCTGCTCGTCGAGGGTGCGCTCGGGATCTGGTTCGTGGCCGGCTTCCAGGTACGGGTCGCCGCGATCGGTCTCGCCCTGGTCGGGCCGTTCGCGCTGCTGGTCACCGGGCCGGTCGGGCTGCTCTCCGCGATGGACCTGCTCGGCGTGGCCGTGTTCCTCGCGTTTGTGCCGCCGACCGACGCGCCGTTCGGGCGGGTCGAGTTCGCTGCGGCGACACTGCGCCGCGGCCTGCTCGCGCTGCGGCTCGGCGCCGGCGGCGCACTGATCACGCTCGCGTTCGCGGAGAAGTTCGCGAACCCGGCGCTGGCCCGCGAGACGCTGCGGCTCTACCCCCAGCTCGACGTCTTCGCACTGGTGGGCATCCACCTGCCGGCCGACACGTTCATCGCGGTCGCCGGCGCCACCGAACTGCTTTTCGGCCTCCTGGTGATCTCCGGCGCGCTGCCGCAGGTGGCGGTGCTGGTGGCGGGCATCCCGTTCAACGCGACGCTGCTGCTGTTCGGCGGCACCGAGCTGCTCGGCCACCTGCCGGTGTACGGGGTGTTCCTGGCCCTGCTCGTCTACGGGTCCCAGGCGCAGACGGCTCCGCTCGTGCGCTGGCTGCCGGCGCCGGTCGGGCCGACCCGGCCGCGCCGGCGGGTCCCGGCGGTCGCGGCCCGCTGACCCCCAGACGCGATCTTGGAGTCCGGTGGTCCCCATAGGGGCCATCGGGCTCCAAGATCTCAGCGGAGCAGCGATCGGCGCAGCGGAGCCGTCGCGGCGGCTATGTCTCGCGCAGCCAGGGTCGCAGGGCCAGGTCGGTCGCGCGCTGGACGGCTTCCTGGACCACCGCCGGATCGGTCGGGTTGTCCATGTCCTCGAGCAGCACCTGTAGCGCGCCGGTGATGGCGCCCACGAACGCCCCGGTGAGCGCGGCGGCGGTCACCTCGTCCAGTTCGTCCGGGAACGCCGCCGCCAGGTGCCTCGCGATCTCCCGCTGCGCCGCGACCTGCACCTGCAGGGCCCGCCCCCGCACCGCCGGCACCGTCTGGATCAGGCGCATGCGCAGCGCGGCCAGGCGGCTGGCCATTTCGTCGCTGTCCTCGCCGATCAGGCGGAGCGCCCGCAGCAGCACCTCGGCCGGCCGCTCGTGCTGGTCGCGGGTGGCGATGGCGTCGACCGCGGCGCGGACCCGGGCGTCGGACTCCGGGAACACCAGCTCCTCCTTGGTCGGGAAGTAGCTGAAGAACGTGCGGGTGCCGATCTCCGCCGCGGCGGCGATGTCCGCGACCGTCGTCTCGTCGTAGCCCTGTGACCCCTCCCAGCGTCCTCATCTCCGGTGCCGGCGTCGCCGGCCCCACCGTCGCGTACTGGCTGGCCCG
>Ga0070675_100000483_pt1 | contig 27199 bp, 23 predicted proteins | sample KBSM43metaG_FD_65343 | JGI IMG/M metagenome (GOLD analysis project Ga0070675, IMG submission 65343) | Miscanthus rhizosphere microbial communities from Kellogg Biological Station, Michigan, USA - KBS M4-3 metaG | ecosystem: Host-associated > Plants > Roots > Rhizosphere > Soil ... | reverse complement strand
GAGTCGAACTCGGCAGAGAAGGAATGATGCGCCGAGGCCGGCAGCGCCAGCATCACCAGCAGCATGGCCGCCATTGCAAATGTCATTTGCTGTCCTTCTGAAGCAAATCCTGATACAGCAGCCGGTCGGCGAAGGTGACGCATTTGTGCTCGAGCAGTTGCGCCTGCTGGTCGATCAGGCGATACAAGGGCATCTCGATCGTCCACGGGCGCGTGTACGTCGCCGGGTCGTCGAGCGTCGCCTCGTACGAGAGGTGGTTCGGCCCCAGCAGCCGGAAGCGCTCGGTGACCGTCAACTGGTTGCTGGCATGATTGCCGGCCCGATCCAGCCACGACTGACCGTTCTGCCATTTCGTGGTGACCACCAGCACGTCGCCGTCCCACGCGCCGTCGGACTTGCCCATCCAGGCATCGACGGGCAGCTCCGAGCGATCGGTCATGTAGATGACGCGCTGCGCGGCCGCGAACGGGTAGACCATCAGCAGATCGCCTTCACCTTGGAAGATCTGGAACGGCATGTTGTGGTAGGTCACCCGCGGCACGCCGAGCATGTAGCACTTCGCTTCGGGATCCTCCGCCGGCCACTTCGCGCGGTTCTCGTTGCGCTTCGCCAGTGCCTCCGGCCGGTACGGAATCGTTCCGCCACGCACGACGCTTTGGCCGGCCGGAATCGCGGCGATCGCGCCGAGCTGCCCGAATTCGGTCAAGCCCTCGGCCGAATGGGCCTCCAGATTCCAGTTCGCCGTGTTCAGCGCCTGCCAGACGCCGTTGAAATTGGGGCGCCCGGCAATGCGCGCGGGGCGGTCCGGTTGCGGCTGCGCTCGAGCGGCGCTGACGGCGAGCGCGATCGCTGCCGCCATCGCGAGCGCTCGAATCCATTGATTCCATCGCCGGCGCATGAGCCCTATCGTAGCTGACCAGGTTGATGGCCTCCTCCCCTCTGTCTATCGTGTCGGTCATTGGCGCCCTGTTGTGGCCAGTTCCGCGCGGACGATCTTCTGGATAGCCTTGGCCGCCCGCGTCTCGAAACAGCCGCTGCCGCCGCAGCCGAACCCGACCGCGAGCCGGCTGAACAGCCGCTCCAGACTCTGTGCATCGCGTGCGTCCGGCGCCTGCGCCACTTCCACCGCGTGCTGGAGCTCGTGAGCGAGCAGCGAGACGAGGTGGTGTTTCGTTCCTGCGATGTCGACGGCGATACGAAGGTAACGGTGTTGCCCCTGTGAAACGATGTTGTGGGCGAGGTACCCGCCCAGGGTGTTGCGAGTCAGCTTCGGCGCGATATAGACAATCACGTCGGATTCATTCAAAGTCGCGATCAAGCCGCGGAACGTGGCCGAGCCTGAGATGCCGGCATCGATAAGGGCAAGAACGTTGGAATCGGCCGTGCGGACGTGCAGTGGGGCAGACTCCTGTGTCGTGAGCGCCAGCGCGAGAACCATGAGAACCGCCATTGCCCGCCTCCTGACGCGTTCCCTTCGAACGCCAGGCGATGGTGCGATTTGGTGCTCCTCCAAGTCGGGAACGGTTTGGGTGGGATTCCAGGGGAATTCGAGGGATCGGTCGTGATCGCGCGAGTCGGGGCCTTCGTGCTCGATTCAGACCGCCGGCAGGTCATGCGCGGCGACGCTGTCCTTCATCTGACGGCCAAAGCCTTCGACCTGCTGGCCCTGCTCGTCGATGAAGCCCCGCGCGTGGTGAGAAAAGCGGAGCTGCACGAGCGGCTCTGGCCGGGAACGTTCGTCTCGGAAGCGGCGCTTGGGGCGCTGGTGAAGGAACTGCGGCGGGCGCTCGAGGACCGCAACCCGAAGGCACCGATCATTCGCACGGCACACGGCGTCGGCTACGCCTGCGCCGCGCACATCGAACGCGAGCTGGCGCAGCCGGCACCGGTGAGCCGCTGGATTGTTGCCGGCGCACGCCGCATCGCGTTGGCCGCCGGCCGGAACGTCATCGGCCGTGATCCCGCGGCGACCGTCCTTCTCGACGTGCCAGGCGTGTCCCGCCGCCACGCCCAGATCGTGGTCGATCACCGCGGTGCCGTCCTGGAAGATCTCGACAGCAAGAACGGGACGAGAATCGGCGATGCGCTGGTGACGGGAGCAATGACGCTCCACGATGGAGACGCGATTCATGTGGGGCCGGTGCTGGTCGTCTACCACGCCTCGGCCTCCGGCATCTCGACCCACACCGTGGCGGGCCTGGCACGCAGGTAGCGCGCCGCGACACGCGCCAAAGAACCCGCGCCCGATCCCCGGCTGACCGCTATACTTCGACGGTCCGCCACCATGGCTCTCACGCCCGGTACGCGCCTCGGCGCTTATGAAGTCCTGGCGTTGCTCGGCAACGGCGGGATGGGCGAGGTCTACCGCGCCCGCGACACCCGCCTGGATCGCATTGTCGCGATCAAGATCCTCCACCCCGACGCCGCGGGCGATCCCGATCGCCGCCAGCGGCTGGACCGCGAAGCCCGGGCGATCGCGAGCCTGAATCACCCGCACATCTGCACCCTCTACGACGTCGGTCATCAGGATGGCATCGACTATCTGGTGATGGAGCTGTTGGAGGGCCAGACGCTGGCCGAGCGGCTCACCAGGGGCGCGCTGCCACTCGATCAGGCGATGCAGTACGCGATTCAACTCGCCGACGCGCTCGCGTTTGCGCATCGACACGGGATCGTCCATCGCGATCTGAAGCCCGCGAACGTCTTCATCGCGCTTCGCGAGTCGGGCGGTGCGACGGTTGCCAAGCTGCTCGATTTCGGGATCGCCAAAGCGATGCCTCTCGGCCAGACGGCGGCGACCGCGGCCGCAACCTTGACCGATCACGGCACACTGCTCGGCACGCTGCAGTACATGGCGCCCGAGCAGCTCGAAGGACGCGGTGCCGACTCGCGCAGTGATCTGTTCGCTTTCGGCGCGGTGCTCTACGAGATGCTGACCGGGCGTCGCGCCTTTATCGGCGACAGTCAGGCGAGCGTCATCGCGGCGGTGCTCGATTCGGAACCGCCGCTCCTCTCCGCCAGCCAGGCGCAGACTTCACCTGCACTCGAGCACCTCGTGAAGACGTGCCTGGCGAAGCACCCCGACGACCGGTGGCAGGCCGCCAGCGACGTCAAGCGTCAGCTCGAATGGATCGCCGCGAGTGCCCGATCAGCGGCGACGGACGCAGCTGGGACACGCGCACCTCATGAACGGGGTCTGACCAAGACCCTTGGAGTGATCGCATCGCTCATCGGGCTCTTCGTCGTCGGCGCGCTCGCGTGGTCGATGCGATCAGAGGAACCGGCCGCGCCGCCGCGGGTCACGCGGACGACGATTCCGACATCGGGTGCACCGGCGCTCGCCGATCGCCCCGGTCGCAGCCTGGCGATCACGCCCGACGGGACGCGCGTCGTTTACATCGGCAACAACGGCACGCAGCTGTTCGTCCGCCCGACCGATCGATTCGAATCGACGGCGATTTTCACGGCTGTCGGTCCTCTGAACGCGGTGTTCATGTCTCCCGACGGCAAGTCGGTCGGGTTCAAGGAGGGCAACAATCTCAAGAAAATCGCTCTCACCGGCGGACCGGCCGAGACGATCGTGCAGACCATCGCCGGATATGGAGCGACGTGGGCGCCGCACGACACGATCATCCTTTCCACGATGGATCGAGACGCCGGCCTGCAACGCCTGTCAGCCTCCGGCGGCGATTTCACCGTGCTGACGCGGCCCACGGCGCGTGGCGAGCTCACCCACGTCTGGCCCACGATGCTGCCAGGCGGGCGAGCGGTGCTCTTTACGATCACCGCGACCACCGGCGGGCTCGATGCGGCGCAGGTCGCCGTCCTCGACCTCGTGACCGGCGAACACAAGGTGTTGGTAGCGGGCGGCAGTGACGCGCGCTATGTCTCGAGCCAGCGTGGCTCGACGAGGGGCGCTGAGCGCCAAGGCGGCTACCTCGTCTACGTAAAGGGGTCCACGCTGATGGCCATCGCGTTCGATCCCGACCGGCTGGAGACCAGCGGAACGCCTGCGGTGGTGTTGCGGCGCCTGGCGACCAAACCTATGGGAGGCGGCGATTTCGACCTGGCCGACGACGGGACCCTCGTGTACGTGGAACCGTCCTCTGGCGACACGACGGCTCGCATACTGGTGTGGGTGGATCGGCGGGGCGTGGAGAAGCCGCTGTCGGCATCGTTGCCCACTCGCCCCTACATCCAACCACGCCTGTCGCCCGACGGGACGCGGGTGGCGGTCGCGATCGACGACGAGGAGCACGATATCTGGGTATGGGATGTAGCACGCCAGGCGCCGCTCAGAAAGTTGACGTCCGGTCCACCGACAGATATCTACGCAGTGTGGACGAACGACTCGCATCGTCTGATTTTCACCAGGCCAGGTGGCGGTATGTTCTGGCAGGCCGCCGACGGCACCGGGAAGGCCGAGCCCCTCAACAACGACTTGGGCTCGGCCATGCTGCCGTCCGGCATGACTCCGGACGGCACGCGAGTGCTGTTCAATCGGGGCCCCCGGGATGTCATGGCGATGGCCCTCGATGATCGTCGCGTGGAGCCCGTGGTTCAAACGGAGTTCAACGAGCGCAACGGTGTCGTTTCCCCGGACGGCCGTTGGCTGGCGTATGAATCCGACCGCTCACTGAAGTTCGAGATTTACGTGACGCCGTTTCCTGACGTGAAAGGGGGGACATGGCCGATCTCGACGGCCGGTGGCACACGGCCGCTCTGGGCGCGAGACGGCAAGGAGTTGTTCTTCGTGGCGCCCGACGGCGCGATGATGGCCGTTCCGGTCGATCCACGGGGGAGCGCATGGAGTGCGGGCAGCCCGATGAAGCTGTTCGAAGGGCCGTACGCGACCGGGACCCCGTCAGGCGGCCGGAACTACGATCTGTCCGCGGACGGCAATCGCTTCCTCATGGTCAAGCAGCCGCCCGGCAGTCAGGCCACGGCGCCACAAATCGTGATGGTGCAACACTGGGTCGAGGAACTGAAGCGGCTCGTGCCCGCGGCACGCTGACACCGCCAGGGCGCGTTGCTCGAGGTGTGGACAAAGATGTACACGCCTTTTCGATCGTGTCGCGTGTACCATCGCCTTCATTGGCCGAGCGCACAGCTTGGCATCTCGTCATCACGCGAGTGAGGAGCGACGACGATGAGCGTGACACGGCGCGAGGCAATCGGCATGTCGGGAGCGACGCTCGCGGGTCTCTCGCTCGCGACGCTCACGAGTGATCGCCTGCAGGCACAGCAGGCCGCGGCGCCACCGGCACCGTGGCCGGATGCGCTCGTCGATCGTCCGCTGCGCCAGGGCTTTCCCGCACCGCTGCCGCTCAACGCCGACGGCTCCGCTCCCGAACACCCGGACAGCACAGCCGGGGCGATCACCGATCCGCTGATGTGGCGGACGACGAATCGCCAGGCCCCCGATATCGAGTTCGACTACCGGAAGATGGCGATCAAGGTCGACACGCGCGGACTGGCGACGCTGGCCGGCACTCTGCGGTTTTCGGATCTCGAGAAGCTGCCGCGGATGTCGAAGACCTATCTCCTGCAGTGCGGCGCAGCGAATCCGCGCGGGATCGTCAAATGGACCGGCGTGCGCTTCGCCGACTTTGCTGACATGCTGGGACTGGTACCGGGCGCCCACTATGCGCGCTTCATCGCGTCCGACCGCCACTACGTCGACGAGTCGATGGACACGCTGCGGCACCCGCAGGTCATGCTGGCGTGGCTGATGAACGACGCGCCGCTCGTGCCGAAGCACGGGGCGCCGCTGCGCCTCGTCATCCCGTTCCGCTACGGCAACCGTAGCGTCAAGGCGATCACCGAGATCCTCTTCGGCACGCCGGGACTGCCCGCCCCGCCCTCACCCGCGTAGCCAGCCAACGGCCGGCGCGGATTCAGCCTCGACGCCCCGGTCCTTCGTCAGCGATATCCCCGACCCGGTCGAGATCGAGCGCGTCGGAGCGGCCCAACTCATCATCCCTCGTATCGCTCACGAACCCGCGCTCCCGGGAATCTTCCGTTTGCGGTCCTGGTGCGTCTTTCTCGTGCCACCCGAATTCCGTGCCCCAGCCAAACTCTGTCGCCCATCGTGTTCGCATGACATGTCCTCCTGCGATTCACGAGCCGTTGGACGGACTGTACCCCCGTTTCGTCGTTCCCGCTTACACCGCGCTGCAGAGCTGGCACAGGCATCAGGATGGGGAACCTCACGGGGTTCGATGTCCGCCGGCCATCAGCGAGCCGCTAAGGCTTTGGCGGGTTGGGCGGAGGCAGTCCGGCGAGCACCGGATTCATGATCGGCTTGATCGTCCGCAGATACGCGAAGATGGCCTTCAGGTCCTCGTCGGTCATGTTCTGGTACACCTCCGACGGCATGGGCGGCATGATCGCCGTGCCATTGGGTTTCTTTCCAGTGCGCATCGTGGTGACGAAGCTCGCCTCGGTGTAGCGCGTCCCGATTCCGGTGGCGGCATCCGGCGTCAGGTTGGACGCGACGCTGAACCCCCACGGGCCGTTCCAGGCGGTGAGATCGGCCGAGGCATGCACCTCTGTCGTGGTGGGCGACGGCAGCGGCGTCGTTGCCGGTCGCCCGGAGAGTGCGCGCGTGAGATCAGGCGTCATGCCCTTGATTTTCGGCGAGTGGCAGTCGTGGCAGCCGGTGATGGTGACGAGGTAGCGACCGCGTTCGACGGCCGCGCCGCCGGCAGCCTGCTGTGCCGTGGCCGGCGACGAGGTTCCCAGCAGCAGCACCGCGAAGAGGGCCGCCGACGCTGACGGGACGAGGCGTGAGTACTCGTGAGGCAGGTTGTTCATCTCGGACACTCCCGATGTGACGCGTGGTTCGAACCGGGAGTGTATCCGAACGGCCCGAACGGAGCGATACTCTAGGCCTCATCGAGGGAGATTACTGATGAAGCAGTTGCTCGGGGCAACGCTGTTTGCCGCCGTGATCCTGATGTTGTCGCCGGCCGCTGCGCAGGGGCCCACGGCTCCGGCCGCGCCACCGGCGACCGGGCCCGCGCGCGCCAGGGCGGCCACCAAGCCCATCCCGCGCCTGTCGGATGGCAAGCCCGACATGCAGGGCTACTGGACCAACCAGACGTTCACGCCGCTCGAGCGGCCGGCGCAGTTCAAGGACAAGGAGTTCTTCACCGCGGAAGAGGCGGAGGCGTTCGCCAAGCGTGCGCTCGAGGACGTCAAGGACGTGCCGCGTGGCGATCAGGTCAAGAGCGACGCCGACATCCATTACGACGACGGCATCTGGCTGCTCGAGGGCTTCAAGAAGGACGCGATGCTGCGGACGTCGCTCATTACCGACCCGAAGGACGGACGCATCCCGCCGCTCACCGCCGAGGGCCAGAAGCGCACGCAGGAACGCGCGGCCGCTCGAAAATTGATCGGCCCGTTCGACAGCGCCCAGGCCCGCGGTCTCTCGGAGCGCTGCATCTACTGGGCGCACGAGGGCCCGCCGCTGCTTCCCACCGGCTACAACTCCAATCTGCTGATCGTGCAGGCGCCCCAGCTGTTCGTCGTGCAGCCGGAGATGATGCCCGTGGCGCGCGTCGTACCGCTGGACGGACGGCCGAGACTCGGCTCGTCCGTGCGCGCCTATCGCGGTGACTGGCGCGGGCGCTGGGAAGGCGACACGATGGTCATCGAAACCACGAACTACAGCGACAAGACCGCGTGGCGCGGGTCCACGGAAAACCTCAAGGTGATCGAGCGCCTTACGATGACCAGCCCCACCAGCATCCGGTATCAGTTCACCGTGGAAGACCCCTCGACGTGGACGCGGCCCTGGACCGGCGAGTACGAGATGACGCGCATTGATGGTCCGCTCTTCGAGTATGCCTGTCACGAAGGCAACTATCAGCTCCCGTCGATCCTGAAGGGCGCGCGGCGCACAGAAGCCGCCGCACCGCAGAAGCCCTAGTCCCCTGGCGAGCCGGGCCCCGGCTAGCGCGGCGACGAGGTGTTCTTCGGCGGCCACTCGGCCCAGACGTTGCCGGCGGTCGCCTCGATCGGAACCGGCCCCTGCAGCGAGAATCCCGGGACGAAGGCCGCGGGTTGCGGGCGTGGGGGCGGTGGCGGCATGTGGTCGGCAGCGGTCGTACACCGCATCTCGTTCCAGCCCACGCGCGCGGTCACGTGCTTCTCGAACGTGGGGATCTCGCCGTCGCCCCAGTCCTCGTGGAGGATGTTGAACTTCAGCGTGTCCCCCTCGATGCGGAAGTCGTCGAGCGCCGCCATCGTGTACGGGTTGTCGCACGAGCCGCACACCATGCCGCGCAGCTTGTCGCCGACCTTCTTGATGATGAAGAACTGTTTCGGCGCCCCGACCCCGAATCCGAGCCACGCGCCGACGACATCTTTCTCCGTCAGCTTCGACTTCCACGGGCCAGGCTGAATGTAGGGTAGACCGTCGGCGCCGTCGGGGTTGCGGCGCTGGATGTTTGCCGGCACCGGCGGACCCTTCGGGAGCACCGACACCATCGCCGGGATCGGATCCGGTCCCCGCGGATCCTTGATGAGCACGCGCTCGAAGTGGCGGCCGCCGGGGGCGCCGCTCGTGCCCGTCACGGTCAGGCGGCCCTGGCTGAACCTCGCGATCGCCGTGTCCTTGTATTTCGTGCTGCCGTCCCCGTTCACGTGGGTGACGTCGAACCGGATCCCGTCCGGTCCAAACGTCCCGTCGACGAACGCCAGCGTCGTCGCATCGGCGCAGTAGGTGCAGTACACGCCCCGGACCGTCGTCCCGCGAATCGAGAATTCGTAGGTGTGGGCCTCGCCGCTGTCGGTGCGCCAGCCGCCGCGATAATCGTCTGCGTTCTGAGCCGCGGCCCCGCGCGCGAAGGCCAGCACGGCGAGCAGGACCACGACCTGCGTCAGAGAGCACTTCCGGCCGGGCATCTGGATCATGAAGACAATCGTCGTATACGGTTGAGTCCAGATCAAGGATTAGCGACGTGACGAATCCATCACCGCGACGTGATGCCGCCGTCTCTTCCGGCACCTACAGTCGAGGCTTTGGAGGAGACCCGCGCACGTTGCCGACGCGGAACCGACGGCCAAAGGGCGAGGAAGGCGCAGGACGGTGAGGATCAGGGCGTTCGCGACGGCAGCGTCAGCGGTTCCCGGAGCTTCACCACCTGGCGCGTGCCCTCCCCGTCGACGACCGCCACGCTCCTGACGCTTCCGGCGTCCTCCTCGACGACGATCTCCCGGGGATGGCGAATGAGGTGGTTCGTGCCGCCGTCGAGGGCCACGTCGAGCAGGTCGTCCCCCGAGTCGTAGGTGATGCCCACCAACGGCATCCACTCGGCCATCACCTGATCTCCGAGATCGAGCGATGCGACTTCGATGTCGACGCGCTTGCCGAACAGTCCCTTCGACAGCCGGTCGAAGAACGCTCTCCACTCGGTTGCCGGCACGGCGAGCAGCTTGGTCATCGGTACACCTCCAACCCGGCACGGACCAGCGCGTGGCCCGGACGGTTCACTGGATCGAAGCACGAACCCTCCCGCGACGACAAGCAAACCCCGCCCAGCTCATCGACTGAAAGCGGTGTTCGTTTGACAGTCCAGGATGCAGGCGCCAACATGAACGGTGATGACGCGTCGAGAGATATTTGGAGTGTTCTCGCTGGTGCTCGCGGCGGGGCTGACGCCGGCCGCGCAGCGAGGTGCGGCCGTGCGCGTGTACAAGGACCCGACGTGCGGCTGTTGTGCGCTGTGGGTTGAACACCTGCGCAAAGCCGGCTTCGCCGCCACGGTGACCGAAGCCGACGACATGACGGCCATCAAAACGAAACACGGAGTGCCGGCGACGGTGAGGTCCTGTCACACGGCGCTCGTTGACGGCTACGTGCTCGAGGGACATGTCCCGGCGGAGGACGTGCAGCGGCTGTTGAAGGAGCGCCCAACGGTCGTGGGGATCGGCGTGCCCGGCATGCCGATCGGCTCGCCCGGGATGGAGGTCGCCGGCGTGCGGCCGCAGCCGTACGACGTGCTGGCGTTCGACAAGTCTGGCGCCACGAAGGTCTTCGCGTCGCACGGCCGCTAGACGAACGCACCGCTCGGCTCGACGGCGGCTCATCGGCCGGCCGCAGTGATACAGTGCCGCCCATGAACCGTCGATCCCTTGTGATTCGTCTCGGGCTGGCCGTGTGTCTCGTGCAGGCGGCGTGTGCGCCCGCGCCTCCGGACGAGGCCGGCGTCACCGCGGCGCTCGAGGCGTTCTACGCCGCGATGAAGACCGGGGACACGGCCGCGGCCATGCGGCAGATTGCGCCCGATGCTGTCTTCGTCGAATCGGGAAAGCTCGAGACCCGCGCCGAATACGAAGCCAATCACCTCCCGGCCGACATCGAGTTCGAAAAGCAGGTGACTGGCAAGCGTGCGCCGTGGCAGGTGAAGTTCGAGGACGACGCGGCGTGGGTGATTGCCACGACGGAGTACGAGGGGACCTTCGATGGCGGGCCTGTGAACTTCGTGAGCGCGCAGCTGGCGGTCCTCACGCGCGCCGAGGGCAACTGGCGCATCCGATCGATCCACTGGTCGTCGCGCCGCCGCTGATTCCGCGGGACCGGCCAGAGTGCCCGGTCCGGCCCGTCCTGCACTGCCCGTTCCCCCACGATGGGCGCCAGCCCGAGGCTGATCTATGATCTCGCCGGAGCACCCGACGTGGTCGCCGCGATGACCGCGAACGGTGAGGAAAGGGGCCCCTTGAAAGCGTATTCGACGATCACCTTGTTCGTGGTCACGGCCGTGGCTGTGCTGTTTTTGGTGGACGAGACGCCTCGGCTGATGCCCGGGGTGTATGCCCAGGCCCCGGCGGCCGCTCCCCAGGGTGGCGCTCCTGCCCAGGGACGAGGCGGGCAGCAACCCGGAGCGCCGGGGGGTGTTGGCGGCCGTGGGCGCGGGGCGCCGCCGCCGATTCTGGGGCCGCCGGCCGGCGTGACGCCGCTGCCCATCGACCTGTTCTCGTCGAAGAACTTCTACAAGGACCGGGCGAACTGGCTCGACAAGCGTTACTACCGGTGCAACAACCCGCGGCAGCTGTACAGCATGTGGGACGGACAGCGCATCGGCCCGAAGCCGCCGGAATCAGCCTCGTGGGGCAACTGCGACGACGACTGGCCGCGCGAGCGCATCGTGAGCCCCTACCCGCACAAGACGGCGAAGGAGCACTACGAGGCGCTCCTGGCCCAGGCGAAATCGAAGGGCGGCCCGACCGTCTACACGAAGGCGACCGTGCCGGACTGGGACGGGTATTACCGGCGCGACGGGCAGGCCGACCGCGGCTCCGAGTGGATCTGGGGCGTCACCCAGCCCTCGACGGTGATCGCGCTGCTCACGCCGGAATATCAGAAGCGGATGGTGCAGACGGCCTACCACGAGGCCGTGACCAACGCGCCGCAATGGAGCGCGTCGTTCTGCTGGCCCGAGGGCTTCATGCGCTGGTGGTCGCAACCCTCGCAGGCGGGCAACTTCCAGCTGACCATGACACCGTGGAACGTCCAGTTCCTGTCGGGCATCGCCGACAACTTCCTGCGTCAGGTGATGGTGGGCAAGACCGCCCACGTGCACAAGGTGCCGCAGTGGTACGGCGAGACGATCGGCTTCTGGGACGGCACCACGCTGGTGACGTGGACCGCCAACGTGCAAGCCTGGCAGCTGTCGCACGCCATGTTCGAGACCAGCGACAAGCTCGAGACGGTGGAGACGTTCAAGCCAGCGCTCGATGCGAGCGGCCAGTTCATCGGCCTCGATCACGAGACAACCTTCTACGACCCGGACGCCTTCGTGACGCCGCTCCGCGCCTCGTTCCGCTTCATCCGGGCGGCGACGCCCGACGACGCGAGCCGCCGCTACACGTTCATCGAGTGTCTCAGCAACATTTTCAACACCGACGGGAAGCCGAAGCAGACCACCGCTGCCGATCCGCGCTTCGTGGACTACTACGGCCGGCCCTGGGCCAAGAACTGGGAAAAATACTTCGAGGCCGGGTGGGACAAGCCGCAGGACGAGCTGCCCTCGGCGGTGACCGACATTTTCAAATAGCGGCGATCCTCGATCGCTGCATGCCCTGCGGAGGACCCATGAAGACGCGCACAGTCGGCGCTTTGACGACGGCGGCCCTGGTGGCCGGAACGGCGGTGCTGTTCGAGGCCCCGGTATCGACCCACCACTCGTTTGCGATGTACGACCAGACCAAGGTGGTGACCTTGACCGGCGTCATGAAGCAGTTCGTGCCGCAGGCCAATCATGCCGAGCTGCACTTCATCCTGCTGGCGCCGGATCACAAGGCGCTGGCGAAGAGCGCCGACGGGAAATACGTCGAATGGGGCGTCGAGATGGCCGGCACCGCCGCGATCGCGGCGCAGGGCATTACCGGCACCAGCTTCCCTCCCGGCACGGTGTTCAGCGTGCACCTGAATCCGCTGCGCGACGGCTCGAACTTCGGCTCCCGCGTTGGCGCCCTGGCGAAGTGCCCGACCGATGAGGCCACCAAGAAGCCCAAGCTTCCCGAGGCGGGCAAGCACTGCGACTCGGTGGCGGGGCACGCCTTGATCGGCGGCACGACCTTCTAGACGCCCGACGTGAGGGACTTCGCGCTCTGGCTGGCTACGACGTCTCCCAGCGTCTTCATCCAGGAGCACAACGCCTGGACCATTCCCGCGATTCAGTCGATTCACATCGCGGGAATCGCCCTGGTGATGGGATCCGTGCTCATGATCGACCTGCGGATCCTCGGGTTGACGTGGACTGACCAGACCCTGCAGCAGACGACACGTCGGTTTGGGCCCTGGCTGACCGGCTCGCTCTGGCTGCTCCTCGCCACCGGCCTCCTGATGATTGTCGGGGAGCCGGTGCGCGAGCTGGTCACGTTCTCGTTCTGGCTGAAGATGGCCCTGGTCGCGGCGGGCGCGCTCGTCGCGGTGACGTTTCAGCGCGCGCTGCGCCGACACGAACGGCGCTGGGAAGACGACCTGGTGCACCGCGCGCCGATCAAGGCGCTGGCCGTGTTTACGTTTCTGATCTGGGTGTGCATCATCGTCCTCGGCCGTCTGATCGCCTATGACCACGTGTGGGGCAGTTGGTCGCCGGCTTCGTAAAATAGCGAACCGGCGTCAAGCCGGTTTGCCAGATAGAGGCAGTAGTGGAGATCGCGCCCTTGCTCGAGTGGCTGCAGCAGACCGCGCTGGCCGTCCAGATCCGCGACTCGCTCTACATTTTTCCGCTGCTCGAGGCCGCGCACGTCGTCGGGTTGGCGCTGGTCGTCGGCACCGTGGCCATCGTCGATCTGCGCCTGTTGGGGCTGGCCTCCTCGGGCCGCCCGTTTTCACGGCTGGCGGTCGACACGCTGAAGTGGACGCTTGCGGCCTTTCTGCTCACCGCGGTCACGGGCGGGTTGATGTTCATCACCAACGCCGCCGTCTACTTCGACAACACCTACTTCCGGGCGAAGGTGGTGCTGCTGGTGCTTGCCGCGCTCAACGCGGTAGTGTTCGAGCTCACCGCGCGGCGGACCGTCGCGGGGTGGGACCAGGCGCCCTCGGCGCCGCCACTCGCCCGGGCGGTCGCCTCGCTGTCGCTGGTCATCTGGATTGGCGTGATCGTCGCCGGCCGGATGATCGGCTTTACGGCCACACGGGCGGCCGCGACCGCGCCTGCCCCCGTGGACACGAGCTTCGAAGATCTACTGGGCCTGCCGGCCGCGGGGGATCCCGCGCAGCCTGCGGGCAAGAGTCCTGAGTGAGAGAGGCAAAGCGAACATGAGCAGAATCATTGTCAGCCTGAGCGCACTCGTGCTGGTCGCCAGCGTGGTGGCCCCCCTCCGCCTCGTGGGCCAGGGCCCCGGTGGCCCGGGTGGCCGCGGCGTCGCGGTGCCCGTGAACCTGCCCGCGTCGCCGACGGCGGTGACCATGCCCACCATGTCCGAAGAGATCACCGGGCCGGGCCCGATGTTCGACTCGACGCCGTCGCTCCCGCCCGGCAAGGGGCTGTCGGCCTTCCGCTACGAGGCCAGGGAGTACTTCGTCACGGGCACGGCCAACGGCCAACCCTACAAGACGCGCCTCGTCGTCCGCCGGCCGGCCCGGAGCGGCGACTTCAGCGGCCTCGTGCTCGCCGAGTCGATGCACGGCAGCGGCTCCGCGCACATGTTCGAGTTCACGTCCACCTACACCATGACGTCCGGACACGCGGCGGTGGAGATCCTGACGACCAGCCCGGCGCAGTTCGTGCAGCAGAACCAGGCACGCTACAAGGACCTGCAGATTGCCGGCGGACAGGCCAGCGAGATCCTGGCGCAGGCAGGCGCGCTGGTCCGCACCGGGAAGCCGCTCGGCGGCCTGAAGGTGCGCAAGATGGTGCTCGCGGGCACGTCGATGAGCGCCGGCACCCTGATCAACTACCTGCCGGCGCATCGGGTGTTCAGGACGCCCGAGATGCAGCACGTCTACGACGGCTTCTACCCGACGTCGAACGGCGCGCTCGTCCCTGAGGTCGACGTGCCGGTGGTGCACCTGCCGACGATGCTCGAAGTAGCCGCCGCGAACATCACCGATCGCGCGGACAGCGACGAGCCGGGCAAGCAGTATCGGATGTATCAGGTGGCCGGCATGGCCCACATCGACACGCGCGACAGCGTGCGCCTGAAGCCGAACCCGTGCACCCTGCCGCTGAGCGAGTTCCCGCACCAGGCGTACGTGGCCGTCGGGCTGCACCACCTGCTGCAGTGGGTCGACAAGGGCATCGCGCCGCCGCGCGCCGACCGCATCGCCCGCGACAACGACGAGCAGAACGACGGCTCGCGCATGACGCTCGACGAGCACGGCAACCCGCGCGGCGGCATCCGCACGCCGTATGTCGACGTGCCGGTCGCGAAGTACGGCCTGCGTCCGCCGGCCACGTCGCCGGTGATTCCGAACGCGAGCGCCTATGTTGCCGCTGGCGGCCAGCAGGCAGCCAACCAGATGTGCGGTCTGAGCGGGACCCAGATTCCCATCGAGCCGGCCAAGCTGAAGGAGCTGTACAAGACGAAGAAGAACTACGCCTCGATGTTCGAGAAGCGCGTGAAAGAGCTCGAAAAGGCCGGTTGGTCGCTTCCGGTCTATCGCGAGCTGATCGTCGGCGACGCGGCGAAGGTGAACTTCTAGGTGGTCGAGCGCTGCGGCAAATTCCCGGCAATTTCTGCCGGATCGGCCGGAAAGGTCTCCGCTGGACGGCGATGATCCGGACGGTTAGACTGGCGCCCGAGCGCGTGCTGCCGGTGGCAGTGTCTGTGGCTCTGGCGTCGGCGACGCCATAAAGGAGGAATGGTGCTGAGGAAACTGGTTCTCGTCGCAATCGGTCTCGCGTCCCTGGCCGGGACCGCGGTGGCCCAGGACGCATCCACGGTCATCGCGAGCGCGCGCAAGGCGCTGGGCGATCCGAAGTCCATTACCTACTCGGGTTCGGCAAGGGACGTCGCCTTCCAGCAGTGTGGCGCCAACGCCACGATGATGACCTGCCAGGGCATGCACGATCCGATGCGGCCGATCACCAACTACGTTCGCGTCATCGATCTCGCGGCCCCGGCCACGCGCCAGGCCGGAGGGACGAACAACATCGGCCCCGGCGGCTCGACGACGGTGAGCCCGGGTACCTTCTTCCAGCAGGTGACGCCGCAGCAGGCCGACCTCTCGCAGCCGTGGGCCGGCTCGCTGGATTTCTACCTCACGCCCTGGGGATTTCTCAAAGGCGCGGCCGAGAACAACGCGACCGTGAGCCGCCGGGATGGCTATACGGTGCTGTCCTGGAGCCCGGCGGTGAAGGCGCCGTCCGGCAAGGCCTACGTAGTGAACGGCTACGTCAACGGCAAGAACCTGATCGAGCGGGTCGAGACCTGGGTTGGCGAAAACCTCATGGGCGACATGCACGTGCTCGCCACCTACACCGACTGGAAGGACATGGGCGGCGCCATGGCGCCGGTGAAGATCGTCCAGACCCGCGGCGGGCTGGTGTTCTTCGACGTGGACGTCACGGCGGCGCGGCTGAACCCGCCGGATCTGGCCACGTTGGCCCCGGCCCCGGCCCCGCCGGCCGGCCGCGCCGGCGGTCCGGGCGGGCCGCCTCCGGGCGGAGCCCCGGCGATGACCGTGACGGCTGAAAAGCTTGGCGAGGGACTCTACCGGCTCACCACGGGCGCGGGGAGCTACGACTCGCTGCTGGTGGAGTTCAAGGACTACGTGATGATGCTCGAAGCGGGGCAGCCCGAGGCGCGCAGCGTGGCGTATATCGCCGAGACCAAAAAGCTCTTTCCCAACAAGCCGCTCCGCTACGTGTGGAACTCGCATCCGCATGCCGACCACACCGGCGGGCTGCCGGCGCTCGTGGCCGAAGGTGTGACCATCATCACGCACCAGAACAACAAAGTGTTCTTCGAGCACGCGCTCAACACGCCGCGGACGCTGCTCAACGACACGCTGGCGAAGAATCCGAAGAAGGTGAAAATCGAAACGGTGGGTGAGAAGAAGGTCTACACCGACGGCACGCGCACGGTGGAGTTCCGTCACATCTACCCGAGCCCGCACTCCAACGGGCTCACCGTCGCGTTCATTCCCAAGGAGAAGATCCTGTTCCAGGCCGACTACACGCTGCCGGCCCCGGGGCAGCAGGCCAACGATCACATCAAGGCGCTGCAGCCGGCGCTGGAGAAGATGAACCTGGACTTCGAGCAGTACATCCCCGTCCACCGGGGGGCCGCGCCGCAGACCAAGGCGGATGTCTGGAAGGCCGTGGGAAAGTAGAGGAACCCGTGCTGTGGGGTCGGGTCTTCGGACCCGGCCTCCGCACCCTGAACTACCGCGCGGTCATGCGGAACGGCAGCAGCGACCGAAGCCGCTCTTCCCGCAGGAAGATGCCCAGCCACGCCAGCAGCGCCGTCGTCAGCGGGACGAGAGGAGGGTAGAACTCTCCGATCCGGACGTACGAGGCGATGGCACCGCCGAGATATCCAGTCAGCAGCACGGCGCCCAGCACCGCTGTGCGCGGGAAAACGAACAGGGCGATGGCTGTGAGCTGCAAGGTCGCGAGCAGCTCCAGCGTGGACGCCGCCCAGCCGATCCGCGCGAATTCCTGTACGTACCACGAGTCGTGCGTGAGCTTCCAGCGTGCGCTGATCAGCACCATCGCGACGGGCGCGCACGAAACCAGGCGCCCCACCCAGACCGTCCACCACGGCCAGCGCATGTCCATGATTCCTCCGGGCGCATTGTAGGCGGATTATCATCATCCGCATGACGCGCTCGAAACTGCTGGCAGCGATCGTTCTCGTGGGCATGGCCGTCGCCGGGGCGGCGGCACAGCGGGGGCCCCGTATTCCACCGACCGGCACCATCAAGCCGGTCCGCGAGAACCTCTACGTGATCCCCGGCGCCGGCGGCAACACAACGGTGTTCGTGACGGCCACGGGCGTGGTGCTCGTCGATACCAAACTCGCCAACAACGGCGAGCCGATCCTGACCCAGGTCAAGACGGTCACCGACAAGCCCGTGTCGATGATCATCAACACGCACACCCATCCCGATCACAACGGCAGCAACGATTTCTTTAAGACCGCCGTGAATGCGAAGGTCGAGATCGTCACGCACGTGAACACCGGGAAGTGGGTCGACGCCAACCCGCGATCGAACCCGGCGATGAAGCCCGATCGAACGTTCACCGACAGGTTGTCGCTCGGCAGCGGCCGGGATCGGATCGATCTCTACTGGTTCGGCGCCGGTCACACCAACGGCGACGCCTTCGTGGTGTTCCCGGCGATCCGCGCCATGGCCGCCGGCGACATCTTCGCGTGGAAGATGGCGCCGCTCATCGATCCGGCCACCGGCGGCAGCGTGCTCGCGCTGTCCGACACGCTCGAGAAGGCGGTGACGGGCATCTCGAACGTGGATACCGTGATCGAGGGCCACGGCGATGTCAACACCTGGGTAGGGTTCCGCGACTACACGGACTTCAATCGGGCGCTGCTCAACGCGGCGCGCGCCGGGCTGGGGAAGCAGACGCCGGAGGACATCGCCGCCAGCCTCAAGGCGCAGTTCCCGGCGTTCACGAAGGAGGTGCTGCTGGCCGACATGGAATACGGCGGCACGCCGCTGTCGCGCGCCGTGATCAACGTCAACGTCGCGTTCCAGGAACTGAAAGGCGAGCCCGTGACCACCAACTTCGGCCCTCGCGCGGGGGGACCGCCCGCCCCTGGTGGGGCCGCCGCGCCCGGCGGGGCCGGAGCTCCGCCGCCCGGCCGCTGACGTAGGGCCAGCTTCAGCTGGCCCAGGGCCGCCTGACGGCGGCCCCTACTGGCGCCGGAACGTGATCGGCATGCCCCCCTGCGCGCTGTTCACCGTCCCGGTAATCGAGGTGCCGTCGGCGGAGAGCTCGCCCGCAAACGTCCAGGGCTGCGTGTTGGGGAACTCGAAGTTCATGCGCCGGTCCTTCATCGTGAAATCCCGCAGCGCCTTGTCGATCGTCGTGGGGGTCTTGCCACCGAAGGTTTTCAGATCGGTGCCGATCAGTTTTCCCTGCACCGTGCCGTTCGGGTTCCGGGTGAACTCCAGGAAGATGTTGTAGTCGATGGTCGCGAGGCGAGGCCGGCCGGTCCACTTCCCGGCCAGCGCGCTGGCGACGTCGGCGCCGACCTGCGCCGCCTTGGCCGGCGGCTCCGCCGGCGGATTCGCCCGCTCGTGGAGGTTCGTGGTGCTGTAGTTCTGCACGATGGTGTTGCCCTCGTGGCACCCGTACTCCCACCACTCATAGGTCGGGTCGTTGCGCATCGGATACCGGACCGTGAACGGACGCGCCAGGACGACCGGATCCTCGGTCGTGATCTCGTAGAGCCACATCTCGTCGTTCAGGCGCGTGATCCGCTCGGTCGTCTTCATTCGATCGCTGACCGGAAAGCGGTTGCCCGCGGGTGACCCGACGACCGCGAGGTTGATCATCGGCGGGCCTTCCTTGTAGTTGGCCGTTTCGATGACGAGCGTATTGCCCTCCCAGCGTCCGCGCGAGTTGCCCATGTACTGTTTGTGGGCCAAGGCGAGCGGCGGCCGGCCGTCCGTGAAGATGACCCGCGAGTCGTGAATCATCTCGAGGTCGAACACGACGACGCCGGGCGCCTGCATGATGCGGAACCCGCCGTTGTAGCGGTACGGCATCATCGACGAGGGCATGCCGCGCGAACGGCAGTTGTCCCAGAAGTCGAAGTCGAGCGGGCCCTCGTACACCGTGTCCTCGCCTGGCAGCGACCACGAGCTGCCCATCTGCAGGGCGCGGCGTTTGGCCTCGGGGGTGACGTCGGGAAGCAGCCCGTTCGGCGGATCGACGATGAGGTTGGTCTGCCGCTGCGGGGTCGCCGGGTCGGTGACGCCGGTGAGCAGCGCGCGGCCGAACTCGCCCTTCGCGATCAGCTCCCGGCCGAGGTCACCCCGGCCCGCGGCGGCGGCGAGGCGCTGTTTGTGCTCCTCCTCCGTGAACCACTTCTTGTTCATGTCGCAGGGCGGGCCGCCGAAGCGGTAGCTGTTGGCGCAGCGCTCGAGCGGGACGTTCGCGGCCTGCATCATGTTCAGCATGGCCTGGATGTCTGGTTCGCCCCACGGCGTCTTCGGGTGCACCCAGCCCTTCGGGGTCTCGATGAAGTGGTTGGCCTCGCTGGGCGGGCCGAGAATGGACTGGCCGTAGGTGGTGGTGAAGAAAACCGCGGCTGCCGCGGCGCCGAGCAGCACGCTGCGCATCGTCGGCCTGATCCGGTGCATGGTGGCTCCTGTCGCGTCGGCGGAACGGGGCCGCCGGCCGGCTCTAAGGTACTCCGCTTCGAACCCGAGGCCCAAGCCGAGCTGGCGGGTTATTCGGTTGCCAGCAAGGGCGTGATGTCCAGCGGTCAGTACCCCTTACGGAGGAGGCGCTCACTACAAAGATTGACAATTCGAGCTTTGCCTTACGGTTACGTCGCTCCCCATAATCCGCCTCGATCGTGCCCGAGGCCAAAGTCTCCGGGCACGCCGCTCCCGTCACCCCTCGTCGATCGGCGCCCTTGCGCAAGGAGGCCTTGTGACTCAGGCACCATCCGTCAGGCTCGTCGCTTCCCTGACCCTCGGCGTGTTGTGTCTCGTTCCATCGTTCGCTCGAGCACAAGGCACCAGCACGGCCACGGTGGCCGGCTCCGTGAAGGACGCATCGGGCGCGGTGTTGCCCGGCGTCACGGTGGACGCCTCGAGCCCGGCGCTCATCGAAAAGGTGCGGTCCACCGTCACCGACGATCGTGGCCAGTACCGGCTGACGGAGCTTCGCCCGGGTATGTACACGGTCACGTTCTCGCTTCCGGGGTTCGCCACCCTGAAGCGCGACGGCCTCGAGTTGCGCACCAACTTCACGGCTCAGGTCGACGTGGAGCTGACCGTCAGCCAGCTCCAGGAAACCGTGACGGTCACCGGCGCAACGCCGCTGGTTGACGTCCAGAGCGCCACCCAGCAGCGCACCGTGTCGCGCGAGCTGCTCGATACGGTCCCGACGGCCAAGAGCGTCCTCGGCATCGCCGCACTCATCCCCGCCGTCGTCGAGCCCCCGAACGCCCAGGACGTGGGCGGCAGCAAGGGCGAGCGATCAGTGCGCATCACCGTCCATGGCGGCAAGACGTTCGATTCACGCCTGATGCAGGACGGCATGCGTTACAACGCAATCACGCCCGGCATCGGCAGCCTCGAAGGCACGGGCCGCGGCTACTACGCCAACCCGCTGGCCATCCAGGAAGTCGTGGTGGACCTGGGCACGATGGGCTCGGCCCAGTACGCGCTCGGTGGCGCGCAGGTGAACAGCATCCCCAAGGATGGCGGCAACCTGTTCAGCGGTTCGTTTTTCGTCGCCGGAACGGGCGAGAGCCTGCAGAGCAACAATCTCGACGACGACCTCATCGCGCAGGGGCTGACGTCGGTGAACAGCGTCAAGAAGGTCTACGACTTCAACGCGGCCTTCGGCGGGCCCATTTTCCCGGAGCGTTTGTGGTTCTTCGTGGCTGGGCGGCGGTGGGGGACGACGACGGGAGTCGCGAATCTGTTTGCCGATATGAGCACCTCGGACTTCATCTATACGCCGGATACCGGACGGCCGATCGAACCTGAAGAGACGAACAAGGGCATCGGCGGCCGGCTGACGTACCAGGCCACGAGGAAGGACAAGTTCTCCTTCTCATGGGACAAGCAGCGGAACTTCCAGGATCAGCTCACCGGGCAGCTCGAGACCGGCACCGCCAAGAACGAGAGCAACGCCGGCTACTGCCAGCGGCACGAAGTGCTCCAGGGCTCCTGGACCCGGCCGCACTCGAACAACCTGCTGTTCGACGCTGGCGTGACGGTGAGCAAGTTCAACTTCGGCGGCTTCGGCAAGGATGTCTTCCTGTCGGACTACGAAGGCTGTGGCGGCGGCATTCAGGACAACGTCTCGATCAACGATTCGGGTCTCGGCTTCACCTACAACGGCGTCGGCAGCCGGACGATGAGCCTGTCGCACCAGTCGAACGGGCGCTTCAACACGTCGATCATCAAGGGGGAGCACAACATCAAGACCGGCATCTTCTGGATGTACGGTCTCGGCGGCGGCCACCGGACGTACACCGAGCGCGCGCCGACACAAGTCAACGGGTTGCCGGTGTCGTACGCGTTCACCAACGGCGTCCCGCGCTCGCTGACCCAGTTCGCGTCGCCGAGCTACACGATCGATCAGCTCAACCCGGACCTCGGGCTCTTCGTACAGGACCAGTGGCGCATCAAGCGCGTCTCGATCAGCGCGGGCGTGCGGTTCGACTGGCTGCGCGAGTCGGTGAAGGCCACCGAAGTCCCGGCCGGCCTGCTGGTGCCGGCGCGATCGTTCCCGGCGCGCACGAACGTCCCGAACTGGAAGGACATCAATCCCCGGTTGGGCATCGTGTGGGATCCGACGGGCAGCGCGAAGACCGCCATCAAGTTCGGCATCAACCGCTACGTCCAGTCGAATACGACCGGGTTGGCGCAGCTCTTCGACCAGGCGGCGGGCGCCGTCAACAGCACGACCCGTTCCTGGAACGATCTGACGTTCCCGGTCGGCGACCCTCGCCGCGGCAACTTCCTGCCCGACTGCGACCTGGTGGCCACGGGCGCCAACGCCGAGTGCGGCGCGATGGCCAACCCCAACTTCGGCACCTACCAGCCGGTGAACTCGCCCGACCCCGACTGGATCGAGGGCTGGGGCAAGCGGACGTACAGCTGGCAGACGTCTGTCAACGTCGACCGCGAAGTGTTTCCCAACGTCGTGGTGAACGTGGGGTACTTCCGCACGTGGTACGGCAACTTCCAGGTGACGGACAACCTGAAGGTCACCCCGGCCGACTACAGCCCCTACTGCGTGACGGTCCCGACGGACGATCGCCTCCCCCTGAGCGGTCAGGCGCTCTGTGGGCTGTATGACATCAACCCGAACGCGTTCGGCCAGGTCGACAACCTGATCACCAGCAACAACGACTACGGGAAGCAGGAGGAGATCTACAACGGCGTGGACGTCAACTTCCAGGTGCGCCTGCTGGGCAAGGCCACCCTCGGCGGCGGGTGGAACGTCGGGAACGCGGTGCAGCTCGGCATCGCCGCCGGCGGCAGCGCCTCGGCCGGAACCGATACCTGCTACGTCGTTGATTCGCCGCAGCAGCTGTTCAACTGCCATATCGACGTGCCGTATCAGAACCGCATCAAGCTCAACGGCTCCTACACGTTCCCTTGGGGGATCCAGGCTGCCGCGGTCTTCCAGAGCAACCCAGGGGCGAACTACGGCGCCAACCGCACCTTCTCGCTCGCGGAGATCCAGCCGTCGCTCGGGCGGCCGCTCTCCGGTGGTGTCACGGCGGTCGTCATTCCGCTCGTCACCCCGCTCTCGACCTTCGGGCCACGCATCAACCAGTTCGACCTGCGAGGGACGAAGATCTTCCGCATCGACAAGCTGCGGATTCAGGCCAATGTCGACGCCTACAACCTCTTCAACGTCAACACTCCGGTCACTCTGTTCGGCACCTACAACGCGCGATGGGGACAGCCGACGCAGGTGCTCGACGGGCGCCTGGTGAAGTTCAGCGCGCAAATCGATTTCTGAGATGGAACCCCGTTGTCACCGAGGCGATACGGGCGTCATCGTTCGACAGCGAGGTCAGCCCGCACCCGGCGGATGAAGCCCTCCGGGTGCGGGCTGCCACATCGACTGGCACTCCCCGATCGCTAATCGACCGAGGTCAGGGCGACTCAGATGGCTGCAGACCCGGCCGCCAGCGCACTGAGCATCGGCATCAGGATCGCCCACTCGGTCGCGAGCAACCGGTAGCCGTCGCCGTACGCCTTTCGGATGTAGGTGGGGTGGTGCGGATCCTGTTCCAGCTTCCGCCGCAGCCGCAGCACGCAGTTGTCCACGGTCCGCGTCACCGAAGTCGGCGAATAGCCCCAGACCAGTTGCAGGAGCTCTTCGCGCGTGACGACGCCGCCACGCCGCGCGGCCAGGCAGCGGAGCACTTCGAACTCGCGATCGGTCAGGAACACGGCACGAGGTCCAGCGATGACCATGTGCTGCCGGAAGTCGACGACCGTCCGCCCGAGCCGCACGGTCTCGACCGCCGGCTGCATCCGCCGTAGCAGCGCCTCCACCCGAGCCTGGAGTTCGCCGCCAGTGAACGGCAGCGCGATATAGTCGTCCGCGCCCGCCCGAAGGGCACGCACGTGATCGTCAGGCACGTCCTGCGCTGCCGTCACCATGACGGGCACGCGTACCGGGCCATGCTGAAGGATGCCGCAGAGCGTCAAGGCGTCGGGTCTGCCCGGCAGCTCCTGGCTGAGAATCAGGATTCCGGGGGGGCGCCTCCACACCGCGGATAACACCTGGTCGCCCTGCTCCACCACATCGATCACAGCCTCACAGGGCTCCAGATCCTGACGCAGCGCCCGGAGCGACTCCTCGTCGCCCTGTGCCAAGAGGATTCGGCCTAGCATGCGTTTTCCCCCGGAGAAGTGGTCGTGAAAGGGGTAGCGCCGCCCTCAGGTCAGCGGCGCCGGAGGGCATCATCGGGCAAGCCGGCAGTGTCGTCGATACCACCAACGAGGGAGGCGGCGAACCGCTGGCCGGGGCACAATTGGAGGTCGTTACCCATGACAACTGATGACAATTAGGGCTTTGCCTCGCAGACGCGAGCCTTTCCATCATCCGCCCCGGCAGTGCTGGGGTCACGTTCTCCGGCACGCAGCCATCGTACCTCGTCGTACCACGCACCTGAGCAAGGAGGGTTTGTGAGTCTGGCACATTCCATTGGACGAGTCGTCGTCCTGAGCTTCGGCGTCTTGTGTTTGTTTTCCACGTTCGCGCACGCGCAAGGCACCAGCACGGCCACCGTTGCTGGCGTTGTAAAAGACTCGTCGGGCGCGGTCCTGCCCGGAGTGACCGTCGAGGCCTCGAGCCCGGCCCTGATTGAGAAGGTGCGGTCGACCACCACCGACGAGCGCGGCCAGTACCGGCTGCCGGAACTGCGCCCGGGTGTGTACGCCGTCACGTTCACGCTGGGCGGCTTTTCAACCGTCAAACGTGATGCCCTCGAACTGCGCACCAACTTCACGGCCCAGGTCGACGTCGAGCTCAAGGTCAGCCAGCTGGAAGAGACGATCACGGTCACGGGCGCCACGCCGCTGGTGGACGTGACGAGTGCGACGCAACAGCGAACGGTGTCCCGCGAAGTGCTCGACACGGTACCGACGGCGAAGAGCGTCCTCGGCATCGCCGCGCTGATTCCCGCCGTTGTCGAGCCGCCGAACGCGCAGGACGTGGGCGGCAGCAAGGGCGAGCGCTCGGTCCGCATCACCGTTCACGGCGGCAAGACGTTCGACTCGCGCCTGCTCCAGGACGGCATGCGCTACAACGCCCTGACGCCGGGCATCGGCAGCCTCGAGGGCACCGGCCGCGGCTACTACGTCAACCCGCTGTCGGTGCAGGAGGTCGTGATCGACCTGGGCACGATGGGGTCGGCGGAGTACTCCCTGGGCGGCGCGCAGGTCAACAGCATTCCCAAGGAAGGCGGCAACCGGTTCACCGGGTCGATCTTCCTCGCTGGCACGGGCTCCGGCCTGCAGAGCGACAACCTCGACGACGAGCTGCGCAGCCAGGGGCTGACGTCGATCAACAGCGTCAAGAAGGTGTTCGACTACAACGCCGCTTTCGGTGGACCGATCGTGGCTGATCGCGTGTGGTTCTTTGCCTCGGGACGACGCTGGGGCACGACGACGGGGGTCGCCAATACCTACTTCGATGCGAACCCGAACGATTTTGTCTTCACCAACGATCTGAATCGTCCCCTGGAACCCGAGGAACGGGACGGCGGGGCGGGTGGACGCGTCACCATCCAAGCGACGAAGAAGGACAAGTTCACCTTCTCCTACGACTGGCAGAAGAACTTCACGGAGCAGCTCACGGGGCAGCTCGAGACCGGCACGGTGAAGACCGAAGCCAACCTCGGCTACTGCCAGCGCCAGGACGTGACGCAGGGCAGCTGGAGCCGGCCCCAGAACAACAACCTGCTCTTCGACGCCGGCGCGACGGTGAGCCGGTTCAACTTCAGCAACCACGGCACGGATCTCTACCTGAGCGACTACGAGCAGTGCGGCAACGGTCTCCCGAACAATGTGTCGATCAACGACGTGGGCCTTGGCTTCACCTATGGCGGCGTTGGCTTCAAGCAGCTGGCCCTGTCGCACCAGACGAACGGTCGCGTCAACGTCTCGCTCATCATGGGCTCGCACACGCTCAAGACCGGCGGGTTCTGGATGTATGGCCTGGGCGGCGGTCACCGCGTCTACACGGAACGCTCGCCCTCGCAGGTCAACGCCCTGCCGGTGTCGTACACCTTCTTGAACGGCAACCCCACGTCGTTGACGGAGTTTGCCGCGCCGTTCCTGACCACCAATCAACTCAACCCCGATCTCGGGCTGTATGTGCAGGACCAATTCCGCTTGAGCCGGCTCACGATCAGTGCAGGCCTGCGGTTCGACTGGCTGCGCGAATCCATTGCCCCGACCGAGTCACCGGCAGGGCTCATCTCGCCGGCGCGGTCGTATCCTGCACGCACCGACATTCCAAACTGGAAGGATCTCAACCCGAGATTCGGCATCGTGTGGGACCCGGCAGGCGATGCGAAGACCGCCATCAAGTTCGGCATCAACCGCTACGTGCAGTCGGCCACGACGGGTATGGCGAATCTCCTCGACCCTGCCCAGGCCAACAGCAGCACGACGCGGACCTGGGCCGACTCGAACGGCAACAGGCTGCCCGACTGCGACCTGAAGAGCAGCCTGGCGCAGAACAACACCGCCACCGGCGGCGACACCTGCGGCGCGTGGGCCAACCCGAACTTCGGCGGTTTGAACTTGACGAACTCGCCTGACCCGGCCTGGATCACAGGCTGGCAGAAGCGGCCGATGGACTGGCAGGCCGCGATCAGCATCGACCGCGAGATCCTCCCGAACCTCGTCGTGAACGCGGGCTACTTCCGCACGTGGTTCGGTAACTTCCAGGTGACGGACAACCTGGTCCTGGCGCCGACCGACTACAGCCCCTACAGCGTCGCGGTACCGGTCGATCCTCGGCTGCCGACCAGCGGGCAGACGCTCAGCGGCCTCTACGACCTCAACCCGAACAAGTTCGGGATTCAGCCGAACAACCTCATCTCGCGGAGCGCCAACGGCTACGAGACGGGGAGCTTCAACGGAACGGAGTTCCACAAGCAGGAAGAGGTCTACAACGGCGTCGACGTGAACTTCCAGCTGCGCATCAAGGATCGGGCCCAGCTCGGTGGTGGCTGGAACGTTGGCAACGCGGTGCAACTCGGGTTGGCGGCAGGCGGCAGCGCCTCGTCCGGCACCAATACCTGCTACGTGATCGACTCGCCGCAGCAGCTCTTCAACTGCGAGGTCGACGTGCCGTATCAGCACCGCGTCAAGGTCAACGGTTCGTACCAGTTCCCGTGGGGCATCCAGGCGGCCGCGGTCGTCCAGAGCAACCCGGGCGCAAACTACGGCGCCAACCGTACTTACACGAACGCGGAGCTGATCGGCCTTGGGCGCAACCTGTCGGGGGCCACGACGGTGACCATCCCGCTGGTGAAGCCGCTGTCG
>Ga0070675_100000482_pt1 | contig 27236 bp, 30 predicted proteins | sample KBSM43metaG_FD_65343 | JGI IMG/M metagenome (GOLD analysis project Ga0070675, IMG submission 65343) | Miscanthus rhizosphere microbial communities from Kellogg Biological Station, Michigan, USA - KBS M4-3 metaG | ecosystem: Host-associated > Plants > Roots > Rhizosphere > Soil ... | reverse complement strand
GCCGTGGCTGCCGGTAGGCGCAACCCACATGCCGCTCGCGGTCGACCGGCAGGAGGCCGACCCAGCCTCGCCGCTGGCATTGACGCGCCGCCTGCTCGCGCTCAGGAACCGAAGCCATGTCCTGCGCCTTGGCGATCTCCGGGTGCTCCATGCCGACGAGCGCGTGCTCGCGTTCGAGCGCCGGCATGACGGGCAGACGTTGCTGTGCTGCTTCAACCTTTCGCCCGAACCCGCCAATTGGGCCGCGTCTTATGAGCTCGATATGATCGAGCAGGTTGGGACGATCGAAGGCCGCCGGCTGGGCGGCTATGCCGGCTATATCGCCCAGAGGAGGCCGTGAACGGTCCAGCTACGGCGCGCCGCGCGCGGCTCGGCTTCTGGGGCCTGTGGAACCTCTCCTTCGGCTTCTTCGGCATCCAGGTCGGCTTCGCGTTGCAGAACGCCAACGTCAGCCGCATTTTCCAAACGCTGGGTGCGTCGATCGATGAACTCCCCATATTATGGATCGCCGGGCCCGCCACCGGGCTGATCGTTCAGCCAATCATCGGCCATCTGAGCGACCGCACTTGGGGCCGGCTTGGGCGCAGGCGGCCTTATTTTCTGCTCGGCGCCTGCTTGTGTACGCTGGCGCTGATCTGCTTCCCCAACGCATCCGTTCTGTGGGTCGCGGCGGCGTTAATGTGGATGCTCGACGCCTCGATCAACATCTCGATGGAGCCGTTCCGTGCCTTTGTCGGCGACATGGTCGATGCGTCGCAGCGCACGGCCGGCTACGCGCTGCAGACCGTCTTCATCGGCGCGGGCGCGGTCGCGGCCTCGGCCGCGCCGGCTTTGCTCACGCATCTCGGCGTCGCCAATACCGCGCCACCCGGACAGATCCCGCCTTCGGTCGCCTGGGCCTTCTATCTTGGCGCGGCGGCTTTGCTGATCACGGTCCTGTGGACGGTGGTGACGACCAGAGAATATCCGCCCGAGGACCTGGCGCGTTTCGACCTGGCGCCCGCGACGTCCGATTTGGTTGGTCCAGGCCCGGTCTTGGTGGATTTGCTCTGGCTGGCGGCAGGCGCGATCGTGCTGATCGCAATTCCCGTGCTCGGCCTCGACAAGCCGCTTTATGTGCTCGGTGCGGGCCTCGCAGGGTTCGGCCTCGCCCGCCTCGCGAATCGCGTCTCGGTGCGAAGCGGCCGGCGCGACACCATGCTCAACCATCTGCTGAGTGATCTTCGGACCATGCCGCCCCTGATGAAACGGCTGGCGCAGATTCAATTCCTGTCCTGGTCCGCGCTTTTCATCCTGTGGATCTATGCGTCGCCGGTGGTTGCGCGTCTCCAGTTCGGCACGCTCGATCCAGCGAGTCAGGCCTATCAGGACGGCGCTGATTGGGTTGGCCTGTTGTTCGCCATCTATAATGGCATCGCCGCGCTCTACGCCTTCCTGATGCCGCAGATCGTCAAACGCATCGGCGAGGCGGCGATGCACGGCATCAACCTGCTCGCGGGCGCGGCTGCCTATCTCGCCATCCCCCTGATTCACGACGCGCATGTCCTGCTGGCGGCGATGCTCGGCATAGGGATGGCCTGGGCCTCGATCCTGACCATTCCCTACGCGCTGCTCGCGGGCGCGCTCCCGGCGCGCAAGCTCGGCGTCTACATGGGCATTTTCAACATCTTCATCGTCGTTCCCCAACTGGTCGTCTCAAGCTGCATGGGGTCGATCGTCCACGCCTTCTTCCCGCAGGCGAGCCAGCTGGTATTCGTGATCGGGGCGGCGTTGCTGGCGACCGGCGCGGCACTCTCGCTCACGCTGCGCCGGCTGCAGCTCTGAAGCTGTCTGACTGGCTGCCCTGGCGGGGCTGCACTCGACAAGAACCCATGGTAAGCGTTGCCAGTCAGTGTTGCTCCTCGCTCATGTTGCGTTCTTGTCACGACGACGGATTGCGGTTTCCGCCTGAAGGAGATTTGCCATGGTGAACCCGGAATGGAGCCCCCGGATTTTATCGCTGCTCAGAATAATCACAGCGCTGCTGTTCCTTGAACATGGCATGATAAAATTGTTCGGCTTTCCGGCGCCGATGCCGGGCATGGACCACCTGCCGCCACTGCTGCTCGCGGCGGCGGTGATCGAGCTGGTGGCGGGTATCCTGATCGCCCTCGGGCTTTTCACCCGCATTGCGGCGTTCATCGCCTCGGGCGAAATGGCCGTCGCTTATTTCATGGGCCATATGTCGCATGGCTTCTGGCCCGCGCTGAACCAGGGCGAGGCGGCAATCCTTTTCTGCTTCATCTTCCTTTATCTGGTCTTCGCCGGGCCGGGAGAATGGAGCATTGATGCGATGCGCCGCGGGGCGGCTTCACGCAGCTGATCGTTGATCGAAGACGGGCGCCCGGGGCCGATCAGCTCCGGGCGGACGCACAATTTCAGGGACGTTCCGCTTGTTGTGCGCCGTGCCGGCTGAAAGTGGCTCCCCGGGCCGGATTCGAACCAGCGACCATTCGATTAACAGTCGAACGCTCTACCACTGAGCTACCGGGGAACAGGCCTATGGGCCGTTGAGGCGCGGCCTATGGCAAAAGCGTCGCGTCGGCGCAAGCGGTTCCGGCCACTAAATGCCTTAATTCAGATCGCGAACTGCTCCATCGCGATCCGGTCATCGAGCGCATGCTCGGGATCGAACATCAGCGTGAGCACGTTGCTGCGGTCCACGGTCACCTCGACGCTCGCTACGTCGCGCACTTCACGTTGGTCCGCGACCGCGCTGACCGGGCGTTTTACCGGATCGAGCACCCGGAATTTGATACGCGTATTGTCGCGCAGGATCGCGCCGCGCCAGCGGCGCGGGCGGAAGGGGCTGATCGGCGTCAGCGCGACCAGCGCGCTTTCAAGCGGCAGGATCGGTCCGTGCGCCGAAAAATTATAGGCGGTCGAGCCCGCCGGTGTGGACACCAGCACGCCATCCGCGACCAGTTCCGCCAGCACGACGCGGTCGTCCACGCTGACCTCGATCCAGGCGGTCTGGCGCGTTTCGCGCAGCAGCGACACTTCGTTGATCGCCGCGAGCGACATCTTCTCGCCCTCGATCGTGATCGCATCCATCTTAAGCGGCGCGACCTTGATCGTCTTGGCCGCCATCAGCCGGTTTTCGAGCAAATCGGGCGACCATTCGTTCATGAGGAATCCGACCGTGCCCAGGTTCATCCCGAACACCGGCATTGCCCGGTGCCGGTCGAGCATTGTGTGCAAGGTCTGCAGCATGAAGCCGTCGCCGCCGAGCGCCACCACGATGTCGGCCTCCTTGGGCGAGACCCATTCGTAGCGCTGCTTGAGTTCCTTTGCGGCTTCCTGCGCCTGCTCCGAAGGTGAAACCGCGAGCGCCAGCCTGGGATCGACGCTCATCCGCCGGTCACATTCATATGGCGCGCGACCGCAGGCTGCGCCGCCTCGATGGCAAAGGCGTGGCGCTCGGGCTTTGCCGCCATTGCGCGGTCGAGCGCGCGATTGAGCGCGGCGGGCCCGCCTTCCCGAAGCGCGGCGCGCAGGTCGATCCGGTCCTCGCGGCCCAGGCACAAGTAGAGTTGGCCCTCAGCCGTCAGGCGCACTCGGTTGCAGCCAGCGCAGAAATTGTCGGTGAGCGGTGTGATGAAGCCAATCTTCGCATCCAGCTCGACGACGTGCGCGTAGCGGGCAGGCCCGCCGGTGCGCTCTGGCAAGGGCGCAAGCGTATAAAGCTCCTCCAGCCGCCGCCGCACAGCGTCCAAGGGCAAATAACGGTCCGTCCGGTCTTCCTCGACAGCGCCCAGGGGCATTGTCTCGATCAGAGTGAGGTCATGCCCCTCGGCGGCGCACCAGCGCAGCATCGGCTCGATCTCGTCCTCGTTGAGGCCCTTCAAGGCAACCATGTTGATCTTGATGCGCAGACCTGCGGCCTTGGCCGCGCGGATGCCCTCCAGCACCTTGGCGACATCGCCCGTGCGCGTGATGTGGCGGAAGCGTGCGGGGTCGCGGCTGTCGAGGCTGACATTGATTCGTTTCACGCCCGCCTGGGCGAGCGTCTCGGCCTCCGCCGCGAGCCGTGTACCATTGGTCGTCAGCGTCAACTCGTCGAGGCCATCGCCCAGCCGCCGCCCGATCCGACGCGCAAGATCGGTGACGCCACGCCGCACGAGCGGCTCGCCGCCTGTCAGGCGGATGCGCCGCACCCCACGCGCGATGAACGCGTCGGCGATCGCCTCGATTTCTTCGATCGCCATCAGCCGATTGGGCGCCAGAAACTGCATCTCCTCCGCCATGCAATAGCGGCAGCGCAGGTCGCAGCGGTCGGTAACCGATATGCGCAAATAGGAAATCGCGCGGCCGAAACCGTCGATCAGGGGTGCGAAAGCGGGGGGAGCCTCGGCCATACAGCCTAGTTAGGGCCTCCAACTATGACCGGCAATGGCCGGGACGAAAGCGGGCCCGGCGCCGTATGGCAGCCGGGCCCGACCCGATTCTTGACATGGGTGCTGCCCTGCGCAGCAGCGGCGGCCCTGTGGGGGTAGGCCGCCATGTCGGCACAGAGGCCCCTTGCGGGACAGGCCGACATCCATGTCATCCCTCGGCAAAACGATGCCCTTGGGGGGTAGCATCGCAACGCCGCCGAGGGGACTCTAGCCTGCAAGCCTTTCCGTCAGAGAACGAAAGGCCTGTTTCCAGGCATTCAGTACCGCGCTCGTTGCCATCTTGCCTAAGCCTTCGGCCAAAGCCAACATCAACGCGGGCTCCATCGTCGAATAAATTGAATTTAAACCTTCATTTTCCGCTGGCGTGAGCAAACGGGGCATTGTTTCGGGCCATTTCCGGCGCGCTGAAACCGCAATCGCCTCGAGCAGGCCGACGACGCGCCCTTCGTGCGCAAATTCGGCAAACAGCAGGCGGCGCGCGGCCTCCGAGGGCATGTGATGCCACATCCGGAAGGTTATCGCGGCTGCCTTGGCCTGCACGTCGGGCGCGGTGGCCTCGACGATAGCGATCGTCTCAATAGGTAACGTCTGCACGAAAGCTCACGCGACGGGGAATTTTGGGGGGCGAAAGCATCACCTTATTGTTTCGGCGCCGTCCTGTCTTTGCGCTGGGACAAGTAAGGCGACACAAAATCGAAATAGGTCTATATTCGCTCCCGGGAATGGCTCGGGCGCACCTGCGTCGTAGAGCCGATCGGGTGGGCAATGAGTGCAAGCCCTCTGTTCGCGGGACTAAGCGATGCGGATCGCAACGCGCTCCAGCGGCGCGCCCAGTTGTGTAAGTTCGCGGCCGGCGAGACGCTGTTTGCCCAAGGCGATGCGGCGGATAAGCTGTTCGTCATCACCAAGGGGCGGGTGAAGGTTTGGCGCGCGTCAGAAGATGGCGGGGCGCTGACCTTGACGTTGCTCGGTCGTGGCCAGCCGATCGGAACGCTGGGCGCTGCCGAGGGCCGGCTCAATCACGCGACCGCCACCGCCGTCACGCCGGTCGAGGCGTTCGCCTGGCCGATCGAGGGGTTGCGCCAGCTAATGGATGCAAGCCCGCCGCTTGCCGCCAACGTGCTTCACACGGTCACCAATTATGCCGAACAACTGATTGAGCGGCTGGAGGAGGTGTCCAGCGTTCCCGTCGAGCAGCGAATCGCGCGTACGTTGCTGCGCATGGCGCGTCGCACCTACGGTGAAGAGGCCGCCGACGGCTGCGAATTGCCTTTGTCACGCCAGGACCTGGCCGACCTCACGTCCGCAACCTTGCCTACCGTCAGTCGCATCATGAGCCGCTGGCGTGGCGAGCGGTGGATCGCAGGCACGCGCGGGCGGGTGAGGCTGCTCAACATGGCAGCCTTGGCGCGGCTGACGGAGCGGCCGGCCTGCTGAAACGGGATGTCGTTGTGAGCAGCGTAGCGGCGGAGCTATCCGGGCATTGCGCCGGGTTGAGCCACGGCGCAGGGGTGGTTGCTTCGCTCCGCTTGCCGTGACTGGTGCGCATTGTCTGGCGGCGTGCGGCGGCTACTCGCCGCCGAATAACAAGCGGTCACATGTCCCCCGGACATGTGCCTCTGCTTGCTATTCCTCGCCGAATTTATCTTCGATCAGCGCGCACAATGCGGCGACAGCATCTTCCGCGCCGTCGCCCTGCGCGCTGATGATGACATTGTCCCCCATCGCCGCGCCTAGCATCATCAGCCCCATGATCGACGTGCCGGCCACTTTCGATCCGTCTTTCTCGACCTCCACAGCGGCGGGCTGGGTTGAAGCGAGCGTGACGAATTTGGCGCTGGCGCGAGCGTGCAGGCCGCGCCTGTTGCTGATGGTGACGGTCCGCTCGACCGTCATGCAGCAGCGGCGCCCAACACCTCGGATGCCACCGAGATATATTTTCGCCCAGCTTCGCGCGCGGCGGCGACCGCTGCCTGAACCTTCATCATCTTGCGTGCGCCCTCCAGTCGAATCAGCATCGGCAGGTTGACCCCGGCAATGACCTCGATCCGGCCCGGCTCCATCAGCGAGATAGCCAGGTTGGATGGGGTGCCGCCGAACAGGTCGGTCAGCAATATAACGCCACGCCCCTGATCGACGGCCGCGATCGCGCGCGCAATATCTGCGCGGCGTGCTTCCATATCGTCCTCGGGCCCGATGCAGATGGCCTCGATCGCCTCCTGGGGACCGACGACATGCTCCATCGCACGCACGAATTCCGCTGCCAGCTGGCCATGCGTCACCAGCACCAATCCGATCATTTTCTCACCGTCACGATTGCGCCAGTGCCATCGTCCGGCTTCCCCTCCTGCGCGCCTGATTGTTCTTTAACCAGGTCACGGTGGGCGATGGTGGGCGAAAAACCTGCCGCGCGCAACCTCTTGGCGATGACCTCGGCGGCGTGGACCGACCGATGGCGCCCGCCGGTGCAGCCAAACGCGACCGTGATGTAGCTTTTGCCTTCACGCTCATAGCGCGGCAGCAACAGCAGCAATAATTGTTCGATTCCCGCCAGCGCGGGATCATAAGCCGGGTCAGCGGCGATATACGCCGAGACGTCGGCATCAAGGCCGGTGCCGGCCCGCAGCACCTCGTCCCAGTGCGGATTTCGCAGGAAACGCATGTCGAGCACCAGATCGGCATCCCGCGGCAGCCCGCGCGCATAGCTGAACGAGGAGATGACGAGGGTGGGCAGGGCCGCTTGCGATCCACCGAAGCGCTGGCGGATGTCTTGTTGCAGCGCGTTGGTCGTGAGATCGCTTGTGTCGATCAGATGCTCGGCGGCATCGCGCAACGGCTCGAGCAATTCGCGCTCGCTCGCGATTCCGTCTTCGGCCGGACGGTCGATCGCGAGCGGATGGCGCCGCCGCGTCGCCGAGAAACGCTGGGCGAGCACCGCGTCGGCCGCGTCGACGAATAATATTTCCACCGGCTGCTGCTGTTCCTCTCGCAGCCGCGCTACGCGGCGGAGGATGCTTTTGGCATCGAAGCCACGTGTGCGGCTGTCGATGCCGATCGCGAGTGGCTGGTCCTCGTCGGGCGCACCTTGTGGCGTCGGGCTCGACAGCAGTCGGTCGAGCAGACTGATCGGCAGATTGTCGACTGCCTCCCATCCCAGATCCTCCAGCGTCTTGAGCACGGTGGTACGGCCCGCGCCGGAAAGGCCGGTGACCAGCAGGATGCGTGTCGGGCGACTCATGCGTCCAACCCATATAACGATAATGCTTTCTCGACCTTGACCGGGGCCGAGGCCTCGAACGGATCGAGCGCGATCACCGGCAGCGTCAGGCCTTCGATCAGGCGGACGGGCAGCAGTTCCTCCGGCATGCGCGGCATCGGCTGGTCGAGCGCCACCGCCAAAGCGAGCGGCGCCTCCTTCCACGGAAAAGCGACGATGCCGATCCCACGCACTTCCATCTGGCCTTCGATATTTGGCCCCGGACGCGCGTAAAGCCGGCCGCCGCGCGCCTCGATCACCAGCCCGTCATCTCCCACCAGGGTCGCACCCCGGTCGATCAGCCGCAGCGCCAGATCGGATTTGCCCGCACCCGATGCTCCGGTCAGCAATATGCCCCGCCCCCGAATCGCGACGCAGCTGGCGTGCAGCGTCACCGTCATTTTTCAGCCGCCGGCAGCCGGATGGTAAAGCGCGCGCCCTGATTGTCGTCGTCGCGGTCAGTGACCGAGATCGTGCCCGTATGGCCCTCGACGATCGCCTTTGCGATAGCGAGGCCCAGCCCCGAATGGCGTCCGAACACCTCACCCTCGGGCCTGATCGAGTGGAAGCGATTGAAGATTGCCTGGCGTTCGCCTGGCGGCACGCCCGGACCGTCATCCTCCACTCGGACCACAACCTGCTGCCCGTCGCGCATCGCGGTGATCTGCACGAGTCCGCCCGGCGGGGAGAAGGATACCGCATTGTCGATCAGATTCTCAATAGCACGCGCCAGCCTTTGCCCGTCGCCGAACAGGACCGCGCTTCCCCGGTGCGGCCGGCCAAAGGCAAGACGAATGCCGTTCGGCAGCCCGCGTGCCTCGCGCGCCTCAACCAACTGCTCGATCATGTGTCCCATGTCGACCGACTCGAACCGCGCGCGCGATAATTCGGCGTCCATCCGCGACGCTTCGGACACGTCCGTGATCAGCCGGTCGAGCCGGCGCACGTCGTCGCGGATCACCACCAGCAATTTCTCGCGCAGGTCGAGGTCCTTGACCAGTTCCAGGCTGTCGATCGCCGAACGGAGCGAGGCGAGGGGGTTCTTCATCTCGTGCGCCACATCGGCGGCGAATGCCTCGGTCGCGTCGATCCGCTGGCGCAGCGCCTGGCTCATGTCGGACAGCGCGCGCGCGAGTGTACCGATTTCGTCGCGCCGCGAGGGCAGGCGCGGCACCTGCACTTCGCGCGACCGGCCGAGACGCACACGATGTGCTGCCAGCGCGAGCCGCCGCAGGGGCCGCGCGATGGTGCGCGCGAGGAAGAGCGAGAGCGCGATCGACAGCGCGGTCGTGCCGAGCAGCACCAAACCGAGCCAGAAGCGCTCGGCGCGCACCGTATGGATCACGTCGCGCTGGTCGCTGGTCAGCAGCAGCACGCCCGGATTGAGCCCGCCGACGCGCATCGCGGCCGAAAGTACCGGGGTCCGCGCCGGCGCGCGACGGATCGCGGCCTGCACCGTGCCGGTGCTGGCGGCGCGGACCGCCTCGGGCCAGGCGGAAAGGCGGTCGACCGACGGCTCGACGAACGGTTCAGGCACTTCGGCACCGACCACATGGTCGATCACGCGATCCATGAAGCGCGCGGCATGGCGCCGCCACGGTTCCTCATTAGGGTCGCGTAGAACGTATGTGGGTTTGCCGTTGCTCCACGAATCGGCCGGCGCGCGGCCCTCCTGGTAAAGACGAAAGCGATAGCCGCTCGCCTCGCCCAGTTTCTCGAGCAGCGGCGTAAGCTGGTCGGGAGGAGCCGCGGCCGCAGCGGTGGCGGCGAGCTGCGCCTCGGTCGAAACTTCGTCGGTCCGCTCCTCCAGCAGCTGGACGCGATACGAATCGAGATAGAAGAAGCCGCCCGCGAGGACGATCAGGGCGAAAATGTTGACGGCGAGAATGCGTCCGGTGAGCGACAACCGCCACCCGCCCTCGCCATCGTCATTCCTCCGAAAAACGGTAGCCAACGCCATAGAGCGTCTCGATCGCCTTGAAATCGTTGTCCACCTGTCGAAATTTGCGCCGCAAGCGCTTGATGTGGCTGTCGATCGTGCGGTCGTCGACATAGACATCGTCCTGATAGGCCGTGTCCATCAGCTGATCGCGCGATTTTACGAAGCCCGGGCGCTGTGCGAGCGCCTCCAGGATCAGGAATTCGGTGACGGTCAGCGTCACCTCCTTGCCGTCCCACGTGACGCGGTGACGCGCCGGATCCATCTCCAGCCGGCCGCGCACGATCTTTTCGGCGACGGGCGTTTCCTCATCGCCGCGCCCGCGCATCTCGACCCGGCGCAGGATCGCGCGGATCCGCGCGATCAGCAGCCGCTGGCTGAAGGGCTTGGTGATATAATCGTCGGCGCCGAGCGCGAGGCCCAGCGCCTCGTCCAGCTCGTCGTCCTTCGATGTCAGAAAAATCGCCGGAACGGGACTCTTCTCGCGCAGGCGGCGCAGCAACTCCATGCCGTCCATGCGCGGCATCTTGATGTCGAGCACGGCCAGATCGGGTGGATTGTCGGTGAGCGCCTTCAGCGCGGTTTCGCCGTCCGTATAGATACGGACTGCGAATCCCTCGGCCTGGAGCGCGATCGACACCGAGGTCAGGATGTTGCGATCGTCGTCGACGAGCGCGATCGATGCCGCCATTGTTGCCTTTCGCGCGCTTGTCCGGCGCCAGCATGCGGATAGCCGCTTCGTTCCGCCCGCTCAACCGTAACGATGGAACGGCCGCACGATCATCGGTCTTTTGTCGGCATGACCGCTTCCGTCAGGGTCGGCACCACCGCCGGAGCGAATCGCGATCCGGATCGCGCACGCGGCAAATGTTGCGGCGGCAGGGCAACCCGTCTGCGTCGTTTACGACAATACTGCAGCCAGCGCCGCGACCAGAAATGCCCTTGAGTTCTCGCGCCTGCTTCGAGGCATTTAACACTAAAGAAAGACCTTCTGTGCTCGTAACAATAACATGTTCCACGACCGCATTCCGCCCGATCCAAATGGTCAATCCGCGAACAGGCGGAAGGGCTGGCTGCGCAGCCTGTTCGGCGTGGACGAGGAGTCGATCGCGAATCCGCCGCAATTGCTCGATCCGCCGCTCCCGGAATCGGATGCCGATCTCATCGGCGCGGACGAATTGGTCGATCTCGCGGTGCTCGCAACCCAGCTCGCCGAGCTGATCCAGTCGGCGCGCGACCAGCTCGAAGGCGCGGTCGAAATGGTCGATCGGTCTGCCGACGATGCCGCGGATTATGGACGCATGCTCAGCGCCAGCGCGAAGGCGATCGACGCGCAGAAGCTGCCCAAGACCATGGTCGAGGCGCTGCTGGATGTTACGCGCCAGATGATCGACCGCACCGAGACCGCGGAGCAGCGACTGCGCTCGACCAATGGCGAGCTGCGCGCGCTGCAGCGCGATCTCAGCGTCGCGCAGGAGACCGCCGAGCGCGATCCGCTAACCGGCTTGCCCAATCGCCGCGCGCTCGAGCAGGCGATGACGCGCGCCGTCGATACCGCGCGCCGCGCCGATGCCGCGCTTTCAGTCGCCTTTTGCGACATCGACAATTTCAAGCGCCTGAATGACGTCCACGGCCACGCCGTGGGCGATCGCGTCCTGCGCCTGGTCGGCGACTGTCTCTCGGAGGATGCCGACGACCGCACCTTCGTCGGCCGCCAGGGCGGCGAAGAATTCGTGGTCCTGTTCGAAGGGCTGCCCGTGATCGAGGCCGCCGCGCGCGTCGACGCAATCCGCGAGGCGCTGTCCGAGCGCACTCTTCGCTCACGGTCGGACGGCACGCCGATCGGCCGCGTCACCTTCTCGGCCGGCGTCGCCGCGCTCAACGGCGCGGAAACGGGCGAGGATCTGCTCCATCGCGCTGACGTGGCCCTCTACCGCGCCAAGGAAGGCGGGCGTAATCAGGTGGTGATCGATCCTGGGGCTTAGCCTTATTGAAGGGGCGGCATTGAAGGGGCGGCGGAGCGTTTAATGCCCCGTTGCGATGAGATGCGCCTGGTCCAGGCCGCGCTGGATCGCGTTGGTGATCCCTTCCCCGATTGCGGGCGCCGAGATCGCAAGCAGGATCAATCCTGACAGCAGCGTCACGGGCAACCCGACCGCGAACAGGTTCATCGCGGGCGCGGATCGCGCCAAAATCCCCATCACGACCTGCACGATCATCAATGCAAAGCCGACCGGGAGCGCGATCGCGAAGCCGGCCGCGATCATGTCGCCGCCGAACAAAACCAGGCCGTGGATCGCCTGATTGCCGAGCGCGGGGCCGCCCACGGGCAGCGACCGGTAGGAATCGACGATGATCGTCGCCAGCGTGAGGTGGCCGCCGATCGACAGGAACATGAAGCTGCCCATCATCGACAAGAACGTCGCGAGCGCCTGTGTTGGCGCGCCGGTTGTGGGATCCATCATCGCCGCGAAACCCAGCCCCATCGCGTTGCCGATCGTCTCGCCCGCGAGCAGGGCCGCGGAAAAGCCGATCTGGACTGCGAAGCCAAGCGCGAGCCCTGCCATCACCTCGCCGAACACCAGACCGATGCCAGTGAAGGAGGTCACGCCGTCTGGCGGCAGATGGAAGGGGACCGCGGCATAACCCGCCATGCCGATGGCGACCGCGATCACGAGGCGCACCTGCACCGGCACGGCGGTCTGGCCGAACAGGGGGGCGGCAAAGAAGGCCGCGCCCGGCCGGATCGCGGCGACCAATATCAGCCACAGATTGGATTCGACGCCGGCAAAGGCAGGAGGCAGCATTTATGCAATCTTCGCCGGGCTGGCGTGGGCGCGCGTCATCGCACCACGTCGGGAATGCGCGCGAACATGTCGCGCGTGAAATCGCCAAGTAGGCCGAGCATCGCGCTCCCGAACAGGATCAGGCAGAAGCCGATCAGGATCAGCTTGGGGACGAACGACAATGTGGCCTCGTTGATCGAGGTCGCGGCCTGAACCATGCCCAGAATAATGCCCGCTACCAAAGTCGGGATCAGGATCGGCGACGCGCACAGCGCAAGGACCCACAATGCCTGTTGGGCGACGCCGATAAAATAATCAGGGCTGGCGGCACTGTCCATGACCGCCTCGCTACTGGAAGCTGCCGGCGAGGCTGCCCATCGTCAGCGCCCAGCCGTCGACCAGCACGAACAATAAGAGCTTGAACGGCATGGATATGATCGCCGGCGACAGCATCATCATACCCAGCGCCATCAGCGTACAGGCGATCACCAGATCTATCACCAGGAACGGCAGAAAGATCAGGAAGCCGATCTGGAAGGCGGTCTTGAGCTCGGACGTGACATAGGCAGGCAGCAGGATCGTGAAGGGCACTTGGGCGGGGTCGTTGAATTTGGGCGCCTTGGCCATGTCGGCGAACAATTTGAGGTCGGTCTGGCGCGTCTGCCGCATCATGAAGTTGTGCAGCACGTTGCCCGACCGCGATACGGCCTCCTCGATCGAGATCTGGCCCGCGCCGTAAGGCTTGTAGGCAGTCGCGTTGATCTGGTCGATCGCGGGCCGCATCACAAACATCGACAGGAACAGCGCCAGGCCGACCAGCACCTGGTTCGGTGGTGTCTGCTGCAAGCCGATCGCCTGGCGCAAGATCGACAGCACGATGATGATGCGCGTGAAGCTGGTCATCATCAGCACCAGCGACGGCAGCACCGTCAGCAGGCTCATCAGCAGCAATATCTGCAGCGACAGCGACATGGGCTGGCCGGTGCCGCCGATCGTCCGCATCGCGCGGTCGAGCCCACCTGCCGGATTCACCGCGGGCGCTGTCGAGGGCAAGGGCGCGGCCGAGGCCTGTGCGAACGCCGGATGGGCGAGGAACAGGGCGATCAGAGCCAGCGTGATCAGGATCGCGATGCGGCGCAAGGCGGCGGGCGAGGGGAGCGTGATCACCGGCTTATTCGTCCGGCAGCGCGAAGTTGGGAGCGGGGGTTTCAGCGATGGTATCGACGCGTCCGCGCGACACCGCGATCAGGATCCGCTTGCCGCCGAACTCGACTACCGCCAGCCGACTCATCGGCCCCATCGGTACCGCGTCGATGACGCGAACCGCGCGTTCGCGCGTTGCGCCGAAGGACAGGCCGGGTTGGAGTTTCTTGTATAACCAGAGCGAGAGGACGGCCATTCCTCCCACCAGCACGACCATCAGGAACAGCTGGAGGAGATAATAGCCACCGATCATGTGCGTCGTTCAATCCCCGACAGTCGCGCCTCCGTGGCGACGACGTCCACGACCCTTATGCCGAACTTGCCGCCCACCGTCACTACTTCTCCGCGCGCAACCAAAGTTCCGTTGACGAGGATGTCGAGAAGCTCGTTGGCTTGGCGGTCGAGTTCGACGACGCTGCCTTCGTTCAGGTCCATCAGCTCGGCGAGCTTGAGGCTGGTCGAGCCAACCTCGACCGACAGGCGCAGAGGGATGTCGGCCAGCAACCGATAGTTACGCCCGCTCGCCAGGCCATCGATCGCTGGGGCCTCGGTCATGTCACTCATGCTCACGCATTCCCTACTTTTTCGATCATGAGCGCGGCGCGCCCATCCTGTTCACCAATAACGCCATCGGCGATCATCCGTGCCCCCGCAAGCAAAGGCGTGCGTGGCGGCAGATTGATCGGGATTACGTCCCCTGGCTTCAGCGCCAGCAATTCCGCTACGGAAATTTCGGGTCGAGCCAGCACGCTGCGCACCGGCAGGCTGACCTGCGACAGGGCCGCGCCCAGGCGCCAGCGCCAATCCTCGTTCGCACCGAGATCATCGTCCTGGACGCGCGTCTCGAGCTTTTCCTCGATCGGACGCAGCATCGACAGGGGGTAGAGTACCGAAATCACGGTCGGCGGTACGCCTGCAGCGATCGTGAAATTCTGGACCACGACCATCTCGTCGCCGCGCAGGAAGGGCATATGCAGGACGTTGGTCTCGCGCGTGCCGAAGGCGAGCTCGACCGGGGTCACCTCGTTCCAGTGGCTGGCGAGGATCGCCGAAATCTTTTCGAGCAGGCGATTAAGCAGCAGCTCCTCGCTTGCGGTGAAATCGCCCGGCTTGCGCTTGACGTTGGCGCCAGGGGCGCCGCCGTAGAAGATCTCGACCAAAGTCGCGATGAAATTGGCATCGATCTGGATCAGCATGCCGCCCTTGAGCGGCCGCAACCGGTACAGCGTCAGTGCCGAAAATTCGGGCTGCTCGTCCTGCCAGTCCTGATAAGAGCGCAGTGCGAGCGGCTCGTTCGTCACCGAAACGCGCGCGCGCGCGATCGGCTCGATCGCGGGGCGGATGGCGCGGGCGATTTTCTCGCCCATGCGCTCCAGCCCGGTCAGGCGCTCCGCGGGACGCGGACCTTCCTGCCCGAATGCGAACGGCTGCACGTCGGGACCGTCGAACGTGATCCCCGGGGTCGCATCGGCGAGCTCGTCGAAGATCACCGCGGATGCTGCCTGGCTGAGGGCTTCTTCGCTCATTGGATGATGAAGCTTGTGAAATAGACGTCGTCGACGCCGCCGAAGCCTTCGCGCTTCACGAGCACGTTGTTGATCGCGACCTTGAGCTGCTGGCGAAGCGCCGCCTTGCCCTGCGGCGTGTTGAGCGCTTCGGCCGACTGCTGCGCGAGCACTTCCAGCACCGCGGAGCGGACCGCCATGTCATTGTCCTTCAGGTGATCCGTCACCTTCTGGTCGTAGAAGGTCGAAACGCCGACACCGAGCTGCAGATAGCCGTCGGTGTCGCGTAGGTTCGACGTGAAGGCCTGGTCCATCGGCACATAGGTCGATTTGTAGATCGCCGGATTGGGCTGCTGGCCGGGAGCAACGTCGGTCGGACCCTTCTCACCTTCCTTGAGCACGAGCTTGGGGCGATTCGGGTCGAGTTCGGGGCCGCTCGGATGGCTGGCGAACCTGCCCGAGGCATAGACGCCGGCGCCCACGCCGCCGCCGATCAGAATCAGCGGAAGAATCACGAAGAAGATGATCTTCTTCATCTTCCCGCCCTTCTTCTTGGGCGTCGCTGCGGCGTCGTCACTCATCTTCACTCACCATCTCATGCGTAGCGCGTGTCCGAATCACGGTCGGGTGATTCGGAATCGGATTCGGTCTTACCCGCCAGGTTGCTCACAAATGGTTGATGACCTGGTGACGATTGACGATTCTGTCCGTTTTGCGAGGTGCCGTTCTGGCTTGCCTGCTGCTGGGCCCAGCGTTGCGCGTCCTGGTTAGTACCTTGATTTTGGCTGTGATTCTGATCCTGCCGAACGTCGATCTGGGTGTCGGACACCTTCAAGCCATGCGCGCGTGCCTCGGCCACCAATTTGGGCTGCGCATCGACCAATATGTCGCGCGTTTTCTGATTGTCGGCGGTCAGGCGGATCGATGCGCCGTCGTCGTTCTGGCGGATCGCGACGCTGAGGCCGCCTAGATTCTGCGGCTGGAGCTTAAAATGGAGCTCGTTACCGCCGCCGGCGCTGGCAATGTCGTGTGCGAGCTTGTCGAGCCATGCGCCATCGCGGGCGATGGTAAGCGTCTGCTCGACGATCGTGTCGCCCTTGGCATGGACGTCGGTCACGGGACGGGCGATCGTCGGCTGTGCAGCATCGGTAGCCGGCTGGGACAAGGCCGGTGAAGCCGCGCCGGTAAGTATGATGTCGCCTCGTTTGCGCGTGTCGCCGCTGCGGCGCGGCGGCGCAACCTCTTCGCTGCGGCGGCGCGCCTGGTCCGCCTGAACCGGCGCGGCGTGGGGATGCGCTGGTAGCGCAGCCGTCTGTTGCTGGGGCTGCTCTTGTTGCTGTTGAAGCCGGATCTTGGCAGCTTCGTTCGTCGCCGCGGACTGTGCGATAGTCACCGGATTGACGTCGGTCTGTTTGAGCGCGGCAACGATCGCCTTGGCGGCATCCGGGGATAGCTGGGTCGTCGCTGGCTCGGCGTCGGCTCCCGGAGCCTGCTGCGGCTGTTGCTGCTGCGCGGTCCCCGCGTCTGCCTGCGCCGCGTCCGATTTCATCTGATCCTGAGTGGCGGCCGCCTGATCGGTCTGGGCCTGCGCGCGAACCTGGGCTTGGGCCTCAGCCTGCGCGCCCGCCGGGCCGATTGGGGCGGCTGTCAGTTTCAGCGATCGGGGTGCGATCGGCACATCGGTCCTCGCAGACGTTTGCATCGCGGCTACGTCCTGCGCCTGCACCGGCGCGACAATGGCGGGTACGAGTGCGAGCACAGCGGTAGCGCCCGACGCGATGGCGTCGGCTAGAGGATCGCCACCTTCCTTCTTGCTGTCCGAATCCGTGTCTGGATCGTCATCTTCAGCCTTGGTTCTGGTTTTGCCCTCGGAGATGGTGGACGTCCCGTCGGATTCGAGGAGCAGCGCGTCCCTGTCGATCGGGAGGGCAGGTATGGCCGGCGCTGCGGCAGAAACCGCAATCGGGCTCGGCGCGATCGGCGCGGTGGCGACCGGCGCCGTTCCGGCAAGCAACAGGGCGACCGCATCGGCGGTCTTGGTTCCGGCGGGCGTGTTCGCATTCTTGATCACGGCCGCGCTCGCGAGCAATGCCGCGAACGGATCGGATCCTTGCGATGCGGTCGCGGAGGTCCCGGATGAATCGGATGACCCGCCCGGCAGCAAGGCTGCGAGCGGCGAGGGGACGGCAGAAAGCGCGACGTCACCCATCGGGCGTCTCCTTGCGTGAGCGATGGCGGATATTGGCCATCATCCGCTCTTCAATCATCTGCTGCAGCTCGGCGACCGCACGGGTCTCGAGCCGCTCTGCGCTCTCGCGGCGGATGTCGGCGTCGCGACGATCTTTCGCGCGGGCGGTGGCGACCGCCTTGGCTGCTCCTATCGCGTCGGTCAGGCCGTGGCGGACGGTGTCGAGGCGAAGCCCCATCTCACCGGCATTGCCGATCCCCGCGCCAGTGGTGATTCCGGGCGCCAGCGTCAGGCTCATTCTTAATGCGGCCAGCCTGGCGGCATTGCCTTCCAGCTGGACAACCTTGCCCTCCGCAGCCGCGGCTTCGCCGATGGCGTGGAGATGCTGGACCTCTCGGACCCGAGTGATTCGTGCGCGTCGTTCAGCGAGGGCTCTCATGCCCCGAAGTTATCAACTAACTGGGTAACTGAGACGTTAAGACTAACCAATTCTTTCTGACCCTGGCGTAAAAACTCAAGGATCAGAGGATGATGTGCGATCGCGGCGTCGATCGCGGGATCGCTGCCATCCTTATATGCGCCCATCAGGATGAGATCCCGATTCTCTTCATAGACCGACCACAGGCGGCGGAGCGTGCGCGCGGCGGTGGCATGTTCGGGGCCGATGATGTCGGTCATCACGCGCGAAAGCGATTTGCCGACGTCGATCGCGGGGAACACGCCCTGCTCAGCGAGCCCGCGTGAAAGGATGATATGGCCGTCGACGATCGCGCGCGCAGTATCGACGATGGGGTCGCTATTGTCGTCGCCATCGGCGAGCACGGTATAGAGCGCGGTGATCGAACCTCCGGTGCGGACGTCGACGCCGGCACGTTCGACCAACCTCGGGATCAGGCCGAGCGCAGAGGGAGGATAGCCCTTCATCGTCGGCGGCTCGCCCAGCGACAGGCCGATTTCGCGCTGCGCGTGGGCCACGCGGGTGAGCGAGTCGATCAGCAACAGGACGCGCAGGCCCTGGTCGCGAAAATATTCGGCGATCGCGGTCGCGCGCATCGCGGCGCGCAGACGCAGGATCGGGGGATGGTCGGCGGGGACCGCGACGACCGCGGTCTTCTGGCGCACGCCATCAAGCTTGGTCGCGAGGAAATCGGAGACTTCACGGCTGCGTTCGCCGACCAGGCCGACGACGATCACATCCGCCTGCGCGCCCTGCAGCATCTGGCCCATCAACACCGATTTGCCGACACCGGAGCCCGCGGCGATGGCGATACGCTGGCCAACGCCGGCGGTGAGCAAGGCGTTGATCGCCCGCACGCCGAAATCGAACGGCTCGGTCACGCGGTCGCGGTCGAGGGGATTGGAGCGCTTTCCGGCCAGCGGCCAGCGCGCTTTGGTGGCGATCGGGCCCAATCCGTCGATCGGATTGCCGAGCGCGTCAATTACACGGCCGAGCAGGGCTTCACCCACGTCGACGCTGGTCCCGCGCCGGTCGGGTTCGACCCGCGCGCCGCAGCTGTGGGGAGCATCGGCGTCGAGCGCCATCAAAAGCGTGCGGTCGCCACGAAAGCCGACCACTTCGGCGAGCGCAGCATGGCCGTCCGCGTCGATCACGCGCGCATTGGCGCCGACCGGCTCGCGGAAGCCGGTCGCTTCCAGCATCAATCCATCATAAGCGGCCAGCCGGCCGATGCGGCGGGGCCCGGCACTCTCGATATCGATTGTGTCGAGCATCGCGCCCGCGCGCGAAGCAAGATTGCTCACTTGGGGGCGCCCAGTCGGTCGAGTTGCGCGCGCAGCTTTTCGAGCCGTACGTGCGGGCCGTCCTCGACCCACCCGGTGCCGGTGTCGAGCACGATCGTGCCCGGCGCGAGCAATGGATCGCCGATCAGCTCAACCGTGATGTTCGCGCCCTGGAGGCGCACCACGTCGGTCGGGTGCAGGCGCAGGCGTGAGGGTGCGGTTTCTTCCGCGATCATCGCGGCGACGGCCTGGGTCCGTTCGAGCAAAGTGTCGGCATTGATCTCGACCTCGCCCACGATCTGAGTGACCAGCCGCTTGACCGAATTGGCGAGCATCGCCGCCAAACCATCCGAACCTTGGGGATTGAGGCACTCGAGGCTGCTGGCGAGCCGCTGGAGCGCGGCGCGCTCCTCCTCCATCTCGATCATCGCGAGGCGGCGGCCCTCGTTGAGCCCGTCGGCATAGCCTTGCGCCATCAGCGCTTCAGCATCGGCGACGTCGTTCGACGCGTTGCTGCGGAAACCGTGGTCGGCGCCGTCGCTTTCGGCCCAGGCCGAAAAGCGCGGGCCTTCGGCCGAGCGCGGCGTGAAATTTCCGTTCGAAGGCCGTGTCCAGACAGGAACACGCGCGGCGTCATCGAATGCGGACGTTGCGGCCGAAGACATATCAGACATAGTCGTCGCCCTTGCCGCCGAGCATGATCGTGCCTTCCGCCGCCAGGCGGCGGGCAATGGCCAGCACTTCCTTCTGCGCTTCCTGCACTTCGGCAAGGCGCATCGGGCCCTTGTCGGCGATCGCATCCTGGATCGACTGCGCGGCGCGGCTCGACATGCAGCCGAACATCTTCGTCTTCATCCGCTCGTCCACGCCCTTCAGCGCGACCACCAGGATCTCGCCGTCGATCGACCGGAGCAATGTGCCCAGATTCTTGTCGTCGAGCGCCATCAGATTGTCGAACACGAACATCTCGTCTTCGACCGAGCGGGCCACGCTTTTGTCGAGCTTCTGCAGTGCCTTGATGATTCGCTGTTCGGCCGATTTGCGGGCGTTGTTGACGATCTGCGCCGCGTCCGTGGTGCCGCCGCGCTTGGTCGTGCCGCCCGACTTGGCCGGTGCGACCGGGCGCAGCAGCAGCCGCTCGAGATCCTCGATCGCGTCCTGGGTCACCGGGCCCATCGTGGCAACGCGGTAGACCAGGTCGGCCTGCAAATCCTCATCCATCAGCTGCAGCACATCGGCCGCGACCGGCGCGTCGAGATGCGCGAGGACCAAGGCGATGATCTGGGGATGCTCGTTCTCGACCAGGTTGGCGATCGTGCGCGCATCCATCCACTTGAGCGCTTCCAGCCCCGAGCTCTTTTCCTGCGGGGTGATGCGCGCCAGCATGTTTTCGGCACGCTCGTTGCCGAGTGCCTTCTGCATGATGTGCTTGATCTGGGTGCCGGCGCCGAAGCCGAGCGAGGTGCGCTGCCGCGCGCGGAGCACGAACTGGTCGAGCACCTTGTTGACCTGGCCTTCGCTGACGTCGGCCACGCTGAACATCGCGCCACCGAGTGTCTGCACTTCCTGCGGGTCGAGCCGGCCGAGCAATTGCGCGGCTTCCTCTTCACCCAGCAGCATCAGCAGGATCGCGGCGGCTTCGCTGCCGGCCGGGTCGACACTGGGTGCGTTCGCGGCGTCGAACTGGGGATCAGCCTCGGCCATCAGTGTTCTGCCCCGGCCGGCATATCGGCCCGGATCAGGTCGCGTACCACCAGAGCGGCACGGTCAGGATCCTGGCGAACGAAGTTGCGGATCAGGGCGGCGCGGTCGGCATAAGCCGGCGCGGCCTCGATCATATCGAGCGTAACCTTCCTTCCCGGATCCTGCATCGCCTCGTTTGCGAGCACGGCGGCAATCTCGTTGCCGAGCACTGGGTTGCGCGTCCGCGACGCGGCGGGCGACTGGGCGATGGCGGCGGCGATTGCGGCACGGCGCTTCATCAGCGGCTTAATCACGCCGAAGAAGGCGAGCAGCGCGATGATCAGGCCGGTCACGTTGCGGCCGACGACGCTCACCCACTGCGAGTCATACCATTTGGGCGCGGGCGCAGCCTCGGGATCGACGAAAGCGCGTGATGTCAGCGCGACCTGGTCGCCCCGATTCTGGTCGAAGCCGACCGCGCCCTTCACCAGCTGTTCGATCTGCGCCATCTCGGCCACGCCGCGGGGCTTGGCGCCCTGCTTGAGCGCGACCGCGACCGACAGGCGCTTGACCGAGCCGACCGGATTACGGGTCACCGAAACCTCGTGGCCGAGCTGGAAGGTGCGGTCATATTGCTCGCTGGTCTTGCCTTGCGTCGCATTGGCGGCCGCACCAGCCTGGGGCGCGCCCGGGGTCGCGGGGATTGCGGGATTCAGCGTCTGGTTGGGCTGGGTCGAAACCTGCGCGGCGCTCGGCGCCTGGTTGGCGATCGCGCCGGGGATGCCGCCCGGAGTGGCGGTGCCACCATTGGCGCCGTCGTTCGACCACTGTCCCTTTTCCGCCGCGATCGCGGCCTGATCCTTGGGGAAGCTCTCGCGCGTCGCCTGCGTTTCGGCGAAGTCGAGGTCGGCGTGGACCTCGGTGGTGAAGCCGTCCGCGCCGACGATCGGCGTCAGCATCTTGGAGATGGCGCTGATGTAGCGTTGCTCGACCTGGTTCTGCATTTCGAGTTGCTTGTCGGCGCTGCCGTCGCCGCCCTTGCGGCTAAGCAGATGTCCGGCCTGGTCGACCACCGACACATTGTCGGGCGACAGACCCGGCACCGAGGAGGCGACGAGGTTGACGATCGCCTGCGTCTGGCCATCCGAAAGAGCGTGGCCTTGCTGGAGCGTCAGCATGACGGAGGCCGATGCCGGTGCCTCGTCGCGCACAAACACGCTCTGCTGCTCGGCGGCGATATGGACCTTGGCCGTCTTGACCGTATCGATCGCTTCGATCGTGCGGGCAAGATCGGTTTCGCGCGCATCGCGAAGCCGCTCACCCTCGACCGCCCGGCTCGCGCCCATCGGCAGCGACGCGATCACGCTGTCGCCGCTCGGCGCACTCTTGGGCAGGCCTGCCTGGGCCAGCAGCATCTTCGCTTTGTAATAATCGCCATCGGACACGGTCAGCGCGCCGGTGGAGCGATCGAGCGTATAATTGATGTTCGACGCCTTGAGCGTGTCGGCCACCGCCGCCTTGTCGGAGTCGCTGAGGCCCGAGAAGAGGTCGCGCTGCGGCCCCTTGGCAAAGCTGGTCCAGGCGAGGAAGGCGATCAGGATCGCCGCCGCTATGCCCAGCAGAGGCAAGCTCTTCTGGACGGCTGGCTGACCGGCAAGACCCTTCACCCGCTGGAGCATGGCGCCCGGGTTATTGGCTGCGGGGACGGGGACGGGGAGGGATGCGTCGCTCATCGATTATACCGGCATGCTCATGATGTCCTTATACGCGGACAGGAGTTTGTTTCTGACCTGCAGAGTCGCCTGGAAGCCGACCGAAGCCTTTTCGCGCGCCAGCATCACGCCGGCGATATCGGTGGTATCGCCACGCTCGTAGGCGTTGGTGACCTGCTCGGCATTGGCCTGGAGGCCGCTCACTTCGTTGAGCGCGCTCTTCATCGCGCTCGCGAAATTAGCTCCGCCTTGCGCTCCGCCGACCTGGCCGCCGCCGCCGATGCCGGCGATGCCGTCGATCGGCTTCGCCGCGTTGTTCGCCGCCTGCTGCAGCGCGCTATTCTGCTGGAGAATAGCGCTCCGCATCTGGAGCAGGGTTGAAGCACTGATTCCGCTCATCGCCTAAGCCTCCTCACGCCGCCGCCCGCATGCCGGCGAGCCGGTAGCGGAGCGTGCGTTCGCTGATGCCCAGCCGCTCGGCCGCGCGCAGGCGGTGACCGCCCGTCGCAGCAAGCGCCTCTTCGATCGCTTCATATTCGGACGTCCGCGCCGCATCGGCGAGACGGGTGACGGTGTTGGCCGCAGCGCGTGTCACCGGCTTGGGCAGGTGGCGAACGCTTTGTGCGGCGGCGAGCGTGCCCGCTTCGATCGTCAGGTCGTGCGCTTCGATCCGGTCGGTCGAGCGCAGCAGCATCGCGCGCTGCAGAACATTTTCCAGCTCGCGCACATTGCCCGGCCAGCCATGGCTCATCAGGCGTTCGATCGCGCTTTGGGTCGGCCAGGGGAAGCTTTCGCCCGGAGTCAGGTGGCGCAGCATGAGCGTCGCGGTGATCGCCCGGACGTCGAGCCGGCGGTCGGCGAGCGGCTTCAGCATCAGCGGCATCACGTTCAGACGCCAGTACAAGTCGGCGCGGAACCGGCCCTCGGCGACTTCGGTCGCCAGATCGCGGTTGGCGGCGGCGATGACGCGCACGTTGATCGCGATCGGCTTGGTTGCGCCGATCGGCAACACTTCGCGCTCCTGCAGCGCGCGCAGCAGCTTGGCCTGGAGCGACAGCGGCAGTTCGGCGATCTCGTCGAGCAGCAGGGTGCCGCCCTCGGCCGCGCGAAACAGGCCTTCGCCGGCACCCGCGGCGCCGGTGAAGGCGCCCTTCTGGTGGCCGAACAGCATCGCTTCGAGCATGGATTCGGGAAGCGCCGCGCAATTGATCGCGACGAACGGCCCGTCGGCACGCGGGCTGCGCGCGTGGATGAAACGGGCGAGGCCTTCCTTGCCGGTCCCGGTTTCGCCCAGCACCAATACGGTAGCGTCGTGCGCGGCGATGCGGGCGGCAAGGTTGAGGAAGCCGGCGCTTTCAGGCTCGCCGCAAGCGGGGCGGCCATTGGGGCGCACCAGCTCGGCGATCAGCGCATGGCCGAACGCCATATCCTCGAAACCGAAAGCGATCTCGGCGGGCAAGCCCTTGGCAGCGGCCGTGTAAGCAGGCGCGCCATCGCGAACGTCGAGAATGATGTCGCTGTGGCGCGCGGAGGCGCGCTCCGAAACCGCGATGATGCGAATCATGTCCTTGGGGGCGGCGTCGACGGCGTTGATTCGCACGGTCGCAAGGCCAACCCCGGCGAGCCATGACGCCAGGGCGGGAGCGACCGCTGCTGCGCCTTCACTCAAACCGATCTGGCTCATGGAAACTCCTCGAACAGCCGGCAATCTTTTGCCGATATGTGCTGGTTACCCCTGAATTAACTTAAAAAGTCTTAATAGAACGGGCGCGTAGCGGGCCCGCGTCGCGCATTCGCGGCGCGCATATGGCGCCCATGCGTGACCCACGCACATAGGCGGGCGTCGCGCCTGCGCCTTGAGCCGGCTTTTTCGATGGCCGGAAAATTTTCTGGTTAAAGTCCGGCTATCCGCTGCCGTTACCCAATTTGAGGCGGGAACAGGACCACTGTCCACGACTGCCTGATTTGAGCGGGAAAGGAACCCACAGTGACTGTTATCAACACCAACGTGAGCGCCCTGCGGGCCCAGAACGGTACCCGCATGGCCAATGAGGCTCTGCAGACTGCCATGGAGCGCCTGTCGAGCGGCAAGCGCATCAACTCCGCGAAGGACGATGCCGCCGGCCTCGCCATTTCGTCTTCGATGACCTCGCAGATCCGCGGCATGACGCAGGCTGTGCGTAACGCCAACGACGGCATCTCGATGGCCCAGACCGCCGACGGCGCGCTGGAAGAAGTGACCAACATGCTGCAGCGCATCCGCGAACTCTCGGTTCAGGCTGCCAGCGGCACCTACCAGAGCACCGACCGTACCAATCTGCAGACCGAAGTTACGGCTCTGGCCTCGCAGATCTCGTCGATCACGTCGAACACCAAGTTCAACGGCGTCGGCCTGTTCACCGGCTCGGCGGGCTCCTCGGGCACCGTCACGATCCAGACCGGTTCCAGCTCGGCTGACACGGTCGACATGGACTTCACCGCACTCAATCTGGCAGCGGCCAGCTCGGTCGACCTCAGCACGTCCAGCGGCGCAACGTCGGCGATGAGCTCGCTCGACACGCTGATCACCACGGTCAGCACCAAGCGTGCTACTTTGGGTGCTGCGGAAAGCCGTTTGGGCGCTGTGGTCAATAACCTGACCAGCAACATCACCAACCTGACCGATGCGCGGTCGCGGATCGAGGATGCCGACTTCGGCACCGAAACCACGAACCTCGCCAAGTCTCAGATCCTGGCGCAGGCGTCGACTGCGATGCTCGCCCAGGCCAATCAGAGCCAGCAGAACGTTCTCAAGCTGCTCCAGTAATCCTCGACGAGGGTTGACCCAATACGGGCGTTGAAGCCCCGGGCGCTGTTCCCCCTTGGCGCCCGGGGCTTCTTCTTTTTGTCGATGAAGCGTTCCAAGGGGCCGTTGCCCACCATCCGCGCGACCCTTAAGGCGCGGACATGAGCGCCGCGCACAGCCACCACGATCATGGCCATGATCATGATCATGGCCATCACAATCACGGCCACGGGCATCATGATCATACGGCCGGCGCCAGCGCCCGCTCACTCGGGCTGGCGCTGATCCTGAGCGGATCGGTGCTCGCGATCGAGCTGGTCGGCGCCTTCCTCTATAATAGCCTCGCCCTCCTCTCCGACGCGGCGCACATGCTGACCGACGTCGCGGCTCTGCTGATCGCGCTGATGGCGGTGCGGATCGGCAGCAAGGCGCCCGACGACAAGCGCACCTTCGGTTATAAAAGACTGGAGATACTGGCGGCGGCGTTCAATGCGCTGCTGCTGTTCGCGGCGGCGGCTTATGTCCTGGTGCAGGCGGTCGGCCGTTTCCGCACGCCCGAACCGGTGGCAGCAAACGGCATGCTGGTCGTCGCCGCAATCGGCCTAGTGGTCAACGTCATCGCGATGGGTGTGCTGGTGGGCGGCCGCGGCGAGAGTATGGCGATCAAGAGCGCGTATCTGGAGGTCTGGTCCGACGCGATCGGATCCTTCGGTGTGATCGTCGGCGCGCTGCTGATCCGGTTCACCGGCAAGGTATGGATCGACCCGGTCGTCGCGATCGGCATCGCCTTATGGGTGTTGCCGCGCACCTGGGCGTTGCTCCGCGACACGATCAACGTCCTGCTCGAAGGCGTACCAAAAGGCATCGACCTGGCCGAGATCCGCCAGGCGATCGCCGATCATCCCGGCGTCTGCGACGTGCACGATCTCCATGTCTGGTCGATGGCGATCAGCGACGTGAACGGCTCGGTCCATATCGCGATCCTCGAAGAAGCGAACGGCGAGGACGTGCGGCGCACCGTCGCGGATATGCTGGATCAGCGCTTTGGCATCGGCCACGCGACGATCCAGATCGAACGCGACCCCTGCGGGGCTGCGGCACGGCCACACCGCTGACGCGCTAGGCCAACGCCAGGGAATGCGTCGCGTCACTGTTTCGGACGCAGAGTTGCTCGTAAACGGCCTCGATATCGCGTGTGGATCTTTCCGTATCGAACAGCGGTGCGGTTAGCCGGTTTTCGGCGAGCCTGTTTTTGACGGCGGCCAGCTTTGCCGGGTTGGTCGCAAGGTCGAGCGCCAGCTTCTCGTAATCCTCAAGCGTCTCGGTCACGAGTTCCGGCATGTGGAGCGCGTGCAAAAGACTGCCCGCCACCCGCGCCGCGAAGCTGCGGCCCAATTTGGTGATTACCGGCAACCCGGCCCATAAAGCGTCGCTCGCCGTGGTGTGTGCATTCACCTTGAACGTGTCGAGGAACAGGTCCGCGCAACGGTGCCGCGCCAGATGGACGGCGAGCGGCGCTCTGTCCGCGAAGACGAGCCGGCTGGGATCTACCCTCCGCTTTTCCGCCTCCCGGCGTAGATTGGTCGCTGCGGCTTCGCTGTCGCGCAGCAGCCACAGCACGCTTCCATCGACCTGAAGCAGCAAGCGCATCCAGATATCGAATTCGGCGGGCGAGATTTTGTAATTGTTGTTGAAGCAGCAGAACACGAAGCCCTGTTCCGGCAGCCTCATATCCGCGCGGGCTATTGTGCCTTCCGATATCCGGCGCTGGTCGTCGTTCACCTGATAGCTGTGGGGGAGGTATAGAATTTTTTCGGAATAATATTTCCGCAGTTCGTCCGGGATCGTGATCGCATCTCCGATCATGTAATCCATAAAACCGGCGCCAACCGTGCCCGGATAGCCGAGATAGCTGACCTGAACCGGCGCGGCGCGATGCGCGAAAATCCCGGGGCGACCCTCCTCGGTATAACCCTTGAGGTCGACCGCGATATCGATCCCGT